>Ga0182024_10011461_pt1 | contig 17780 bp, 18 predicted proteins | sample P32metaG_FD_120480 | JGI IMG/M metagenome (GOLD analysis project Ga0182024, IMG submission 120480) | Permafrost microbial communities from Stordalen Mire, Sweden - P3-2 metaG (Illumina Assembly) | ecosystem: Environmental > Terrestrial > Soil > Wetlands > Permafrost | place: Sweden: Stordalen... | reverse complement strand
CCGCGTGGCGCCCGGAAAGGCGCCGGCCTCGCCGACCCCGAACAGAAAACGCACCACGATGAACGAGGCGGCATTGAAGGCGAACCCGGTGGCCACCGTCATGATCGACCAATAGGCGACGATTGAGCCCAGCACCCGCCGCGCGCCGAACCGGTCGCTCAGCCAGCCGCCCGGAACCTGGAACAGCGCATAGGCCCACACGAAGGCGCTGAAGATGTAGCCCAGCGTCACATTGCTGAAGCCGAACTCCTTGCTGATCTCGGGCGCCGCGGTCGAAATGTTCACCCGGTCCAGATAGGTGATCAGATACATCATGCTGATCATCACCAGGATGTACCACCGCCCCATGCTCGGACGCGTCGTTGCCGGATCCGCCATGCGCTGCTCTCCCCGTCGATCGCCCGCCGTTGTGCGCGGGCTTTGCGCACGGGAGCCTGCCCGTTTATCGCCGCGCCAACAAGCGCGCGCATTGCCGCGGATGATCTTGCGCGCCCCGGCCTCTCCGAAGAACACTTCCTCTTCGTCATGGCCGGGCTTGTCCCGGGCATGACGCATCGAAGAAGCTTCAACGTCCGCCCGGCGCGCTATAATGCGGGCGGGCAATCATCCGGGTCGACCCATGATCAAGCGCTACAGCGACCACGCCGCCAACGAGCGAACCTTCCTGGCCTGGGTCCGCACCGCGATCGCGGTCATGGCTTTCGGATTCGTCATCGAGCGCTTCGATCTGTTTCTGCAGGTTGCGATGCCGCAGCTAGCGCAGCAGAAGCTCGCGCTGCACGGCCAGACTTTCGCCAACGCGGCCGGCCTCGCCTTCATTCTGCTCGGTGTGGCGATGGTTGCGGTGGCGAGCTTCCGGTTCTTCCGCACCGCCAGGGAGATCGATGCCGAGGAAATAGTGGCGAGCCCCGGCGAGCGGTTCGATCTGGCGCTCGCCGGCCTGATCGGCCTCCTCGGCGTTTCGCTGCTGCTCTACCTGTCGCGCGCCGTGTTGCCGGCGTTGTGACGCCATCGCGGTCATCGCACCGCACGGCGTCGTTGGGACGTTGAATGCGTTGCAAGCTCTGGTCTGAAATCAATCCCGGCAAGGTGGGCCCGTGTCCCACTTTTTAGGGTGGGACAATTGTCGAAATTGGCAGTCAAATCGACCGCTCAGCAAAGTGATGGTGCCGAGGGGCGGCGATGGCGGTCGACCGAAACGGGTGGGGTCAGGTATCGTTCGCCATAGGTCGTCTCGACCTTTTGGGATTCGAGATCGCTCAGGGGCAGTTTTTTGGATCGCGCGAATGGTCCCTGGATTGCTGGCCACAGCATAGCGGTCTGCAGCCTCTTCGACCGATAGGAGACAGCCGTGTTCGTTACCGGGCACGGCCAGTCACGGCTGTTCGCTCATGGACGCACGGTATCACCGGCTCAATGCACAGCTTGCGGGTTATCCCCATGCGCACTCACAAGAAGCCCTTGCAAAAGAACAATTCATGAACTGTTATACACAACATAGGAGTTGTAGCTGATTCCGCCCTTTGACCGAACCACCGGCTATCTGCCGCCTGGAGAGCATCAGGCTGCATGGGCCGAATTCGCGGACCGGTTCGGGGAAAATTCAGCCAGAAAGCGCCTGCTCGGAGGTCTTCTTCGCATGGCACGAAGTCTAGCGGATGCGGGATGCACGTTTTTTCTTGTTGACGGAAGTTTTGTAACCGCCAAGGAAAACCCAGGAGATTACGACGCCTGTTGCGATTTCTCCGGGATTAACTGGAAAAGAGTGGACCTGAAGCTTTTTGGAACTCCGGAAGAGATCAAAGCAGAATTCCATGGCGAGCTCTTCCCTGAACATTACATGGCGGATGACGAATACACATTCCGCGAATTCTTTCAGACCGACAGAGACGACATTCCAAAAGGCATCAAGCGCTAGGCTCGCGGGCGATCGAAAACTATTACGCTTTTGATCTCGCGGCCGACATCGATACTCTTGCCTTCCACGAAATTGACGAAAAGGCTCCTGGCCTTGTCGAGGCAGGCCGCAAAGGGGTCGCAAAATTCTTCGAATCACAGATCGGTCCAAGCGACCCCGACGAAATGGAAACGATTTTGGGAGTAGTCGCAAATTTTATTGTTCAAGCGCTAGACAAATCCGCGAAGAGTAAGCTCTTGCAGATCAGGGCTTTCGTCCTGATCGAGACATCGAAAGAGTTCATAAAGTTTGCCTACTCGGCAAACGCCACGGAAGATGCGGACGACACGCTTCAGATTCGGGCGAATTCTCCTGGCATGGCGAAGTGTCTCACGTTGAAAGAGCCTATCATCGTTTTCGTGCCGGAAGTTCCTGACGCGATACGCTTAAACCAAATCTTCAAACACGAGTACCTGGTACGTCCTCAACGCGTCAAGACAGTCTACGCCATCCCGATCTTCACCGAACCGGCTGAGTGGTCAAAGGAGAAATGTGAAGATCGCAGCAAACCGATCGCCGCGCTCGTCATAGATTCTGAGGAGGATATACGTTACTTGCTGCAGGAGCCTGCAATTGAGGACAGACTTGCGACTTACGCTCAAATATGTGGCGAATATCTCCGTGGTGAGACGGTTCGATCCTTTGGCTTGCCGGATGACGGTCAGCGAGACGTGTCAGAACTTACATCGTCCGGTGGGCCAGGTTTCTCCGTTTCAAATCGAAAATCCAGAATTCTATTCCAGGACGACGAGACTGTAGAGCTTGTTGAACGTATAGAGGCGAGAACACACTAATGGGGGTGCCTGGCTAGCGATTTGTTGCGAAGATGGAGCGTGACCAGCGGATTGCGTGGTGACGCACAAAGAGCCCCGGGCTGGACGCTGGGGCTGTTGCTCCTCCGAGGGAGCGAACGCTTGCGGCGCTTAAGCAATGCTGTGTGGAGTATGGTGAAGACGTGATGGTGCCCAGGGGCGGAATTGAACCACCGACACCTGCATTTTCAGTGCAGTGCTCTACCAACTGAGCTACCTGGGCGGCGGAGGCGACGGCAGAGCCGGCCCGCGCGAGCGCCGTCTTATAGAGGCTCGGTTTCCGGCTGTCCAGGACAGCTCGGCGCATCAATGCGGCGGTTCCTGGTCGTCCTCGCGCCGTTCGTCCTCTTCCTCGTCTTCGGTCACCGGCACCGCATAAACGCCGGAGAGCCAACGGTGCAGATCGACGTCGGCGCAGCGCCGCGAGCAGAACGGCCGGAACTGCTCCTCGGCCGGTTTGTCGCAGATCGGGCATGCCTTGTGGGTCTTGGCGTCGTGGGTCTTGGCGTCGCGCATGAGGGGAATATGGGGCGCGCGCCGCGCGGCGCCAGAGACGCCGCAACGAACGGCGCCGCGACGATTCACATCGCGTTGAGCCAGCCGAAATGGACCGGGAAGCCTTCGCCGCCGAGCAGCGTCAGCGTCTCGTAGAGCGGCAGGCCGATGATGTTGGAGTAGGAGCCGACGATCTTCACCAGAAAGGTTCCGGCAATGCCTTGCGCCGCATAGCCGCCCGCCTTGCCGCGCCACTCGCCGGAGGCGAGATAGGCCTCGATGTCCTGGTCGGAGAGCCGCTTGAAGCGCACGCGGGTCTCGACGTGGCGCTGGCGGAACGTCTCCCGCGGCGTCACCAGGCACACCGCGGTGTGGACGCGATGGTTGCGGCCCGACAACAGCCGCAGACACTGCGCCGCCTCGTCGAGCAGCTCCGCCTTCGGCAGGATGCGGCGGCCGACCGCGACCACGGTGTCGGCGGCGAGGATGTAGGCGCCTTTGAGCTCCTCGTCGATGCGCACCATGTTGAGCGCCGCCTCGGCCTTGTTGCGCGCCAGCCGTGTCGCACAGGCGCGCGGCAGCTCACCGCGCTTCGGCGTCTCGTCGACATCGGCCGGGCGCAGCGCGTCGGGCTCGATGCCGGCCTGGTTGACCAGCGCGAGCCGGCGCGGCGAGCCGGAGGCGAGCACGAACTTCGGGCGACCGATCATTTGCAAATCATTTGAACCGGTAGGTGATCCGGCCTTCGGCCAGATCGTAGGGTGTCATCTCGACCAGCACCTTGTCACCGGCCAGCCCGCGGATGCGATTCTTGCGGATGCGTCCGGCGGCCGCCCGCGGCCGGAATTTGCGCGGAACCTAGCGGATGACGGGCTTTTCGACAACTGCGTTGCGAGCGCTTTGATTTTCACTCGTTGCCGGCGCTCGGTCGGGCGAAGCGTTGCCGCAGCCGCGTCAGCAACTGGTCGCGCACCTCGCGATAGGCGTCGAGCCGCTGCTCGCGGCTGCCTTCGACGGCGCTCGGGTCCGGCGTCGGCCAATACTCGACATCGACCGCGCTGGTGCGCGTGAGCTCCAGCGCCCGGTGATGCGCCTCGGGGGCGAGCGTGATGATGAGGTCGAAGTTGAGACCCTCCCAGTCGTCGAGCTCCTCGAAGGTGATCGGCTTGTGCCGCGAAATGTCGATGCCGAGCTCGGCCATGACGGCGACCGCGAACGGGTCGAGCTCGGCTTTGCGCACGCCTGCCGAGCCGACATAGATCGAGCGCCCGAACATCTGGCCAAAAAGTCCGGCGGCAATCGGCGAGCGCAGCGAATTGAGGCCGCAAGCGAACAGCACCGCCAGGGTTTTGGTCGCGGCTTGAGGCATCAAGCCCTCAGCCCTTCCAGTGCAGCACCGTGATCAGCGTGAACAGCCGCCGCGCGGTATCGAAATCGAGCTCGACCTTGCGCTTGAGCCGCTCCATCACGATGCGCGAGCCCTCGTCGTGCAGCCCGCGGCGACCCATGTCGAGCGCTTCGATGCGGTCCGGCGTCGCCGTGCGGATCGCCGCGTAATAGCTGTCGCAGACCACGAAATAATCTTTGACGATGCCGCGGAACGGCGCCAGCGACAGCATGTGCGCGATCACCGGCGTACCGTCGGTGAGGCGGATGTCGAACACGAGCCGGTTGCCGCGCATGCCGAGGTGGAGCACATAGGGCCCGCCGTCGTGGCCGGTCGGCTTGAACCTGTTCTCGGCGATCAGATCGTAGATCGCGACGGCGCGCTCATGCTCGACATCGTGGCCGGCGCGCCCGATCGAAGACTCGTCAAGTAGCACCGCCGCAAGGCAGCCGGCTTGATCCTTGCGGTCGGTGCGCGCCATCAGCGGTTGAGCCGGATGGCGACCGAGCGGGCATGAGCGTCGAGCCCTTCCGCCTCGCCGAGCGTGATCGCGGCCTCGCCGAGCGCGCGCAACTGCTCCGGCCCGCACTTGAGGATCGAGGTGCGCTTCATGAAGTCGAGCACGCCGAGTCCGGACGAGAAGCGCGCCGAGCGCGCCGTCGGCAGCACGTGGTTGGAGCCGCCGACATAGTCGCCGATCGCCTCCGGGGTGTACGCGCCGATGAAGATCGCGCCGGCATTGCGGATCGAGCGGGCGAGCCGGTCGGCGTCGGCGGCGGCGATTTCCAGGTGCTCGGGCGCGATGGCATCGACGATCGGCAGCGCCTCGTCGAGGTCGCGCACCAGGATTGTCGCGCCGAAATCCCGCCACGAGGCGCCGGCGATCTTGGCACGGGGCAATTGCGCCAATTGGCGCTCGACCGCGCGCTCGACCGCGGCCGCGAGGTTGTCATCGTCGGTGACGAGGATCGCCTGCGCGCTGGCGTCGTGCTCGGCCTGCGCCAAGAGGTCGGCGGCGATCCAGTCCGGATGACCGTCCTTGTCGGCGATGATCAGCACCTCCGAGGGCCCGGCGATCATGTCGATGCCGACCTTGCCGAACACCATGCGCTTCGCCGCCGCCACATAGGCGTTGCCGGGCCCGACGATCTTGGCGACCGGCGCGATGGTCTCGGTGCCGAAGGCGAGCGCCGCGATCGCCTGCGCGCCGCCGATGCGGAAGATCTCGTCAACGCCGGCGAGCTTTGCCGCGGCCAGCACCAGCGGATTGAGTTCGCCGCCGGGCGCCGGCACCACCATGACAATGCGCGGCACGCCCGCAACCTTGGCCGGCACCGCGTTCATCAGCACGGAGGACGGATAGGCCGCGGTGCCGCCCGGCACGTAGAGGCCGACCGCCTCGATCGCGGTCCAGCGCGAGCCGAGCTCGACGCCGAGCGCGTCGGTGAAGCGATCGTCCTGCGGCACCTGGCGGCGGTGAAAAGCCTCGATGCGGTCGCGGGCGAGATCGAGCGCGGCGAGCGCCGCACGGCTGCAGGCTTTGCCGGCCGCGGCGATCTCCTCCGGCATCACCTTAAGTCCGACCTTGTCGAGATCGAGCCGATCGAATTTCTGCGTCAGTTCCCTAAGCGCGCGGTCGCCGCGCGCGGCGACATCGGCGATGATGGCGCGAACCGTTGCTTCGACGTCGGCCGAAGTTTCGCGCTTGGTGTCGAGAAACGCGCGAAACTTTTGGGCAAAATCGGCGGAGCGGGTGTCGAGGCGGATTGCCATGTTGGGCCTGTGCAATGCAGGATGACGCGTAACAGCACTCCGATATTATAACAATTCTAATATTCGGCTTTTTGATTGACAAAAAGTCCCCTGTTCTCCAACTCCTGGGCTGATCCATTCACGGCGGACACCGGCGTGCCAGTCATGAACGCAGCAAAGCTTACGAGCATCGTTCCAAGGATCGCAGCAGGACTTGTTGCGGCGATGCTGGTCGCGCCGGCATGGCCTGGCGGCGCGAGGCTCGCATGGGCGGAAGAGCCGGTGACGCTGTCGCTCACGCTCAAGGAGCACAAGTTCGAGCCCGCCGAGCTGCACGCGCCGGCCGGCAAGCCGATCGCGATCCGCCTCAAGAACCTCAATCCCATCGTCTCCGAATTCGAGAGCGGCGATCTGCATTTCGAAAAGATCGTTCCCGCCGGCGGCGAGATCGTCGTCCATGTGCGGCCGCTGCAGCCGGGGCGCTACAACTTCTTCGACGATTTCCACCGCGACACCCAAGGCTTCCTTGTCGTGCCATGACTTCCTTGTCGTGCCATGAGTGGAATGTTCGTGAAGCTTGCGCCATGAGGTTATCGTGCTTGCCGCGCTGTTGATCGTCTTCCGCGAAGTCTTTGAAGCCGGCCTGATTGTCGGCATCGTGATGGCCGTGACCTCCGGCGTCGCCGGGCGCGGCATCTGGGTCGCGGGCGGCGTCGCGGCCGGCGTCCTCGGCGCCTGCGTCGTGGCGCTGTTCACCGGGGGGCTTTCGGAGCTTTTCGGCGGCAGCGGCCAGGAAGTGTTCAATGCCGGCATTCTGGGCTTCGCCGTGCTGATGCTGACCTGGCACAACGTGTGGATGGCGCGGCACGGCCGCGAGCTTGCCGCCGAATTGCACGTGGCGGGCGCGGCCGTAGTTGCGGGCTCGAAATCGCTTGCGGCGCTCGCCGTCGTGGTGGCGATCGCGGTGCTGCGCGAAGGCTCGGAGGTGGTGCTGTTCCTCTACGGCGTGGCGGCGGCGCAAGGCGGCGCCAGCTGGGGAATGGTCGCCGGCGGCTTCATCGGCCTCATCCTCGGCTCGCTGGTCTGCCTCCTGACCTATCTTGGCCTCATCACCATCCCGACCCGTTATCTGTTCAGCGTGACCAGCGCGCTGATCGCGCTGCTCGCCGCCGGATTGGCGGCGCAGGCGATCGCCTTCCTCGAACAGGCCGATATCCTCACCGCGCTCGACCAGACGGTGTGGGACACGTCCTGGATCCTCAGCGATTCGAGCTTCCTGGGCCGGGCGCTGCACACGCTGATCGGCTACGTCGATCAGCCGACCGCCATGCAGTTGATCGTCTATGCGGCGACGCTCGCCACCATCATCGTGCTGATGAAACTGTTTTCCGCGCCGTCGTCGCGGCAGCCGCGCACTGCGTGATTTTTGTCATTGCGGCGCGCCGCGAAGCGGCCAACCGCACACCCCGTCATCGGGGCCGCACTTGGCGCAGGCCGTCAGCTCGGCCCGGAACCAAGATCGGTCAGGCCATCGCCGAGCCGGTGGGGAAATGATCCGGGCACACGCTGGCGACCGAAATCTCGCCCAGGTCGGCAAGCTCCGCCTCCAGGCATTCGACATCGAGACGGATCACGCCGCCGCCGGAGAATGTCAGGGTCACGGTGCCGGCGGGGGGATTGCCTTCGGCGAATTCGACGGCGAGCAGATTGAGTGGCGCGTCCTTATGGGACTGGTCGAGGTTGCGGCACTTGCAGGAGAGCACGCGCTCGAACCGCAGCGCCGTCCGGCACCGCCGATAATCGGCTTTCTCATCCGGTTTGGCATCGACCGCCGCCATCCAGTCGAAGCGGTTGAGCACCATGACGAACCGGTGCTCCTGCGGCCGCCACAAGATGTCGGCGACCTTGAGCACGCCGTCCTGCACATGGGCCGAAACCACGCCGATGTCGTCCTTGTCGAGAGCCACGAGCTTGAGTTCATCCATGCACGCACTCATGTGACCCTCTCCCTGGCTTCAGCTTTTGGCTTCAGCTTTTGGCTTCAGCTTTTTGTACGTCCCCTAAGTTAGAAAGCTAGGAGCAAGATCGGCCGACCGCAAGACCTTGCGAGCTCGCTGGAGCGACTTGATTGCAGTCCGCGCTAGAACGAGACGCAGGCGGGCCGCACGATGATGCCGACCGATTGCTGATGAAACTGCTGCTTATAGGCCGTCGCGATGGCGTCGAGCCGCGCGGCGTCGTCATCGTTGCCGGGCAGCACGATCTCGACGTGCTTGCTCGGCTCGCGCACGATCCTGCCGCTGTCGCGGTCGCGCCATTGCCCGGTGGCGTCCGTGATCGTGAGCCCGTCGGGGAAGCGCGGCGTCATTTCGCGCGCGACGAAGCGCGCCCAGGCGGCCTCGCTGACGCCTACATGCTGGCCGATGTCGCGGCCGAACAGGAGCTCAGCGACCGCCTTGGCTTGCTGGGTGCCGTGGCACGAGAATGCCGGGGTCTGCGCGACGACGGGGCTTGCGGCGGCGGCGAGCGCGAGGCCGGCGTAGACCGGAAGGAACGCGATGCGCATGTCGACCGCTTGCCCGCGCTCACAGCTCCTCGGGCGGAAGATACCTGCCGCGCCGCATCACGTGATCGCGCACCGCCGAAGCAGAGGCCGCAACGCAAAGCACCATCGCGCCGACGGCGCCGAACAGGCAGCTCAACAAAATCGTCTGCATCAATCTTCTTCCTTACGACCTATTTTGAACAAATTAAGGGGCCGACCTTTCACATTCGTTAGTGGAGGGCGGCGGCGACGGGGGTCACGACTGCGGGCATCCTGCGGAAACGTTGCGGGCCGACGACGCCGCAACGTCGCCGGCCCGCAGCTTCAGGCGATCGAGCCGCTAACTATTTGCAAACCGTACGGCCACCCACGCTCACAGGCGAATGGCCGGGCGGACAGGGCGCCGGCTTTGCCTGGGCCGGCGCCGGAGCCGCCGGATGCGGTGGCGGCGGCGGCGCCGGAGTCCTGACGACGGCCGGCGTGTTGTTCTGAACATGCGGCGGCGGCGCTGGCGGCGCGGGCTTTACGACCGGCACTGGACCCCCAACATGCGGCGCGACCGGCGCAGGTTTGACGTTGGTCTGCACGTTCGATCCAGGCGGCGGCGGTGGCGGCGCTCCGGGCCTGACCACGACGGGCGCCGGAGCCACCGGATGCACCGGCACCGGGGCCGGCTTGACCGCTGCGGTCGCCGGCGGCGGCGGCGCTCCATGCGGCAGCGCTCCGGCCTTGGGCGCTCCGACCTTTGGCGCTCCAGGTCCAGGTTCGGGCCGGCCTGCGGGCTCACCCACAGTGCCGGTCGATGCGCGCTGCACGGCGCCCGGCAGCGAGACGCGAAGGGCAGGCCGCCCGCCGGGTGCCGCTCCAGGCGCGACCATCCGCAGCGCCACCGTGGGCGGCGGCCGCACGAATGCGTGCACCGGAAACGCGACCGGCGTCGGCAGCAGGAAGCGCCCGGTCGGCCGCGGCGGCGGCGCCAGCACGGCGAATTCTCGCGGCCGCGGCGGCAGGAACAAGACAGGCGGCGGAGGCGGCGGCGCGAAAGCAGGCCCCGCGAACATCAGGACGGGCTTGTCGACAAAGACCAGCTCCGCCGGTGGCGGCGGCGGCACGCCGAAGTCGACGAACACGAAATCGGGCGGCGGCTCCATCGCGACGGACAGGCGCATCAGCTCGCGTTGCGCGTCCGCCACATGCGGTCCGTTCGGATAGCGGCGCAGATACGACCAGAACGCCTGCGGCGTATCCGCCATCACGCAACGGCGCCAGATCATCGCCTCGCGGCGAACCGCGAGCATCGCGGCGATACGCCTGGAAAACGGGCTGTCCGGATAGATCGCGAGAAATTGCTGGTAGCCGTCGATCGAGTCGATCTCCAGCGCCGCCGCATAGGCGTCTTCGACGCGCGTGAAATCGCGCATCGGCCTGACGCGGATGTCGGCGATCGGCATCACGTTCGGCGGCGGCGGCGCGTCAGCGGCCAGCTCGGTGAAGAAGAAGGGACCGTCGAGCCCTGAGGCGTACCAGGGCACTTCGGCGCCCTGCGTGAGCTCGCTGACCCGCAGCCGAAGGCGCACGAAAATATCGTCGAGGCCGAGGCCGCCGGCCGAGATCATTTCCGCGAGCGAGGTTGCGTAGGCGCCGTACGGGCCTGGCTCCTGCGGGCCGACCGTGCCGGGCGCCGCATTGAACGCGACCGCGAGCGTGGGAGCCGCATCGACCAACGCCAATCCACCCGCCAGCGGCCGGCCGCCGCCTGCGAACGGATTTTCCCGCGCCGCGTCGAGGACGATGATCTTCACGCGGCCGGGCAGCGTAGCGAGCGGCTGGGCGAGATCGGCGATGCGGATCGCCTGCAGCGGTACATCGACATCGCGCTGGATGTCGGCATCGACCGGGACGAAATAATTGTCGCCCTGAAACTGCAGACCGAACCCGGCGAGGTAAACAAGAGCGACCGCATCGGGGCCAGCCGCCGCAACCTGGTCGACGAACTCCCGAAAGGATTCGCGAAGCGTCGCCTGGTCGAGATTGCTGGCGCCGGTAACCGTGAAGCCCGCGGCTTGAAGCGCATCGGCGATGAGGCCGGCATCGTTGGCGGGCGTCGTCAACTTGGCCGCCTTGTAGTCGTCATTGCCGACCACGAGCGCAAAGCGCACCTCCGCCGCATGGCCCGGGCACTGACCGAGCAGCAGCGCCACGACGACAACCAGCCATGCAAACGATACGCGCGCAAAACTTCTCATTGCGGTGTTTCCCGGTGCGGTGATTCCCAGTGCGTTATTTCTCATTGAGATGTCCCCGAGCGATGTCGCCGACCTGCCGCCGAATCGGCCTGCTGGGACGACCAGTTGCCGATCAATAGGTCCGAATAATGTCAGTTCCGCGTGCCTTGCGGGCCCTCCGCTTTGTTTCTTTGCGGCCGAGGAACAACCGGCGGCGTGATTCTGTTCAAGAATCCGGGTTGCATGCCGCGCCGGGCCACGACCAAATCGGGCAAAGACCCGAATAGCTGATCTGATTGGCGCTCATACCCGGTCGAACCGATCTGCAAGTCTCGGGCGCCGGATTGATTTGGTGGCGGGCTCGAACCGGTCATAGGCGCTGCGGACTTTATGGACGACCTCGTCCCGCACTTTTTGATTGATCCGGCCAAGCGGGAGCAGCCGGATCCGAGCCCCACCGAGCGGCAATTCACAACCGACCGGGTCCATCAGCAAAGTTGCAATTGCTGGCGTCCGGCGCTAAGACAACCTAACAAACCAACTATTAACTTGAGCCGCCGCATCTGGGGCTCTCTCAGTGGGCATGGCTTGACTCCAGTTACAATGATCGCCATCCCATCTGTTGAACTTTTCGTTCGCTCCCGTAAGGGATTCACGTTGCCTTTCTTGAAAGGGAGGATTTATGGCTAAGAGAGCGAAGAAGCGGCGCGCGTGGACTTCGAGCGAAGTCCGTGAGCTGAAATCGATGGCACGCAAGAAAACGCCGGCGGGGAGAATTGCCAAGAAGTTGAAACGATCGGAGGGCGCGACGCGGCAAAAGGCCTTCAGCATCGGCCTGTCCCTCGACTCCCGTTCCTGACTTTTCCAAAATCCCGAGTTTGCACGGATCGGCGCCGGCCTGAGAGCACAGGTCCGGCCTCGCCGATCCGTGCGTCTATTTGTTGAAACGCTGCGCCGTGCATACTTCGCCGTGCAGGCGGTGGCACCGGCGGCTGGTGGCCGCTTGCTCAGCTTGTTTGCATTGCAAGGTCCGCCGAGGGTCGTGGCCGGACGAGTCTTGAGGCATGAACCTTGCTTTTTTGCTGAATCATGCCATGCAATGAAATCGTCATCTGATGGTATAATGATGCTGGCAAGCGGGCCCGGCGCCGTCACCACGACCGCTTTGTTGATGCAATGCGGGTCCGGCGCGGCCTCCGAAGTGGTATTCCGACCGGTACGGTGTTAGGCACCTCTCATCATGACTCGGTCCATCGGCCCGTTGCGGCAGGCGCCCGCGAGTTCTGAACTGGCCGCGGCGCTGCTGGCGTGCCGGCGGGCCTTCATGGCCGTCGCGCTGTTCAGCGGCATGAGCAACCTGCTGATGCTCACCGGCTCGCTGTTCATGCTCGAAGTCTATGACCGGGTGCTGCCCAGCCGCAGCGTGCCCACGCTCGTCGCCCTGCTGATCCTGACTGCGGGCCTCTATGGCGCGCAGGGCATCATCGACGCCATCCGCAGCCGCATCCTGGTCCGCATCGGGCATAGCCTCGACGAGGCAATGAGTCTGCGCATCTACGAGGCCATCGTTCAACTGCCGCTCAAGCTGGGCGCCAAGGCCGAGGGCGTGCAGCCGATCCGCGACCTCGACACGGTGCGCGGCTTTCTGTCCGGCATCGGCCCGGTGGCGTTCTTCGATCTGCCCTGGATGCCGATCTTTATCGGCATCTGTTTCGTGTTTCACCCCTATCTCGGCCTCACCGCGCTCACCGGCGCGATCATCCTGATCATGTTCGCTGTTGCGACCGAATTGCTGACACGGCGGCCGACCCGCAACGCCACCCAGTTCGCCGTCGCCCGCAATGCGCTGATGGAAGCGAGCCGGCGCAATGCCGAGGCCATCACGGCCATGGGCATGGCGGGACGCATCGCGCAGCGTTGGAGCGAACTCAACCACAAATACGTGACGAGCAGCGGACAGGCGAGCGACGTTGGCGGCGGCCTCGGCGCGATGTCGAAGGTGTTGCGGCTGATGCTGCAGTCCGCGATTCTCGCGGTCGGCGCGTGGCTGGTGATCAACCAACAATCGACGCCCGGCATCATCATCGCCGGATCGATCCTGGGCGGCCGGGCGCTGGCGCCGGTCGATCTCGCCATCGCCAATTGGCGCGGCTTCATCGCCGCGCGGCAAAGCTGGCAGCGGCTGTCGAAGCTGCTTGGGCACCTGCCGGCGCAGGCGGCGCCGATGCCGCTCAAGCCGCCGGCGCGCACGCTCGTCGTCCAGAACGCCGCCGTGGCGCCGCCAGGCGAAGCGCGGATCGTCTGCCAGGACGTCAACTTCACGCTTGCGGGCGGCAAGGCGCTCGGCGTGATCGGCCCGACCGCATCGGGGAAATCCTCGCTGGCTCGCATGCTGGTCGGCGTCTGGACCCCGGGGCGTGGCACCGTGCGCCTCGACGGCGCGACCTTCGATCAGTGGTCGCCCGAGACGATCGGCCGGCACATCGGCTATCTGCCCCAGGACGTCGAATTGTTCCCCGGCAACGTGGCGCAGAACATCGCGCGCTTCGAGGAGCCGCCCGATCCCGAGGCCGTCCTCGCCGCCGCGCAGGCGGCCGGCGTCCACGAACTCATCACCAATCTGCCGGAAGGCTATGAGACCCATGTCGGCGAGCGCGGCAGCGCCCTGTCCGCCGGCCAGGCGCAGCGCATCGCGCTCGCCCGCGCGCTCTATCGCGACCCGTTCCTGATCGTGCTCGACGAGCCCAACTCCAATCTCGATGCCGAGGGCGACGAAGCGTTGACGCGGGCCATTCTGGGGGTGCGCGCGCGCGGCGCGATCGCCGTGGTGGTGGCGCATCGCCCGAGCGCCATCGCGGGCGTCGACTATATTCTGGTCATGGCCAAGGGCCGCCAGCAGCAGTTCGGGCCCAAGGAGGAAATCCTCAACCGCGTGATCCAGCCGTCGCCGCCGCCGCGGGCGTTGAAAGTGGTGCCCGACAAGGGAGGAGCCGGATGAGCAACGAGACGCCCACCACATCGAGCGCGTCGATCCGCCGGCACGTGCTTGCCGGCCTTGCGGTCTTTGTCATCCTGGCGGTCGGGCTCGGCGGCTGGGCCTCAACTGCGGAAATCTCCGGCGCGCTGATCGCGCCGGGCTCCCTGGTCGTCGATTCCAACGTCAAGAAAGTGCAGCACCCGACCGGCGGCGTCGTCGGCGAGGTGCGGGTGCGCGACGGCGATCGGGTGAAAGCGGGCGACGTCCTCATCCGGCTCGACGAGACCGTGACCCGCGCCAACCTGGCGATCGTCACCAAGGGCCTCAACGAGCTCTATGCCCGCAAGGCGCGTCTTGCCGGCGAGCGCGACGGCGCCGACGCCTTGGCGATGCCCAAGGAGCTGGCCACCAGCGCCGACGACCCCGACGTGATCGAAGCGATGTCGAGCGAGCGCAAGCTGTTCGATCTGCGGCGCACGGCGCGCCTCGGCCAGAAGGATCAGCTGCAGCAACGCATCAAGCAGTTGCAGGAGCAGATCACCGGCCTCAACGCCCAGCAGGACGCCAAGGCGAGAGAGCAGCAGCTCATCGAGCAGGAGCTCGCCGGCGTGCGCGACCTCTGGCAGAAGAACCTCGTTCAGCTCAACCGGCTCACCTCGCTGCAGCGCGAGCAGGCCCGGCTGCAGGGCGAGCGCGGCCAGCTCACCGCGACCGCCGCGGAAATCAAGGGCAAGATCGCCGAGATCCAGCTCCAGATCCTCCAGGTCGATCAGGAGCTCAGCAGCGATGTCGCCAAGGAGCTGCGCGAGATCGACAGCAAGATCGGCGAATATGTCGAGCGCAAGGTGACGGCGCAGGATCAGCTCAGGCGCACCGACATCCGCGCCCCGCAGGACGGCGCGGTGTTCCAGTCGACCGCCAACACCGTCGGCGGCGTCATTGCCGCCGGCGACCCGATCATGCTGATCGTGCCCGAGGCCGACAAGCTGCTGGTCGAGGTCAAGGTCGATCCCAAGGACATCGATCAGATCCAGCTCGGCCAGGCGGTGCTGCTGCGGTTCTCCGCCTTCAATCAGCGCACCACGCCCGAGCTCAACGGCTCGATCGCCCGCATCGCCGCCGACACCACCAACGACCAGCGCACCGGGCAGAGCTACTACCTCGTTCGCATCGCCATCAACCCCGGCGAGGTCGAGCGCCTCGGCGCCGTCAAGCTCACGCCCGGAATGCCGGTCGAGGCCTTCATCCAAACCGGCGAGCGCACGCTGGTCGCCTATCTGATCAAGCCGCTGCAAGATCAGCTCATGCGCTCGTTCCGCGAGAAATAGAAAAACCAACCGCCACCGCGCTTGCGCGCGGTCCCCCTCCCCCCTACGCTTCGCTGCGCGCGGGAGGATGAAGAGTCTATGATGGCAATCGCCCGCTGGGCGCGACGGTTCGGTGTGGCGCGAGCGGTCTGTATCGTGCTGCTGTTCGCGCTGGTGCCGCTGCGCATCTCGGACCCGCGGCCGCTGCAGGAATTGCGTCTGCGCACCTTCGATCTGTTCCAGGTGCTCCGCCCGCGCGAGCAGACCATACGCCCCGTCGCCATAGTCGATATCGACGAGGCGAGCCTCAAGGAGGTCGGGCAATGGCCGTGGCCGCGGACCGTCCTCGCCGACCTCGTCACGCGCCTCAACGAGCTTGGCGCCGTCGCGATCGGCTTCGACGTCATATTCGCCGAGCCCGACCGCATGTCGCCCGCCGTCGCGGCGGCAAGCTTCCGCGGCATCGACGAGGAGACCCGCGCCAAGCTCGCCAGCCTGCCCAGCAACGACGACGTCTTCGCCGCGGCGATCAAAGGCGCCCGCGTCGCCGTCGGCCAGGTCGGCTCGCCGCGGATCCAGCCGCGTGCGCCGGCCGAGATGGCGCTGCAGAGCGGCTTCGCGATGATCGGCCCCGATCCGCGGCCATTTTTGGTGACGTTTCCAGGGCTGCTGCGCAACGTGCTGCCGATCGAGGAGGCGGCCGCCGGCCGCGGCCTGTTCTCGATCAATCCCGAGCGCGACGGCATCATCCGCCGCGTCCCGGTCGTCATGGTGGCGCAGGATCTGCCGGTGCCGGCGCTGACCATGGACATGCTGCGCGTCGTCACCCATGCGGGCGCCATCCAGGTGCGCACCGACGCGGCCGGAGTGCGCTCGGTCGGGGTGCCCGGCCTGCAGGTGCCGACCGACCGCAACGGTCAACTCTGGGTGCACTTCAACAAGCACGACCCGGCGCGCTATGTGTCCGCCAAGGATGTGCTGCAGGGCCGCATCGACGCCGACCGTCTGCGCGGCAAGCTCGTGCTGATCGGCACCTCGGCGGTCGGGCTCCTCGACATCAAGACGACGCCGGTCGATCCGGCGATGCCGGGCGTCGAGGTTCATGCCCAGATCCTCGAGAGCGTGCTGGCCAAGACGCTGTTGACCCACCCCAACTATGCGATCGCGGTCGAACTGCTGCTGGCGGTGCTGTTCGGCCTCGCCATCATCGTCGCCGCGCCGATGCTGTCGGCCTCGATCGTGCTCGCGCTCGGCGCCGTCCTGATCGCCGGCCTGATCGGCCTGTCGTGGTACCTGTTCGCCGCCCACAGCCTGCTGATCGATTTCACCTACCCGCTGATATCGACCTGGCTCATCTACCTTGTGCTCACCTTCGTGAACTATTTCCGCGAGCAGCGGCAGCGCCAGCAGATCCGCTCGGCCTTCGGCTTCTATCTCTCGCCGGTACTGGTCGAGGAGCTGGCGCGCTCGCCGCAAAAGCTCGTGCTCGGCGGCGAAGAGCGCCGCATGACCATCCTGTTCAGCGACGTGCGCGGCTTCACCGGCATTTCCGAGCACTACATGAATGAGCCGCAGGAGCTGACCCGGCTGATGAACCGTTTCCTCACGCCGATGACCAACGCCATCATCGAGCGCAAGGGCACCATCGACAAATATATCGGCGACGCCATCATGGCGTTCTGGAATGCGCCGCTCGACGACGGCGAGCAGGAGGCGAACGCCTGCGAGGCGGCGCTCGAAATGCTGGCGCGCGCCGAAGCGCTCAACAAGGAATTCAAGCGCGAGGCCGAGGCCAACGGCGGCAAGTATCTGCCGCTGCGCATCGGGGTCGGGCTCAATACCGGGCCCTGCGTGGTCGGCAATATGGGTTCCGACTTCCGCTTCAACTATTCGGTGCTTGGCGACACCGTCAACGTCGCCTCGCGGCTCGAAGCGCGGACCAAGGACTACGGCATACCGATGGTGATCGGCTCGCGCACCGCGGAAACGGCCAAGCAGAAATTCGCCACGCTGGAGATCGATCTGATCCAGGTGAAGGGCAAGAAGCAGCCTGAGGCGGTCTTTACGGTGCTGGGCCGCGCCGAGATCGAGCAGGACCCGCGATGCCGGGACCTGCGCGAGCTCAATGCCCGCATGCTGGCGTGCTACCGCAGGCAGCAGTGGACCGACGCGCTCGACCTGGTCGAACGCTGCGGCAAGATCGCCGACGGCTTCGAGCTCGGGGGCCTCTACGACATGTACGCCGAGCGCATCGAAGCGTTCCGCGCCGCACCGCCGCCGCCGGATTGGGACGGCGTCTACGAGGCGGCAACGAAGTAGAATG
>Ga0182024_10011460_pt1 | contig 17781 bp, 18 predicted proteins | sample P32metaG_FD_120480 | JGI IMG/M metagenome (GOLD analysis project Ga0182024, IMG submission 120480) | Permafrost microbial communities from Stordalen Mire, Sweden - P3-2 metaG (Illumina Assembly) | ecosystem: Environmental > Terrestrial > Soil > Wetlands > Permafrost | place: Sweden: Stordalen... | reverse complement strand
CGAACCGAAGGCGCGCCGGTCAAGGTGATGATCAGCCTGATGTACAAGGTGCCGATGCGGCAGATTTCGGGCGGCCCGGACTGGATCAACACGGACGGGTGGGATATCTCGGCGAAGGCGGATCACTCTTACAACCTGGACGATCTGCACACCATGTTTCAGAACATGCTGGCGGACGAATTCAAGTTGAAATTCCACAAGGAGAGTAAGGAAGGTCCGGTGTATGCGCTGAGCATAGACAAAGCGGGATTGAAAATGAAGGTCAACGAGAGTCCTCAGGATTTTGAGATTCCGGTGCAGGGTGGCGGGGGTGGGGTCACTGTCGGGAAGAGGGTTCCGATGGAATACTTGACGTGGTTTCTGGGGCAGGTGCTGCAGAGGGAGGAGCGGCCGGTGATCAACAAAACCGGGCTCACCGGGAATTACGATTTCACGCTGTCGTTTGCGCCGGAGCTGCCGCCTGGTTTTCCGAAAGAGAATTTGCCGCCGGGGTTTTTGGATCGGCCTACTATTTTTGATGCGCTACGGCAGCAGCTTGGGTTGAGGCTGGATGCGCAGAAGGGGCCGGTGGAGTATTACGTGATCGATAGTGTGGAGAAGCCGGCGAATTGAAGAGGATGTGCCCCACAACGGGTCCGCATGCTTACGCATGGCGGCTCGGTTGGGCGGCGGCTTTTTCAATGGGGGCGGGCTCTGGCTCTACGGCGTCTTTATAGCGGACGATTACTGAGATGCGCCGGTTGCACGCCGCTTCCGGATGTTCTTTATCGCGGAGGCTTTGATCGGCGAAGCCGCGCACTTGCACGATCCGGCCGTGGGGCAATCCGTTGGCTTCCATTAATTTTCGGGCGGCGTTGGCGCGGTCGGTCGATAGCTCCCAGTTGGAATATTCGCCGCTTTTGGAAAACGGCTTGGCATCGGTATAGCCTTCGATCATGAGATCGTTGGGCAGCTTTTTCAGTTCCTCGCCGAGGCGGAGGATCAGCTCGTGTCCGACCTCGCTGGGGCGCCCGCTGCCGGATTCGAAAAAGATGCCTTTTTCGCTTTCCATCATTTCGACGCGCAGGCCTTCGCCGGTGACGCTCATTTGGATGTAATCCTTGAGCTTTTCGAACTCGGGACTTTTCTTCATTGCCTGCTCCAGCTTGTCCTTCAACTCGGTCATGTTGTCCTTGCTGACGGAAACCGTTTCACCGGTGCCGGTGCTGGCGCTGCCGGAGTGCGATCCGGTGCCGGAGGGATCCTGAAAATAGGCGCTAATGGCTTTCCGGACTTGCACGCTGGAATTGAGAAGCCACAGGACGATGAACAGCGCCATCATCGCGGTGACGAAATCCGCATAGGCTACCTTCCATGCGCCTCCGTGATGTCCGCTGTGGTTGACCTTTTTTTTAATGATGATGATCGGCGCGAGATTCTCGGACATTTATTTCGCCTCTGCAGGGGGCGCCGCGCCGCCGCGGCATGCGGTTTCGAGTTCTTTGAAGCTCGGCCGAAAATCGCCCGAGATGCTGCGACGTGCGAACTCGACGGCCAGCACCGGCGCCGATCCTTTGACGAAGGCGATCACACCTTGCCGGAGGCACCGGAGGTAATCGAGCTCGGCGTCGGCCATCTTGGTCATGTTCAACGCGAGCGGGCCTAAGAATCCGTAGCAGAGGAGAATTCCTAAAAATGTCCCCACCAGCGCGGCCGCGACTTTGTGGCCGATCTCTTCAGGCGGTCCGCCGAGCGCGCCCATGGTGATCACGACGCCGAGTACCGCGGCGACGATTCCCAATCCGGGCAACGCGTCAGCCACCGTGCTCAACGCGCTGATCGGGCCCAATGATTCGTGATGATGAACTTCCATATCCATCTCCATCATCTGGTCGAGGTCGAAGGCGGGAACGCCTCCGCTGATGGACATGCGAATGGTGTCGCAGATGAAGTGCACGGCGTGATGATTGGCGAGAAATTTCGGATACTTCGAAAAGACCTGGCTTTTAGAGGGGTCCTCGACGTCCTCTTCGAGCTTCACCATGCCCTGCTTGCGAGCCTGCATGAACAGCTCGTTGAGCATTTTCAGCGTTTCGAGATAGGTCGCCTTGGTGTGCGGGCTGCCTTTCAGAACGCCGAGAATGCCTTTCATAATGGCGATGACGGTGGACAAAGGATTGGCGATCAGCAGTGTACCCGCCGCTGCACCGCCAATAATGACCAGTTCGGCGGGCTGCATGAGGACGAGCAACTTGCCGTGCTCCATGAGGTAGCCGCCGACCACGGCTCCTAAGACGACGAGAATTCCGATAAGGGCAAACATGTCAGGTATCTAGAGGCCGATTACTTTCGGCTAAGCATCTTATCGGCAGGGGATACGGATTCTTTTGTGGGTAGCCGTGAACGCGGGGTGGTGTTTTGGGTTGGGTGGGATGGGTGGGGGCTGTTGCGAACTGCGATACACTTTTGCTTGTAGGCTATGAAATTTTCAAAAATTGCGTTTTTTCTCGCCGCTGCCGCTCTGGTTCTCTCCGCCCGCCACAAAGCCGACGACTGGATACCGATGTTCGACGGCTCTACTCTCGATGGCTGGAAAGCGAACGAGCATCCTGAATCCTGGACCGTCAAGAACGGCGCTATTACCGGCGACGGACCGGCGAGCCATTTGTTCTGGATGAAGGAAAAATGCGTGAACTGCGAGTTTAAAGCCGAGGTGAAGATCAATCACGGCGGAAATTCGGGCATGTATTTCCGCACGGCGTTCGGGCCCGGGTTTCCCAAAGGATACGAAGCGCAGGTCGATAACACGCATTCCGATCCGGTGCGCACGGGCAGCCTCTACAACTTCGTCAAAGTTTTCGAACAGTTGATTCCGGACGATACGTGGTGGACGCAGCACATTATTGTCGAAGGGAATCATATTCAGATTTTTGTGAACGATAAGAAGACGGTCGATTTCACGGAAGAGGGAAATACGTTCACCGACGGATATCTGGCGCTGCAGCAGCACAACGCGGGCAGCGTGGTGGAGTTCAAGAATCTGATGATGCGCCATCTGCCTCCGCCGGCATCGCCGCTGGCGGGGACGTGGAGGATGATTGCGGAGCAGTCGAAATTCGCGGATGCGGCGCCGCAGCAGGAGACGATCCGGGTGCTGGACGAACGAGACGGGATTCGCTGGCAATCCTCCGTCGTCACCGCCGACGGCAAGAAGGAAGGCGTGAATTTTTTTGCGCGGGTGCAGGGCTACGATTACCTGGTGAGCGGCGCGGCCGGTTACGATCACATCTCGCTGCAGGACGTCGGCCGCAGGCACATGCACGAGATCGAGCGCGGGATGAAACTCCGGAAGAAGCTTGACGAGCACGTCTTCGAAGTGGAGAAGAAGTTGCGGTATAAAGCGATCGATCGTTCGACCTACACGGTTTCGGCGGACGGCAAGACGTTGACCATCGCCGGGGACAAAGTGCAGGCGGACGGCAAGACAACTGTTCCCTATAGCGAAGTATTCGATAAGGTCGAATAGATGGCTCTGGGAATTGAGCGCCAGGACGACCGAGGTGTCGGCGAGGGCGCCATCAGCCTGATCATTTTGCGTGGGAAACTGATGCTCGGCGAGGATTGCAATCTACTGGAATCGGTGATTCCGGAGTTGTTGAAGGAGGGCCGCACCAAACTCATTTTCGATTTGAGCGGCGTGACGCACATCGATTCGACGGGCATCGGGCGGTTCATCGATACGTACAGCAGGCTCATGAAGGTCAGCGGAAAGATGCGGCTGGCGGGTGCGAGCGGGGCGGTGCGGGAATCGTTTCGGGTGACGAGGCTGGATACGGTGTTTTCGTTTTTTCCTACGGTGGAAGAGGCTCGGGCGGGGCTGTAGTGTGGTTACTATCCCCGCCCTGACGGGACGGGGTTATGTCCGGCAATAAGAGCGAGAAAGACGCATCAAGAGTGTTTTTGGACGGTGACGTTCGCGTGGGGCTCGACGTGTACCAGGACGTCTTCGACCCAATCGAGATCGCTCTTGATGGCGATGCGGACCGCGGTGGCGATGTCGTGGGAGGCGCGGACGGTGAGCTCGGGATCGACTTCGAGGTGCAGGTCGACGTGATAGCGCAGGCCGGTTTTGCGGGCGAAACATTTCTCGATGCCGAGGGTACCGGGGACGCGCATGGCGACGGAGCGGATCTGGTCCATCCGCTTGCCTTCGGGCATGGTGTCCATCAATTGCAAAGCGGTTTCGCGGACGACGCGGAGGCCGAAGAAGATGACGAAGAGGCCGACGGCGAAGCCGCCCCAGTGGTCGGCGGAGCGCATCCCCGGGAAGTGAATGGCTAGCGCGACGGCAATGAGCGCGACGAGGGCGGAGCACATGTCGACCGCGTCGTTCAAAGCGTCGGCGGAGAGCGCAACGCTACCGGACTTTTTGCCGATGCGCATTTTCGTGGTCCAGAGGATGGCTTTCAAAATCGCTGCGCCGAGGAGGGGCCAGAGGGCGTAGGAGGCGGGTGCGTGTTGATCGTTGCGCTCGGCGATGGCGCGCCAGGAAATCCCGGCGCCCGCCGTAGCGAGGATCGCTCCGATGGCGAGGCCGGTGAGGATTTCGAAACGTCCGTGACCGTAGGGATGATCGGCATCGGCGGGTTTGGCGGCGACCCAAAGGCCGAACAGGACGAGACCGGACATCAGGATGTCGGCGGCGGATTCGAAGCCGTCGGAGACCAGGGCTACGGATTGCGCGGCCAGGCCCACAGTGATTTTTATCGTGGAGAGGGTGGCGCTGATGGCGATGCTGACCATCGCGGCGCGGCGGGCGGTTTGTTCGAGACTCCTCACGCTTCAGGTTACAGTGTTGGTGAGGGACTTGTCCTAGGGGTTGAAGAGGGCAGGTCGGGAACCTGCCCCACTTGCGGCCCTGATAGGATTTCCTTCCCGGAAGTATGCCGCAGCCAGATCCGGCTCGCCGGTTAACCGCGCGGCGATGAAACGGACGTCGTTCTCGAGCGCGTTACTGAGGATTGACGGCGCTTTTCGCTTTCGGGATGCTGACGCGAAATACGGTCTCGCCCGGCATCGATTTCACGTCGATTTCACCGCGATGTTTCTTGATGACCCGCATCGCCGTATCCAACCCGAGCCCCGTTCCTTCGCCGACGCCTTTGGTTGTAAAAAACGGATCGAAGATGCGCGGCAGCACATCCGGCGTGATCCCGGAGCCATTGTCCTGGATTTCCACCACCACGTCCAAAGGATACTGGCAGGTTCTCAGTTTCAGCTCGCCGCCGTCCTTCATCGCGTCGACCGCGTTCATGATCAAGTTGGTCCACACCTGGTTCAGCTCGACGCCGAACGCGCAGATTTTCGGAATCGAACGATCGAAATTACGCTCCACGTGAATCGACTTCTTGCGTAGCTGGTAGGCGAGAATCGTTAACGTGCTCTCCAGGCCGGAGTGGATGTCGATCTCCTGCTCGGGAGCCTGATCCATGTAGGTGTATTCCTTCACGGCTTGGACCAGTTCGAAAATTCGCGACGCGCCGTGCTCGATTTCCAGAATCATGCGGCCGGCAACGAAGGAATAATTGATGCGGGCCAGCACGGGATTCAACGCGTCGCCGACGACTTGCGCGATCTCCTCCAGCTTCTGCGTGTCGATTTGCGCGTCGGCGAGGGTGGGCGCGAGCTTCCAGGGTTCGATGACCTCGTGCGATTCCATCCAGTCTTCCAGAGCCTGTTCGCGATCGCTGCGCTCGATCGAACTCAGCGGATGGGAATCGGTAGTTTCGATCGTCTTCAAGGCGGCCTCTTCGCATTGGGCGATGAAGATCCGCTGTTCGCGCGTCAGATTGAGCCGATCGATGCTGAGGAACGCTCCGCGCAACTCACGCCGCACTTCCCTGATCGAGCTGGCCGTACGCTTGACCGCGGCCGCCGGATTATTTAGCTCATGCGCCAAGCCAGCCGACAGTTTTCCCAACGCAGCGAGCTTGTCGCGCTGCTCCGATGCGCGCGTCGTCTCGCGCACCCGATCGAGCATCAGCGTGACCAGACGTTCGGTCAGCTTCGGCATCCGTTGCAGCATTTCCGGAAAAACGCTGCGGTGGATGCGGCCTAAACGAACCCGGCCTACCGTTCGACCCGTGCCGCTGAAGTTCTGGAGCCTCGAAAACGGAAGTAATCCGGTGACGTCGCCCGGACCGGCGATAAAGATCCGCAAATCGCCACCGGGCCGTTCAATACGTCCCTGGAGCTCTCCTTCGAAGAAGACGAACATATGGTCGGCGCGATCGCCTTCCCGGAAGAGGACCTCGCCGGGTTCGGCTGAAATTTCTTCCGATTGCCCGATGAACCATTCAAGCTGATCTTCGGGCAGATCCTCGAATATTTTGATCGCCCGCAGATCCTTTGTCGTAATCATCGTTTGCCGATTAGAGCTCCGCCAGATAATTGTGGACGAATTGAATCGCGATCGAACCTTCGCCGACGCCCGACGCGACGCGCTTCACCGATCCGCGCCGCACATCGCCGACCGCGAACACGCCCGGGACGCTGGTTTCCAGCAATCCGGGATCGCGCTTCAAAGGCCAGCCGGCGGCGAGCTTGCCGTTCCTCTTTAATTCAGAGCCGGAAAGGATGAATCCCTTTTCGTCGCGTTCGACGACCCCGTCCAACCATTCCGTACCCGGCAACGCGCCGATAAAAATGAACAACGAACTCGCGGACACCTGGGAAACTTCGCCGCTTGCCCCGCACTGGACCGAAATCGATTCCAGACGGCTCTCCCCATGCGCCCCGACAACGCTCGACCCGAATTCGACGCTGATGTTTTTCGTCTTCTCGATCTCATCGATCAAATACCGGGACATCGTGCTGCCGAGCGATTCGCCGCGGACCAGCATCACAACGCGCCGGGCATAGCGCGAAAAATTCATCGCGGCTTGTCCGGCTGAATTCGCTCCGCCAATCACGTAAACGTCCTCGTCCTGGCACGTCATCGCTTCGGTGCTTCCCGCTCCGTAATACACTCCCGCGCCCTGTAGGCGATCGACGCCGGGAACGTTCAGCTTGCGCCATTCAACGCCCGTCGCGAGCAGCACGGAGTGACAGGCGAGCTCGGAACCGTCGGCGACCTTCACATATCGATACGGCCCTTCGACGCGCAGCCCGATCGCCTGTTGCGGGCACACGATCTCGACCCCGAATCGCCGCGCTTGCATGACGGCGCGTCGCGCCAGATCAGATCCGGTGATCCCGGAAGGAAATCCAAGATAATTTTCGATGCGCGAGCTGAGTCCGGCTTGTCCGCCCGGCGCTTCCCGTTCGACCATTACGGTCTTCAAGCCCTCGGATGCCGCGTAAACGGCGGCAGCCAATCCGGCCGGTCCGCCGCCGACGATCACCACATCGAAAAAATCGGTGCCGGCGCGCAGCCGCAGTCCGATTCGTTCCGCAAGCTCGGAATTCGATGGCTCCAGCAAGTGCGTGCCTTCTGGAAACAGAATCGCGGGGAGCTTGGCGACGTCGCTGCCCAACGCCCTCAGAGCCGACTGTACTTCGGAATCGCGATCCGCTTTCTCGACGTCGAGCCATCGGAACGGGACCTGATGCCGCGCCAGAAACTCGCGCAGCTCATACGATCGCGGCGACCAGCGTTCGCCCAACACGCGCAATCCCGCGAGCGGCGGACGATATCCCGCCTGCCAGTCCTCCAGAAGATCGTCGAGCACGGGATAGAGATTCTGCTCCGGGGGATCCCACGGCTTCAGCAGGTAATGATGGATCTTCGCTTCGTTGATCGCGCGAATTGCCGCATCCGTATCGGCGTAGGCGGTGAGCAGCGTGCGCTTGGAATCCGGGAACAAACGAATCGCCTGCGCGAGAAACTCCACACCCGTCATTTCCGGCATGCGCTGGTCGACCACGAACAAAGCGACGGTGTCGGCGCGCTTCTCCAATTCGACCAGCGCGTCCAGAGCCGTCTTGCCCGAATCCGCCCTCAGCACGCGGTATCGATCGGCGTAGCGTTTTCGAAGATCGCGCTCGATGGCGCGGAGCACTTCAGGGTCGTCATCTACGATCAGTAATGCTGGTTTCGACACTTCGACACCAGAATACACTGACCCGGTATGACCGCTGTGTGACGAAGCGCGCCCAGGAGCTTACGAACGTGCGCTCACTGATGCACACGTCGTCCGGATCATCCTCGATCCATAACTTTCCTCAGCATCTTATTCAATCACGCTTGTCGCGGGTATAGGCGCGAACTTCGATGCACTTTGCTTAAATTTTATCTCTGCCCAAGCCTGTCGGAAGTTGCGCTAGAGAGACCTCGGAGCACGCAACCATTGCAAACTCGGATAAACTGAACCAGACAAAGATGCGACATCGCCTCGCGACGATACTCATGTTGCCTCTGTGCCTCACGCTTCGAGTGACTGCGCAGGACTCGAAGTATCCTCCGAAAAACCAACTGATTCCGGGGCCGGCTTGCCTCGCAAGCAAAGGGTTGGGTGGTTCCGCGCCTTGCAGCGAATCGACGCCGGGCTACGACAGGTCCGCCGCGGTCGGCTTCCGCTGCGTGGCCGATGCGGAATAATGGGACCGGTCCTCGTGAAGGCTGCTCACAGAAAGGCCGGCTCCCTCGTGGCCGCGCTTCTCTCGCTCTGGTTCATAGCGGATATACCAGCCGAGACTTCATGGATCGTCCAGGAGCCGGGAGTTTCCTCCGTGCTTCCCGCCGTCGAAATCTACTCCGAGTTTCAGCGCGTCGATCCCTACGGTAATATCGTGGACCTGGACAAAGCCAACCCGCCCCGCGAAATTATCTCGCCGGCGGTTCCCCGTAATGCGCATATTTCCTTTCATGTCGCGGTGACGATACCGCCCGGTGAGAATTTTTTTCTGTTTGTCGTGCCAAACCCGCTCGACGCATGTGGCGTGGAGATGTACCGCGAGCAGTTCGTCAAAACGGCGCACGGCTGGATACCCGACAGGCTGGTGGAGCTGCACACTCTGCCCGACTTCGGCTTCATGCCCGATCCCGACCAGAATATCCCTGGACAAAACACCAGAGTCTATTTGCTCGATCTCTGGATCCCTCCGAACGCAATGCCCCCGGGCTTCCGGATCGAGGTACAGATGAAGATGGGTTACTTTTACATCCGGCCATTGGAGGTCCGCGTAATTCCAGTCAATGTTCCAAATCCACGTGTGGGCGGGAAACGATCGACCGGCCCTTTGGCCGAAATTGCGGCCGGCGCCGATGTCTCGGCGAGTGGAGTATTGAAGGAATATATCTCCCATCGCACTTCCAGTCCCGGCCCAAAACCCGGTACGGTCCGCGACATCATCCGTCGAAATGCTATCGAGGACATGATGTTGGCGGGAGCTCTCGACAAGAAGCAAACCGGACCCGGAGCGATGAAGCGCGTCTGGAAATCCATCCCGGTGGCTCCGGGCGCTGAATGGTATCTGCGAATTCGAGACTATCTCTATCGCCGGGCCGCGTTCAGCCTGCTCAAACCGATCGGCGCGTGACGCGAGTCTTCTGTCGAAAATGCCTCCGAGCGGCCGGTACGGCTGCCGTGCATGTGCTCAGCCCGGGTGCCGCGCGCGCTTCGCAGCGACGGATTTTACGACCAACGCCTCTAATACCTTTCGGTCTACGTCGGTGAGTTTTTTGATGTAGAGGCAACCCTTGCCGGTAGTGTGCTTGCCGAGTTTAGCGAGCAACGCCTCAGAGTCGCTCGACCCGGTCACGCCATAGAGAACGGCTGCGGCCTTACGCGGCGAAAAACCGACCAGAGGCATATCGCCCTCGCGCCCGCTCTCGTACTTGTAGTGGTGGGTGCCGAAGCCGACGATCGATGGCCCCCACATCTTCGGCTTTTCACCCGTCGCGCTTTGCATCAACTTAACGAGCGCCTTAGCGTCCGCGCGCTTGTTCTCGTCGGTGAGCGCATCGATAAACGCCGCGACACTTATTTGGGTGGGCTTGGTTTTGTTGTCCGCCATAAAGCTCTTCCGAAGACTAACCCAGGGCGAGGAACGGCGCAACCCGGTCCGTTTTGCGCGGGGACGTTTATGAAGTCCAACAAGACTTAATCCGGCCGCATTCGAAACGTCATTCCATCGCGTTGACCAGGATAATTTGCGTCGATGCCAGATCGTTAGCCTTGTCCCCTCCCTGACGGTCAGGGCTCGGTTTCGGTGGGATAGCGCGCAACCGAGGTTATAACCCCGTCCCGTGAGGGCGGGGCTACCAGCGGATTCCTGCGACAGGCCACAGGTGGCGCGAGCTTTCAGCTTGCATCGTCGACTTCAGTCGACTTCTTGTAGGGCGGCCAATCCTGGCTGCAGCCGCCTTTCGAGGCGGCTCATCGACGCCCGACGCCATGGTAGGCGGCACAAAACTATCCAGGAGGCGAGGCGGTGTTCGAGGAACAGACCGTCCGAATGATCTCAGGCCAGTGTCAGGGACTGTCTCGTCCGTCCCTCAAGGCCCCTCCCCGCACCGAGGCTGTAGCACGCTAATAAGATGCGTCAGAAATTCTTTTCATCGATTTTATGTCTTGTATCTCCAGGAAGGATCTGTTAGGATATCTTAGTGGCCAGAGACATTTTGAGAGTGCGTAAAGTCGGAGGAACACTCGTGGTTACCCTTTCGCAGGGCGTGCTTGAGCAAGTTTCGCTCGCGGAAGGGGATCGCGTCCTTATCGAGGCCCTCCCGCCAAGACGAATTCTTATTTCGAAGGAGACGCCGAACATGCCGAGTACGCGCCGCATTGAACTAGAACTCCAAGTGCTGGAGGCCAAGCGCCAATCTTTTGAGTCGCTGATGAGTCGTGCCGAGACCGAGCACAATATCGGCGGGTCCGGCGACAGCGACAGTCTGGAGCTTCAGATCAAGTGCCTGACGTCGGAGCGAGACAAAGTCGCCGTTACAATCGCCGAAAAGAACCTTGAACTTTTCGAGCTCCAAGGAGCGTGAAAACGCGATCAGAATTCGGACGCGAAGGAGTCCGCCGCACCGACAAAGGGAACCGCTAATGCAGCCCATTCGCAAACCATCCAGCGCGATTAACCTAGCCTTCGCGCTGTTCTCGGTCGCCCAGTTGAGCGCGCAGGATCACCTTCAAAAGGTCTTTGGTCCCCTCACCATTGATACACCCGAAGGAGTTTTCGAGTTGAGCGACATCCGTCTTTGGGAATACTCCTCCCTCAGACCTGGTTTCATCGGGCCACGTCCTTCAGGGCTAATCGAGAATAAGACCGGCACAACCTGGGAAAAGCTTGAACTGATGGCGGAAGTTAAATGCAACGGGCTGCCTTCAACACTCGTGCCGATTTTCCTATACAACATCGGCGCAACGGAAACTCAGAGGTTCAAATCGAGACTATCAGATGCGGATAACTTCTGTGAGGCCGACTTGGTCGAAGTCAAGTTCGACCATGGGACAAACGCTCGCTCTACAGAACGAGCGGGATTAAAGCAACGCCAGCAAGCCGCCAACCAGCAGGCGGAAGAGGCAGCACAACATGCGGCCGAGGGAGCGGCAGAGAGGGAGCGGCTATCTCAGAAAATAGTTATGCTACGGGTACCTAAAGACTTTGAAGACTGGGCTGGGACAGATGATTGCCCGGACGCGCTTCGGTTGTACGATATGCGCGCTAAAACTCAATCTGAAATCACGAATCATGGACCGAGACAGACACAGTCGTACAAATCCGGACGAAAGGTCGCTGTCGTTTCTCGCGCGGGCAATTGCGCCGAAGTCAGATTCATCGAAGAGGGACTGGATCTCTATGTCGCGTCGCTGCTCGTGCCCCAGTCTCAAGAGGAGCACGCAGCCGCGGCTCGATTCGCGAAGATCGAAAAAGAGCGCGCTGACCGGGCGGCGGCCTTGGCGAAGCTGCAGGCAGATCTAGAGGCTCAGCAGCGGGCACATGACGCCGCCGAAAGGGCAAAGCTCCAGGCAGCATGCACATCAGTCTTCAAAGCCACGGGGAACAAAAAGGTGAGCGACCTCACAGTCGTCGAATCCCAGCAGGTCCAAGCCTGCACGGCGCTTGGGATGTACCATCCGTAAACACGATGGTGATTGATCCCCGAAGCTCTCTGCGCTCTCCGCGCCCTCCGCGTCTCTGCGTGAAATGTTTTCTTTGCGAGCTTAGCGCCTTTGCGTGAAAGCCTCTTTCAAAAACCCCTCCGCCACCACCCCCACCGACTTATGCTCCACATCCACCAAATAATTCAACTCCTGCATCTTCGCATTCGTAAACTTCCCCGACAACTCCAATAAAGCCGCCCGAACCTCCGGCCTCTCCCCCAACAAAGCCTCCCGAGCCACCACAGAAACCTCATAAGGCGGAAACGCATGCCTGTCATCTTCCAAAATCTTCAAACCCGACTTCGCCAACATCCCATCGGTAGCACTAGCCGCGATCATGTCGACCTGCCCCTGCTCAATCGCCTTATACAACAACCCCAAATCCATAGTCTTCGGCGACCCCTTAAATTGCATCGAATAAGTCGACCTCAGCGCCGCCAGCCCGTCGGCCCTTCTCTCAAACTCATAACCCACACCAAGAGTCCAACTGAGACGAGCCGCCTCAGACAGCGTTTTCAACCCGGTGTTCCCCCGCACCACCATCGCAAAAGTATTATCGATCCCCAGCGGCTCTAACCAAGCCAAATGAAACCGCCGGGCATATTCAGCCGCCAGGTCGGTCCCGACCGGAGCCTTCAGCACCATAGCCAGCGCCGTCCCGCTGTATTCCGGATACATATCGATCTCGCGATTAATAAGAGCCTGCTGCGCCAGCAGCGTCCCTCCCAGATTCAGACTCCGCGCGACCCTCTCATGCAGACGATTCTCCAGATGCTGCGCAATAATCTCGCCCAGCACCACCTGCTCCGTAAAATTCTTCGACCCGACACGAATAGTATGAGTCTTCGATCCACAAGCGGTCAGCAGGAAAATCAGGCAGCCGATAATTTTCGTTCGATCCATCCCAATCCCCCGTCCGCCAGCAGTGCCATGCAGGCCGCCGGCACCGCCCCCGCCAGAATCTGCGCCGTGTCCACCGTGGCCACGCCCCGAAAAATGAACACCCCCAATCCCCCGCCCCCGATCGCCGCCGCGATAGTCGCCGTGCCGATCGTCGTGACGGTAGCCACGCGAATCCCGGCGAGTATCGTCTGCGCCGCCAGAGGCAACTGCACTTGACGGAGCAACTGCGAATCCGTCATCCCCATCGCAATCGCCGATTCGCACACCGCCGGATCGACAGTCAAAATTCCCACAAATGTATTCCGCAAAATCGGCAGCAGCGCATACAAAACCAGCGCGACAATGACGGTCCGCTTCCCGATCCCTCCGATAAACGGAATTGGAATCAAGAACCCAAACAGAGCCAGACTGGGAATCGTTTGCATGACGCTGGCAAACCCCAGCATCCATTTGCGAGCCCCTTCATGCCTGGTGAGAAACACTCCCGCCGGGACCCCAATCAAAATCGCCAGAGCCATCGCGATCGAGACCAGCACCAGATGCTCGCCTGTCAATTCGAGAAGATCGTTCAGCAGATCACTACGCATAAGCTCTCAAAAACGCCCGCGCCTCTTCCGTGTCCGCGGAACGAAATTCCGCGGCCGGCGCAATCCAATCGATCTTTCCATTTGCCAGCAAAATAATCCGAGTCCCAATTCGAATCGCCTCGCGAATATCATGTGTCACGAAAATCGAAGTCGTGTTCAGGTCCTTGCGCAGCTTCAAAAACTGATCCTGCAAATCAAGCCGGATCACCGGATCGAGCGCCCCGAACGGCTCATCGAACAATAACAACGGAGGCTCCGCGGCCAGCGCCCGAGCTACTCCGGCGCGTTGCCTTTGCCCCCCCGAAAGCTGCCGCGGATACCGTCCCCGAAAATCCGCCGCCGGCAGCCCGACCATATCAAGCAGCCGATCCACGCGCCCCGCATCGGGCTTTCCTTCCAGCGTAGGAACCAACCCGACATTTCGCCCGATTGTAAAATGCGGAAACAATCCGACCTCTTGAATGACGTATCCAATGTGCCTCTTCAACCGGATCGGATCCCAATCCCGAGTGCTCTTCCCCTCGACGATCACTCGCCCCCTGGTTGGAAAGAGCATCCCGTTCGTCATCTTAAGAGCCGTGGTCTTCCCCGACCCGCTGCGCCCCAAAAGCACCAGCGTCTCGCCGGCCTCGACCGAAAAACTCACTCCGGACAAAATCGTCCGACCGCCAATTTCATACGACACATCCTGAAACTCGACAAGAGCCATTAGAGAGGTTTTAGTTCGCCAAGCATCGTCGGGATTAATTCGGAAACCGTCGGATGAATATGCACGGCCCGCTGCATCAGATTGTAAGGAGCGCCCGCGTACATCATGTCGAGGATGCAATGAATCGCTTCATCGCCGCCGGTGCCAAGAATGTTGGCACCCAGAATCTGATGATTCTCCGCGTCCACCAGAATTTTCATGAACCCCAGTGTCTCGCCCTTTTCGACCGCCCGCGAAACCTTCGACATTTGACGCCTCCCGATCAACGCGGGCCTCTTCGATTTTCGCAACTCAGCCTCCGTCATTCCAACGCGAGCCAGCGGCGGGTCGATATAAACCGCGTAGGCTTTGATGCGATCGCTGATCCGCCGCGATTCGTTATCGAGAAGATTGGCCGCGACGATTTCGTAATCATTATAAGAAGTGTGCGTGAAGCCTCCATGCCCGTTGCAGTCGCCCAAAGCCCAAACACCGCGGGCATTTGTGGCGCAATCTTCGTCGACATGAATGTATCCATGCTCGTCCGTTGCGATGCCCACTTTATCGAGTCCCAGATCGTCCGTATTGGGAATACGGCCCGTCGCAACCAGCAGATGCGAACCGGTAATATTATGGACGTTTAAGGCGCTATCGAGCTTCTTAACGACCAGATTATGGGCATTTAAGGCCACGCTAACGCCCTCTTTTGTCAAAATATCGAGCACGGCAGCCGAAACATCCTCGTCTTCGTGAGGCAAAACGCGCCCCGCCTCCTCGATGATAGTGACCTCGCTGCCGAACCGCCGGTACATCTGCGCAAACTCGAGCCCGACCGCGCTGCCTCCCAAAACAATAAGGTGCGGAGGCAAAATATCGAGATCCATAATAGTAGCGTTGGTCAGATAAGGGACTTCATCGAGGCCGGGAATCGCCGGAATTCGCGCCCGCCCCCCGACATTGATAAAGATCTTCTGCGAAATCAGAGTCTTATCGTTTACAACCACGGTATGCGGCGCAGTAAATCGCGCATGGCCTTTAATAACCTCGCAGTTCGGCAGTCCCGTCATCCATTTTTCTATCCCCGACCGCGCCACGACCTCATCCTTGCGCGCCTTCAGCTTCTTCCAATCAACCTGTAAGTCATTGCAAAATTGACGAGCTAAGTGAATCGCATAAGCGCTCGCAACCAATGTTTTGGTCGGCGTGCAACCCGTATTCACGCAGGTTCCGCCAAAAAGTTTTCGCTCTATGACGGCGATTTTCATTCCGGCTTTGGAAAATCGTGCAGCGAGCGATGGGCCGGCTTGCCCGGTGCCGATGATGATCGCGTCGTGAGTGTTCATGAAATAAATGAGCTTCTAGTGCCTCTAATGTTTCGATGTAGCATAGCACTATGCTCGCAAAACGGTTAGCAGACGCGCGCCAGCAGACGGACTCCCTTTTTGAAATCGTGAAGCCGGAGGCCCTTTATGACCGGCCCGTTGCCGAAAGGCATCGGATCGTTTTTTATTTGGGGCATTTGGAAGCATTTGATTCGAATCTGTTAAGGGGTGGACCGCAATCGGAATTGGACAAACTTTTTGCGTTCGGGATCGATCCGGTCGGAGGAGGGCTGCCGACGGATCTGCCGCGCGATTGGCCAACCGTCCAAGAAATTCAAAAATACAATCGCAAGATTCGGTCGGCCGTTGATTCCATGCCGGTGAATGAGCAGTTGTGGAATGTGGCGATTGAGCATCGGCTGATGCATGCTGAAACTTTGGCGTACATGCTGCATCAGATGCCTGTCGATACGAAAATCGCGCAGGTGAGTTCGCAGTTGGCAGCACGTGAAGTTGCGCCGGGAATGATTACGATTCCGGCGGGGCCGGTGATTCTGGGACTCTCTGAGGGCTTTGGATGGGATAACGAATTCGATGCTCATGAAGTGCATGTCGGTGAGTTTCAGATCGATCGATATAAGGTTACGAATGGCGAGTTTCTGAAATTTATTCAAGCCGGCGGATATGAGGATGAGTCGCTGAAATGGCTGACGGAGAGAGGGATCAAACATCCGGTGTTCTGGAAAAGTGAGAGCGTATATCGAACGATGTTTGCGGAGATCCCGATGCCTCTCGACTGGCCGGTTTACGTGAGCCATTCCGAGGCTAGCGCGTATGCCCGATGGGCCGGGAAATCGCTGCCGACGGAAGCCGAATGGCAAAGGGCGGCGCAATCTTCTACCCCTGGAAACGCCGGGTTCGAGCGTTGGGATCCTGTGCCGGTGACGGCCGATGCGAGCATGGTTGGAAACGGATGGGAATGGACCTCGACTCTGTTCAAACCGTTCCCGGGCTTTCAGCCGTTTCCATTTTATCCGGGCTACTCGGCGAATTTTTTTGACGATCAGCATTACGTAATAAAAGGCGGGTCGGCACGGACGGCTGCCTGCCTGCTGCGCCCTTCGTTCCGGAACTGGTTTCAACCGCACTACCAATACGTATATAGTGGATTCCGCTGTGTGACCCGATGATTCTTACAACCACCGTTCAAACGCGGTTCGCCGAAGAAGTGTGCGCCGGACTGACGAAGCCAGGACAGAAAGAATTGCCGTCGAAGTATCTCTACGACGCCCTGGGGTCGCGGCTTTTTGACGTGATCACGGAGCTGCCCGAATACGGGCTGACGCGCGCGGAGGATCGGATTTTAGAACGCCATACGCGGGACATCGCGCTGCGGGTTCCGCATGCCGTCGCCGTCGCCGAACTGGGCAGCGGCAGCGGAATGAAGACGCGGCGCATCCTGGGTGCGCTATCCCGCGAACACCATGCACGCTACTTCCCCATCGAGATTTCGCACACGGCGCTCGCTGCATGCGAACGGGAAATGAGAGACGTCGGCGCAGTCAGCGTTGTCGGAATCGAGCGGGAATATCTGGACGGGCTGCTTGAAGTCGCGGCGCGGAGGCGGGCGGGCGAACATCTGCTGGTGCTGTTCTTGGGAAGTACGATCGGGAACTTCGACCCTCCGGCGGCTCTTGTGTTTCTTCGAAAGATACGGTCGATGCTCGAAGCGGGGGATTTTCTGCTGCTGGGCACCGATTTACTGAAACCGGTTCCGGTGCTGCTCGACGCGTATGACGATCCTCTTGGCGTGACGGCGGCGTTCAACCTGAATTTATTGGCGCGGATCAATCGAGAGTTGGGTGGACATTTCGTGTTGTCGCAATTCCAGCATGTGGCGCGGTTTAACGAAGCCGCGCACAGCATCGAAATGCATCTGCGGTCGAGGCAGGCGCAGACGGTCGCCATCGACGCGGCGGAGATTCGGGTTGCGTTCGAGGCGGGAGAGACGATCTGGACAGAGAGCAGCCACAAATATCGCCGGCCCGAAGTTTCGGCGATGGCGGAGGAGAGCGGATTTGAGAGCGCGGCGCAGTGGGTGGATGAAGAGTGGGGGTTTGCTGAGAATTTGTGGACGGCGGGGTAGGGCAAACGTATTGGCCTGTTGCTGTCCCCTCCCTGACGGTCGG
>Ga0182024_10011459_pt1 | contig 17781 bp, 16 predicted proteins | sample P32metaG_FD_120480 | JGI IMG/M metagenome (GOLD analysis project Ga0182024, IMG submission 120480) | Permafrost microbial communities from Stordalen Mire, Sweden - P3-2 metaG (Illumina Assembly) | ecosystem: Environmental > Terrestrial > Soil > Wetlands > Permafrost | place: Sweden: Stordalen... | reverse complement strand
CGTCTAAACGAGAAATCGAGGGAATTTATGGATTTTGACAGGAGGCAACTGCTGATGATGGCGGCTGGTTCTGCTGTGTTGAAGGGCCAGCAATTTGAAGCGGCATCGATTAAGCCGAGTGCCCCGATGGGCATGGGAATGGTCAATATTGGCATGCGGATGATGCCCGGGGGGAGAATCTCGATGACGGGGGTGACGCCGAAAATTCTGATCCAGCAGGCCTATGGGGTGCGGGATTTTCAGATCGTCGGCGGACCTGCGTGGCTGGGGTCGGAGCGTTATGACATTACGGCAAAGCCTGAAGGGTCGGCCACGCCGGAGCAAGTAAAGGTGATGATTCAGGGGCTGCTCGCGGACCGGTTTAAATTGCAGTTTCATCGCGAGACGAAGGAACTGCCGACGTACGCGCTGGTAGTCGCGAAGGGCGGGCCGAAGTTTCCCGCGTCGGAAGTGGTCGCGGGATCGGACAAGCCTAAAGGGGCGCGAATGATGATGGAAAGAGGTCAATTCAGCCTTCAAGACGCGCCGGTGGCGGCGCTGGCTAACCAGCTCGGGCAGGTGCTGGGGCGCTCCGTGATCGATAAGACGGAGTTGACCGGGAATTACGATTTCAAGCTGGCGTGGACGCCGGATGAGAGTACCCAGGGCATGGTGAGAGAGACGGGTGGGGATCGTCCCTCGCCTGCGGACACGCAGGGTCCCTCGATCTTCACAGCTTTGCAGGACCAACTGGGACTGAAGTTGGAATCCACAAAGGGGCCTGTCGAGACTCTGGTGATTGAACGCGCGGAGAAGGCGTCGGAGAACTGACATTTGACATAGGATGGATGTCGTACTAATAATCTAGTAATGAAGCTATTGCTGATTGTTACGGCGACCATAATTTCGTGCCAGGCCCAGTCGCCGGCATTTGAAGCTGCGTCGGTGAAATTGAGCGCTCCGGGAGAAGAGGTAAGAATGCGCCGGGAACCCGGCAGGCTCGCGATCACGAACTTCTCCTTGAGAGCGATCGTGCGGTACGCGTATGACGTTGAAGATGTGCAGATCTCGGGAGGGCCGCCATGGTTCAATTCGGACCGTTGGGATATTGTTGCGACTGGCGGCCGGGAGATCAGCGAGGCGGAGCGGCGGCGGATGCTTCAGGCATTGTTGAACGAGAGGTTCCGAATGACCATCCGGCACGAGATGAAGGAGCTTCCGGTCTACGCTCTGTTGGTGGCGAAGGGCGGATCGAAGCTGACGCCGGGAACAGAGGGAAATCCGGAACGGGTGGAGTTGGAAGTGAGCGGGGCGGGTTTCCACCACATGATGGGCCAAAGCGTCCCTCTATCGACGATCGCCAAAGTTCTTACTCAGCCGGTGGGACGAATGGTCATCGATCGCACAGGGATTAACGGGAGTTTCGACTATAAGCTGGAGTGGGTGCCCGACCCGGCCAGCATGCCGTCGATCAACGGGGCGAGGCCTGACGGCAGCAATCTGGATGGCGCGTCGATCTTCACGGCGGTGCAGGAGCAGCTTGGGCTGAGGTTGGAATCGACGAAAGGGCCGGTGGAGATCCTGGTGATCGAGCGCGCGGAGAAGGCGGCGGAGAACTGATGGGACGTACAAGTTACCAGCGTGCGAATCGCCGAATCCCCGCCCTTACGGGACGGGGTTATAGCGCGACGCGGTCGCCTGAAAGGGCGACTGCCGCCAAAATTGGCGGCCCCACAAGGGGATGCACGTTATGATGCCGGTCTACGCATACTACATGCAGGCTCCAGCGCCAACATTCGACGCCGCGACGGTGAAGATGGGCGGACCGGTGCTCCCGAACGGGAATATTAATATCAATACCGGCAGAATTCTTAATGGGGTTGTAACACTGGCCAACGCGACGCTCAGCGATTGTCTCCTGTTCGCCTACTCGTTGACGACGGCGGACCAGATTGCCGGTCCCGATTGGATCAACGTGAAGTCGGTCCGCTTTGAAGTGACGGGGAAAGCGCCTCCGGAAACTCCACAGGCTCAGCTCCTGCTGATGCTCCAGGCGCTGCTGAAGGAGCGGTTTCAATTGGTGCTGCATACGGAGCAGCGGGAAATGGCCCATTACGATCTGGTGGTCGGAAAAAACGGGCCAAAGATGAAGGAATCGACTGTGAGTGCCCAGGAGGGCACCGGCGCGGCGCGCCTGGACGGGATCCGGTCGAACCACATGAACATGACCAAGCTGGCGACGCTGCTGTCGAGGATGACCCGGATGCCGGTGCTCGATAAGACCGGATTGACCGGGTTCTATCAGTTCGACTTGCGGTATGCGAATGAGGTTTCCAAGACGGCGGAGGAGATTCCAGAGGGTCCGTCGATTTTTACGGCGGTGCAGGAACAACTGGGTTTAAAGCTGGAGTCGAAAAAAGGGCCGGTGGACGCCCTGGTGATCGATCATGCGGAAAAAATTCCGGTGGAGAATTAGGGGAAAATGTAATGGTTGGAGGGCAGCGCCGTCTCTTTATAGTGAACACCGGCAGGGTTGCCGTCGTCTCTATTGAATACGAAAGAATGTTTCACGCAGAGACGCAGAGGCCGCAGAGAGAGTCACGGAAAGGGTATCTTCTGAAAATTAAAAAATACTTTCTGTGCGGCCTGGTTCTCTGGCTCGCGACATTCCCTTTCGTGACTGCCGTTCTTGCCGCGTCCGAGCATCATGGACAGGTCAAATTCGGCGGCTTGCCGATTCCCGGTGTTACCGTCACGGCGATCCAAGGAGACAAGAAACTCGTGACGATTTCCGATTCGCAAGGCATGTACTCATTTCCGGATCTGCCCGAGGGAGCGTGGTCGTTTGAGATCGAGATGTTGTGTTTCGTCCCCATCAAGCAGGATGTGACAGTTGGTTCGGACGCCGCGATCCCCGACTGGGAATTGAAGCTGCTTCCACTCGAGGAGATCAGGGCTCAAGCCGGTCCTCAACAAGCTCAGACGCCGGTATCGGTCGCAATCAACGCGCCCGCAACGCCTGAGGAATCGGCCGATGCCCCGAAGCCGGCCAAGAAATCCAAGAAAACGGTCATTCCTCCCGCGAACACGCCGGGAGGATTTCAGCGCGCCGACGTGAACGCATCCAAATCGGATGCCGCTACGCAATCAAATGCAAACGCCGCGGCAGCGAGCGAAAATACCGCCGCCAACGACGATCTGAGCAAGAGGGCAGCGGATGGGTTGCTGATCAACGGCACCGCGAATAATGGAGCCAGTTCGCCGTTCGCCACCAATCCGGCGTTCGGGAACAATCGCACAGGCTTGCGGTCACTCTATAACGGAGGTCTCGGGTTTACTCTCGATAATTCGGCGCTCGATGCGCGCACCTATTCGATCACGGGCCAGGATACGCCGAAGCCGGAGACCAACAGATTTACGGGTCTGGCGCAGTTCGGAGGTCCGATAAAGATTCCGCATCTGATACGCAATGGTCCGAATTTCTTCCTGCAATATCAGTGGGTGAGAAACCGCACTTCGAATTCGACCCCGGGCCTGGTGCCGACGGTGGCGCAGCGCTCGGGCGATCTTTCTCAAAGCGCTACTCCCCTCATCGATCCCTTAACCGGCCTCGCGTTTCCGGGGAACATTATTCCGCAGAATCGCATCAGTCCTCAGGCGCTGAGTCTGTTAAATCTCTATCCGCTGCCGAATGGTTCCGGAAAGTATAATTATCAACTCCCTCTGATCACGCCTCTGCATCAGGACAACATGCAGGGTCAACTGAACAAGTCTCTGAATCGCAAGAATCAGCTTTCCGGCCGATTCGGATTTCAGAGCACGCGCACGGATAATGCGAGCCTCCTCAACTTTCTCGACGCCACCGATTCGTTCGGCTGGACCGCGACCGCCAACTGGCGCCATTCCTTTACTAACCGCTTCTGGACGACTCTCTCGTATAACTTCAACCGGTTCTCCGCGACCAATACATCCAATTTTGCGAACAAAGAAAATATTTCGGGCGAAGCGGGGATTCTGGGGAACAACCAGCAGCCGCAGAACTGGGGTCCGCCGAGTCTCAATTTTACGAGCGGCATCACCTCGCTGAGCGACGGAAACCAGTCGGTGTTTCACAACCAGACCAGCGGAGTTTCGGACATCAATTACTGGAATCGCGGCCGGCATAACATTCAGTTCGGCGCCGATTTCAAACAGCAGCAAACCAATGCCATCGGGCAACAGAACCCGCGCGGATCATTCGGCTTCACCGGCGCGGGAACCAATAATGATTTCGCCGACTTTCTTCTGGGAACTCCCGATACGAGTACCATCGCCTTCGGCAACGCCGACAAGTATCTGCGATCGAATATCTACGACGCATTCGTTCAAGACGACATGAGAGTCAATCCGAGTCTTACCATTAACGCGGGGCTTCGCTGGGACTATTGGTCCCCGATCACGGAAAAATACGGACGGCTGGTGAACCTCGACGTCGTTCCCGGCTTCGCCGATGCCGCGCCGGTGATAGCGAACACTCCCGTCGGTTCGTTGACGGGCATTAAATATCCCGATTCGCTGGTTCATCCCGATAAGCACGAATTCGCACCGATCATCGGCCTCGCGTGGCGTCCTTTGCCTGCGTCGTCCATGGTGATCAGGGCCAACTACGGTATGTACTACAACACGTCCCCCTATTCGCAGATGGCGCAAAGCATGGACCAGCAGGCGCCCCTTTCGAAAAGTTTCAGCGTGCAAAACAGCCCCAGCGATCCGCTGACGCTCGCGAATGGATTCAATGCGTCACCGGCGAACATCGCCACGACCTTCGGGGTCGATCCGCATTTCCGTGTGGGCTACGCGCAAAACTGGAGCGCATCCCTGCAAAGGGATCTGCCGGGAGCTCTGATCATGACGGCGACGTATCTGGGGATCAAAGGGACGCGCGGTACGCAGGAATTCTATCCGAACACCTATCCGCTTGGAGCGGTTAATCCGTGTCCTACGTGTTTGCCGGGATATACATACATGACCTCGAATGGCAATTCCACTCGCGAGGCGGGACAAATCCAATTGCGGCGAAGATTGCACAACGGCATCACCGCGAGCGTTCTCTATGTCTACTCGAAATCGATCGACGATTCCACGCTTGGCGGCAGAGGACAGGGGACTTTGTTCGTCGCGCAAAATTGGCTCAATCTCAGCGGGGAGCGCGGACTCTCGCCTTTCGATCAACGCCACCAGGTGACGCTGACGGGACAGTATACGTCGGGAATGGGGATGCATGGAGGGACGCTCCTTAGTGGATGGAGAGGTGTGGCGTTTAAAGAATGGTCCGTGACCAGCACAGTAACGGTTGGCACCGGATCGCCGTTGACGCCTGTTTATCCGGTGGCAGTGCCAGGCACGGGATTCATAGGAACCATCCGTCCGGATTACACGGGAGCACCGATTTATACGGCTCAGCCGGGTCTCTTCCTGAATCCGGCGGCATTTACCGCGCCCGCATCGGGGCAATGGGGAAACGCGGGGCGCGATTCCATCACCGGTCCATCCCAGTTCACCATGATCGCGTCGCTGGGACGCGTATTTCGTCTATCTGACAAGCTTAATCTTGAGGTCAGAATGGACGCGACCAACATCCTCAATCATGTCGTGTTCGGGAGTTACATCACGCAGCTTAACCCGCAGTTCGGACTGCCAAGTTCACCGAACGCGATGCGAAGCATTCTGACCACCGTGCGCCTGAGGTTCTAATAATGATGCGATATTCCAGATATTTGGCCCTCTTTACGATCGCTGTGACCTACGGGCAACAGGTCGGCGAGAACAAGACCGGGAATGACGTACCCAACTTCACGGTGACGCGGCAGTTGAAAATCGAGACGGTTCTTGTCAAGGATAAGAACGGCAATCCCGTGGAAGGCCTCACCGTTAAGGACTTCACGGTCACCGAAGACGGCGTGCCGCAAGAGATCAAGTTCTTCGAATACCAGCGGCTGGAGGAGATCATCAACGCTGAGCCTCTGCCGCCGCTCGGTCCGCCGAAATATTACGAAAAGCTGCCGCACACGCAGATCGCGGGCGAGGTTCCCGGCAAAACTTCATACAAGGATCATCGGCTGCTGGTCCTGTACTTCGATATGACGTCGATGCCTCCCCAGGATCAACTGCGGGCGCTCGATGCGGCGCAGAAGTTCATCAAGAAGCAGATGACGGCGGTCGATCTGGTCTCGATCCTGCAATATGCGGGCGGCGCCGTTCAGGTCACGACGGATTTCACCGCCGATCGCGAGAAACTGCTGGGCATCCTTCAAACAATGATCGTGGGCGAAGGCGAAGGTTTTGATGAAACCGTGAACGATGCCAGCACTGCCGATAGCGGCGCGGCCTTCGGTCAGGACGACAGCGAGTTCAACATCTTTAATACCGATCGTCAGTTGGCCGCATTGCAGACTGCCGCGAAGATGCTGGGCCACCTCAACGAGAAAAAGGCTCTCCTCTATTTCGCCAGTGGGTTGCAGTTGAACGGAATGGACAATCAGGCTCAGTTGCACGCCACGATCAACGCCGCGATTCGCGCCGGAGTTTCCTTCTGGCCGATCGACGCGCGAGGGTTAGTCGCATCGGGTCCTCTCGGCGACGCCACCAAAGGGCCCCCGGGCGGGCAGGCTATGTATACCGGTGCTTCCGCGCTGGCGTCGGCGTCGAATTTTTCGAAGTCGCAGGATAATCTCTGGACCATCGCCGCGGATACCGGGGGCAAAGCTCTTCTCGATAACAACGACCTGGCTGCCGGTATCGTGAAGGCGCAGAAATCCGTTTCGAGCTACTACATCGTCGGGTATTACCCGACGAATGAAGCTCTGAACGGCAAGTTCCGAAGGATCAAGATTTCGCTCAACAATGGGCTCTCGGCGAGCGTGGATTATAGCCAGGGATACTACGCCGGGAAGGTGTTCGCGAAGTTCACGGCATCGGACAAAGAGCGGCAACTCGAAGATGCGCTGATGTTGGGCGATCCCATCACGGAGCTGACCATCGCGCTGGAGGTCGATTACTTCCAGTTGAACCGCGCAGAATATTTCGTGCCGATCATCGTCAAAATTCCCGGCAGCGAACTGGCGCTCGCACGTAAAGGCGGTGCCGAGCGAACGCTCCTCGATTTCATCACCGAGGTGAAAGACGATTTTGGAACGACGATCCAGAACGTGCGCGACAAGGCAGACATCAAGCTCAGCGACACGACTGCGGCGGAGCTTGCGAAGCGTCGTATCCAGTACGCCACCGGCTTCACGCTGCTGCCCGGAAAATACGCCGTCAAATTTCTCGCGCGCGATGCGGAGACGGGCCGCATCGGGACTTATCAAATCAAGTTTCTGATCCCCAATCTGAATAAAGAGGAGAAGCGCATCCCCATCAGTTCGGTAGTCCTGAGCAGCCAGCGCGACGACTTGCGAGACGCCATTTACAACGCATCCAAGGAAAAAGATAAGAGCGAAATCGCCAACCCGCTGGTTCAGGATGGGTATAAGCTGATTCCGAGTGTGACGCGAGTGTTCAGCAAAGCTAAAGACATGTATGTCTATCTGCAAGCCTATGAGCCCACCGCGGCCACCGTTCAACCGCTGGTCGCATTCGTCACTTTCTATCGCGGCCAAACCAAGGTCTTCGAAACGGCGCCTCTTCCGGTAAGCGAGGGTCTCACCAATAAGCTGAAAACCGTGCCCCTGAAATTCAGCCTGTCGCTTAGCAAGCTTCCTCCGGGCGAGTACAATTGCCAAGTCACGGTCCTCGATCCGACAGCACAAAAAGCCGCGTTCTGGCAGGCGCCGGTTATGCTGATACCCTAGGCAAAAGATGCAGCGCGCCGCAAATTCTACGCGGTTCGCGATCCCCGGAACAGGTGCAACACGAGCGAGATAACTGCCAGAATCAGCAACAAATGAATGAAACCGCCGGCGACATGGAAGGCCAGCCAGGATACGCCCCAAATCCCGAGCAGCATGAAAAACAGCACCAGAAAAATGAAGTCTCGTATCATGATGTACGCTCCTTAGTCGCCTCGCGACACGATCGGAAGAGCATTCCGGTTGCCACTTATTTTCTGGGCTGGAACCCTCGATAATCTAAACTTCATCTATGGAACTCCGGATCGAAAACCTCACGAAAGTTTATCCCAACGGCGTGCGCGCTCTCGACGGTGTGTCGCTGACAATCCCTCGCGGGCTGTTCGGACTTCTCGGGCCCAATGGCGCGGGAAAGTCGACGCTCATGCGCATTCTCGCCACGCTGCAGGAGGCCGATTCGGGCACGGTGACTCTTGACGGTCTGGATGTTCTCAAGCAAAACCGTAATTCGCCGCCAGATTTTCGTAAATATTAATTACTTTATTCTCTTGACAATGACTCTTGCGAGAGAGCACTATCTAGATTCCCATAATAATTGAATATCTTGGGATAGGAGGCGCTGTTAATGCGTCTAATACTGTCGTATATCTTTGCGCTCTTAGCGGGAGGATCGATTGTTTCCGGGCAATCCACCGCGAGCATTAGCGGGAAACTCGTTCCCGAATTGATCAACACACCCATTTCTGCCGCTTACGTAACGGCGATGAAGAGCGGCCTGCCACCCTACCAGCAGACCGTATTGGCGACGGCGAACGGATCCTTCCAAATCTCAGCTCTTCCGGCGGGAACCTACACCATCTGCGTAAGCGCGACCGGATTCTTGAACCCCTGTGAATGGAGTCTCCCGACCCTTGTGGTAACGCTGGGGACGGGCCAGTCCTCCGTGGGGAATAATCTAACAATCAAGCTCGGAACAGTCGCGCAGCTCCGCATTCAGGACCCTTCGAATCTTCTGAGCCAGAAGACAACAGCCGGCACCAATCCCTTCATCCTGGCGGGAGTTTGGACTGGGAGGGCCGCTAACGCTCTCTTGCCTACCGTGTTCGCAGCCACGGTCGTTCATCCGCCATTGCTTCCGATCCAATTCCACCCCGTTCATCAGACTGGGACCGATAGCACCGGAGCCAACTTCGAAGTGAGTGTTCCACGAAACATGCCGTTAATTTTCCATGTTACGAGCGGGGACGTGCTGCTGGCGAATTCGCAAGGACTGTCACTTGTCAGTAATGTCGACCAGCAATTGTTCCAGTACAGTTTTGCGACCAAGACTCCGCTGAGTTTTTTGTACACCGTGACGGGATTGGTGGCTGGAAAATGATGAAATTCACGCGCGTCTTATTGTGGCCGATTCTCCTCAACGCTCTGGTATTCGCGGTGCTTGCGCAGCCTTCAAATGTTTCAGTGAGTCCCTCATCCGGAGCTGGGCTCACGCAGACGTTTGCTTTTACGGCCTCCTCGCCCGCCGGCTATGCGAGCATGCAGTGGTTTCAAATCATTTTCAATACTTCGACAAGCGGTGTCGGGGCCTGCTATATGTACGTCTCCACAACGAGCAGCACGGTTTACCTGATGAATGACACTCAAACCAATTGGGTGGGCACCGCCACCTCGGTAGCAGCACAACGATGCAGAACAGCCAGTGCTCGGTCAATTTGGCTGGATCATGGGCTTCCGGATCGGTCAACAATCTGACACTAAACTTAGCGCTGACTTTTAAGACCGGCTTTTTGGGCACTCAGAATGCATATCTCTCTGCCGGCGATTCGAGTGGTCAAAACAGCACCTGGCAACAGATGGGAAGCTGGACCGTGCCGGGACCTACTGCGCCGTCGGGAACATCCATCAGCATCCCATATCCCGGGAGCGGAAATTCGGGGACGTTTACGGCGACATTTACCGACCCGGCGGGCAGTGCGGACATCGAGTACATGCAAATCTGGTTCAGCGCTAATGGGACGAACAGTGCGAACAGTTGCATGCTTCTCCTGGGACACAGTACCGGGCTGTTCCAAGTGTTGAATGACGCCGGCACTGCCTGGCAGGGATCCATTCCGACAGGCCAATCCGATCACAACAGCCAATGCACCCTGAACACGGCCAACTCCGGATTCACATACAATGGCATTACCGCAACCATGACCGTCAATGTGACGTTCAGCGCAGGATTTGCCGGGACAAAGGGAGTATGGCTATGGGCCGACAACTTCGCCAACGAGTATGCGTGGAGTGGGCAGGTGGGCTCGTGGACCGTGACTGGAGCCGGCCCGCCTGCGGGGATGTCGATCACTCCTAACTCCGGGAGCGGCAGTGCGCAGACCTTCAGGGCGAACTTCGCCGATCCCGTGTCTGCCGCGAATATCCAATATCTTGAGATGACCATCACCGGGAACAACAGCACTGCCGCGAATAACTGTTCGGTGCTCTATTCTCACAGTACCCAACAGTTCGCTTTATCGGATGACTCAGGCGGGTGGAGGACCGGCTTCGCTCCGGGCGGGTCGGATTCCAACAGTCAATGTACGTTGACCACGTCTTCGCCGGGTGCATCTTTCAGTGGAACCGCTGCTTCAATGACATTCACGGCAACGTTCAAGCCCGCATTCGTAGGGGCGAAGCAGTTGTATCTCTGGACGGAGAATTACGCCGGGCAGTCCGCGGGAAGCGGGCCGTGGGGAAGTTGGACGGTGACAAGTAGTGGTGGTCCGATCATCACCAGCCTATCGCCCACATCGGGGTCGGTCAATACGTTGGTCACAATAGGAGGCTCTGGGTTTGGCTCGACGCAGGGATCAAGCAGTGTTACTTTTAATGGCATCGTAGCGACTCACACGACCTGGAGCCAAACGGTCATCCAAGTGCTGGTACCGCCGGGCCAAACAACTGGAAATGTGGTCGTGACTGTCAATGGCTACCAGGCCATCGCTCCGCAGCAATTCACCGTTAATTCCACGATAACGACAGGGCCGAACTTTCCGACCGACTTCCAGGATTGTATCAACCAGTCTGGCACGCCGACTAATCCGCTAACCTGCGAGCTGCTTCCCGGCATCTACACACTCAACGGCGCCTACAGCCCGCTTACAATCGGAGGCTCCAATCTAATCATCACCGGGGGCGGCGGACCGGGCGACACAACACTCAGGAGAGGGAACTCTACGCTTGAGTCGATTATGACCGTAGTCGCAACCGTCACAACGGTTACCAATGTCACCATCAGCAATCTAACATTCGACGGAAATAGATACGGCTTCGGAACTGCCCCGCCCAGCGGGGCGAGCACTCCACCCAACCTAAGCTGCCTGCCCGGCAACAGCGGCTATTGGGACCTCGACCTCAGCCTTCCGGCTACTGGGCCTGGCTCTGGGCCGACCGGTGCTTTCACGCTTGAATGGTTGGACTTCATCAACGCACCGGCAACCGCGCTGCTACTTGGGGGCGCGGGTTCCACAGTTTCCGTCTCGAACGTCGGGCAAGGCACCGTTGCGCCAGGCGGAGCCGGGTACGGTCCGGGCGGAGTCTACGGCGCCGAAACCGCGGCGCAAACGGCAACGCGCTCTGCCGGGATTTCCATCACCGATGGCACCGGTGCCTGGTACAACAACATCTCGTACGCAGGGACCGCTGGGCTCGCTCTCGGCGGTCTGAGCGGTGCGCCCCAATACGCTTACGGAAACAAACTGACTCAGAACCGCTACGAGTTGTCCGACTGGACACTCCCAGGCATGGGTACCTGCCCCGCTTCGACAGTTGGGGGATGCCTGAATCAGGGCGGACAACTGCTTACAGGAGGCACAAATGTATCGGTTGCCGCGAACGTCATCATAGGAAATCTCTGGCCCACACCCGCAAACCCCGCATTAGGGCTAGGTCCGCCGTACACCACCCCGGCGACCAACTGCCCTTGGGGAAACGGCACGGCCGTTAACGCCGGGATCGAAGCATATGGTTCGCAACTCCAATTCTATAATAACGAAATCAACACAAACACCGGATCCGGAATGTCGCTTGCGGGCGGGAATCCCACGAGCGACGTCACCCTCTCGAGTGCCAATCCGTGGGACTCTACCGAGCCACCCAGGGCGATAGAGGGCAACTCGCACGGCGGCATTGTCTTCGTTGGGCCAAATTCGAACCCCAGCAATTTCCCCCCCAACTGCTCCCCCCCGAATTGCTGGACGGCCGGGGTGGGCGTGACTCTGGATGATGTGGTCGTGCTAAACAACAACGGGTACGGCGTGTCGCTCGATGGAGTCTCGAACGATACCTCCCACGCAAATCCGATCAACTACGCGGGCTATCTCGGGTTCATCAATAACGCGTGCCTGATCGGTCCCTTGCAAACTCCCACATCGCCGAGCTCGTGGACGACGCTGCCGTACTACGGACCCGTCAATCCCGCCTCGCTCAGAGGAGGGGCGTGTCCCGCTGCCGGCTATAACACCCCGGCGCTTTCGCACATTCCCGGTTGGACCTGGTGATATTTTATATGAAATCGGTATTGCTCATTTCGCTCACCGTATCCTGTGGCCTCTTTGCACAGCTTAATTTAGAGCCGGTAACGGCCGGCTCCAGTTACGTATTGCCCACTGGCTTTTCCGTTGCCCCGGGCCAGCTCCTGACGCTCATCGTGCAGGGAATCTTGCTGAACCCGGCCACGGATACACAGATTGTACGCGCGCCGGCGGGCGCGAACCTGCCGACGACATTGGCTGGCCTGTCGGTGTCATTTGGGCAGTCGGTGGGTCGGTCCGCTCCTATCCTGGAGATGCATCCATTCTTTACATGCCAGGAGGTTGCCACGTTCCAAATCACATGCGGCTTCTTGGTGGCGCTGACGATCCAGATACCCTATGAGGCACAGTCAGAACTTCCTATTCCGCCGCCCTCTGCGGCCGGAATCGCAGGCGGCCAGATCTACGTGTTTCAAAACGGAACAGGCACCGAGAATGACGTCGTCGTCCTCTCGGACCAGGTCCACATCATTACGAGCTGCGACATCTTTATGAACAGCTCTCTGATATACGCCGGCAATGGCACCGGCCTGCCCTGCCCCTCGACCGTCACGCACGCTGACGGATCGCTGGTCTCGGCGACCAATCCCGCGAAAGCCGGAGAAGAGCTAATCGCCTACGCGGTCGGACTCGGCCAAACGAATCCTGCATCAGTGACCGGGCAACTCGTCACCCATTCAGCGCCGACGCTAACCGTATTCGCTCTCGACTATAACTACCATCCGAATGCGCTGCCCTCGCGGCCTCTGCCAACAGGCTCGCAGCCGGTTTTCGCCGGGACAACCCCAGGCTACGTCGGCCTGTACCAGGTAAATTTCGTCGTCCCGCCAGTCCCTGCTGGAACCCCGCCCTGCATGGACACCAGCACGCTGTTCCCGCCATATAATGTTGTGCAATCTAACCTGACCGTCAGCGTCGGCGGCCAATTTTCATTTGACGGCGCGAGGATTTGCGTCGCCACCCAATAGCTCTCAGGAGAAATAAAATGCGTAACCTATGTTTTGCAGTCCTGGTGATTTCAAGCGTCTGCTTTGGACAGGCCGTCACACAGCCCCCAGCCACGGCGGATGAAGTTAAATATCTCCGCTTCCTGCTGCTGAGCGTCGCCAGCCTGGATCATAGCCCGGACGCCGTGAAGTCTTACGAAGATTCGTTAGTACTGCAGTTCGGCGTTAGCCCTCAAGAATCCGCCGTAATTCATTCCGCGGGTCAAACCCTGAACACGCTCCTGGCACAGCTCCGCCAATCGACGCAGACGCTCGTCGCCGGTAAGACCGTCCTCGCACCGGCCGATATTACCGCCCTCGCGAATCTAAATGGGCAGCGTGAGCAAATGATTGTGACCCTCGCAAACCAGATCCTGAACTCCGTAAGCTCAACCACAGCAACCCGCCTGAGGGCTCCCGGAAACATAATGGCGACCGCAATCAAGAGAAACTAAGCTTCGGCGTCACACAGGAAAGCTGCGGGCCTGTGTAAGGCCGGTGTCTTCAAATCAGAATCCCTTTCCACCTCATCGAGCGTTATCTCATCTCCCGTCCGAATCGCAGAGCTTTGTCGTACGGGGCGATTCGTGCGCGGCAATCGCCGCGGCATTTTCGAGCGTCCCGCCATTCGATAGATAGGCAGTGAGCCCGTCGCTCGGAACGTGTGGCACCCTCGAGGTTGAATCGAGAAAGTTCAAAGCCGACGATCAGGGAAATGAAACCGAAGTTCCCGTGAACGATTGGATCGAAATCGGGGCGCTCGCCAAGGCCGAGAAAAATCATCGCTACGGTAACATTCTTTATCGGCAGGTTGTAAAAATCACGGGAGGCAAACAGACCTTTCAATTCGAGCTCGCCGAGAAGCCCTACGAAGCCGGCATCGATCCCATGCAAATGTTAATCGATCGCGTCCCCAGCGACAATCTCAAAAAAGTAGATTGAGCAGCGAGACGCTCTGCCGAGGCATCGCGATCTCGATCGCAGCCTCGCCGCCCTTCACCACGACCCATCGCGGCGAATCGAACTCTTGAAGCTGTCCCGCCGCCTCAAGCGCCGCATACTGCTCCGCCGACGGAGACTGTGGCGACCCCATCTTCTTCCACGCGGTCCAAGCGTTACTGTGCGTCTCATCGATCCGATAATGCCGCAGCAATCGACGCCCATCCGGCACGCCGCCTATCTCGATCCGCACTTTGACGATAGGCCCAGCCACATCGTCGTCATGATAATTCCACGCGAGCACCGAAACCTCGCGATCCGATCGAACGGCCATCGCATCCACATCCGCCGTGCTGCGAACCCCCTCCGCGATCATCGTCTGTAGCGAAATACTGCCGCTACTGTCCGTCCTCACGCGATCCCCGCGCATCATCCCGGCCATGCGAAATAAATTCAACACTGGCTTATCGATTCCATTCGTCGCCAGCGTCCGGAAGCCATCGAAATAGGGCTGATCCTCGAACTCAAAAGCCCACGTCAACATGCCAGCGATGTTTGTTTTCGCCCGATCCGCCAGCTCGAAAATATTCTTCATCATCACCGCTTCGTAAACCGGATACAGAGGCCCGTTGCGATACGCATTCTGCGGATAAACACGCGCCGAGCACGCCGCGCATCCTTCCGGATCGGACTCGCTTAACACGATCGGCAGGTTCTGAAACTTCGGAAACTCGCGGACGATTTGAAACCCCTTGTCCACGTCCTCCGCATTTTTCGAAATCCCCATCCGCACATGTCCGTCGACCACCGACGGCCGCCCTTTCGCGTGGTAAGTAATAAAATCGAGCGGCGCGTTCTTAGCCGCGCAATGCTCCAGAAACTGCCTTAGAAACGCCGCCGCCTTCGCGCTCGACGGACCCGTCGTCGCAGGCCCTCCGATCTTGGCCCCAGGGAGCGCACGCTTCACCGCCTCCGCCGCGTAGTCATAAAGCTTGTCGTACTCCTCGGGAGTCCCGTGCCAATACCCGATATCCGGTTCGTTCCAAACCTCCCAATACCAGGACTCGACTTCGCTCTTCCCATATTTCGCCACCGCGTGCCGGACCCACTGATAAACCAGTTCGCCCCACTTCGAATAATCCTTCGGTGGATATGCCCAACCCAGATAATATTGATTGAAATTCGACCCAGGCGACCAATCCGGCCGATACGGCTCGGGATTCGTCGACAGCGCCTTGGGCATGAACCCAATCTCGACAAACGGCTTCGCGCCCGCCTCTAAATAGGTGTCGAAGATCCGATCCGTAATGGCCCAGTCGTAAACCGGCTTCCCCGACGCATCTTCGGTATAAGCGTTCGTCGATCCAAATTTGAACCCGGCGGTCCCATCTCCCGTCGCGAGCATGAAATGTGTGCGAATATAAACCGGCGCGTTACTCAGCGCCGCGAGCTCCCGCACCAGCTTCCGCCCGTTCTTCGCGTAGGTGAAATTCGGCTCGTCATATCCGAAGTAACCGTAGATGGGTTTGAAAGCGCCGATCTTCTCATCCGCATGGACGCGAATGACAACGGCATCCTGCGCATTCAGTAAAATCCCGGCCGTCAGCAACGAGAAAATCAGACGCATCTTCTGAAAGTTTACTCGATGCGGTCCGAATCCACTACAATCGGTTTATATGTCGAAGAAAAAAGCCGCCCCCGAGGAGACTGTAGTGGAGGCGACCCCGATAACCGAGCCCAAGAAGTCGCAGAAGATTCCCAAGCTCGCGAAAAAGGATAAGCATCGCCTTCCGCGTAAAGAGAAAAAAGCCCTAAAGAAGGCTGCTCTTAAAGCCTGAAACCAGCGATGGCATCTCCCCGGCGCACCCGGAAATCAGCCGCCGTCCCGAACCGGTCCGTAACTCTTTTTTTGATCGCGCTATTCAAACTGGCGAAGGGCATACTGCTGCTCATCGTCGGAATTGGTGCGCACCGGCTGCTCCATCGCGATGTCGCGGAGACAGTCGCTCACTGGGTCGACATCCTGCGTGTCGACCCCGACAATCGCTACATCCATCGTTTCCTGACTCACGTGCTCGCGGTCACGCCGGCCCAGCTCAAGGCCGCGAGCGTCGGCACCTTCGTTTATGCCGCGCTCCTGCTGACCGAAGGCACTGGACTTCTGCTTCGCAAACGATGGGCGGAATACTTCACCATCATTACTACGGCAGGCTTAATTCCTCTCGAAATTTACGAGCTGGTTCACAGAGTGACGACCGCGAAAATCGTGATCCTCGCCATCAACGTCGCCATCGTCGTCTATCTCATCGCCCGCGTCCGTCGAGCCCGGCGTCGTCAATAATGAAGTCCGCCGAGAAGATAGACGACCAGCACGACCACCAAAATCGTACCGAGCCCAATGCCGGCGCCGCCGCCCGCGCCCCAACGCCCGTATCCGTAATAACCGCCGCCGCCCGCGAAAAGGATCAATAGAAGGATAAGTAATAAAAGCATGATGGTTTTCCTCTCCTACTTCTCGAAGACCTTCTCGACTTGGCCGACCTTCTTCTGGATCTTGCCCGCTACTTTTTCGTCGGTCCCGCGCGCCTGAAGATTGGGGTCGTTCATCAGCTTGCCTGCCTGCTCTTTTATTTTCCCCTTCGCCTCGTGAACGCTGCCGCCCACTTGATCTTTCGTGCTGTCCTTCATGTTTGTGCTCCTTCTTGAGCCTATTGTGCAAGCGATAGGCCAAAACGGGAAAAGCGGCGGTTTCTTGGGTTTATGCGCGAAAACACAACGGCATACAGAAGCTTTGGCCTGCATTTTCCGTTTATAAATGCAAATTCTGCGAGCGCAGCTACTCGTCGCGCAGCGCGACCGCGGGGTCGACTCTCATCGCTCTTCTCGCAGGAATCCAAGCCCCCATCAGCGCGACCGCCAGGAGCATCGCAGCCGCCCCCGCGAACGATTCCGGATCGCTCGACCGCACCCCGTACAATTCGCTCGCCAGCGCCCGACCCGCGAATCCCGCCGCCACCGCGCCCACCGCCGCCCCCGCGATCGCCAGCTTCATCGCCTCGCCGACCACCATCCGCAGCACCTGCCCCTGCTGAGCGCCCAACGCCATCCGCAATCCCATTTCCCGATTTCTCTGCGTCACCGAATACGACACCACGCCGTACAACCCCACCGCCGCCAGCGTCAACGCCAGTGCCCCGAACAGCGACATCAGCAGAACCGAGAATTTCCGCCCCGCGAGCGATTTGTCGACAATCTCCTCCATGGTGCGCACCTCACTCACCGGCGCTTCCCGGTCGAGCGCCGCGACTTCTCTCCGCAATACTCCCGCCATCGACATCGGATCGCCCGCCGTATGGATCAGCACCACCTCGGAGCGCCCATAACCCGCGTAGCCTGCAAAATACATCGTCGGCACCGCCGGCTTGTTCAGCACCTGCTCCCGGGTGTCCGCCACCACGCCGACGATCGGATGCCGCGACG
>Ga0182024_10011458_pt1 | contig 17781 bp, 12 predicted proteins | sample P32metaG_FD_120480 | JGI IMG/M metagenome (GOLD analysis project Ga0182024, IMG submission 120480) | Permafrost microbial communities from Stordalen Mire, Sweden - P3-2 metaG (Illumina Assembly) | ecosystem: Environmental > Terrestrial > Soil > Wetlands > Permafrost | place: Sweden: Stordalen... | reverse complement strand
CCGGGCATTTGGAACATGCCCGCATGATAGGCAAATGCATTACGAGAATCTAGTGAGCACCAACACACTTGCCTTTCAGGGTGGGCTAGGGATTTTGCTACCTGAATTCGAGTAGGACACTAGTCTGATTTTAAATCACCCCAAGCAATCCGATTGATTTTCTTCTGGGTGTCCGGAAGCTCAGCGGGGGAGAGGTACCGCATCACCGTTCCTAAGTCGGAATGGCCCGTGTACTGCATGACTGTGCGCGGGTCGATTCCCGCTCTGAGCAGATTCGTTGTGTTCGTGGCGCGGAACTTGTGCAAGTACCAGCGTTCGCACTCCTCTCGCTCCAACGGTTGATGACAGCCTCGGTGAGTTCATCAGCGAACTGAACCTTCACGCTGGGGAGAAACTCTTCAATGGCAGTTCCGAATGTTACGGCGGCTCTCTTCTTGCCGCGTGCAATCTGACGCTCCTTGTATTCCTTTGCCTTCGTCCGCAGTTGAACCCTGCCGGAGTCTCGACAATCTCCGTTCCGGCTTCCCCTGCGGCTACTCTCGCTGTGAGTACTCGGCCAAGGTGAAGCTGCTCTGCCTGTGCTATTGCAGCGTCTTCTCCAACGTTCTTCCAGACGAACTTGCCTTCTTGATTGAACCGGCACTCGTAGTGCCCATTCTCGTAGAACACCTGCGCGGGGCTGAACTGCGGTCACTCTGGATTTATGAAAACGGCGAAGACAAAGTCATTTCCGCCAGAACGAGGAGCTGGGAAGCGATCAAAAAATTTGCTCAAGCGCAGAGAGTTCTCCTCATAACGCTTAAATGGGGGGGACATTGGAGTCATACTACGTGTCGCAGCTTGCTGACCCGCCCACTTCAACCCATTCGACGACGAAGACATTGCCGGCGCGATCGAAGCAGGCGCCATGGGGGCAAACAAATTTGCCCGGCTTAAAGTTTTCACGGGTCAGCTTGCGGGTAGCCATGTAGTCACTCGCAGAGTCGTCGCCGAGATTCGCAATGATGCGATTTTCACGTCCATGATTGTCACGCGTGCAAACAGGTCTGGAACAACCATGTCTCCATTCTTGTAGATATTTCTTGTAGATATTGAAATGGCAAGGAGCATTGGTCCCGTAGAGAAAGTCAACATGCTTTCCTTCAAGCGTAAAGCGCTGAATGCATTCATTGCTGCGATCCGCAAGATTGAGTAAAGGTTCAGGTTTTCGGGCTCTGCTCGAAGCTGAAAGCGAGGCGGTTCGTCACGTATCGTCAGCCGATACGCGAATTCCGGTCCGTCCCTGGCCCGCAGGTCTTTCAGGTGGAGAACGAAATCGCCGTCCGCCGGCGCAACAAAATCGAGCTTCGAATCGGCGCCATAGCCCGGACCGCCGTCGTCATTGCGCCAGTCCAGATGAAACACCGGCAAGCCGTTGGAAGGAATCCGCATCCGGAGGAAGAAAAAGACAAGAAGTAGCGTCTCCCAGGGCTTCTCGACGGCACGCGTCCCGGCATCGCTGTTGTGCATTCAGCGAATGCAAGGACCCGTCGAGAATTGGCTTAAGCAGCGTCTCGCCGAGTGTCCTCGCGAGCCCCGTGTTTCTGCTAAACTTGTACGAGCGCTTCAACGGGCCGAAAGCACCAGGCAGCGCCCGGAGATTCGCATCCACACAGCATGTCGGGGAGTGGCTCAGCCTGGTAGAGCACCTGGTTCGGGACCAGGGGGTCGGAGGTTCAAATCCTCTCTCCCCGACCATTTCAAGTCACTGATTAGTCCTTCTAATTCAATCAACTACAAGTCAACCGAACTCCTCATGCTAAAGCGGCCAATTGCGAAAATTGGGACCAAAGCCGAAATCATCCGTGAGTATGGGCCCTTTCCCGGTGCCGATCGCGTCAACGGAGTCACCTTTGACAGCGAGCATGTCTGGTTTGCCTCCGGAGAAAAGCTGAACGCCTTCGACCCCGCCAGTGGAAAAACCGTTCGATCGATCGAAGTTGCCGCGCATGCCGGAACAGCCTTTGATGGCCAGCACCTTTTTCAAATCGCCGAGGATCGCATCCAGAAGATCGATCCGAAAACCGGCCACGTGCTGACCACGATCCCGTCGCCCGGCGGTGGTGGTGACTCTGGACTCGCATGGGCCGAGGGGACGCTTTGGGTAGGACAGTATCGAGATCGGAAGATTCATCAAATCGATCCCAACACCGGAGCAATTCTTCGTACCATCGAGTCAAACCGCTTTGTCACCGGCGTGACCTGGGTCGACGGCGAGCTTTGGCATGCAACCTGAGAAGGTGACGAGAGCGATTTGAGGCGAATCGATGTCCAAACGGGAGAAGTGCAAGAGCGGCTCGAGATGCCACCCGGCTATAACGTTTCAGGACTCGAGTCCGATGGCGGCGATCGATTCTTCTGCGGAGGACAAAAAAGCGGGAAGGTAAGAGTCGTCCGCCGGCCGAAGCGTGGCTGAGCGACGAACAGCCATGCAGACGCCTCGCGCTGAATTCGACCCCGCGGTGTCAACGAATGCTACAGGCTTGGGTTTCGACGTCAGAGTACCTGGCATCTGAGCTTTATTGCTCAGCGCGAAAGCGCGAAGAGGCAAACAATGAGCGGCCAGAGGTTCAGGATCGAGCCTCGGGCTTTCCCGCACCATTCAGAGGTCGAGAATCGGATCCAACCCTCTCTCCTGGAAACCCAGAAAAAAAAGGCCCAATTGCAGAATCAATGGAAATTCGCATGTGTGTTGGCAGCGGCGGCAAATCTGATCACTATCGGCGTCGCGCAGCAAGTCGTGACGCAGTCTGGCGCGATATCCGGGGTAAGCGGAGATGGCCTGAGTGTTTACAAAGGAGTCCCGTTCGCCGCCCCGCCGGTCGGCGAACTGCGTTGGCGCCCTCCGATGCCGACCATCCCCTGGACTGGTACGCGGAAGGCGGATGCGTTTGCTCCGGCGTGCATGCAAGTTGGTGTGTCCATGCCGGGCGAGACGCCGCCGGCGGTGAGCGAGGATTGCCTCTATCTCAATATTTGGACGCCAGCCAAGACCCCAAACGACCACCTTCCAGTGATCGTCTGGGTCTACGGCGGCGGATACGTCAATGGGTCGGCTTCTATGCCCTTGTACTGGGGCGACCGGATCGCTCACAAGGGTGTCATCGTAGTTACAATCGCGTATCGGCTCGGGCCCCTTGGCTTTCTTGCGCTTCCGGAGCTGACGCGAGAATCCCCTCATCACTCGTCTGGGAACTACGGCCTGATGGACCAGATCGCAGCGCTCGAATGGGTGCATAAAAACATCGGGGCCTTTGGCGGCGACACGAGTTGCGTAACGATCGCTGGTCAATCCTCCGGTTCTATCTCAGTCAGCATCCTCATGGCCTCGCCCCTTGCGAAAGGCTTGTTTCAGCGCGCCATCGGAGAAAGCGGCGGCCTGTTTGAGCCGCTCCAACTCGGACCAAAGTTCCTACTGGCTAATGCGGAACGTGACGGGGAGAAGTACGCAGCTTCACTGGGCGCACCCTCGCTCAAGGGACTTCGCGAGCTGCCCGCGTCCCTGTTCACAGGGAACGCCGGCGGCATCGTTCACGCGGTGATCGAACCCTATGTGCTTCCCGTTTCGCCCTACGAGGCGTTCGCTTCAGGACAGCAGAACGATGTCCCGCTGCTGATCGGTTCAAACGCCGAGGAGGCGCGTGCGATGGTGGATGTCTCACATGAGACGGCCGCCACGTTCTCCAGCGACCTGGAGCGCAGCGTTGGCCAACTTCCTCCTGCGCTAGTCGCAGCATATCCCCACGCCACCGATGAAGAGGCGCGGCAGGCTCAGCTCGGACTCGAGCGCGACCTCCGCTTCGGTTGGGACATGTGGTCTTGGGCGAGGCTGCAAGCCGGAACTGGGAAAAGTGCTGTCTTTTACTACTCGTTTCGACAGCGGCCGCCGTTCCCTTCAGATTCTGTATACGCGGGTTGGGGAGCGAGCCACTACGCCGAGCTCTGGTATGTCTTCGACCACCTGGACCAGTCGCCCTGGAACTGGACTGCGGGAGACCGGAAATTGGCCAGCGAGATGTCCAGCTACTGGGTCAACTTCGCGAAGTCGGGCGATCCAAACGGCCCAAGCCTTCCCCCGTGGCCGGCGTTTACCAATGCGGAGAGCAAGGTCCAGTATCTCGCCGATCCGATCGTCGTTGGTGGCGTGGCGAATATCAATGGCATGACCGTCTTCGACTCCGTCTACACCATGGTGCGCGGCAAACCGTTTGCGGCACGCTAACGGCATTCGCGATTCGCGAGCGACGCAGAATAATGGTTCTCAAACACAATTCTCGGCGTTCCATCGCAGAAGAAGCAAAGGCTAATGCGTTGCCCTCAATTCGTATCGGATGCCGTGCCTGGCTGCGGACAATCTCATGAAAACCTAGTTCGCCTACATCGCGAGCGCAGCGCGATTCCTCCAGCGTCGAATCACCTGCGGGCAAACCGCTGACAATTTAGAAAACCTCTCTATAACGGGTCGATTCAAGGGCCGCAATTCCGGCGATTGACGGTGACGAGAATCACTTCAGCGATCTCCAACCTTGGAGCAGTATAAGCAGGGTTGATATTCGATCCTTCAAGGGAATTTTCCTTGTCTTCCAATTGGAAGCACGAGTTCCCTGTGCGCAGACGCGAGTTGATCAGAGACTCCGATTCGCACCTGCTCTCGAAACCGTGACAACTGCTTTCCGCAGAACCGAGCCGCCGTGTATTACGTAGGCATCAACATCGGGGCACTGACGGTCAAGGTGGTTGCGGTCCAATCCAACGCCAAAATTGCCAGGGTGATGGCCCATCAGGGACGTCCGCTGGAGGTTCTTGCGCATTTGATCGCACAGCCGGAGTTCGCGGGCGCAGAGTATTTTGGCGTATCCGGTCATTTGGGTCATATTTCCGAGTTTGCCGCCATCCAGCGAGTTCTGCGTCAGGCGCGCGGGCGTGCTGGGAGCGAGTTTGACGCGGTGGTGTCTTTGGGCGGCGAATCGTTTCTGGTCTATACGCTCACCGATGGCAGGGTCACCAATGTTCTGTCGCACAACAAGTGCGCCGCGGGCAGCGGTGAGTTTTTCGTGCAGCTGATCGGCCGCATGGGTCTCGACATTGATGAGGCGATCCGCCTCTCGTCTTCCGGAAAGGTTGTCCCGCTTGCTTCGCGCTGCACGGTGCACTGCAAATCCGATGTGACGCACAAACTCAATCGACACGAAGCCACTCCCGCGGACATCCTGAAGACCCTGCACGACAGCATGGCCGGTAAAGTAGTCGCGCTGCTCGAGAGAGGACAGACCTCGCTGCGGCGAGTGTTATTAATCGGCGGCGGAACGCGCAACGGCGCGCTGGTCGCGGCGCTGCGCGAAAAGCTTCCGGCCATTGAGCTGATTGTGCTGCCGGAGAGCGAATGGTTCGAAGCGTGGGGCAGCGCGCTGCTCACGCGCGACCATCCACTCCACAGATCTCCGCACATCTCCCAGTTGCCGGTCTTCGAAACGCTTCCGCCATTGCATCGCTTTCAGGATCAGGTGCAGGTTATGGCCGCACCGCACATGCGGCCGCCGCCCAATGGGCCGATGGTCTTGGGCGTGGATGCAGGCTCGACGACCACCAAGGCGGTCCTGATTAATCCTGCGACGCGTGACTTGGTGGCCTCGCATTACACGCGCACCCACGACGATCCCGTTGCTGCGGTTCGTGAGTGCCTCAGGGCGCTGATCGGTCAGGTTGGCAATCGCCTCGTGGGCCTCGTCGGGACTACAGGCTCGGCCCGCGAACTGGTTGGCGCATGCCTGGGAACCGAGGAGGTGTACAACGAGATTTCGGCTCATGCCGCCGGCGCAACACACTTTGCCGCGGACGTGGACACGATCTTCGAGATCGGCGGCCAGGACGCCAAGTATATCTACCTGCGCAATGGCGTGCCCATCGGCTATGCCATGAACAACGCCTGCTCGGCGGGCACCGGTTCTTTTCTAGAAGAGAGCGCACGGAGCGATCTCGGCATCTGTGTCTCCGAGATCGCGGACATCGCGCTCGCAGCGGACTCGCCGGTAAAGTTCAAAACGACCTGCGCAGCGTTCATCAACTCCGACATCCGCATTGCCCAGCAACAGGGCCAGGGGCGCGACGACATTCTCGCCGGGCTGGTGTATGCAATCGCCGAGAATTACCTGACGAAAGTCAAAGGGCAGCGTCCCGTGGGGAAGAAAGTGCTCCTTCAAGGCGGAGTGGCCCTGAATCGCGCGGTTGGATATGCATTTGCCCAGCGTGTTGGGCGTCCGATCGTGATCCCCGCCAACCCGGAATTGCTCGGCGCTCTTGGCGTTGGGTTGCTCGCCTCGGATCGCAAAGCCGGCGTAATGAGCACTGCCACCGATCTCGAGACTCTCGCGTCCGCAGAAATGAACCTCGTGGGCCGATTCACATGCCGTGCATGCAAAATGCATTGCAGCATTGAGCGCTTCGAAGTGGATGGCCGGAAGTTTCCCTTTGGGGGTCGCTGCAGTTTGTTTGAAAGCGTGTGGAAAAGAAAAGCCCGCGTTGAGCCTGCTCCCGATCTGGTGGAACAACGATCCGCGGTCATCTACGGTGTTCCCAGGCATCTCGATGCGGTGCCAAGACAGGAGCCGAAGACGCGTGCTTATTGGGACGTGGGGCCGGCGCTTGAAGCCGCTCGATCGTTTTTGGAGGAGTCCTTCGGTTATTCCAATGGAAAGGCCCAGATAACGGAGACCCGCATCGGCATTCCTCGCGCGCTCACGACGCACTCCCTTTTCCCCCTTTATTCGACTTTCTTCACGGTGCTCGGGATGGAGGTCGTGTTGTCGGGCATAGACCCTCGGGGCGACCTCAAGTCGCACTCCGGTTTCTGTCTGCCCGCGCAGATCGCACACGGCGCCGTGATGGACCTGGCGAAAAACGGCATGCGCCTGGTCTTTCTGCCTCAGGTGGCGCGCATGCCTCAAAACGACTCCTGCAAGGATTCGTACCTTTGTCCGATCACGCAAGCCGGTCCTTATTTTCTGGCCAAGGCATTCCCCGATACGCGATTCGTTTCACCGGTTCTGGACTTCACGGATGGCTACGCGGCCAATGCGGCGATGACCGATATGGCCGCGCGCGAGTTGGGAGCCTCGCCCGAACTGGCCAGCCAGGCCTGGGCAGTGGCCGTAGCCGCTCAAACGGAAGCCGAATATACGTTGACCGAGATGGGCCGGCAAGCCCTCGCGCAAGCATTGGCCGCCGGCAAGCCCGCGATCCTTTTGGCTGGGCACAGCTATAACGCATATACACCCGAAGCCTCACAATCGGTCGGCAAAAAGCTCTCAGCATGGGCGTGTTTGCCATTCCCGCGGATTGCCTTGTGCCATCCGGCGCCGGTCCCACGGCCTGGTATTTCGCCAATCAGATATTGAACGCTGCTGCGCTCGCGAAGAAGCACCCTAACTTGTTTCTCCTGAGCATCAGCAACTTCAGTTGCACCATCGATGCATTCACTCACGCATTGTTAGCCTCCGAGCTGGGATCGAAGCCGTACTTGATCCTCGAAATCGACGCCCACACCGCCGACGCCGGCGTGCAGACGCGCCTTGAGGCCTTTCTCGATATCGTCGAGAATTACCACGCGGCTCAACCCAGCGTCGACAAGCCCTTCACGCCTTGCCGGCTCGTCAAGGGCGGCGCGGTGATCTCTTCCAATGGCGAGCGTGTCGCGCTCACCGACCCACGGGTCAAGCTTCATTTACTCAACTTTTCCGAGTATCACGCGCAGTCCGCGGCGATGGCCCTCGGCTGGCTGGGTTTGCACGCCGGCCAGGTGGTTCCCATCGATCGCAGCCAACTCGATCTGGGCCTGCAGTCCACCTCCGGCCGCGAGTGCCTTCCGCTGCCCTTGTCGATCGGACAACTTATCCAAATCCATCGCGATCGCAAGCCGGGCGAGATTGTCGGCTTTCACATGCTGCGCGGCGGCGCTCCCTGCGTAAGCGAAGCCTACATGGACTACTTCGAGCGGTTCATCGCCGAGCATCGGCTGGCCGATGTGTTCATGGTCAGTCCCGCAAAAGAAAACGACTACCTGGGATTTGAGCCCTATGTCCTGATGAAAAACCTCTCGCCGGCAGTTTTGCTGGCGGACATCCTCGTCGAGATCGATCATGTGTTGCGCGTAGTGGGCGCACCCGGCAGTCTGCAGCAATTCCAGCGGGAGTGGAATCAATTCAGGGCCGGGGCCAGAACGCTGGACGAGTTTTCTGCCGAACTGCCCTCGTTCGTCGACAATTTAGCCAAGCTGCCCCGGACGCGCGATCCCATAGACTGCCCCAGGGTTGTGGTTACCGGGGATTTCTTCGCACGGTTCAGCCCGTTCTTCATGGATGGAGTTCGCGATCTCTATGCGGCGCGGGGAATCATTCTCAAGCCCGTCGACCTGACTGACCTGTTCCTCTATATCACCTACGACGGAATGAGGGGAACGGCGAACAACTGGGGCCTGAAGCCGGGAGGCTTCGCCCTGGCCAAGGCATGCACGAGGATCCTCGAACCCGACGGGCAGCAGTATCTGCAGCAATGGTGGGGATATCAGTCGGGACGAAAAAGCGAGCAACACGACCGCGAGATCTTTGCCAAGACCGGACTCCTGGTCTCGAGGCCAAACGACCTAGAGGCCGTGTTCGAAAAGAGCTCGGAACACGTCTCGCCGCAGATCTTCGGCGAGATCACTCCAACGGTAGGCAGGAGTCTCAACGCCGAATACGAGGGCTACGACGGCATCATTCTGATCGGGCCCTTCAACTGTCTGCCCTTCAGGGTCTCAGAGGCGATCCTCAAGCCGCTCAGCATTCAGCAAGGTATGCCTCTGCTCACCTACGAGACCGATGCCTGCGCCGTAGCGCCCGCCGTGCTTCGGCAGGCGGACGTGCATATTCAACAGGTCCTCGAACACTCCGCCAGAACTCACTGAGAGTATCTCAAAGGACTTGATTGCCAGAGCCGAAGGAGTATTCGCCACCGAGAGTGGCTGTGTGATGGCTGGGCGGCTACGGTGCCGTCGTCTGTCCCTGCCTGATCTTCGCCAGTTGGCGATACGCGAAGAATCCACAAACTACCCCGATGGCCACCCACCCCCAGCAACCCTGCTCGCCCGACGATTCCCGCAGATGCCACGCCTGGTAGGGCCCGGTCAGCATATCCATTTCCACCAGCTTCCTGTTGTAGGCGACGTAGCGAACCCGCGCCCGCTCCCCCTGTACAAGCCCCGGCCCGGTGTACCTGCACTGGATCAGAACGGCGTGGCCGGTGGCGTCCGTAATCATGAACCGGGTAGAGTGCGCTCGGCTGCTAAACAGTTCCCGAATGTCCCATAAATTCCCCTCGACCACTGGCCGTGGCGAGTTGTGGATGAGCTGAAAGCTCACCAACCCAAACGCAAGGAAGGCGCCACTGATCAGACTAAGTCCCCAGCCCCGCCAACGCGCCCGTTGTCTCGGTGTAAGCGTGGTCCTGGACCCCGAGGATGCCACCACGATGGCAGGGATCAACAACACGAAAAAGCTGACGCCGACAATATCTTCCGCTCGCACACCTCACCTCTTCATACGACTTTTACGTGTCGCGCCGGCAGCTTGTCACTCTGGACTGAAGTTCGTCAAACAAACTCATCCTGAATTGCCGGAGGCTCTCGGCAGCGTATTCTTGAGGACAAGCCTATTGTGAGAGCATAGCTTCGATAATCGACCTCCCGTGCTCGGCGGGGAGCGAGGCAATCATGTCAGAAGGTTTCGGTGCAACACCGCAGTTGGGTCCGCAACAGGGTCAGAGAATATCGCTCGGTGTCGATGCGCTTGCTCAGTCGTTTCTGGATAACCTGTTTTTCGTGCAGGGCAGATCGGTCGAGCGCGCGACAGTGAACGATCTCTATATGGCGCTCGCGCACACGGTCCGCGACCGAATCGTCGAGCGCTGGATGTCGACTCTCAAGAACTACCAGGCACAGGATGTGCGCGTCGTCTGCTATTTGTCGGCAGAGTTTCTGACCGGACCCCACCTTGCCAACAACCTCATCAACCTGGGAATCTACGACCAGACCGAACAGGCGATGCGTCAGCTCGGCATCGACCTGAACGTTCTGATCGAACAGGAGGAAGAACCTGGGTTAGGCAATGGAGGACTGGGCCGCCTTGCCGCCTGCTTCATGGATTCTCTGGCCACCCTGGATATTCCCGCCATCGGCTACGGAATCCGCTACGAATATGGAATATTCGATCAGCAGATTCGCGATGGATGGCAGGTAGAGTCAACCGACAACTGGTTGAGACTCGGCAATCCGTGGGCTTTAGAACGGCCTGAGGATGGGTTTGAAGTCAAGCTCGGCGGACACACCGAAACCCGCAGCGACGCGAAGGGGCGGCTGTCGGTGAAGTGGATTCCGAAGAAGCTAGTACGCGGGGTTCCACACGATACGCCGATTTTGGGATACCGGACCAATACGGTAAACACTATGCGATTGTGGGCCGCGCGCGCGGTTGAAAGCTTCGACTTCGGGACTTTCAATCAGGGCGATTTCGTCGGCGCGGTCGCTGAAAAGGTGTCGTCCGAGAACATCTCGAAGATCCTTTATCCAAATGACGAAGACGTGCAGGGCAAAGAGCTGCGCCTCGCCCAGCAGTTCTTCTTCGTCTCGTGCAGCCTGCAGCACATTCTCGGCATTCAGACCTCCCAGAACCGGCCATTGGCCGAGTTGCATCGCAACTTTGCTATTCAAATGAACGACACCCACCCTGCCATCGCCGTTGCTGAATTGATGCGCCTGCTGGTGGACGAGCACTCCATGGAATGGGATGCGGCATGGCACGTTACCCAACATACTTTGTCGTATACCAACCATACCCTTCTGCCCGAAGCGCTGGAGCAGTGGTCGCGGAGCTTGTTTGGCTCGCTGCTTCCACGGCATCTAGAGATTGTTGAGGAGATCAATCGCCGGCACTTGATCGATGTGCGGGAGAAATTTCCCGGCGACGAGGGACGCGTACAGCGGCTGTCGCTGATCAACGAGAACAGCGGCCACGGTGACAAATACGTGCGCATGGCGCATCTGGCTGCACTCGGGAGTCACGCGATCAACGGAGTGGCGGCGCTGCACACTGAGCTGCTGAAGACAAACGTGCTCCACGATTTTTATGTGCTCACTCCAGAGAAATTCTCGAACAAGACTAACGGCGTGACACCGCGCCGCTGGATGGTGTTGAGCAACCCTCGCCTCGCTGAACTGCTCACAGCGCGCGTTGGTGCGGCATGGATCCGTGACATTGAGAAATTGCGCCGGCTTGAGCCCATGCTTGCAGACGCGGATTTCTGCCAGGAATGGAGAGAGATCAAGCGTCACAACAAGGTTCAACTTTCCGCGTATATCCAGGACAAACTAGGGATAGCGGTCGACCCGGACTCGATGTTCGATGTGCTTGTCAAGCGGCTGCACGAGTACAAGCGTCAGCACTTGCAGGTCCTCCACATTCTCACCCTGTTGAAGCGCATCCAGCGCGACCCGAATGCGGAGTTCGTGCCCCGAACCTTCATCTTTGGCGGCAAGGCCGCGCCCGGCTATCGGATGGCCAAGCTGATCATCAAGCTGATCCACTCTGTCGGAGAAGCGATCAACTCAGACCCCATCGTCAAAGGAAGACTGAAGGTCGTTTTCTTGCCGGACTACAGCGTTAAGTTGGGCCAACGAGTCTATCCCGCCGCCGATCTATCGGAACAGATTTCTCTCGCCGGCAAGGAAGCTTCTGGAACGGGAAACATGAAGTTCGCCATGAATGGCGCCATCACGATCGGCACGCTGGACGGCGCGAACATCGAGATTCGGGAAGAAGTCGGGGCGGAAAACTTCTTCCTGTTCGGGCTCACCGCATCTCAGGTCGAGCAGCACAAACGGGAAGGTTACAACCCGCACGCTCTCTACGAGTCGAATGAGCAGTTACGTGAAGTGTTGGATGCGCTGACCAGTGGCGAGTTTTCCCGCGGTGACAATGGTCTGTTTCAGCCTCTTTTCAACTCACTGCTCACAAGCGACGAGTACATGCTTCTCGCCGATTACCAGTCCTACGTCGATTGCCAGGACAGGGTGAGCCAGGCCTATACCAACCAGGACGCGTGGACCCGCATGTCCATCCTGAACGTGGCCCGCATTGGCAAGTTCTCGTCCGACCGCTCGATCCGCGATTATTCTTCCGACATCTGGAAGACCTGGCCGGTAACGATCGAGATATAGTCGATCCAGTTCACGAAGAAATGCAATCGGGCGATCGGGAAGTAGACCTAAGCAGCCGAGTGCAACGCCGCTTCAGCCCACGCCACCGCGTCCACGTAGATCTTTGCCAGCTCTTGCTGGTTCAGGCTATCGGCTTCGGCAGCTGCGTCGCAGCCGGCCCAGTCACCGCGCTCGCACTTTTCAAGCCACCCGAGCAGGACACGCTCCGGGTTCTTTGTCCCCAGCAGCGCCTCGCGAATCTCATCGCCGAACGGCAACGTCGGAGCAATGTCCTTCATCGCCTGGCCTTGCATGGCCGGCAGCAGGCTCAGCAATCCCAGCAGATATTGAAGGAATGGATCGAGGTTCCGCTTCGCACCGGCCACTTCGCAGAAACGCCCCCGTACCATCGCCATACACAACAGCTCCGGTGGCTGATTGCCATTGAACTCGCTCGCGATTGCCGTCGTGGCAATGCGGCGAAAGGCATCGTCGCCCACGGTCATCAGCGCCTGCTCGATCGAATCAATCTCCGTGCGCACCGCCCAAAGCGGAGAGTTGGCCAATCTCAGCAATTGATACGTGAGTGGTCCATCCCTCTTCACTAACGGGCTGACCTTGTGCACTTCCAGAGGAGTCTGCTGCAGAGCTCTCAAAATATCGATCCGCAGAATCTGATTCACAGGCGGCCTGCGGTTCCTCACCGGCACCGGCTCGCAGAAATAGTAGCCCTCAAACAGCTCAAATCCATCTTCGCGCGCTCGAGCATAGTTCGCCTGTGTGTCAATGTTCTTGGCCAGCATCCCAATTGGCTTGCCACGCAGTTGTTCAAACAGTTCCCGCCGCTCCTCTTTTGAGGTGCGGTCAAAATCCACCTTGATGTAATCAGCCAGTTCCATCAAGGGCTTGAACTGTGCCTGCCATTTAAAATCATCCAACGCGAATCGAAAACCCTCCGTTTTGAGTTGCTGGCACACGGCAATCAACTCAGGCGGCATCTCCAGGCTTCCTGGAATCTCCAGAACCGTAAGCGTCGCGGGCAGCTTCTGCGTAAGCTGATCGCTCAAATCCTCCAAGCAGCAGCTCACCAAGGCCGTCATTTTGCCGGTCAACTTCTTCAACTCGCTGGGCTTTTGTAACGCAAAGAATGCCGCGGTCTCCGCAACGGTGCGGACAACCGGCTCGCCGTTCCCGCTTAGCGCCGTTCTTCCTCGAAGAAGCAACTCATAAGCATGGACACGGCCACGCAGATCCAGAATCGGTTGCCGGACAACCATATAAAGCAGGCCCGGAACTCTGGGCTGGGTATCTTCGGTCTTTGAAACCGATCGAACCGGAGTGTCCATAGATTTTGCTCAAATAATCATAGGCTAACGAGCCTGCAGCTGGAAACATTCGCGCCAAGTGCGCTGATCTGGCCAGACTCCAGTAGCTCTTTCTGAATTTCGGTTGGACAGTATCCGCAACGAATGCATCGCAATCAAGATAGCCAGGACACGTCCCGAAAGATCACATACGATGAACACGTCGGTTCGGCAGTTGCGAGCGGATCGTGGCCAAAACTTCCCCAACGTGATTTGGCTCACGTTGGTTCCGAAGCGGCGGACATTCGCGCTCAACTCGAAATCTGCGGATTTCGAATGCTGAAGTGCTAGATGAGCGACTTGGCGATCCTCAACAAATCAACAACTGATAGTGGTAATGAGGTCCGGCTCCTTGACCATTGTTGGGTTCCCCCTCCATCTCCGCCCAAGCAGGGCTCAATGAACAGCGAATGCGGCGACTGAAATCTATCTCGTGAACTTGCAAGTGATGTAATCGCGCAGAGCTAACTTTCGTCTAAATATCAAACACGACTTCAATGATTCGATTTCGGTGGCCTTGCTCTGCGAGCAAGGCACTTCGTTTGCTCGATGTGTCGGCGTTGTTCGTCGTTTCGAGGCGCAAGACCGATGCTTTCAAACAGCTCGTGTCCGGGAGATCTCCCTCTTTTTCGACGTTCACTCTTAGCTTGTGTTTTGCGGCGCTAGCCGCCTTCTCCAGTGCCGACTTCAGTCGCGCGCAAACCAAGGCCCGCAGCACACCTATCTTTCGCAACACCGATCCGTCTGTGGCGTACGTGGGGTCAAAGACCTGCGTCGTTCCTGGCTGTCACGAAGACATCGGTCACAGCTATTTCCCGACTCCTCACGGACAATCAATGGCTCCGGCGAACTCGCCCAAGGAACTGGGGCGCGTTCCCAAACAAGTTACGGTCTACAACGCCAAAAGCAATCGTTATTACGATGTCTACCGGGACGGCGTGAATTTGTTTCAGGCCGTATATGAGTTGGACAAAAAAGGCCGCAAGACTTATTACGTCGCGCACAAACTTGACTATGTTTCGGGAGGCGAAAACACGGGTTACAGCTATATCTTCAGAGTCGGCGCAGGCTTGTACCAGGCACCGCTCTCCTTTTATGTGAACACTGGGCGATGGGAACTATCGCCGGGGTATTCCGCTGACGACCCAGGGTTCACACGTGTGCTTACGACTTCTTGCCTGGTTTGCCATAATGGCCAGCCGGATCCGCAACCGAAACTCGAAGGGACCTACAAGGACCCACCGTTTCGCTTCAACGAACTGGGGATCAGTTGTGAAGCTTGCCATGGACCCGGCGCGCTACACGTGAAGGAGATGCAAGCGCATCCGGGGCGCGTGCTCAAAGCAAACGACGTGGATACTTCAATCGTCAATCCGGCTAAACTTTCGCCTCGGCTGGCGGACGATATTTGTCAGAACTGCCACCAGGCGGGGGATGCGGTGATCCTGAATCATGGCAAAGCCTATGTGGACTACCGTCCCGGCACACCGTTGAGCGATACAGAGAACATCGTCAAGCGTCCGCTGACAGAGAATGAGCGCGCAGAGGCCAATCGCCTGGAAACACAACCTCCCGTGCGCGGCAGCCTGGAAGAACCGCTCTGGTGGAAGAACTCCATGATGGAGTTAAGCATGTGCTACCAGGCGAGCCATGGCAAGCTCGGGTGCGGCACTTGTCACTCCATCCATCACACTCCCAAGCCGGAAGATAAGACTGCTGCTTACCGAACCGCCTGTCTCAGTTGCCACACCGCCAATAGCTGCAAGCTGAAGGCGGCTGACGAAGCACGTGTGCGCGTTGGGGACTCTTGCGTCGAGTGTCACATGGAGAAACGGCCAATCGCAGGAATCGCACATAACCACGACACCAAACATCGGATCGTGCGATACCCTGGCCAGCCTTTGCCCGAGGTTGCGTTTGAAGCGCCCAAGCCCGACTTACCAGGCCTGTTGTGGCTCAATCGACCGTCTCCCGACGCTGAGTTTCCCGGCCAGTCTCAGCTTGAGGCTTATTGGACGGTCGCACGCAAAAACCCGAGGCTATGGCCTTATTGGCAAAGAAAGCTAAATGAGCTTAGTACAACCACGCCCAAGGATCCAATGGTGCTGAACTATCTCGGGGCAATCGCGCTGGTCGAGAAGAAGGATAATGCAAAAGCCGCAGACTATTTCTCTCGTGCCCTCAAGCTAGGTTCAGAAGATCCTGCCACCTACCTGAATCTGGCCACGGCCCTCCACAACATGCAGCGGTCCCAGGAAGCCGAGTCCGTCCTGGAGCGCGGAATCGCCGCTTATCCTTTGTCTGGACAGTTGGTCGCTCGGCTGGCGATCGATTATTCCAGTGATGGACAGGAATGGCGAGCGCGAACCCTCATCAAGCAATACAGGAAACTCTTCCCTGAAGACACCGCTGTGCGCGACGCACTCAAGCAGATCGACGGAGCGGAGCACAATTCAGAACCGCCAGGATTCAGCCGCGGCACATCGGTTCCGCTGCCCAAGTAAACCAAGGGGGGCAGTGGCAACTTGAAGTTGCTCCGGTAACAGAGGCTTGAAATTGTCAGGGCATCTCTTGGCGCTTTTGATTTCTCACCGATCAGGCTCGATTTTTAGCACCGATAGCTTCGTCTTCGAGATCAGCTTACTTCCGCTTTCGCTTCATCTTCGGAGGAGCGAGATTGGAGACGAGCTTTTCGAGTTCAGCCAGGCGACTCTTCAACTCCGCCACATCCTCCGGTTCCGACTGCTTCGCGTTTGGCTGCTGCGGCTCCGGAGGTTTCCCAGCAGCGCTGGCGGAGCGTTTTCCAGTGTCTGGCTTTTCTTCGGAAGTTGTGCGGATATTCTGCATGAAATCAAAGGGGATCAAGGGATTCGGCATCGCGCGATAGGCGTTTTGATAAAGCTCGAGCATCGTCTTCATATACTGCAATGCACTCTCCTGGCTTGCCCGGCCAGACGCAACTACCATTTGGCGCAGCAAATCGAGGGGAAAGCTGGATTCCGGTGTCTTGGCATCCTCGACAATGATCTGGGTCAGGATAAGCCGCGTGATGTCTTCCCCAGAGGAAGCATCGACGACCTGGACATCGTTCCCCTGCTGAAGGAGCTGCGCCACCTCTTCGAGGTTCACATAACGGCTGTTGGTGGTGTCATAGAGGCGCCGGTTCTCATACTTCTTAATCACGACGGTCTTTTGCGCCATAATTTTCCAATTCTACCCCCTTGACATCCGTACCGAAGCGGCGCAGCATAGTTCCGTGCTGCAATGCAGCATGAAACGCAGCGCAGAGGCGCAGGACGGAGAGCGATATGGAAACCAAAGAAGCGAATGGACCGGTGACGGCTGCGGAAGAGATGAAGGTCGACGTGATCGAGTCGATTACCGAGCTTTATACCAACGGCATTGACCGGTTGGCCGAGGTGCAGAAGAAGGGGTTGGAGATTGCGGTAAAGCACAATGCGGAAGTGGCGAACGCGTGGAAGAAGTTCACGCTGCCGATGCCCGGCGTGCTGATGCTGGATCTGGCCACCACGGCGTTTGAGCAGTTTGCAGAGACCCAGAAGGGCGCGATCGACCTTGTGGTGGAGCAAACCCACACCTTCTCAAAGCTGGTGAAGGAGCGGAAGGTGAAGGCGACAGATACGCTCGAGGAAGGCAAGAAGAGAGCCAAGGAAGCAATCGAGCACTCTATCTCGGCCCAGAAGACGGCGCTGGACTACACGGCCAAGCAGACGAAGGCTGCCTTTGAGACCGCGAAGCAGCAACTGGGCTATGCCGGCACACCGGCGGGAACAGCGGCCGAATCGATGGAGCGCGGCATGGACATTGTGCTCGAAGCGCAGAAGGAGTTGCTCGACCTGGTGGCGGAACCGGTGCTGCACTAATCCACCAAGAGGAACGCTCGAATTGGGGCGTAAGGGAGCGCGCCTTGGCCGCTGAGTAAGTGCAGCGTGCAAGCGGGAACCTTTGCCCCGATTCAGGTATATGCTTTGTGTGCAAGAAAGCCGGGGGTTGGAACATGGCTGCAGAAAAGGACGGGACAGCCGCCGATCCGTTCGAGGCCTTCCGCAAGATGAGGGACACCTATCTCGAAGGCATGTCGAAGGTGATGATCGATGCGGTGAACACCGAGGAGTATGCGCAGGCGACGGG
>Ga0182024_10011457_pt1 | contig 17782 bp, 24 predicted proteins | sample P32metaG_FD_120480 | JGI IMG/M metagenome (GOLD analysis project Ga0182024, IMG submission 120480) | Permafrost microbial communities from Stordalen Mire, Sweden - P3-2 metaG (Illumina Assembly) | ecosystem: Environmental > Terrestrial > Soil > Wetlands > Permafrost | place: Sweden: Stordalen... | reverse complement strand
GCTAATGAATCGGCACAAACCTACACCAGCTAACTGAGGAGAACGATCATGTCGGATCCCTACCAATACTTTTGGCTCATGCCCGGCTCCATCTTCACCGCCTTGCTTGGCGGAATCTGCGGTCAGCTGGCAGCCATCCTGAGACAATCGCTATACGACGCCACCAATCTGGTTCCCACTCGCATCGCCACAGCCGGATGCGCAGTGTTCTTCACCGTCATCATGATGGGCATCTACGGGTGCATAGCTGTGCCCTCGCCCTGGCTGCACTGGGTAGTCAACGTAGCGATCATGGAGACGGCAGCGATTATCGTTGCTGTTTTCAGCAAACTCGATACGACGCTCCCGAAAACACGGCGAAGCCTCCTGAATGTTGCGCCGCGCAGCGGTGCCTGATCTAAGAAGATTGGCAGAGGGAGAAGGCAGTTTGCCGTTTACTTCCGCCAATCTTTCTGGCTGTACCATAACTGCGAGCTCGTCGGTGTGATCACCGGTCAGCCATGCCACCGCTGATGGTGCAGCACTGGTGCGTCCCACCAATCCAACGAAGGGGCAAGCGACAGATCAAAATACCCAGAAAAGGACCAAGCCATGTCAAAGGACACTCTCGGCGGACCGCAGGTCAACCGGTCGTGGCAAATTCTTGACGGAGCCCACGGAGCACAAAGCATGCTCTTTGGTTGATGTTGAGGCTCGACATCTGCTTGGCGGAAATGTACAGCTTACGCAAGCTGGTGGATGAGGTTGGCAGGCGCTTGTTTTATGCGCCCCCGGCCCCGGTTGTGGCGTCGTAAAACCGAAGTTGAAGATCCGTCGACCAACCTCAACAGAAGCGATTCACCGAGTCTGACAGAGAAATCCATCCCAGCCCATGAATTGGGCGTTAACTTACCAGGAACGGATACAACCATGGTCAAAACATCCCCGCTCAAAGCTTGCGCAATATACGCCGGTCTGGCGATTGCGTACTTTTCTTCACCACTGCCACTGGCCTACGCCTGCGAGGCTAACGGCCTGGGAGGTTATCAAGCTGGCGTCGGGTACTGCGGCGACCCCTCTTTGCCATCGCCGCAGTCCCAAACTCTCCGGTTCGGCGGCGATGGCTCTGCTTCCGCGCTGCCTGCCGCGCCCGACGGTGATCAGCAGGTCGTGATCCCCCCTGGTCTCTCAGGCGCAGCGGCACTGAACTACGCCCAGCTGCAATTGCTGAAACGGGGCGTAAACCCGGGTGCCTGGGTAGCGCAGCCCACTACCTGGCTCAATCAGCCTGCCACTGTCACCCATTCGCACCATAAGGGCGGCCACAAGCGCTGACCCTTCACCAGCGGCAGCGAGAAGTCAACAGCTTCAATCAGCCCGGAACACCTGGCTACGGCAGCTTTCGGAGGACGAAGGCGCCAAAGTTTAGATCAGGCGAAGTGCTAAGCAGCCGCAAAAGCAGCTCCTTAGCAATTCATCTGGTCATAACATCACACCCCTGAAAGGGAGTTGATTAGATGACCTACACCGTCGAACAAGTGAAGAGCATCCTCATTACCGATCTGAAAATCGAGGAGGAGCTCATAAGCATCGCCAGCCGCATCCAACAAGCACGCGGCAATGGCACGAAAGTGCTCAGCTATATTTTGGTCTCAGGCATCTACGCCTCGGGCATCAGCGAAGATGTGGTGGTCGGCCCGTGCTCCAGCGTCTCGGAAGCGCCCGCGAAGGAAGGTCGCATCATCTTCGGCTACCCGCTCGACGTCAACCGCGAGCAAGCCGCTCTGTCTCAGTTGGCCGCATACCTTGCCGCTTACTTTGGCGACAATCGCTTCGCCGTGCGGGTTGGCTTTAGCGAGATCAGCGGCGACAAGAGAATCGATCACATCGCAGCAGCCGGTTGGGACCTGGACACATTCGTGCTCAAAGAGGAAAACGAAGCTCCGTAAGCTGATTCAAGACACATCCCTCATGGTGGGCTCGACTAAAGCCCGCGAGTTTCTCAGCCTCGCGAATCGACTTGTGCACCCAATGCAAGACGATGCACAAGCCGGTTCGGCGAGCTGTAGCTCCCACCACTGTTAACTCGGAGTAGATCATGTTGACGATCACGAACCAGAGGACCGCGTAACCTATGAGTGACCTGATCACACAGTTGCGGACGCTCTACCCGAAACACCAGAGCGCAACGGTGCTGGAGAGTCAGTTGCGGGCAGTGTTGCCAGGCACGCTGCAGCAGAACCTGCAGCTCTTCCTGAGCATTCAAATGCAGATGGACATCGAACTTGCCTGCGCCCAGATCGGCGTCGGCATCAATCAAGTTCCCGCCTGCACCGATGACGAGCTGGAGCAGCTCATCGCCGCGCACATGGCGAGACGCACTTTCGCCGACGGCCAGGCGAGCAAAACGCGCTCAAACATGGAGCGGCTCATCAGCCTGTTCTACATTCCCGCGGTGGCGCACTTCGAGCAGATGCTCAAGGAGCCTGTGAATGAGATCGGCATGAGCGATTTCCTCAGCGTGTTGCGCAAGCTGCACGTAGCCGATGGCAGGGCTGAGAGTTTCCTGGACCGCGCAGAACAACTGAACTCGCCTAACGCAAGCTTCCTGAACCTGGCGCGCCAATTCGTGCGTGACATTGCCGATGGTGCCATTGGCATGCTCGGCTTCAGCTTCTACCCCGGACTGGGCGAGTTGCTGAGTGAAACGGAAGCCTTCATTGCCAGCAACCTCGAACCACTGCTCCAGGCAACGGCGGCAAAAGCAGCCCAGCAAGACGGACACGACGTGGAAACGGTGAAGCAGGCTCTTATGATCTATATCAAAGAGCTTTCTGCAGTAGCCGTCGCTGCGGCCGATGCCACAGCGCTTGCCGCTCGCGTCGGCATGTACGAAAGCGAAGATTAGCCGAATCGGTCGCCGTAATCTGTCGACTGTCTTTCCGACCTGCCAGTGTCGTTGCTCGACCCGACATCGGCAGAACTTCCACTCGGTCGAATTGGAGTACTCCACATGCCTGCTATCGAGAAGAAGACTGTTTCCGTGGCGCTGCAGGTCCCGGTAAACATCGTGGACATCTGCGTCAAATTCGGTTGCAACATCGAGGATCTGGCCGCCGCCGGCTTCGCCTTGATGGTGTCCGCCTTCGAGCACGACTGCGAGCTCGTCGGTGTGATCACTGGCGCTGACAACCCGATGGGTGCGGACGTCGTCGCCGCAAAATATGACATCCATCAGCTCGGCACATACTTTGATGCCGATCAGGCAGGCATCAAGCAGACGCAGTCGGAATAGCGATACCAGGCGCAGGAAGCACCGCAGACGCCACCACTGGTGTCTGTGCTTGCTTCCTGCTGCACCTGCAAGAGACCTGATTCGGTCGTATCTCTAAGCACTCACCCACAAATTCTACCCGGTCGTCGTGCCCAAGGGCGAGGCGATCGAGAAGGAGTACCAGGTCAGAACCACTGCATGTGGTTACTGACGGAAACCTTCATGAAAGGAGGACGTTATGTTTGTGAAACTTGGACTGTTGAAGAAAGCGGCGACGGTCGTCGTTGCCTACAACGAGAAAGAGATCTTCTCGCAAACCTTCTTCTCGGGCGCGCACCCTGCCTTCAAAATCGACCTGCCCCCGGAATCCGGCAAGATGCAGATTCACCTGGTCTCCGGCGAAGAAAAGACGCTCGTCAAGGAATCCGATCATATCCTCGACGACGTCAAAGGGGCACAGATGCTCGTCGAAGAAGCGGCCAACCGCCGGCGGAACCGCAAGTTCGAAGCTGCCCGTTCGAAGCTGCGCCGTGCCGGACCGCTCTTGGAGCGGCTGGCGCCGGACAGCGAGGACATGGCCAACACCTACATGGAAATGGCCCTGACCTACATGCTGCAGCCGCAAAAACGACCGGACAAGAATGCGCGCGAGGCGCAGGAAGGCATGGGCTGGTATCAAAAATCGGTCGACGTGATCGATCGCATGCACGCAGCCGGCCAGCCGCGCGAAGAGGTGCTGACGATCAGCGCTCGGCTTCTGGGACGCGTGACCGGCAGCCTTATGTTCGGGCGGGAGGGCACTACGCACGTCCACGATCACAACTGCCGACATTAACCTCTGCGCAGAGGTGTTGTAGTTCTACAACCTGGGAGAAAAGCAATGACAATTGAGTGGCATGGCGAGAGGGCATACAGCCGTTGTGCCGATTGTGGCACACTCGTTCAAGTGAACAAGCGGCTTTTTGGCAGTCTGCACGTCTGTCTGTCCCCCTGCGAGCGTGCCGGGCGTCATCTCGATCTGCGCACGCGACGCCGGGGACCGTTTTGGAATCGCCGCACGGAAACATACTGCGCAGAGTGCTCGTGTGTGATTTCAGACGGCTCATGATCGGCTGAAAGCGCCGAAATGCCGGAGATGGTTGCCGCCACGCAGGGGTTTCAGAGAAACAAGGTAGCGGTCTTCTTTCGCGCCGTCACAAATCTTTCGAAGGAGTCTCAATGAACGAGGTACAGCTTCTGCTCTATTTGTTGGCCGTCACCGGCGGTGGTGGCGGTGGTTTCATGATGGGCAGGATGCCAATCCGCCCATACAGCGCCATCAAATGGATCGCCGTCGGTTTCGCCCTTGTGCTGACCGCTCTGGCAGCCTACGTTTGGATAGCTCGGGGAGAGTTCCCCTGGCTTTTGCCAGTTGTCGCTCCCTGGGCCACAGGCGTAATCATTGGCTCAGTGGCGGGAAAAGCGAAATGCTCGAAATGCTGCAAATGCGTAAGTGTCTGAGAGGAGGTTGAGTATGGGTGCTTTCATGAATCCCGCCCACGATCGCGACTCAACTGTGGCGATCGTGCGGGCGGCACATGCTGCTGGACTCCTTGTCCAGGGCAACTACTTCGACCCGGCAACCGGCAAGGGATCGCTCTTCGGCGTTCTGCTGGAAAGCGGTCCACCAACCGAGGCAGCCGATCGCTTCGGCATGCCGGCACCATTTCCCTTTGCCGCCGACACCATCTTCAACGGATTGCCGCGTGACCGGGCCTCTTCATGGGCGGTGGAGCTTGTCGAGGCAATCGGCGAGCGCGTCGATCTCTCTCGATCGCAGGAGCAGCTGGCTATCGACGCCCTGAACATGCTCAGCGTGCATGCCTCAGGCGACGTGCTGGAACTGCTGCGTCGGGCCCGGGAACACCTCGAACGCCGTTGCCTGCCCGACTCGCATCGCCCGGCCGCCCTTTCCAGTCTCAAGGTGCTGTATCAGTTCGCGAATCAGACGCAGGATCCACACGACGACCTCGTCTGCATCGCGATCGCAGCGGCCGAGGCGAGTGACGGATACGATCAGATACCTGAGTTTCTCACCACCAGCCATGGTGCAGCGCAGACGGCCGGGCTCAATGCGGCCCTCGTCGTCAAATACACGGCCAAGTTCCTGAGCGAGCAAGCGCGCCGCTCCATGTTGGAGACCACGCAAGACACCGCCGCCGCCCTTTTAGCGGCTCAAGAGTGTTCCGAGACGGTGTTCAATCAGTTGGGCGATCGGCTGATTGCCATCGTCCGTGGTGCCCCGGAAGATACCAACCCCTTCTTCGCCTCCGCCGCGGCATCCGACACTCAAAAGCCGTTGACCGGGTGGCAGAAGTGGTTGGACAATCTGTGCCCGCCGCAGCCATCAATGGGGGGATGGTGAGGCCCATCTAGAGCATCGTCCGTGGGCACCATACTCGGTATCATCGACCGATGCTGGCAACGGCGTTTTTAGCGCTCTGCCCAGGTATTCCTGTGTAAACACTGAGGAGACGTGCAATGACGATCTCAACGGGTAAAGAGCTCTCGAAGGCATACGGCAAGGAGCGTTGGTGGCTGGTCGCCAGAATCTCTACCGGCGTGCTGCTGTGCATATCAGGGTTCCTTGCTGCGCTCAACGGCATTATGGGAGCGGCCGCTGGAGCCTGGGTCGCAGACGGGGGCGCAGACAACGGCGCACGCGGACTCCTGATTATGGGCTTGTTATTTGCGGCCTCTGTCGGGCTTATGCCGTCCATCTGGTGGTCTTTTGGCGGAAGAAGCGACAACAAGTTCATTGCCTCGTCCGGCATTTTGGTTGGTGTCCTTTCTCTGGTCGGCGGCGCCATCGGTCACTTCTTCGGAGGTGACTTCTGGTATGACTGGCACCTCACCTGGGTAGTGGCCTTGTCTGGCACCGCCACTATCGTTCTCATCTTGCTCGGATGGGTGGTCGTGCCTGCGTATGAACGCGCCGCTCAGCATGCCTACGACCTGGAGAAGGGAAGCTGGTAGCGCTGGACGCCGACTTCACGACAAAAATCTGACGCCAATACTTCTCAGTCGGTTTGACTGTTGGAAAGACCAACACGATCAAACCGGCTGAGAACCACCGCGAGACCTGGCTTCCTCTCACACCTATATCATTTTTTTTCGTCTGTCATTTGCTTTGCCCATAATTGCTTAAAATAATTCTTTTAAGCTATAGCTGTCGTCAATCGTCAATCGTAAGTAGTGCTATCTGAGTATTTGCCGAAAATGATAAGCGGATTTTTTTATGAAACACTGAGAGGGCGATCTGGTAATCGCCCTCTCAGTGTTTGTCGCCGTTTCCAATCTAGTCCAGCCGCTCAGCAAGCAGCGGGCACCCTTTGCTCCTGGCAACGCCGCGTCCGACCAACATTCCGCCGAACATAGCCACAACTAGAGCCGCAAACAAATACATACACAGGTCTACAGCCACAACCGCAGATAAGTAGCAGGACACAACCACAAGCACCCTCCCAATCCAACGATTGACCAGAGCCAATTCCTCAGCCACAGTCAAGCCCCCTGACACGGCGACAATGAAAGCTTCAACAGCCGCCAAAGACCCATACTCGATAGACCGGCCAACCACAGTCCCAAAAACGACCACAGTGGTGATCAATAGTACTGCCCCCACCACAATTGCTAATTTTGTATTCATCAGAAACTCCTCTTATGCTTGCCTGGTGAGGCAAGAGTCTGTGCAAGCACGCGCTCGCAAGGCTGACTTTTGCGGCTCCTTCGCAAGAGCTCGCAGAAACTTTGTTTTGTCCCGATTTACATCAGCCAAAAGGCCAGAACGGCAACCACCACCGTGAGAACAAGCGGCGACATTTCGAACACGATTGTTAGAGCCTTTTGCAGCTCTTTACTGTCGCCGAATTCATCGACCGTCTCTGAGATCAGGCCCAGCGTAACCATCAGAATCACATTCAACACCACCATCAAGACAGCCACAACTATGGCGGCGACGAGCGCTCCAAAAGCCGTGCCGACACCAAATTCGCCAGCTTCATACCATGTTTCAAACGCACCGAAGGCGCTGACGAGCATGAACTGGGCCATGCAAACCAGCCAGAGAAATGCGATTTTGAAGGCACAGACAATCGGAGCTAACCACAAGCGATAACCTGACTGGCAGCGCCAGACTCTGATTGCAGTGACTACAAGCACGGAAAGCAAAGCGATCAGGGCACTGGCAAGTTGCATGTGATAGAGCGACTCAGCCGGCAGAGAAATGCCGGAGCCGCCACCACCTTGATTGTTCCAATTGATCATGTTTTGCTGAGCGAAAATCATCGTCGTGTCCATCTAAGTCTCTTTATTGCCGACTGTACGGCCGCTGTCGCGGTAGTTCGCACACATTTCGGTTTTGCAGCGACAGACGTGTCGAGCGCTGCGTTGAGAAAACATAGTTAGCATCGGGCAGGTGAATGATGTATTGAAATTGCGAGTATCTGCGTTGCGGCTAGCCGCAAGGGGAGAAAGCTTGGTGTAGTTGATTGGGCAGGCTTCTGGTGGATTTGGACTTCTGTGAAAGAAAAGAGAGGTGTAACTCCACCTTAGACACACACCATGTAGATCTGTGCGCACACGGGTTCGTAGTTACACCACTGCTAGTGCGCTTTAATAACTATTCCTCGAATATATGGCGTGGCGAGGGTCTCGCTGTTTCGCCCAAGATGCCGAAAAGTGTATTAACTCACATGAGGATCCACCACCCACCTAACTACAACCTAAATACAACGATAGGCGAATATGCTGAACAAGAGCTCGAATTTGTTGAGAGATTCCCAAAGGTACACTTTGGAAACAAATCCCTGCCACTATCAAACTGCTTCCAACTTACTATTACTACTTCTTCGTGGAGACACCCCGCATGAAGACTATCTCTTCCAAGGGCAGGCTCAGCCTTTGCTTTGTTTTGCTTTCAGTTCTATCCACTGCCGGCTGCGCCTGTTTGGCAGACAACTACAGCGAGGACTCAAACTCGTTTGCCGGCCCAGTGATTGCCTCAGGCAACACGAATGACTTTGATGTGAGCGGCTTTCAACCCGGACTGAACACGTCAAGTGCGTTCGCCGAATCCGGCGCAGCCCAAGGCACGGCAGGGGGTCAAACCTACAAAACCAACGAGGCACCGGCACAAAGAACATACGGCAACTCACGCAACACCGGCAATCAACGCTCAGTAAGCAACCCAGCCCAGTATGTTCCGCTGGACAAAGTCTACGGAGGCGGTAGAGCGTTGCCGGCTACGACAATGGACAGCTTCGTCTTTAACGCTTCTGGTTCAGCCGAATCGATCTATGGTGACGAAGGCACGACCGATATTCCGCCTTTCAACAGCTTCACCGATAGCCACCACATCAACGCCGGAATACATCAAGGCGGATTAACAACAGGACACGCCAGCGCTTTGCCTGAAGCATGGGGCTATCCAAACTAGTCACGAATTTCATCCAGCAGCAAGGATTCAGACAACCACCCGCGCCAAACACGGTGGTTGTTCTGTTTCATGAGCAGAGTAAAGGTAAGCCCAAGCTAATTACCAGAAAAATTCACAGATTGGTAATACCTTAGTAACAAGTTGATGCGATTATTCAATTGTCCAATCACTTACTACCTCTTCGTGGAGAACCCCCGCATGAAGACTATCTCCTGCAAGGGACGGCTCAGCCTTTGCTTTATTTTGATCTCAGTGCTATCCACCGCTGGTTCAGCGTGTTTAGCAGACAGCTACAGCCCAGATCCGAATTCGGTGAGCTACGCCCCGGTGATTGGCTCAGGCAACATGAACGGATTTGATGTGAGCGGGTTACAAGTGGCCCAGAACACCCAGAACACCACTGGCGGTATCGCCGACTCCGGCGCAGCCCAGGGTGATGCAGGCGGTCAAACCTACGCCACCAACGAAGCGCCAGCACAAAAAACATATGGCAACTCCGCCAATACAAGCAATCAACGGATCGTCAGCAACCCGACCAGCTATGTACCGTTAGACAAAGTCTACGGTGGAGGCGGCGCATTGCCGCCAACCAGCATGGACAGCTTCGTCTATAACGCCGCTGGTTCAGCTGACTTAATTTATGGTGACGAAGGCACCACATCTATTCCACCTTTCTTTGGATTTGACGAAAGCCACCGCATCAACGCCGGAATATATCAAGGCGGACTAACAACAGGACACGCCAGCGCATTGCCTGAAGCGTGGGGCTGGCCGAACTAATCACAGATTTTGGCTGAGTACGAGTAACCACCCCCGCAAACAAGGGTGGTTGTCTCGTTTCTTGGGTCCGGGCAGTGCTTCTCAATTCCCTTCATGATGGCAGCTGGGCGCGAAATGCTTTTACCTTGTGCACAATCTGCTCCTCACTCAGGTGAGCAAAGGGGATAACAAATGCCGCATGGGGAGCGGTTCCAGCAAAATTGTCCCGTGTGATAATCAAAGGCAGTTCCGCCTCGCGCGCGCATCGAACAAGCGAATCCTCACTAAATTTGCCGCTGAACTGAATATAGAGATGGTAGGAAGAGCTTTCCCTGGCAATTTTCGCATCTTTTCCAAACTGCGTGCTTAGCTCTTGCACTAAAGTACGCCACCTGCCAGCGAAAGTTGATTGCACCCGGCGCAAATGCTTCTCGTAATGACCTTGATTCAAAATCATGATCATCGCCTCCTGATCGAGGAAAGGCAGGTGTGTGTGGAAAGCATGATAAGTAATTTGGGCAGCGCGGGAAAGCACCGGAGCAAGTTGGGCCGGCGCCACAAGATAACTGAGGTTGACTAGTGGATAGAGAGTGCGCCAGAAATTGGAGATATAAACGACATTGTCTTTGCCGGAAAGCGCTCGCAATGAGGGCAACGGGGCGCCAGCGTATCTTAGCTCAGCATCGTAATCGTCTTCCAAAATGATTGTGGATTTAGTGTAAGACCACTGCAAAAGCAACTTTCTTCGCTCCAGAGAAAGCGCCACGCCGGTTGGATCATGGTGCGAGCTATTCAAGTATATGAGTTTTATCGGCGGCGCCAACCCGATGATGTTCTCGAGGCAGAGCCCATCTTCGTCGGTGGCGACGGTAATGATGTTGGCTCCCAGTGATTTAAAAATGTTCCTGGCATAGAGGGGCCCCGGTTCTGGAAAGACGATGGTATCACCTTGATCGATCAACATTTCGGCGACGGCTTTAAGCGGAAAAGCGGAGGATGAGAAAACGACCAGCCTTTCGACAGGAGATTCGATCATCCGAGATCGACGCAGGTAGGCACAAATTGCCTCTCTCAGCGGCAAATAGCCAAATGGCTCGGTGCCGTAATCGATCTCTTTCTCGCTGAAGTGCCGCCCGCATTCAAGTAATGCATGCCTCCACTGACTGATAGGCAAGAACTCGGCAGGCGAACAGCCATGATTGAGTTCTGGGAAATCATGGGCCATGAGCCTGACCGGTTGGAGTTGCAAAAGGTGGCGCGAGTAATCGGAAACCGGCAGATCGCTGCTGCCTTCTGAATTGGCGCAGCTGGTGTGGGTCGTAGTCAACCTCTGGCGGACAAATGTTCCCTTTCCTTCAACTGTTTCGATGAAACCTTCAGCGATCAGATCCTCGTAAAGTCGAACACAAGTAGCTCTTGAAACTCCCAGTTGCTTAGCAAGCTCTCGCGAGGATGGCAAAATCTGCCCCGGCATGAGCTTCAGGCAGAGAATCGCTTGCTTGAAGTGATCGGCGAGCTGACTGCGCACAGGGATTTTGCTCGCTTTGTTCAGCTCAAACGGCAGCCCCAATGCGGCAACTACCGACTCCTCTTTTTCAGCCACCTAGCCAATCTCCAGTAAAAGCGTGAGCGTGATTCTACAATGTCACAGCCACGCGGCCCATACATCTAGAGCTTGACTCTAAACAGATGGAACTACAAGTACATCCTCGAGTCGAGCAAAACCTGGCGTCATTGCCGGTAAAGAGGAAGCACTGAGCGCGGATGGCATCGTGATCCCAAATCGTATAACGATCGGAGGTAGAGAACCTCGAACCCAGTGAATTGGGAGGAGCTCTGGTGAATATTGCGAGGAGCTCTCAGAACCATTCCAAGTCTCAAGCTATTCGATCAATGATACGATTGCACTTCTTGACTGACTTTACTGAGAACACTGTTTCGTCGCTGCAGACGAATGGCAGAAAATTTAAATGGTGAAAGGAAAAACAACTGCTCTTCCACTTGAAGGATCCGCCTTCGCATTCCCTCTTGCTGATGGGCGGTTTTCGGTCTGTAGAGTGCTGCTTGACCACCACAGCAAACAGTCGCAAGAGTTAGACAAAACCAAGAAGATCCTTGTTGCAGTCTCAGCCTGGATTGGTGATGAGATCCCAGATGCCAAAGATCCAGCCCTGCGTCCAATTCTTTATTTAAACCACCACTCCTGGAAAAATGAGCCTGGATTACTTTGGATTTCGGATTCTGCGCCTGATAGCTTCGTCTCGATTGGAGAGATCGAAGCAAGCACAGATGAGAAAGCACTCCAGTGCCGATCCTTTGGCGGTTGGCAATCGCTCATTTTGCGACCGCTTGCTCAGTGGAGATGGGACCATGACAGAGATGCCGTGGTTGCTGAAGATGCCATCAAAGAGCGCAAGCAGTTAGAGGATAGACAAAAGGCGGAGCTGACTCGCGAAGACTATTTACGCGAAGTCACACTACAAGAGCTTCTAAAGCATGAATTTTTCAGCAATTGGGCTGATCCAACCCCGCCTGCTGCCATCATCGCCTCACGAAAACTGATGACTGCCACTGTGCAAAAGCTCCTTGAACTTGGAGAGTTCGCACCTGAGTCTGAACCAATGAGTGTACTTCAGCAGTGCATCGAATCTTTCAATGAGCTTGATGCTGAGTTCGAGGGCTTTATAGAAACTGGAGAGCGTGAGGACATTTGCGAAGAGTTCGAGGCTATCGTTCATGCATGCGGTCTGGGTGAACACGAAAACCTGGCGGATGAGTGGCGCGAATGGTGATTGCTAAAACAGCACAACAGCAATCCCATCTCCACCGGCTTGTCATCGGACCTTCAGCCGCTTCGGATCGATTCTTGGACGAAATGGGCAACTAAGTCAGCAGCTTTTCGCGGCTCCCTTTGCAGAATCAGATGCGGCGCAGGAATGGAAACCAGAATCGCATCTCCCTTCAGGTTTTGAATTTCCTCAAAGCAGCGTGGTTTCACCAATCGGTCATGCTTTGCCTGTAAGTACAGCGTGGGAACTTGGACCTGGACGAGTTCATCTCTGGCATCGCAGTCCATGACAGCTTGAACCCGTAGGGCCATTACTTCAGGCGACACAGATCGCAGGCAGTGACGAACACTATCTCTTAGTTCAGGCGGTGCATGCGGTCCAATCAGGAAGTAATCGATAGCTAGGGAGGGTGGACTGATGGAAGAGAGCAGTCCGCACCAGAGCCTTTATGAATGGCCAATGGCTAACCGGATTCGTGATGAAACCTGCGCAAATGACTAACCCCACCAGATTGGGTGGCCGTGTGGCTGCCAACTTTATGGACAATGGAGTAGAGAATGACTCTGCAAGCGCAACAAATGAATCTGTTTCCGGACAGGCATCCACCACATAAGCAAAGAGTTCTGTGTAGGTGAGAAATCGGTCTGTGGGATATCGAACTATTGTGATACGCAGATTTGCAGGCAGCGACGAAACAAAGTTTGTGAACAGGTTGCCGGTTCCATCGAGTCCGGGAAGTAGTACCAAGGTTTTAGGAAGCAAGTCACTCTCCAAGTATGGTCGCAAACCACATCAACATTCTATCGAATAAAAGTTTTGCGACCTTCTATGCGAACGATGTAACTGGACGCACCTGTTGTATTAAGCAGTGACTCATCATTTTCGGCATAAATGGCCCAAAAGCCCAAAAGCCAAAAGAACAAGAAGAACAAGATGTAAAACGGCGTGGAAGTCTGCCGCAACAAGAAGAACAAGAAGAACAAAGAACAAAAGAAGCACAAGCGCAAAAGCACACACTGAGAGTAGAAAAGGGCTAAACCAGGAGGGCGCCCAGCGACCTCCTGGCTAGCGTGCGGGATTGGAGGGATTGGGTTGCGAGAACGAAAGGTCGTTGGAGTTTGCCACCGGCAATGGTGTCATCCCCAACTCCTGCGTCAGTAGAAACTCACTGAACAGAGCGTTCGGCCAGCCGAAGTCTGCGCGCGTGAATTTCTTTGGGTTGTTCGGGTCGAACGATTCGTGCAAGCGGTGATCGCCTGGATCGCTAGCGAGAATCTCGCCAATCAGTTTCTGCTTTTCGGCAGCAGATTGCGAGGTCATTGCTTTCATGATCAAGGACAGAGGCCATACGTAGTTGTTATGCGTATGCTGGCTGCCAATGCCTTGGGCGATGGTGCCTGCGTGGTAGTCGGGGTTGTCGGACGACAAAATGAAGGCGCCAGTATTCTTGTAGAGAGCGTCATTCAGATTGCCGTAACCGAAGTAGGCAGCCGAGAGCAAGCTGGGCGCGTTGGCGTCATCACGGGCATTGACACCGCCCAAGCCATCCACTTCGTAGGCATAGATCGGACCGTATTTGGCAGTCTGCACGATGCCGTAACGTTGGATGCCTTCGTGCACTGCCTGGCGCAGCCGCTGCGCACGAGCAGCTTTGCTGTCATCGTGATAAACGGCCTTCTCGATTTCCGCCAGATCTGCCAGCGCACTTACTGCCATCATTTCAGATGGAATCAGGAAGTTGTACTGGCAAGCATCATCAGATGGTCGAAAACCGGTCCAGATCATACCTGTGTGTCCGACGGGGCGCCCTTTGCCGTGGTTGGGTAATTCGGGATGCGTGTAGCGCGAGCTATTTGCGTGGTCTTGTTCGCGCTCCATCGTAGCGAGAATTTTGTCGAACGCCAGCGAAAGATCGCCTGTGAAGATCGAGTTGTCGCCCGTCACCTTCCAGTATGTCCATGCCAGGATGACCGGATAGGCAAGCGAATCGAGTTCGAACTTTTCCTCATGGACCCGGTAGTCTTGCTGAAAGGCATTGGCATAGGGGTCGATTCGTATGTATTTCCCTTCGCGTTTGATCACCCCTTTCAAGTATTGCGCCACTTGTGGGTCGGACTTGGCGAAGAAAAGATACGGTGTCACCTGGGCACTGGCATCTCTGAGCCATTGCGCTCGAATGTCTCCGGTGCCAACGTAGATGGTACCGTCTGCGGTGCGGATGGACTGTCGCATCGTATTCACCAGACCCTCACGAAAGAGCTTCTCAAGCTCAGGGTTCGCGGGATTATGGTAAGACGCTGCGACTGCCTCGACACCTTGGAGTTCGACAGGCTGGAGTCCGGCTGCTGGTAGTTCGACTGCGAACCCACTGGTTGGGATTAGGAAGATGGAGACGGCCTGTAAGATAGCCGTCATCACTTGTCTGTTCATGGTTGCTTGTTGCCTTCCTTCTGCCCAGAAGCAGAAGTGTCAGTTGGAGCTTGATTGGGGAAGTGACCGAAACCACTGCAAATCCATCCAAACCCAGAGGTCTTGAAGGAATTGGCGTTTGCGATCCATGAGGATCACCTGGGCAGTGCCCGAGTAGTATTCCTTTTTGAGGATGAACGAATATCGCTCATCTGCAGCGTCTTGGTGTTGGTGTTGGTTTTGGTCGTTGGTGAGGAAAATCGGAAACGTTAGCCCGCTGTTGCGCAGTCGGAACATTGCGTTGTAGCGGTTGCCTTGTGCGTCACTGACTGTCTCATCGCGCTGTGTGCGAACGAATTCGACGGGATCCTTAGCATGCTCGAGAATGACTGAAATCGCCTCGCTCAAGCGTCGGTGCGTTAGCTCATTTGCGCTAACGCCGTGGCAGTATGTGGTAGACATGGTGTCTCCTTTCGGGAGCGGCGTTATTAGTAAGACAATCGGAAAAGTAGAGTTCGACACTTCGCCAGTCCATGCGTGGGATGGAAAATGCTTTCACGCGAATTGAGCTACCAGACAGATCAAAATCGAGCGAAGTTCGCGACAACAGCTTGGTTATAGCTGCAGTGAAGTGCGTTTGGGGGACAGTGATTGGATTTGGGAGCAGTTCTCGCGTTTATTTGGGTGGATTGGGGTTACGTTCACACTAAACTTCATTCTTGACAACAAGCAATATGATCAATGTGGGTCATGCAGGTTCTCCATTAAAGTCAAATTGGCGAACCTGGCACTGGTAGCACTCAAGCTCCTCCAAGTGGTATCAGGGAACGTAGCTGCAATAACCACTTATACTAACGCGCTACTCTACGGTTTCGTTGTGCAGATCAAGACAATTCTCATGGTTGCGGCTGATGACGATTATGTGGGCTAAGTTGACGATTATTGCCTATAGACATAAGTTTTGCCGATTTTTATGTCTATAGGCAATAATCGTCAATTCACAACCAAATCAGCGCGAAATTTAGGGCGAAATGGTTCTTTTATCACCGGTTTTCGAACGACAATTCTCATGGTTAACCCCAAGATCCTTCCCAGCTAAAAGACACTGACTTACAGGCCGTAAGCACTAATCTAACAATCTGGCAATCTGACAAGCAAATAGGCACCCGAGAACTCGTTGCTACTACAGACGATTCGCCACCAGGATCGGCTCACTAGCTCACTATAAAGGGATGTTTATGAAGCTCACTTTCACCTGGCTGATCCTGTTTGTCTTCGCCCTTTCTCTGCCTTCGTTGAGCGCAGTTGTGTTGAGCGAAGCAGACTATTGGTCTACAGTATCGCAGCTTCCCTACATAAGCCCCAAGATCTGGTCTTTCCCATACCTGCCAATTTCGGAGCAAACAAGATTGTCTGGCTCGGAAAACGGCCGCTTTCAAAATACTCCAGTGCAACCGCCGCAATCAAAGGATCTGTCCGCGATTCGCAAGGAAAGTTCTTGACGGTTCCAGGCAAGGTCAGTATTTCTGTTCGAGGCACGCACGATCCTCTCTTTGCCCCATTGCAAAATGGTATCTTCCACTTTGACAAAGTGCCGCCAGGCGATTACAGGATCCAATTCCAGATCAATCATTTCTCAGTGGCCTTGTCGGATGGTCAAATTTCACCACCTGTGGTATCAAAGGACTTCGTAGCAGTCCGATGCAAGCACGTCACCTTTCGCACGCCAGACGGACACCAGGAGGAGATTGAACCGTCCGGCAATTATGGCAAGACACAATTTCATAATATCGAGATGGATCAAAGTGGTAATGACATAAATCTCTGCACCGAGGGATACCGAATGATTGTCGTCAAACACACCAATGGATCTTCCGACAACCCAGATACTGCCCGTTCTGATTGGTATGGCACATTGGAAGCCGGAGATGACATCGTCCTTTTAGAACCTGCGAAGAAGAAGTCTGTCTACGATCTGAAAGTCGTTACCCTTCGCTAGTGCCACGGTTCGCTATCGAATCCAACCACTTTGATCAGAATCGCATCAAGCAATGGACGCAGCTGGTCTAATGAGTACTTTTAGGTTTATTGTGGATGGTAGGGGTGGTAAGAATGTTTAGGTCTGCTGGGACGGCGCTCATCAGGTCTTTACTTAACGCCTTAGAGTTTGTTATTGAACAGGGGGTGACAATGAAAGGACGTGGTGTTGCTTTTATTTTGACTGTGCTTACTTTTGGCCTGGGCTATGAATGCCAACAATCTCTGGCGGACACGGCGTCCGATCAAAAAGGAACTACGCCGGCGAGCGCAGTTTCAACCGCGGCAAATTCCACAAATGCATCCGAGGTCGCCCCTGGACCCATGGAGTCCGACCGCAAAAATATCGCCCATATGATTGAAGATGCAAAAACCAAGGGCGTTGGTGTCGGTGCCTATCAGGGTTTATTTAAGAACATTGAGGATAAGGTTCGCAGCGGGGCACCGCAAACAGATGTTGAACCGCTGATTACCAGGCTTTCCGATTCGCTGCATGGTCAATTGCGCCAATTGGAGAAACCGAAACCGCAGGCCTCGACAGCAACTTCCCTGAAAGCGCCGGTCGCAAGTTCAGCCAAGCCAGCAAGTACAGCAAATGCTTCAAGTTTCGCGACTCAGCCAATCACTGGCAAATATCCGCTTCCTGCGTTTACTGGTCCCAATGCAGGCGACCAACGCCGTGGGGCAATAGTAAAACGGCGGGAGCAAATTCTGGCAGATTATCATGCTGGCAAAATCGAGCAGCAAGAGATGGACCGCGAACTAAGCAGGGACGGACGGCCGATTATGTCGCGTGTGTTTACCAGCAAAACGCAGGCTGAAATGTTTGCCCGAAGACAGAATGCAATCGGACGTCATGTCACCTTCAGGAGGCTCTGAGTTGCGACTGGCTCTCATCCATTCGAATGATACCGAATACGGTGCCAATACTATACCGATGAGTACGTGCAGGGCAACATATGCCTGCCTAGTTGAATCAGGTTCCTATTGAGGCGCCTGGGGTGTACGCAGTGGGGATTGGTGGTGGAACTGAACCTTGACGTACCATACCAACGTATG
>Ga0182024_10011456_pt1 | contig 17783 bp, 14 predicted proteins | sample P32metaG_FD_120480 | JGI IMG/M metagenome (GOLD analysis project Ga0182024, IMG submission 120480) | Permafrost microbial communities from Stordalen Mire, Sweden - P3-2 metaG (Illumina Assembly) | ecosystem: Environmental > Terrestrial > Soil > Wetlands > Permafrost | place: Sweden: Stordalen... | reverse complement strand
CTCACGCTGGACGCGCGCTCGCTTGCGCCGCGCGACGTCGGCGTCGAGCAAGCCGGCGTGCAGGTCCGCGTCGATCGCCATCTGCTTGCCGGGCATCGCGTCGAGGGTGAAGCGCGCGCAGACCTCCGCGACGCGCTGCGCGCCGCTGGCGATTACGACGAACTGGATGATGATCAGGATCGCGAACACGATCAGCCCGACGACGACGTTGCCGCCCACGACGAACTGGCCGAACGCCGGAATCAGCGCGCCGACGCCGCCGGGTTCGTGCCCTTGCGTGAGGATCAGCCGCGTCGCGCTCACGTCGAGCGCGAGCCGGAACAGCGTGGCGAGCAAGAGCGTCGGCGCGAACATGATTATTTTGCCGCGCACATTTGACTACTATCAGCAAGTTGTCTTTATTCAAAAGCACAATCGCCGCTCAGACCCGAATAAAGTGCCTACTTATATGACTAGTTTGGGTAGCCCGAGCAGGGAGCCCGCGGAAACGGACTGGCTTAGCCCGGCTTCTTCGGCGCGCGACGCCCTTCAAGTCTCGGCAAGCCATGACTCAGACGCTTGGTCAGATTTAAGGCGGCCTCGGCTGCGTCTCTGGCCGAGCGCTCGATTCGGGTGAGCTCCTCCATCGTTTCTATGGACTCCGCGATTAGCGACGGCCCTCGGCGGGCCGGCTTGCCGAAGCCGGCCACGCCACTTTTAGAGGCGACGTCGTCCAAAGATAGCTGCAGAGCAGCCGCGATTCGCGACACCGTGACAAACTCAGGACTAGCACTCTGTCCCACCTCGATATGGGATAACTGAGAAGCGGTCATGCCAGCTCGCCTAGCGACCGCAGCCTGGGAGAGGCCCAACCGTAACCTTGCCTCCCGGAGCACTTTGCCGATCGCCGCCATCCCCAAGTTCTTCGAACCGGCATGGGAATTAAGCCCGTGCCTTAGAAGTATGGATCGAAACTTGACGGTTGAGGCATGCCTCACCGAATGATTACGGCCGTCCACCTAGCCGGGTGCGCCTTCGATTTACCACGGAGTCCCTCGTGGAGATTTTAGGACTTGATGGCCCCAGAAAACGAACGCTCGTTTGATTCAGCTGAGCTGATTGTGGTCGAGCGGCTACGACTAGCTTCGTGGCTCTACGTGAATCATCAACGCCTCGTTGAGAGAAAACTCGATTCGCTCGGCCAGCATATTTCGTACTACTTTGAGGCGTCCGAGCAAACGGAAGCGCTAGTCGAACAGTGGGTCCACAAAAGCGGTGTCGTCGACCTTCCTATGCTTGCAAAATATTCGGAATCGGTCTCCTTCGAAATCCGTATTGCCGCCCGGATGCGTCGCGGCGAGGACACTTCAAAGATGCACGCTCCGCGGCGAACAAAGATCGTCGCACGTGCGGTTGGCAGTAGTTCGACGAATGCCTAGCGTGCCATCTCATTATGTCGTCGAACTGCTCGCAAGTCTACCAAGGGAATCTCCGGCTTGGCTCCGCGACCTCGATTGCTTCGCGCGAGAAAACGATCTCGAACGCGTTCAACTGCGCGCGTATCCCTCAACTTTTTTAAGAGCGATTTTAAAGAAAGAGACACATGGAGATCCTAGCACGACAGCCTTCATGGCGGCCACAATGCTTTATGGACGACACGCGGTCAAGCTTGGATGTACACGGATGTCCCTTACCATGAATCTGATCACGGGGGTAATAACGGCTTGTGCTGCTGAGGCGGAGGCCCATGAGACCCTTGGAGCTACAATGGATTCACATGCGCCCTGGCCGGTCGCATCTTTCATTAGGCTCTTCTCTATGCGCCAACAGAGTCGCGGCGATGGCAAAAGCGACCTCAGACATACGACATCTCGGGAAAACAGTGGCTTTGAGGCATCGAATGACGCGTAAACTATACCGAGCTACCAAAGACCCGGCGCTCACCGATAGCCTCTTGAATCGAACGAAGCACGTCGTTACAAAACATGAAGACGGCTCATTCTATTGCGAAGTGCATCATTGCACCGCTGACGAGTGCGCATCGCGACTTACGGTCGACGAAGTCTGGTCCAGCAGCCTTGATGGCAATACCTACGTTGTCGCCGTAAAACGTACTGCACCTTATCATGGCCGCTTAACCGTTACGCGCGGCTCTGACTGCGTCTATCAAACTTCCGTTATTATAGCCTACAACGCTCCGTTTGGCCCGGATGCCGAGGATGTAGTTGAATGGCAACGCATCGGAATCGAGGCGGCTGACGCGGATTATCGCCGGCGCGGCATTACACCGCCAAGCGACTAAAACTCTCGAGGAGCCTGTAATTTAGCGCTCAGGTCGAGGCACCGCAAAATGGATCTGTCGAAAAACGCTTAGTCGAGGAATTGCGGTACATATAAGCGGGCACTGCAGTTTGAGACGGCACCGGGGCGACCAAACCCGGGCTCCTGGACCATCCGGTGCCGCCTCCATTACACCGCCAAAAAACATTAGGGCCGAACGAGCGATCTTGGGCCGACGATCTGCATATTCAAACGGTACCGAAGACCGTGACGACTACTGCCCCATAAAACCGGACCGTCTCCAGCCACGAACGGCGCGTGCAATGTCGGAACTTCGACTTTCCGCTGGTGCGACATGTGCGCCGTTGTCGGCCCGGTCAGCCCAAAAGTCCCGCGTCTTTAAGATGCTTAACGACGGCTTGATGTTCGGTAAACAGCGGCAAAACATCTTTACTCGCTTCTGAATCCGAATCACCGAAGCACTCGTCGAGACGGCCAATCATCCCGAGTAAATAACTCTCGCTTTGTAAAAGATAGTCAGGCGCGCCATCGTAATGTTGGTCCACGTCAAACCGAAAAGTCTCTTCTGTTTCGCCCTGCAGTGCTTCTCTCAGTGCCGCCACGGAATGGTGAGAGTACTCGCTACCTAGCCTATAGATCGTAGCATACAAATCTGTATCCCAACCCGGCTCTACTTTATCAAGTTTAAGCATTAGTTGCGGCAGATCTTTGAAGTCTAGCTGATCCGCAATGGTCCTTTTATCGCGATCACTAAGAGGTAGTTTTCCGCTGAGTATATCTTGAGAGTGAGCCATCCCATCGAGCAAACGCGGATATGAACGGACCATTTCCATGCATTCCAAATCGATGCTGTCGCGGCGTTCAGGTCGAAGATCTTTCCCTCGTGCAGTCATCCATCGACGGAACGGTTCACTCACGATGAAGTCCGCGGCCTTGCCCGGGAAGTGTTTGCAGTACGTTTGCTTTACAACGGCCTCGAACTGCGCTCGCACGATCGCGGGCATTTGACGCCCAATATCTGCACGATAGAGAGTGAGGATAGCGCACCCATTCCCGTAAACCCCATAAGCAAACAGACAAGTCGCTAAGTCACTTTTCCATTGGTTGCCAACATTGCGTGTAGCCAAATCGGATCGCGCGTCGAGACGGTTCCGAAGGATTGAAAGGCTCTTCTCGTAATTGACTTCGATTCTCTTAGCAATGGCGGCATCCAGATGCCCATATTCTGTGTCTGCCATCTCTCAGCAAAGCCAGAGCAACCGAATCGTACAGGTCACAATGCGCCGGTATGTCGCTCATTCGCTCCTTCAATACCTCTTGCGATAAATGGAAGAGCGACGCGTCAAGGCTCCCTGGGATGGCCCCTCCGCCCATTATGCGAGGCGACGACTCGGCTCAATATCGCAAAGATAATTCGGTATTTGGAGCGGTTTGCAAGGACGACGTAGATCGCAGCTACGGGCAAGTCTATCGAAGATACTTTGCTGCATAGCAGTATGTGGGCAAACAAGCGGTGGAGTAGATCGCTAGTTTGCCGTCACCAACCACCCGAGAAATTCGGGGTGCGCGATGAGCCACAGCGCTGTGCTCAAATCGCCGAAACGGGTCGCCTTCCGGCGAGTAAAAGTCTACCTTCATATCGTCGACTTCGTCTATGCCTCGGCCAGTGCCACGTTTCGAAAGAAGTCATTGCAGAAGAGACTCTATTCTCATCGCGGCCCTCTAGACGACTCGGGGCACGCCAGCCGTTCTCCATAACGGGCTGGCCGTACCAGGCTTGGGGAGCTGCCTCCCTTCCGGTGAGCAGAAAGCAACGGCTCCGAGCTTAGCAAGCTTTCTAGGGGCACCGCCTCGAATGGCCCCCATCTGCCGTTGCAAGTCAGCCAGGCGCTCAGCGTCCAAGGAGCCTGCGTGAACCCTACCGAGATCGAATTTGCCGTAAAGAAGCTCGTTGACAGCCCGTTCGACGCGTCTACTTTCCCCTTCGATCTCATAGCCATCTATAACGCTCCAAAGATCACCGTCACAAAGCTAAAGAACGGGCAGACCAACGCCGCAGACAGTCCCGGGGACGTACTCTGGAAGAAGCACTTCTACTTTCACGCTGTCAAGGCTGGTGAAGACGTCGCTATCGTAGCGGATGAGCTTCTAAAACGTCCCCTCACAGCACGACACAACCCACGCTTCATTTTCGTAACAGATGGCGAGAATGTCCACATCCGTGACCGAAAGCTCGACGACACCTGCAACGCTACGTTCGCGCTGCTAGACGAATCGTCTGACTTCTTGCTTCCCCTGGCCGGCTGGGAACGCCAACAAATCGTTGCGGAAAACGAAGTTGACATTAAGGCAACTAAGCGCCTCGCGAAGCTTTATGATTCGCTTCTTGCTGCAAACCCTACGTGGAGCGACGGCAACCACACGCACGAAATCAACTTACTTATGACCCGCCTGCTGTTTTGCTTGTATGCCGAGGACACCGGAATCTTCGATACAACCCGAATATTCTCCAACACCGTGTCTCAATACACCAAGGAAGACGGCTCCGACCTAGCCGACCTCATTGAGCGTCTTTTTCGGATAATGAACACAGCCGACGGCGCCCGCACTGCTGCGATGCCAGCGTTTGAAAAGCGCTTCCCTTACGTCAACGGCAGTCTCTTTGAGGATGATCTGCCCGTCCCAACTTTCAGTCGCACTTCTCGAAGGCTCCTAATTGAATGCGGGCAGCTCGATTGGACAAAGATAAACACGGATATCTTCGGCTCAATGATCCAATCGATTGCAGAGCCGGGTGCGCGCGGCGACATGGGGATGCACTACACTAGCCTCACAAATATTATGAAGGTACTGAAGCCGCTGTTTCTTGATGACCTTACGGACGCGTACCACAAGGCACTAGACAGCGTGCCTAAGCTGGAATCACTGCTTGCTCGTCTGTCAAAGATCCGTGTGTTCGATCCAGCATGCGGTTCCGGCAATTTCCTCATAGTCGCCTATAAGCAACTCCGGGACATCGAGATACAGGCGCTCCAACGCCTCGGCGAGCTTGCGCCTAACAACCCCCTGCGACTGTCTAGTATATCTTTGGAGAACTTCTTCGGGATCGACACCGTCGATTTTGCTTGCGAAACGGCAAAGCTCTCACTTTGGATCGCTGAATACCAAATGAATTCAGATTTCAAGAAACAGTTTGGTGCAGCACGTCCACCATTGCCACTTGCACGAATCGGCACTATTCACAATACCAATGCGGTCACGGAAGATTGGGCCACGATTTGCCCGCCTCTCGAGGGCGCCGAGACATATATCTGCGGGAATCCGCCATTCTCCGGAAGTGTCGGGCAGACGACTCAGCAAAAGAGAGACATCACCTTCATTTTTTCCTCGCTTCGAAGAAGCTATAAAGACTTAAATTATATCTCCTGTTGGTTCTTAAAAGCCGCCGACTATATCAACCGCACAGGTTGTACATGCGCATTTGTGTCAACGAATTCTGTATGTCAAGGCGAGCACGTCGCCATGCTTTGGCCGCACATTTTCTCTCTCGGGATTGAAATTGGCTTCGCCTACACCTCTTTTAAGTGGCGAAATAACGCAGCGCGAAACGCAGGCGTGACCTGCGTTATCATTGGCCTCAATCGGGCCGGCGATCGGCGCGTTAAGCCACTCTTCGTCGAGGAGCATAAGTACGACGTTGCCGTAATCGGTCCATATCTGGTACCCGGAACAAGTACAATCGTCGAGAGGCGAACAACGCCGTTGTCTGATCTTCCTCGCTTGTCGAAGGGCAGCTTGCCGAATGACGGCGGCCACCTAATTCTTTCTACTGCAGAACGTGAAGCATTAGTCAGCGCATATCCGAACGCAGCGCAACTTCTTAAACGATACTGCGGCTCGGATGAGTTCATCAAAGGCAAAGAACGCTGGTGCTTGTGGATTCCCGCAGACCAGCTTGCCCTAGCAAATCAGATTCCAGACATCAAGCGGCGGATAGATGCCGTCCAACGCACGCGTCTTCAAGGCGGTTCCCAAGCCAGAGGAGCGGCCGGCACCCCGTATCGCTTCGCATACGTATCTTATAGAGACGCCGATGCGCTGCTCGTTCCCGAAGTCTCATCCGAACGGCGCCAACTTTACCAAATCGGGTTAATGTCTCGCGAATATATCATCAACAATAAGGCTTACGTTTTGTACCAACCGCCGGCTTATCTCTTCAGCTTACTTTCATCTCGCTTACATACGCTGTGGGGAACAACGGTTGGTGGCCGCCTCGATAATCGACCGCAATATTCGGCAGGCTACGTTTACAACACGTTTCCTGTTCCAGATTTATCGGCCGAACAAAAGCGCATCTTGGCAGAGAATTCTCGAGCCATCCTGCGCGGACGCGCAGCATTTCCAGGTAAAAGCATTGCGTGGCTATATAATCCTGAAACGATGCCAGAAGCGCTTCGTCAAGCCCATTCCGAAAATGACGCATACATCGAAGAACTTATCTACGGTCGCAAATTCAAAGACGACACACAGCGGCTTGAAATGCTCTTCGAGATGTATGAACGAGCAAGGCTTGCTGCAGAGCAACAGCTAGCGCTTCAAACTCCAGGAAAGCTGAGTGCATAGATGCCCAATCTGATTACGCATGTTTGCGGTACGTCAACTTCTAGCATCAACAGCATGGGAATGCGCGAGATGCAAGCGCGCGCATACGACGCAAGGAACGCGAACTATCTTCTCATTAAGGCACCGCCGGCATCCGGCAAATCTCGAGCACTAATGTACATTGCGCTCGATAAGATCGCACATCAAGGCTTAAGGAAAGTGATCGTCGCTGTACCGGAAAGGTCAATTGGCGGGTCTTTCAAAACCACGCCACTGAAGCCTGGGGGCTTCTTCGCGGACTGGTCAATTACGTCACAGTACAATCTCACCACCGCCGGTGGCGGCCACAAGACAGCGGCAGTTGAGGACTTCTTACGCTCCGAAGAGTCAACGCTTGTGTGCACGCACGCGACTCTTCGTTTCGCATATGAAAAACTCGGCGCCGCCGCATTTGCCGACTGCGTCATTGCGATCGACGAGTTTCACCATACTTCCGCAGACGCGGAATCGAAGCTAGGCGAGCTTGTACGCGGCCTAATGGCTGATGGCCGATCTCACATCATTGCGATGACTGGCTCGTACTTTCGTGGTGACACGATCCCTGTGCTTCGCCCGGAGGATGAAGTTCGCTTCACGCGAGTCACCTTCACATACTACGAGCAACTAGCTGGCTACGAGTATCTCAAGACTTTGGGGATTGGGTATCACTTTTACCAAGGCAGCTATCTCGACTCAATCGGGGCCGTGCTCGACACATCTAAAAAGACGATCATCCATATTCCGCATGTCAACTCAGCAGAAACGCCTGAAGAAAAGACGATTCAGGTTGATCGTATTCTCGATCAGCTTTCGGGTGGCGATGCCAGTCGCATTGTCCGCGACGAAAAGACGCACTTCTACCATGTCGCTATGCCGGACGGCCGGACGCTAATAGTCGCTGATTTGGTGGACGACAGCCCATATCGCGATGGCGTCCTTGAAAGCTTACGGTCAGTCGAAAACAAAGGCGATCTAGATATAATCATTGCCCTCGGCATGGCGAAGGAAGGCTTTGATTGGATTTGGTGTGAGCACGTTCTGACCGTTGGATACCGCAACTCAATGACAGAAGTAGTGCAGATTATCGGTCGTGCGACAAGAGATGCGCCCGCTAAGAGCCACGCGCAGTTTACCAATCTAGTCGCGCAACCGATTGACGATCAATCCACGGTAACGGGCGCCGTAAACGATATGCTAAAGGCGATATCGGTATCACTGGTTATGGAACAGGTGCTAGCACCGAACTTCAACTTTCAAACAAGGCTTCCCGAGAAAACCCAAGCCGATCCGCTGAAGCCGGGAGTACCTATTTTAATTAATGGGCTTCAAGAACCGTCCACTGACCGCGTTCGAGAGATCGTACAAGACCAGTTGGACGAACTCAAAGTCCACATCTTCAACGATCAGCACATCCAAACAGCGATTGTTCATCCCGAAGCGTTCACGCCTGCCGAAATTAATACAGTCCTTGTTCCGAGAGTGATCGAACGCGTGTACCCAGATCTTTCAGACCAGGAGCGCAACGAAATTCGACACGCTCTGTTGCTCGACGTCAACTTCAAAAACGAGACGGCACTCGACGTTGAAGCGAACGAGCAACAAGAAGCGCTGCCAGGAGAGCCGCTCTCCGGCGGCGCCGGTGGTCTTGAACTGCGTCTCGATGGTGAGAACGTACTAGTCCGTCTAGCACGAAAGTTCGTAAACTTAAATGAGCTTTCGATTGATCTTATCGACAGCATTAACCCATTCCAGCACGCCTACGAGATTCTCGCAAAGAATCTAAACGAGAACGTACTGCGTACGATTCACGGGACTGTGATTGCTGGTCGCCTGCCCATGACGGAGGACGAGGCAGCGTTACTTTGGGTACCGATCAATAACTTCGTGCGCGATAAGCAGCGGGAGCCCAACCCAAATGCCCAAGACCCCCGAGAACAACGACTGGCGCACGCCCTAGCGATCATCAAGGCAGCCAAACGTAGGGCTGATGCCCAGGCTGTATGAGCAGCGAGAATCCGCCTCGCCTTTCTGACATTCTGGCAGGCGACGATCCCCTTGGCTTACTTGTAGGAAAGAAATCTGGTTCTGCACGCACCAGCGAAGATGAGATCGCAATCGGCCGGTTTGAAGCCGTTAACGCTTTCTTTGACGCTAATGCTGTACTGCCCGGAAATACCGACAACGGTCGTGAACCGCAGCTAACAGAATTCGAACTTGAAGGTTTCCTTGAGGCATTCCGCGGATCGGCCGAGTTTCGCGAGCTATTGCGGCCATATGATCGTCATGCTTTGCTCGGCGTTGCGCCGCCGATAGCCGAAACCCCAACAACGATGGCGGAAATCATCGCTGCGGATAGCCCTTTGCTCTCGGGCGAAGCGGAAACGATCTTTGATCTGAAGTACGTTCCCGATACTTCATCGAAATCGACGCCGGACGATGTTGCCCAGCGTCGCCGCTGCGCGAACTTTGAAGATTATGTGCCGCTTTTTGCGAAAATAGCCGCCGACCTAAAGGCAGGACACCGCTACAGCCAGCGCTTTCAAAGCGAAGGCACAATTCAGCCGGGTTCTGTTTTTATTCTGAACGGCATAACAGCCTATGTCGACAGTGTCGGCGTGCCTCAGCGTCGGGGTAAGGAAACCGACGCGCAGCTACGTGTCGTTTTTGAAAATGGCACGGAGAGCAACCACCTCTTGCGATCATTTGCACGGGTTTTATATCGAGACGAGAATGGTCGACAAGTGTTGGAGGCTTCGCCGACCATCAGCGGGCCGCTTTTCACTGGTCAAGCAGAGCCCGCGCCGGAAGAGGTCGTTACAGGCTTCGTCTATGTAGTGGAGAGCCTATCTAATGAGCCGGCGATTGCGGCTTTGCGTGGTCAACTATACAAGCTAGGGTTTACTACACAAGCAGTTGAGGATCGAATTGCAAATGCAGCAGCCGATCCAACATTCCTATCGGCCCCGGTACGGATCGTGACCACGTTTCAAGCAGTAAACGTCCGTGCTTCACGACTCGAAGCTTTGATTCACTTATTTTTTGACAGGGCCCGTCTGGACGTAACTCTGCACATGGGAAGGCCAGTGAATCCTAAAGAGTGGTTCGTAGTTCCGTTGGACCTTGTGAGGGAAGCTATTACGCGGATTCTCGATGGGTCAATTCTGAACTATAGGTACGATGCTATAAGCAGAAAGATCGTCGGTCGTTGAAGATCCGGTCGTGGTACCTCGCGCTGCAAGCACGATGATGCTGATTGTACACTGACAGTTCTGGATTTGCGGCTATCGCTCCCGACTAACCTATTTCCCTAGGGTGACGCGAGCGTTTTCTTCTTCGACCGCATCCAGCAACGATTTGTGGAAGCACTCGCGGTAGTGCTCGATATGGAACCACGCGAGAGTAGTAACTTCCTCGCTGTTGTGCGTGTATATCGAGCGGCGCGCGAAGAATACCGTCCGCGCATTAATCACTGCCGCGCCTGCCGGGCTAATCGTCGCGCGCAATGGCATCGGCACGTTCCCGAACAGCACCGCATGTCGTCGGCCAAGCGGGAGAGTTAACTCGACGCGCGGTTTATCGTACGCAACACCGTACACGCCCGACCCGTCCGGCGGATGGCTCGGATCAAACGCAGCGAACGGGGCATCGGAAGTAAAGAACTCCAAGTGTTTCGATTCTACGATGCAAGCATACCTTGGCATCATCGCGTACAGATCGTCCGCCCTTGGCAAAATCGCAAGGCGGGAAATCGTGTGCGGATCGGGCGCGTAACGATCGGGGTGCTCCCAAACGTCGCGCACTAGGTCGTCGATCTCTTCGATATTATCCGAAGCGGATTGCCCGGGAAACTCGTCCTCGAACATGCGCTCTGCCTTCGCACGCATCGCTGCAATAGAGTCGACAAGCATATCGCGACCAAGTTCACTTCGTGCAGCGAAGTTCGCATACATGTACCGCAGATTATCAACCGTTGGTTGCGAATGCGTTGCGTCGACGGTTGCACGGCTTACAATCTTCGGGATCATATCGTCGAAGACGGAAAGCGCATCCTCGACGTCGTCCAATCGCGTCCCGTCAGCAGCGCGAACAGCGTAGAAGTAGTTCTGCGATGCAGCATCCCGCACGTTCGTAACGATAAAATCATGGTCCGGCTTCTTCGGGTCCCGCATTATCGCGCGCAGCTGCTCACAGTCATCGACCCACGCGCGTAAATAAGACTGCGGCACAATGTGCTGCTTCTTCTTTTTCGCGGGATCAAGTGGACGCGTTGGAGCCATCTTTAATACAGGAACTGCGACAACTGAAGAGACAGTTTCACGCGGATTCGATCCGCCAGGATGCCGCTCTCAGTGCCCTACTGAAGCTCGTGCGGCCGGCTCCAGGCGAGCATGCCCTCCAAAACTTCCAGTATCTTGACCGCGGGAACCACCAACGCAATTCCCATATTCACTCTTTCCGCCGGCCGACGTCCCTGCGCTCGGGCGGAAATGTTTTGAGGCATTTCGTCATCGAAATGACCTCTAATCAAGCCCAACAAACGAAAGGGCGTCGGATGTGATACGACAAGCGCGCCACGGCGACTGCCTATCATACTTGCAAAGACGGGGGATCCACTGAGTCCTCCGACTGATCGAACTTCGGCTAAGTACGCGTCGATTTTTTTACTTACGCCGCCGAAATCGGCTGTGACTTTTTCCATTGGCATAGCAGCGATTGCGCCGATGCGAACGATCGGAATATTCCGAGACTCTCCATGATGCGGCCAAAACAGCCCCGGGAAAAACAACTCATCACCGAGATCGACCGCTTCGGTCTCGATGTGCTGCTGTACACGATGTTCGATCGGAAACGTTCTATGATCCAGTTTTATACTCGGATTCCAAAGAATCCGATACGCCATAACGTCAACCGATGAGTCCGTAGGGTGAGAAACCCAATCCACGACGCGCGTCCTTATCCATCTGGTAGCATCGCCGTCCACATTTACACGCACCAACACTTCATCTGCTGGCGTTAGCGCAATATTATTAATAACATGAGCCGCCGTAACAAGAAAATGAATATCCCGGTACCCCGGTTCTCCCTCGACGGCGATTCTCTGGGAAAGAAAAAAGGCCGTTCCGACCGGTATCTGCGTCCCATCTTCACGAGCGACACCGATAAACGCGACGCATGTGAGGATTTCTGGGGGTATGAACATATACTGCCTCGCTTGCTCGCAACACAGAACGCGAAACTCAAACCGTCTTTAACGACGAAAGCGACGCCGGCCGCCTGGAGAGGCACGCATTGCCTTCGGCAGGGAGCGACTCAAAACAGCATCGATATCGATCGAGGGTGAGTTCTTTAAGTAGTTAACTAGAACAGTATGGTCACGCGCAAGTTCCTCGTAACGCGATTTCCATAGCGCTGCCTCCGCCATGGCGTCTACCAGCCGCTGGTCGACCGTTCTCCTTGGCTTTGATCGCGATACGTCCCGCCCCGCCTCTCGAATGAGCGCACTTAGGTCGTATTTCCGAAGCGTGTCACGACTGATATGAAGCTCACGTGCAACGTGGGCGGCTGACAAACGTTGCCGCGGTTGCGGAGTCTCTCCGTATTCGCGCAGATACTCCTCGACTCGCGATCGAACGCGAGTCTGTTCCGCAGCACTATTTCTCGGCATTACTGCGCTCCGAAACCACTTTTGCTTTCGATATTCTCGCGTCAAGCCGCCGCAGTTGAAGCTTCGCTAGTTCCACTTGTCTTGGGTGGACCTTGCCAACCAAATCGCGGCGCTTCTCGAGAACAACCAGATTCGATTGAAGTGATTGCTTTCTAGCCTTCATTGCAGCATTCTCTACGGAAGTAATCTCGTTTGACCACACAAAGTGTGGACACACGTCACACGACTTCGCGACATCGCATGATGATCTCTGGAACGACCGAAGACAAGTACCGTCAGCGGTCTGGTGGCCCTCATCAATCGTGACGAGGAATTCTTCGCGATCGGCGTTATTAAGGACGTTGAACTTGGCGGGGTATTCTCCGTGCATTTTATTTTCACGCATCGACTGTTGCACCAGCTCCGCGATATCAGACGCGGCATGAAGATATTTCATCGTCTCTGCTACACTTCGCCGGCCCATCCAAAGTGTAATCTGGAAGGCAGTCATTCCGGCCTTATGCGCAACCGTGTTGAGCCAATGTCTGAACATATGACTACGCATTCGATAGGGTACCGCTACCGTGTCACCGCTAGAGCTATCGGCATGCCGAGTAAATATTGACTTCATTCGATTCGGCGAACCGCCAAGAGACGAGTGTACAGTCGACTGCGGGAGACCCTGGACTAGGTACTGGCTACTCCGATGTCCATTGCCAGAGAGCTTAAACTCGATTATGAGTGTCTCAGACAGAAGCTGTGGATGACCCTTTGCGGTATTCGGAACGTATAGTGCGCCGCGCCGGCGAAGCAACTCCGCTTCGACTTCGGATCGCGGAATTTTATACGGTGCCCCGCGCTTTGTGACGTCGCGCTTGGCCTTGAACGTAACGTGCCCTAAACTGACAAGACGCGATAAGCTTCCCGCCTGGCATCCAAGAGCCAGAGCAGCCTCTTCTCTTGTTAGGAAAGCTCGCTTTGCCGGCAATTTTACCGCAACCCGCCCGGGATTCGCTTCAAGCAGCCGCGCTTGCTTGCGAGCAGCTCTCGTTAGATCTTTCAATTCGTTCACGCACTCGCAAACCAATTTGGCACCTAGCGGCGACAAATAACGTTTACTAGCGATGATCGTATTGAGGCCTTGCCCCTTTCTTCGCCAAAAACGAAGGAACCAGCGGCGTCCCTTTCCGTGACGTTCGTAGCCCAGGCAATCGAGTGGAAGCGAAAGCAATTCACTCATGCGAAAGCCGCTGACGAGCATTATCCCGAGACTGCAAATAATTAGACGGAAACGATCAGATAGTGCGCGCCTATTGTGAAAAATATCACCGAGAGCTTCGAGAACCGCGCGATCTGGTAAACGATCGAGGCGCTCTTTTCGACGCTGCTCACTGGTCTGAGGGGTTACGATCACACCCTGCGGCTGCCACCTCAAGTGGTCGCCGGCAATTTCGTTTAGCTGCGCCCAATCGAGAAATTTTCGAATTCGCCGCGCTAGCGCATTCGCGGAATTCTCGGCCAGTCGCTTGCGTAGCATTATCTCGCACTCGCGCAAGTCACCATCGCGAAGTTGTACGAGCCAATTCTCATTTGCTTTTCCGTTGCTCTCGAGAATATGCCACAAATGGCGCATTGCCTGAACCCCGTTAGCAGCCAACTGCGGCTTCTGAGACTCGTGAATGATCCATGCACGGAATACGGCGGAATAAAAATGGGGAAGGGGGATAGTCGTTTCCGTCGAGCGTTTTGGCGCCGCGAAATTTCCTCGATAGAACGTTATGGAATCGCGCTTTTGGACGCGCTCGTTAGCAGGGGTGTAGTCCCAGCGGTCTCCCCAAAATACCATGCCGGGAAAGCGACGAATTGCAAACCTCTCATCAAACAGCTCCTCAGCGGACGAGACTAGGGCGGCAACTACAGTCAGGCTACGACCGCTGCCGCCTGCCAAGGGTCGAACTGAAGACCGAACGTTATGCGCCAAATCAGTCCTTCCGTCGATATATTGCAGCAGATGCCGCACTCTTTTGCGCCTCTGGAACGAGCCCAATTTCTTCTCGGATCTTCGCTATAGCACTTACAATCGCGGCCATGTAAGGAAGCATCGCAGTTGCCATTCGGTCGGATTCCAGACCGATGAGCCTGTCCACCTCATTTCCCATCTGGTCGAGAAGCATCTTGTGCGCGCGCTCATCTGTCGACGCGCGAAAGTAAGGACAGGTATAACAACTTAGCGGTGGATAAAGAATGCACTTTTTCGGATTCGCGCAGCGACCCACCACCTTCACATCTGTCGGAGACTTCCAAATAGGCGTGAAGTGTGGGACGGTCCCGAGTATCACTGGCAGTCGACTATCACGATCGTCGGAGAGCAATGAGCCGGCAAAAAGATTTAGAATTCTACACCAAAGCGGGTGGCGGTCCAGAGTTGCACGCAAGACCTCAACGACGTGAGAGCTTTCCTGAACATAGCGCCTCGCTGTATGGGTGGTCGAGTGACCAAGCCGAAGCGCGATTTCGTCCTCGCTTGCGCCATCGTTTGCCATTTCGGTCGGCCCGTGACGTCGAAACCTGTATGGAGTTAAGGGAAGCAGCGACGACGACTTCTTTCCCTCGGCGCGTACGATATTCGCATCTTTGCCCCACTGCTTAACCGCGTCCCTTAGTCCAGCTGTGACATCTCGTACTGCGGCGCCATCGGTAAGCCAGTAGAATAAAAACGGATCTTTGCCCGGTCCATTTTCCGATACCCGAAGCAGAAGCTCAGCCAGGCTCGAACTGATAAATTTGTCGTCATTTTCCGAGGTCGCGTGGCGAGGCTTTCCTTTCGGTGCAGCAAGTCGCCAGCGGTCGGTATTTGGCGTAGAATGTAAGTGGCTTCGTCGGAGTTGCTCCGCTTGCTCCGGTCGTATCATTGTTTCGTAGAACAATTGCACGACTGCTCGATCTCGATCGGCGCCGGCGCCGCGTTCTATTGCAAGCCGAATCTGCTGCGCCTCCTCCCACTGGAGTGCACCGCGCGTCCTATGCCATTCGAAGCTCCGATCTGAAGAGTCGCGTCCAACAAACTTCAAGGCCCTCAAGCGCCTGAGCGTCTTTTCGTCGAAACCCTTATAGCCGGCATTCAGTCCCCACTTATAGAATTCTCGCAAGTGGCTTCCATTTACGGTGCCGACTGCATAGCTGACGTAGCCGCTGACCACACTGGGTTCGTAAACATCAACTATTGAGTACGAACGCTTGCCCTTATTCCTCCAACGTTTATGCGAATAGAGATACTTTTCGAAACTTGCAAAAGCGTGGCGAACGGCATTCGCCGTTTGAGGGGAATGCGTGCTCAGACGGAAACACACGAATAACTGGATAAGACGAAGCGCCAATGCATCAAACAGAGACGGCCTTCTGGGACGCGCTTGAATCCGGCTAGGTGGATAGTCGAGGTTTGAAGGCATGAATAGTTTATCGAAATTAATGACAACATGACTTCGCCCCGCGGCATTTGCTTTTGCTCGCCAAATTAGGGTCGACGTGTCTACGAGATGTCCATTCCGGGTGCGTACTCTCGCCGGAAGCGCAGGAAGACTCAAGCTGACATTTCTCGACGGCGTTGCTGCTGCCGCTCGAAGCTTGCCGCTTTGCGTTCAAATACCAGGCTCTTCAAATACGGCTCCGCGGAAGCCAGTGAAGCCCAGCCGAAATACGCGCAAAATGCTTGTTCACGCAGCTGAGTTCGTATTCCGTCTGGGAAAAATTCTGATACTGCTTCAACAGCTCGGGTTGCACGCAGTCGGTGCCAATTAAAGAAAAAGTCATCGGAACCGCGACATTCGCGCCGAATGGCGCTTTGGATCTGTTTTGCGATGCCCTGCGCACGGGATAGGGAGAGTGGCGAAGTATCGTGATCTTGTCGCCGCAAGATGAAATCGTGTGCGGCCACCCGCGTAGTTTGCGCAAAAGCTAGGAGATCGCTCATGAGGCGATCGGGGAGCTCAACGGTCCGATCCCCGCGTTTGACGTTAGGCTCAGTCGCCCTCGGATCTGTCGGGTCGTCAGGTTGCCGGACTATCCTGATAGTCCGAGGGCGTTGCGAAAGCTCGCGCAGAAGTTTTTGACTACGTGTCTCGAGCTCCGGAAGATGTTCGTGCTTTAGCTTCAAGAGTTCGCTAATGCGAATCCCACCCGACCGGATCAAGCGATACATCAAGGCGTTTCGCGGGCGCGTTACCGGTGAAAATATCTGCGACTTGCCTTGTATTACCGCGGCTTCGACTGCTGAAAGTTCTTCTGCGGTAAATGGCTCGTGCGGTTTTGACGGCGACTCAGGGACACGAAGTTGCGCAAGCGCGAAGGATAGCTCTCTCAGATAGTCGCGACGTGTCGTTCTCTCTGAGTCCGTTTCAAGCGGATGGGGTCCGGATTGCCAATTATCCGGAAGCACTGCAAACTCGAAGAATGTTCCCCACGCTGTAATACAATCGTTGATAATGCCCGCGGATAGTTGCGGCAATGATTCACCCGTTGGATTGCCGATTTCTTGTGTCCGATAGTCGTTCAGGGCGCGGCGAACGTGTTGAAGTTGCGGCCGAGTTCCAGCGACTATCATTTGCTCAAAATCTATTCCTAGTTTTGAGGAATACCACGAGTAGAGCGCTGATATTCGTCGCATTTGATTTTCGAGACGCGACGACGACCCTCGATCGCGTTGCTCGAGTGCAAATTGGAGGACGATGCGGGGGAGGGTCCCGTCTGACCTCATCACGGTCCAGAACCGTTCGCCCGTTGGGAATCGTAGAGACAGCGGCACGCAGTCGGCTATAACTGGATCGAGCATCCCCTGGGCAGTTCCGGCGATAACTAGTCAGGTCCCGCTTACTAGGCAAAAAGCGCCGAGAACTCCAGCGGCTCCTCGACGCGCAGGCTGATGAGCAGGACGAGCGACGAGCCGAAGACGTTGAGCGCCAGCAGCGCGTCGAGCAGCGGCGGCGGCAGCGGGACGATCAGGATCGCGACGACGCCCAGCACGGCGACCGCGAACGCGCTGGTGAGACGATTCGTCACCGGCGCATCATCGCGCAGTTGATGTTATCGGGGCGTTACGGGCCTTTGCGGCAACCGGAGATGAGCCCGGCACGGTCCAGCTCGGCGATCACTTGTGCTACCGCGACGTAGGCGTCGGCCGGAATGGCGCGGCCGTTCTCACCTTGCGCGTACAGCAACCGCG
>Ga0182024_10011455_pt1 | contig 17786 bp, 16 predicted proteins | sample P32metaG_FD_120480 | JGI IMG/M metagenome (GOLD analysis project Ga0182024, IMG submission 120480) | Permafrost microbial communities from Stordalen Mire, Sweden - P3-2 metaG (Illumina Assembly) | ecosystem: Environmental > Terrestrial > Soil > Wetlands > Permafrost | place: Sweden: Stordalen... | reverse complement strand
TTTGGCCAGGCTTGCTCTAAAGTGAGATCTTGATAGAAAAGACTGTCAATCTCATCAGACAGGTCACCCTGACATGACAACGGCACACGATAATTGGCATCCGTTCACGCTTTTGGCGTTTCGATTTGTCTTCATCTATCTGCTTCTATACAACCTGGAGCTTGACTTGCAGCTGGTGTGTTATCCAGTCAGCTTGGTTTTGCCTTTTGTTGCATCCGTGCCCACGTTATATGACCAGATGTGGTGCCCACTTGTTCTGTGGGTCGGTCAGACGATCTTGCACGTCAGACATCCACTGGTGCCCATACACTGGAGCCCCGCAGATTCAACCTTTGGCTATGTCTGGACATTTTGCTATCTCGTTTGCGCGTTGCTCCTGGCGGTGTTGTGGTCCTTGCTAGACCGCAGACGAAAAGACTATCGATATCTGGCGCAGTGGTTCCAGCTGTTTTTGCGCCTGACGTTGGCAGTCGCTTTGACCAGCTATGGATTAGACAAAGTGATTCCCAACCAGTTTCCTGCTCCTGCTCTACACACTCTTCTGCAGCCGGTAGGCGAATTGGCGCCGATGACATTATTCTGGACATGCATGGGCTATTCGCCGGCATATACTCAGTTCGCCGGATGGATCGAAGTGGTTTCTGCATGCTTGCTGGTTCTCCCACGACTTTATCTGGTAGGCGCTCTTATGGCAGCGACGACAATGACAAACGTTTTCCTGTTGAATCTATGCTTCGACATTCGGGTCAAACAATATTCGCTGCACTTGTTGTTGATGGCAATCGTGCTGATAGTGCCGGATCTGCATCGTTTAGCTAGTCTATTCATTTTCAATCGCCGTGTAGATCCTGCCAAAAAAGTGATGCTGTTTCGGCAAAGTTGGTTGAACGCAGCAGTTGTTGCAATTCCGCCACTTCTGCTTGCATTAGTGATTACAATGCAAGGTCAACAATCTTGGCGCCATCATCAGCATATGGCCGCCAAGCCAATCTGGTACGGCGTCTGGGATGTGGACAAGTTTTCCATCAATGATAAACCCAGCAATCTCACCGATAGCGGTCGCTGGCGTCGCCTGATTTTTGAAAATCCAAATTATATGGTCCTCTTTCCTCAGTCCATAGCTGACCATGCGGCAACGTTCCTCTATGAGGTTGACGAGCCCAAACACACACTGACTTTCGGCGGTAACGAAGGTGATCCAAACAACATGGACTCAGAGCATTGGAAACTCAAGTTCGAATTTCTCTTCGAACAACCGACGCAGGAAAGGCTGATTCTCACAGGTGTGATCAAAGACAAGAAGTATCGCATTGAGTTGCATCGGGTCACCGTACCGCTCTTTAGACAGAAGTTTCGCTGGATTAGCAATCCACCATACTAGTGAGTAAGCGCCAGCAAGTCAGGGAAATCTCGCATGAGCGCGAAGATTTCGTCATCTTCTCCTTTGGCAATGCCGCTTGCCACTTGCATGACTACGTCCTTACCAGTGGCATCTGTTGCCAGTGATGCCTGGTCAAACTGCGTGGCCATGGAGAAGAACAGAATCAAGCCATGATCCTTTGTGGCCAGGACTGACGATGCTTCAGTGTTGGGCACGTTTACACAGTTGACGACAAGGTCGCAATCGCTGACGAAGTTGAACAGCTCTTCGGCATTAGCGGCATCGACGCAACCCAAATTGTTGCTCAATCCAAATGCTTTGATGCGCTCAAAATTGCCGTCATGAACATCGACGCCGATTATTTCAACTTGTGGAGAATACTTTTTAATAGTAGCCATGGCAGCAATTCCTGCATTTCCACAACCAATTATCAAAGCGCGCTTGATTGATCTTTCCACCAATGCGCGCCTTATCTGCACCGGCAAGCTAGCGATATCCAGAGCTGTGGCGGCAAGGCGCCAATCCATGCCGTCAGGAACGGCTGTGAAAAAATAGCTTTCAAATAAAACGCCTGTGCCGACAACATCAATTTGTTGACCGTGCACTTCGCCTATGCTTTCAAGATGGAGCGGAATTGCGCTCAAAGATGCCCATGGAACAATGGCTTGACCGTTATACTCCGCCAATAAGACACCGCCTGAGTTGGTGACCGGATTGTGCATTTTTCCGCGTTGAGCGACAATCTCTTGCACTCGATCGGTGATTTTTGCACCGGACTCTTTTATCTGTCTGGTGCTGGTTGAATCAAGGTTGAGCAGCTTGACTTCAATCAGCTTTTCACTTTCGTGCAACTGCCTGGGAGTGTTGTCTACTTTCCAGGCAGCCTGAGGCACCACTCCTTTTGGCTCTATTACTCGGTGAAATCCATATCTGCTCACAGTGCCCCCTTAAATATTTCGTCATTGATTCGTTGGCTTCTCATAATAGGATGATCTTAAACAAAAGGTGGCAACTACGAAGGAATTTTTTGAGAAAGCGAGGAATTGTTGAGGCAGGCCAGGCAGACTTATGGTAGTTTTTTCCTTTCTGTTTAAGCACACTGATAGCTATGCCAACATGAGCGGACCTACTGAGAAAACTCCTTCCGTTGCCGAAGAACACAGCGATAAATCGCCAGTGCCGGACTTCGTCAATCTGAGCGACTGGGAGCCACCACGTCAGCCGGTTTTCCCAAGTATTCGGCTGGGGAAATATTGGTTTAACCTGCTCGGCTTGTCCCGATTTCAGTAATCGGTCTTGTTTTGGGAATTGCCACCTGTCATGAAATTCGACACTGGCCGATTGTGGAAGAGTTTGTCAGCCAATATCCAGGACACTCCTCTGTACCAATAGAATATCAGGGCTTTCCGGTGTGGCTGCGCATTCAACACTTCATCAACTTGTTTTTGATGATGTTTATTATTCGTTCTGGAATTTGTCAGCGACTTCTCGACGATCGGCAACGGCCAGGGTGGATACAATGAAGACCACGAGTTTTACGGATACCGCATGCCTATTTGATTCCGCACATCACATGTCCAACCCAACCAAAGTCACCAAGGTCAGGGGTTCCTTAAAGCTGCCTACGCTGGGTTATCGAATAACGTAACTCCCCAGGCTAATACAAAATTTTCCCCAACCCCGAAAACACAACAGTGCTGCCTTTTACGAGGAATGGTACAATTTCCCGCTTAATCTTACAAATTATCGTCCAACCAGAAGCTATTGTGATCAGCGCACTGGAATGCGATCGAGAGCATCGAGATTTTCCACTGTCGATGTATCACCGGCCGCTTCACCTAAATGTTTACGCCGAATGGAGCCGCGCACGATCTTGCCGGATCGAGTCTTGGGCATGGCTTCAACAAAGTGCACCGCCTCCGGTCGAAGCGAATGGCCGAGCTTGTCTGCCACCAGCTCAATGAGTTCGGCGGACAACGCCGGCGAGCAGTCAGCGCCTGGTCTGACAACGACAAAACAGACAATCATCTCGCCCTTAAGTTCGTGCGGCACGCCGATCGCAGCAGCTTCAGCGACGAGCGGATGCTCAGCCAGGGCAGACTCTACCTCTCCCGGGCCGATTCGTTTGCCTGACACTTTTATAGTGTCATCCGAGCGGCCAAAGAGGAACCACAGTCCATCTTCGTCCACTTTTGCCCAATCACCGTGATACCACACGTCTGGAAATTTGCTGAAATAAGTTTCGAGATACCGCTCCTTATCCTTGAGAAAACCTTTTGTCATCGACGGTGAAGGTTTGCGGCAAACAAGATGGCCAATGCCGTTTTGGATGCTCTTGCCGTCTTCATCTACTACATCTACATCCATGCCCAAGCCAGGACCGCCTAAAGTGCAGGGTTTGAGGGGCGTGATCGGCAGCGGCTGGATCAGGCAACCAATCAGCTCAGTGCCACCAGAAATATTTATCACCGGGCAGCGTTTCTTGCCGACGTGCTCGAAAAACCACATATAGCTGTCTTTATCCCAGGGTTCTCCAGTGGAGCCAAGCAGGCGCAAGCTGTCCATCGCATGTTTGTCCACCCACTCGTCGCCTGCAGCTTTCAAGACTCGCACGGCAGTGGGGCTGATTCCCAGCGTGTTCACTTTCCATTTCTCCACTACTTGCCAGACGCGATCGGCAGTTGGATAGTTCGGTGCGCCCTCAAAGATAACCATGGTGCCGCCCCAGAAAGTAACGCCGATCATTTCCCATGGTCCCATCATCCAGCCAATATCGCTAAACCAGAAGAAGGTATCGTCGGACCGCACATCAAAGGCAAATCCCAGCTCTCGCGAAATAGATGCCATCGCCCCGGCGTGAGTGTGAACGGTGCCTTTTGGCTTGCCCGTGGTTCCAGAGGTGTACAGATACATGGCGTGATGCTCTGCTTCCAGCACCGCCGTCGGTGCCTGCGCATCCGCCTTGTCAATCACTTCCGACCACTTCCAGTCTCTCCCTGTTTTCCACTCACCAGTGGGTTGCGTATGCTCGACTACAATCACATGTTGGAGAGCCGGCAGTGTCTTAGCAGCTTCATCGACATCAGGCTTAATGGGGATGGTCTTGCCCCGTCGCCTGCCACCATAGGCGGTGAAGAGCACCTTTGCTTCGGCATCAGCCATGCGAGATTGCAGAGCCTGCGAACCGAAACCACTGAACACAGGAACAGCCACCGCTCCCACTTTCAGGCAACCAAAGAGAACTGCCACCACCTCGGGCACCATCGGCATGTAAATGCCAACGGCGTCGCCTGGCTGCACTCCTAATTTCCTCAGAGCTGAGGCCACCCGGCAAGTCATCTCATTAAGTTCACCATATGTGAGTGTCCGACTCTCACCCCCTTCAGATTCCCAGATCACCGCCCGGTGCTGCGCACCAACTCGGGGGCGATTGGGAAAGTCATTTCCTTTGCTCTCCAGGTGATAGTCAAGGCAGTTGTCGATGATGTTCATCTGCCCGCCGACAAACCACTTGCTCCAGGCAAACCCCTCGGACTGATCCAGAAGTTGATCGTAAGGCTTAAACCAACGCATGCCCACATAGTCAAGAGCTGTGTTCCAGAACCACTGCGTATCCTCGGTCGAGCGTTTGACAAGCTCTTTGGCATCGCTAATGCCCATGGCTCTCATGTAATCAGTGACCCGGCACTTCAAATATTCGCCGGTGGGACGCCAAATAACGTCGGTCATTGTCTTGCTCATATCCCCGTCCCTAGTCCTGACATGATACTAAAATAGTAGTTGGAGGTCGATTTAAAGGCATGCAAACAGATCGCATTGAGCAATTGTATCTCCAATTTTTGAATTGGCCCGACCTCAAACTTCAGCGTCACCTGCTTGCAAAAGCTAACATATCTGTTTTTTGTGTGCTAACCCTAACGGCTCTGCCGTCGGTACCAGCTTGGACAGCTTATTCAGTCACTTTTCCTGGGGAAGTCTCTCAGCTGAAATCACCAAATGGCTTGTACACGATCAAGAATGTCGACCTGCCTCTCCGCAATCAAAATGATTCAAACCATATCCTGTTCTTTCTTCGAAAAGGTCAGAAAAAGGGAGTGGCTCTGAATCTACATAGACAATTTGCAGATGCACCAGGCGTAGGCACCTACAGCCGCTCCGTCGATATTCTCTGGTCGCCCGACAGTAGTGCTTTTGTGTTAAACGACTGGGCAGGCAGCAATGTTGCATCTGTATATCTTTACCGCGTGCTTGATCTTACGCATCCCATGGATCTTGGTGATAAGTTATGGAGCGCATTAAGAAACAAAAGAGATAAGGATAGTATCGCCAAAAGTGATCACGTCTACATGTTTGCAAGCAAATGGATAAGCGCAACGGTGCTAGAAATTAAGGAAGCTGGACATGGTGCAGGAGTCGCGTTCACGTTTTACTACTTATGGGATTTGCGAAAGAACTCGTGCAAACTGACCAAACGACTATCAGAAGAGGATGTGAGTCGAGCTAGGTAACCACCTCATTTTCCATCAGCCTTCCTTAGCATAGTATTATGGGGGAAGAGGTGCCGCTAACATGACAAAATCCAAAATCTCAAGACAGGAAATTCTTGAGCTGTGTTCCGCTCTCCCCCCCAAAGAACGTAGAAAGCTGGTAGAGGAACTTGTGGACAAGATGCCCCCCGATGAGCAAATTCAGTTGAGGGAAGATTTGGACTATCAAGATGATGTGAAGAATGAAGCATTAAGGGCTGAAATCCAAAGAGGCTTTGATGAAATTGATCAAGGTCATTTTTTCACTGGTGAGGAAGTAATCGCAGAACTTTGGCAAGAACAAGAAGCCAGAGAGCGAAAGGCGAAAGGAAGCCATGAAGTTGTCTGAATGCGACTGATTCTTGCTCCCTTAGCACGACAAGATTTGCGTGAATTCTATGCCCGTATAGCAGACGACGATCTCCCGTCTGCTCGTAAATGGATTGGCACTTTGGCTAAACTCTTCAACACCATAGCCAGCCAACCTAAAATAGGACACAGTCGGGATGGGCTTAGAAAAGGCTGGAGAAGCATTGCTGATGGGCAACTACATTGTTTACTGGAGAAGAGTTGGAGATGCCGTTGAAATCTCCAGAATCACTTATGGAGCACAGGATCAACGCAGAGCTTTACGGCGCCGATGAATCCTATTAGTATCACGGCTCTACGTCAAGAATGGTGGATGGGTCCAGGCTCTCGTACCGCCGCAGCTTTCCGCTTGATCTCATCCGCCTCTTTCTGCAGTAAAAGGCCAGTTCAAGGTCAGTGATGCGGTTCTCTTGTGCAAGTTGCAGCGCGTTTGCTCATCCCTTTCAAAATAAGAAAGAGTGGGTAGCTAGCCACCAGCATTGCCAGAGCAATAGGCGCATTCTCTCGATCTGTGGCGATGGAGCCGACAAGAAACAAGAGCGAACCGAAAAGTGCAATGCCAGTTGTCCACGGGTAACCCCAGGCGAGATAGGGCCGCACCATCTGCGGTTCCTTTCGGCGCAAAATGAACAACGAAGTGTAAGAGAGCGTGTAGTTCGCCACAAAAAAGAACGAGAGCATGGCGATCACTCTCTCGAACGAGCCCAGAATGAAGGCAATGCCCACAACTGTGCTCAAAAGAAGCGCCATCACTGGCGTTCCCCCTTTATTGACGCGGCCCATTGGACGGAAGAACAAACCGTCGCTGCTCATAGAGTAGAGAACGCGTGAACAAAAAAGCTGATTGGCATTGATGGCGCTGAGAAGTGAAATGATCATGATCGATCGGATGACCGGATCACCGTATGGACCAAATATTCTCTGCGTCGCGGTGCCCAGAGCGAATTTATTTCCACAAATTTCCTGCATTGGCAGCACATACAGCAGCGCCGCATTGAGCAACAGATAAATTGCCATTACCGCCAAGACGCTGCCGAAGATGGCGCGGGGCACATCACGACCTGGATCTCGCACTTCTTCGCCGAAATAGATGACACCGTCCCAACCATCGGTGGTGTAGAACACAGCCTGCAGCCCTACCATTATGGCGACAACTAGGGGCCAACCAGAGTTCAATTCCGCCAGTGGTGGCAATGATGTCGTCGCGATAGTCACCCGGCCGTGTCCGCCTGCAACGAAACATGCCACCACAAGAACCGCAAACGCCAGGGTTTTCATTGCTGCCGTAATGAGCTGCGCCCCGCTGCCCCAGCGCACACCCTGCCATTGCAACAAGGCAAATCCAATCAAAGCGGCCACTGAAATGCTCTTTTCCCCATACGACCACACGGGAAAAAGCTTGGCGCTGTACTCGCCAACCACTATGGACATCGCAGCCATGGCGCCGCAGGCGGAGAGCCAGTCGCTCCAACCGACGATGAACCCGGCATAGTCGCCTAACGCTCGTCGGGAATAATTGTACTGCCCTCCACTGAGTGCAATCGCCGCTCCCAGCTCCGCCAGAGAGGATGCTCCGCACAGCGCGTAGAGCCCGCCCAGAACCCACACACCCATGAACAGAAATGGAACCGGTAAGAGTTGCGCAATCTCTCCGGGAGTGCGAACAATGCCTGCCGCAATCGTGTTGCCAACTGCCGCGGAGATGCCAAACCACACGCCGAGCACCTTGAGCAACCCTGCGCCACTACGAGTAGTGGCACCGTTTTTGTTTGTGGTTTCTGACGAGGAAGTCATATGGCATGAAGTAAAATGTAAAGCCATCTAAGTCGACTTGTTGGAGGAACTAACATGCCTACTTCGCGATCAATATACAGCCTGCATCCAGGATTCAAAAGGGAGGAGGCTGCTGAGAGAAACCTTGTGGAAAAAAACAGGAAGGTCTTTGGAACAATGGATCGACCTGGTCAAAGCAAAGGGTCCTGATAACCGCAAAGAACGTGCTCAATGGTTGAAGTCACAATTCAAGCTGGGCACTAACTATGCCGATTGGATAGCGCACCGGGTCGAGGGCATCAGCGAGCGAGAGCAATACAACCCAGAAGCGTTGGTGGAAGCCATGTTTGCCGGCAAAGATGTGCTCAAACCTGCTTACGAACGTCTTCTGGAGCTGGCTTTCATGGATGCTGCCAAGCCTTAAGGCTGCAGTATCCTGCCGCCATCGAACAATGGTCCGCCCGTGATCACCAGGCTGGGGTGTCTGTACTGTTGTTCAGAGTGGGTGTTGCCATTGAATTCGTGCTGCTTTTCGCTCTCATTCAACGAGGTAATCACGGCGTTGGCGTGAGACTGAAAAATTTTCTCGTTCGTACCGGGGGCGTTTGCATATGGGCTGCCGCTTAGAGAGTTGTTTTCTGTGAACCTGTAGATGTCTTGCTGCAGCCCGTGATTTACTATCTTTTCTGCCTGGTTTGTCGGGTGCAAATTGCGCGCTTGCGCAGCCGTAGTAAATTGATCCTGTGTCTTGTTGGTCACATCTCCAGCGGCGTCTTCCGAGCTCTTGTGCCAGGCTCCTTTTTCCTTCAACAACTCCATCTCTAGCTGTTGCTGTTGGTGCTGATCCAATTGATTCCAAACAGCCTGGGCGTCACCTGCGGGTAAGGCCCGCATGGCATCAAGTGCCTGACGCGCCCCAGACACATCTCTGGTAGCCGGCGAAGAAGTCCCCAGTGCTCTTTGAATCTCCTGCGACTCTTGCACCAGGGCGCTTGAAGCCGTCCCACCGGGATTGCCGTCGGCATTGCTAAACATTCCATACAAACTGTCAAAACTCATAGAAATTGACTCTCCCAATTCGTAATTCGCAGTATGGCAAAGGCAAATGTCCAAGGTGTGGCGCAACAATGGCAAAGCTGTGGCACGACAATGTATTCAGCAAGCCCCCCCCTTGACAGCTACCCCGAATAATGACAAACTGAATATTAGATGAAATCATTCATTATTCATCCAAAGCAAACCGATTCAAGGTTTTGAGAAACGAAAAAGTTCTTTTTCTGGGGGTGGCGACAATGACTATGCAATACAGACAGGGCGACGTCTTTCTCTTTCGGGTTCCTGAGCTTCCAGCCGGTGCCATCGAGCATGAGATGGGCGCAGAAGAGCGAATAGTTCTGGCATATGGAGAGGTTACCGGTCATGCGCATGCTCTCAGTCGAACAGGCGCACGTTTGTATCACGCCGACAACGAGCGTTTCGTCATGGTGGCGCAAAGAGCTCTTCTCATTCACGAAGAACATGCACCGATTCCTTTAGGGCCAGGCGTATATAAGGTAGTTCAGCAACGAGAGTATGTACCACAGGCGGTGCCAACCTACGTCAGTGACTGACAAGGGCATCCGGGGCAGAAGTCAGTGACGCACTGAAGACGTGGACAGAAGACGTCGGTCACTGGCAGAAGGCGGCAGGTCAAGATCTGGAGGGGCAATCATGCACTATAACGGAATGAAATTGCAACGCATCAATTTGAATACGCTTGAGCATCCAAGAGCGTTGATCGACAAAAGTCGCTTGATCTTCTCGTGTGGCAAGCTGATCAAACGATATCGGTTGGCGTCTTTGTGCGTCACAGGAATCAATCAGCGTTACATTATCCAGATCGATGACGAACAAGGCGCCGACCAGGAGCAGTTCGCAGCCTCAATTGCAGACTCTGGTCTCTTTATCGAGATGCAACCAGGAGCGGAAGCGTTTGGAAAAACATTCAAACCTGGAATCTACGAGATCGGATCGTTTCTGAATTTTTGTCATTTGAAGAAGGTGCGTGGCAATGAAAATGATAAGTGGGTAAGACTATCCAGCACATTGCGGGCAATCAGACACTCTTATCGCTGGCTCGAACCTGGAGTCTATGAAGCCGTCGAAGAGAAATACAGCGCCGCCCAAGAGAGCAAAATGGTGCCCAACCGTGAGATCTTACGCAGGCTCGATCGCGCTGAAGGAGCCCTGACGGAGGCAGAATCATGGCTCTTAAGAAAGAAAGTAGACCAACGGGTGGCTCAAGCGCTGCGCACTGAAACGATCGATCGCAGTAAGCTGCTTACGGCAGTAAATGCGCTCTACAACGGCTTCGGTCTTCAGAGCCCTAAGCTTGTTGTGGTGTCAAGCCCATTAGCCGCTTCCGTCGTAGGATGCTTCGCCACCGCTCTATGTCATGCTCAGCAGACGCCAGCCTCATCGCCTGTCGATCACAGTCAGCTGTCCGTCAAAGACATGAACAAGTCATTGTTCTGCGAAATGTACAACCTGTCCGTTCAGACTGCTCGCTATGCTACTGAAGCTGCCATCGACTCAGCCATGGAAACAAACATTGCCAGAGCCTTGCAAGAGTCTACTTTCTCTATGTTTGGCACGGCAACAGCAACTCAAATGGTATTTAGCGGAGCGCTCTTGAGTGAACAAGAAAAATCAGCCCTTGAATCGTCAATCGTGGCCGCGACCCGCGCTATTACGGGACAAGGGCAAGATCAAGGGAATGCCCACAGCCAATCGACTATGAAGGGGGCTGCAAAGCGTCGAGCGCAGACCAGAAATGACACCACTGAGTCGGACAAGAAAAGAAGTGCTGTCATGGCTCTGGCCAAGCAGGCCGCTCACTCTTTGTGCCCTGATGAAGACGTCAGAGATCTAATGCTTAGATGCGTGGAAGAAGGCAACCACATCATCAAGGGCGGCAATATGGAGTCCATTTGGGATTCACAGATTGGGCTGTGCCGTGATGTGCTCAAGCTTCAACTTCCATCGCACAAACTCTATGAACTTTGGGATCGCGCTGCCACCGAAGGCGGTGTTAGGCTGTTCCACGAAAAGTTCTGCATTGTCTCAGACTTTCCAGAAACCTTGCAGGTGGATGATCAGCTGAGATTGCACTGCGAACACGGGCCGGCGATTCAATGGCGAGATGGATGGAGCCTCTATTATTGGCATGGCATTCCAGTCAGTCGCCAGTTGATTGAATTTCCCGAGACACTCACACTGGAGCAGTTGAACAGCGAGCGCAATATTGAGATTCGCCGCATCATGATCGAAAGATACGGACAAGCAAGATATCTGGTGGATAGCGGGGCGCAAGAAATTCAAAGGGACGATTGCGGAATTCTCTATCAAAAGCAAATTCGCGGTGATGAACCCCTGACAATGGTAAAAGTTATCAACTCAACTTCTGAGCCGGATGGTACATTTAAGGAGTATTTCATTCGTACTCCCCCTCATTTGACTTCAGCCAGAGCGGCTGTGGCTTGGACTTTCGCAATGAGACCGGAGGAATATAATCCATCCCTGCAAACGTGACACCAAGATGATGCTGACAAAAAATGGCTGATCCGGCAAATGCTTACGAGAATAGCCACAAATCCGACAAACGCAAAGCGATTATCGAAGCGGCTCGGGGAAGATTTCGCCATTACGGAATCGGCAAAACGACCATGCAAGACATTGCTGACGATGCAGGCATCGCGGTCGGCACACTATATCTCTATTTCAAAAACAAAGACGATCTAGTTCTGGGTTGCGCCGAGAGATTTGCCCAGATGCACAGAGAGGCCGCAAACCGGGTGCTGTCGTCGGATCTTGCCGCTGATAAGAAGCTGCGTCAGTACATCCTCGATCGATATAGAGCCGTCGAGGAAACGCGAACAGGCTCCAAACACACCGTAGAAATTGCCCGCCGAGTAATCAAATTGCGACCGCAGCGATTTGAAGAAGACGATCAATGGCTTTACGAGAATGTTTTGTCTATATTGCAAGAAGGAATTAGTCAGGGTCTCTTTGCCATCCGTGAACCAGAAAGAGATACACGCATTTTCGTGCAGGCAGTGCTGTATTTTTTGCCCGTAGCTGGAATGGAGCCTTACCGTTTGCCGACTGAAAAAAGTTTGCTGGAAGTGGTCGAATGGTTCACCGATAAGTGGCGAGTCTAGGGTATTGGTCAACTCCTTCGATTGGAAGCAAGTTAGTCAGGCGGCTTATGCAGCCATTTTGAATGGCCAGTGGAGCAAGGCCGCTAAGATTCTAAAGCGTCACCTGCCCCAGATCAAAAAGTTGAAGTCGGCAGCAAACCGAGGTTGGACTGTCTACACACTCGGATCAGCTTACATCCACCTTTCTCGTCTTGATGATGCTGTTCCTTTTCTCAGGCAAGCCGTGCGCATTTATCGCCAGTGCGATGCCAAAAACGCAGGCGATGCTTATTTGTGGCTTGGTTGGAGCCTGCAATGCAAGAACAGATATCTGCGCGCCGCTGCCGTTTTTGCTGCTGCCGCCGAATTTGGCAAGAGCAAAGGGACAGCAAAACTGGACTTTGTTGTCGAGTGCCTGGTTAAGGCCGGTGACTGCACTTGGAAGGCACGTCAGTTTGAGAAAGCAGTTATCCTCTTCCAAGAAGCTTATAAGATTGGCACCAAAGATGATGTCGCTACTCCTGAACTGACGAGACTGTTTTGCGCCTTGGTGAGAGCGAGGGAAACCAAGAACGCCCCGGTCCATACGGGCAAAATCTTAAATCTGGCACGGCTTGTGCGCAAACAGATTGGCAAGAAGCTTGCCCATTTGGCTCCTGTGAAAACCAAGAGCGGAAAAGATAGTGACACTCATTTTCGCATCGTGCTCAAAGATCCTTATCGATGGCTGGAAGAAATCGACTCTGAGGCTGTTAGGAACTGGATAAGTCTGCAGAACAAAAGATCATCCAATTACCTTAACAGCCTGTCCGGTCGGCAAGCACTCTTGGTAAACAGTTACGCTTTCTATCATGCAGAGCCCTGCCTGCCTCACATTACCGGAAAGTCTCTGTACTTTCATAAGGGCGGTTCACGAGGGAAAGTCTTCAAAGCAGGCAGATTAGAAGCACCGCAAAAGCTGATTTTTGACGCTAAGAAACTGCCAGACGGTGACCTTTTGTCAGGCTGGTGGCCCAGCCCAAACGGTCGCCACCTTGCCTTCGGCGTCGCCATCGCTGGTTCTGATTGGTTGAATCTGTCTGTGCGCAACACTGCCACCAAGGCGCAGGAATCGGTTCAGTCCTCTGTTCAATCCTCAGTTCAGTCCATTCCCAGCTTAAGGCACGCCTGTGTAATCTGGTCGGAAGACAGCAAGGGTTTCTTTTACTGTGGCTTTATGAAAAAAAAGCAGCGCTACCAGATACGATACCATTCTCTGACGGCGCATAGTCGAAGGGATCGGCTCATATACGCGCACCCACATATCGACGAAGATCTTCATCTCATCAGTGTCATCTTTGAGCGGTATCTGCTTATCGGCTTAACCAAAGGGCACTACAGGTCGATCGTATCCATCTGCCTGAAAAATCGCAAAGCAGTTTTAACGACGGTGCTAAAGGCAAAATACAGTCACTTTTCCAATTCGGGTGAAGATAAGGGGAAAGTATATTTTCTCACCGATCACTTGTCTGAAAGAAACAGGATTATCTCCACTGAGTTATCACCCGGCAAATGGAGTGCGCCAGCTATTAAAGAAGAAGTGCCTGATGGCGAAAGAGTCTTGCTGCAAATGCTTAAATGCAGAAGCACACTCCTTTGCATCTACGCCGGCACGCAAGGGATGTCGATTAAACGCGTGAAGAATGGATGTTTTCTGGATCAGACAGCCACGCTTCCGCCTCATACTTTTGTCACCGACGCCAGCCTGGTCGATTATCCAAACGTCTGGCTAAAGGTGGAAGGCACCACGGCGCCTCCGTGCATTTACAAATACAACGTTGCTTCGGGATCACTGCGGAAATCTCGTACAAAGAAAGGCATTCCTATCGTGGAGGATTTCGAGACGCAGTTAGTATGGGCAACAAGCAAAGATGGCACCCGGATTCCGATTTATGTAAGTTTTAAGAAGGGACTAAAACTGAATGGAAACAATCCCACCCTTCTCACCGCATATGGTGGCTTTAACCACTCAACGCGACTCTTTTACTCATCGCTCTATGTGAGCTGGCTTTCTTCAGGCGGCATTCTTGCGCACGCCGTTATCCGTGGTGACGGTGAGTTTGGCAAGAAGTGGCGCCGGGGTGGAATGGAGGCACAAAAGCAAAACTGTTTCGATGATTTCATCGCGGCAGCGCGCAAGTTGATATCGGCAAAATACACTAAACCGGACAAACTGGGAATGTATGGTGGCAGCAATGGTGGCTTGTTGGTCGGCTCAGTTCTCGCTCAGCGACCTGACCTATTTGGCGCTGCCGTCATATCAAGCGGTCTGCTCGACATGCTTCGATATCACCTTTTTGACACAGCGAAATTCTGGATAAATGAATACGGAGTGGCAAGACGCAAAAGAGACTTTCACACACTGAGAGCTTACTCTCCACTGCACAATTTGCGTCGCGCCAGGTATCCTGCCACGCTCATCTATACGGGCGGCAACGACGATCGGGTCTCTCCGGCCCACAGTTACAAATTCGCCTCAAGGCTGCAGGCAGCGCAGCGCGGCGACGCTCCCATCTTGCTTAAAGTAGAGGAGCAGTCAGGTCACAGCTTGCGTCACGGCACAGCTTATTGGATGGATATGCTCAGCTTCTTTGCCCACCATTTAGGATTGCACACAGAAGGGTTCTAGCAAGAATCGAAAGAGAGGCTTACGCCTCCCTTTCTTTCGTCACTAACTGTTCAGTTTGCTTTAGTGGCCGGGTCCTTCATGGCCTTCGTGTCCACCAGGTCCGCCCCCTGGATGCTCGCCGTGATGATGCATCATCATGTGATGACCCTTATGGCCACCGCCCATCATCATACCCACCTGCCGGCGCAGCATGGCCATATGCAGAGCATGACGCTGATCCGGAGTGAAGACGTTGGCCACAGCCAACAACTTGTCACCTTGCAATCGAGCAACATCACCTTTCAGACCGACCATGTCGTCTTCCAACTTTTTCACTTTGCTGCTGTCTATGGAGGAGGAGCCAAGCTCTCTCATCATGTGATGCATAGCTGTGTGCAGTGCCAACATTTTTGGCCCTACATTTTCTCTATAGGAGTCATTAATGGAGGCGATTCTCTCGATTTGATCGTCGGTGAGAGCCAATGGGCCCGAGAGCGGTCCATGATGATGCATTTCCCCGCCTGGACCACCATGGCCGCCCGGACCTTCGGCGATTTCCACACCTTCAGGGTCGATAACAGCAATCACAGGGGTACCCGGAACGGGAAGATCAGCCAACTCGATCATGGCTGACATCTCATCTTGCTCCGGACTCATGGTGACCATCTCATCTTGCTCTATGGCCTGTGCTTCCTGAGCAAACGCCGGCGTCACCGTAGCAAGTAAAGCTGGAAGAGCCAAGCTGGCCACGAACAGTCGCATTTTTGTCATATTACAATTCTCCTGCTAAAGCATTAAAAAGCATCCGTCTATACGTTTAAACGTACTAGGATGTCAAAAAGTTCAATGATTTCTCCAAAATTTATCAATTTCTTTTGCTGGGCATGCTGACAAGGTGCAAAAGGGGCTATATTTTGCATCGGTGTCGCTGCTCTTCGCCCTTTGGAAAGCCGGTGGGACAATGATCGCCGGTTCTTAAGCAAGTCTGTTAAAGCAAGGGTGAGACATTTTGGCTGATCTGGATGTTCACGACGCTTGCCCCAACTCATCCACCAGCCTTAACGGACAGACAAGCCATTTCCGTTGGCTAATACTGAGCCTGGCCTTCACCATTACCCTGATTAATTATCTGGACCGCAGCGCTATCAGCTATGCCAAGTCGGCGCTGCAGAAAGAATTCTATTTTAACGACGCACAGTTCGGATTTGTCGCCGGCGCCTTCGGCATTGGCTACATGATCATGACAGTTGGCGGTGGCATCCTTGTCGACCGTTACGGGGCCCACAAAGTCTGGACGACAGCAGCAGTTCTCTGGTCATCATGCACAGCCTGCATGGGCTTGGCCTTCAACGTACCATTGCTCTTTATGCTGCGCACATTGCTTGGCATTGCCGAGGGTCCCCACTTTCCCTCTCTGGCAAAGGTGGTCGCTGACTGGTTGCCATCGACTGAGCGCGGACGAGCCACGTCGATTGGTCTAGCTGCAGTACCCATATCAGCAACCATTGGCGGCCCACTGCTTGCCACCTTAATGACCACAGTCGGCTGGAAAGTAATGTTTGTGATTTTGGGAGCAATGGGCATTGCCTGGGCTGTTGTCTGGTTCTTCGTATATAAGGATTATCCGGAAGCTTGCAAATATGTGAGCAGGCAAGAGTTACGCCTCATTCGCGACGGACAGCCGCAAGAACGTGAAATGGATCTTGAGAAAGTGCGCAGCCATCACCTTTCAAAACAGAAAACATCATGGCGATTCATTCTGCTGGATCCCTCCTTGATGTCCAACAATTTTGCCTTTTTCTCATTCGGGTACTTGTTGTTTTTCGCCCAACTGTGGCTACCTGGGTATCTGGAAGAGACCTACCACCTTCATCTCAAAGAAGTGGGAGTGTTTGTCATCGCTCCCTGGCTTACCGCTGCCATCCTCATGCCGCTTGCAGGCTGGCTTTCCGACTGGTTGTGGATCAAAACAGGCAGCTGCCGCATTGCCCGCACGCATCTAATCTGGTCGTGTCAGCTGCTCTCGGCGTTGTGTTTTGTGCCGGTCATATTCACGCACTCATTGGAGGTCTCGATCGTCATGATCTCTTTGGGTATAGGAATCGGATTAATGCCCAACGGAGCTTTTTACGCGCTCAACTGCGATCTGGCCAAAGATCGAGCAGGCACCAGCATTGGTGTCATGGATTGCTTCTTTGCTGCGGCGGGGATATTGGCACCAGTGCTGACAGGGCTGTTATCCACGCATTACGGTAACTTTCAGGCGGCTTTTGGATTGCTGGCATTTTTATCGATAACATCGGCAATTGCTGTGCTGGTGTTTCAGCACCCTGATGCTCCGCAGCATATTTGATTTACCGACCAGGCAATGGCGCAGCGGCCCACCGGCGAACTCGCTTAGTCTTCGCTTTTCTTTGGCTATGGTGGTCCCCCCATTGTAGGCGGGGCGCGCAAAAGCTAATTTATCGCCATATAACTGTCCGACTGAAGCGGCGTGAGATGACGGAACGGATAGCAGATTCTAAAATTGTGCACCCCCCAAACAGCGACACTGCGCTGGTGAATGGCAGTGGGTCGCAGCCAAAAGAACACGAAGGTGTGTTCACGCAGTTCCTTCATTCAGCCGCTTACGCAGCTGTGCAGGAGCCAATCAAAGGTGTAAGCCAACTCGTCGACCATATTGCCGGCACAAACCTGGAGAAGAACCTCACTTTTATCTCTGCCCCAGATGGTGGAAGTGGCACAGGTGATTGGATCGCCCAGCAGCTGGGTGGAGCGGTGGGAATGATTGCGCCCTACATGCTTGTTCGAGGTGGCGTCAAAGGAGTAATGGGCGAGTCCGCCCAAACAGCCACTACTCTTGGTATGAGCCTGAAAGAGGCTGGTATGACTGGTTTTGCCTACCAGGCGTT
>Ga0182024_10011454_pt1 | contig 17787 bp, 21 predicted proteins | sample P32metaG_FD_120480 | JGI IMG/M metagenome (GOLD analysis project Ga0182024, IMG submission 120480) | Permafrost microbial communities from Stordalen Mire, Sweden - P3-2 metaG (Illumina Assembly) | ecosystem: Environmental > Terrestrial > Soil > Wetlands > Permafrost | place: Sweden: Stordalen... | reverse complement strand
GTCAAGCGCAGCAGGGTCGCCAACTGGTCCTCGTCAGCCTCGGTCTGGAGCGTGAAGTTCAGCCTGATCGCCGTGAAGCCGACCGGAGCCTCCTTATCAACGGACAGGGTTCCGCGGAAGTCGAGGTCTCCCTCGGCGTGGACAGAGCCGCTAATGACCAGACCGAGAGACGTCGCGACCGCGCGCATCGTGACCCCGGCACAGGCGACCAACGCCTGTAGCAGCATGTCCCCCGAGCAGGCCAACAATCCGCTGCCGCCGGTCACCGGATGGAGACCGGCCTGCACCAGCGCTCGTCCCGTGTTCACCGTGCACGCTACCCCGTCATCCAACGATCCGTCGGCCTTGAGTGTAACGAGGGCCGCAGCAGGCTCGTCGCGATAGCGCCGCTTCAATGGCTCCTGGATCGCACGAAGCTCCGCTGTCGTGGTGCCGCTCATCCGGCCGAACCCTACAGCGCCGCGCAGCTCCCAGACCCGACCGCTGATGCCTCGGACCGTTGCGCTTCGTCCAGCGCGAGTCTACGCAGGGGATCGAGCGAGACTCCTGATCCGCTAGGAAGGCAGGAGCGGCCGGCCTGCGAGCTGCGGCTCATGGCCGATTCAGTGGATCGAACGGTTGCGTTGACGGGTTCGTCGCCCGATATGGAGTCGAGTCGCTTGGATACTCTCCAGCGATGGCGAATATCGAGCTACGCAAGAGCTTCCTCGGGGAAAGTCTTGTGGGCCATATCGACGCCGAACCTGGATTGTCGTGGAGCGATCATCGCGCTCTGCTCGACGCGTCGCGCGCGTCGCAGCAGGTTGCTGCGCAGACTGCAGCGATCCGGCAGCGTCTTGAAAGTGTCGATCTCAACGTGATGGCCGTTGGTCGGGCTGTCGCGGCGATGGAGTACGAGCTGGGGTTTCACCTAGAGAAGATTGCGAACGTGCTCGACCGTCAGGTTGCCGTCCTTGAGGACATTGCGCTGACGTTGCGCACTCCTGCCAAGACACGGGCCGCGGAGCGGCTTGTGGATGTGGCCGAGCTGCTGCGACGCAAGCGGTGGAAGCGCGCACTCGCCATCTCGCAGGTCGCGATCGATGATGACCCGAACAATCCCGCCGGGTTTGTTGCTGCTGCGTGGGCTCAGATGGGCCTTGGGGATCTCGAGTCAGCTCGTGAGGTGTTCATCGAGGCAGCCGATGCGAGTGATGGCCTGCAGCGCAGCGGCAATGGCCGCCAGGCTGCGCGGCTGACGCTCGCTGTGGACGATGCTCAAGCCGCGCTCCAGACGCTCGATCGCTACGCGCTCACTTCGAGCCCGTCGCTGCCAGATATCTCACGGTGGGAAGGGGCGCACACAATCAAGCTGGTGAACGCGTGGTGGGTGCAGCAGCGTGAGCTTGGCGCGGTGCACTATGACCGCGCCGTGTATCTTGCCGCAACGGGCGATCTGTCCGAGAGCGCACTGGAGCTACAAGACGCTGGCTCCATCAGCCCAACATTCTTTGCGATGGCTACAACTGATACGCAGCTGCTCAAGCATGACGAGCTCGCCGAACCCGCGATCTCCAAGCTCGCTGACGCGCTCAGAGAGCAGCAAGGGAGAATCATGAGTCAGGCGGGGCACGCGCGGGCGCTCTCCAACCAAATCGCAGAACTCGACGGCGACCACCACGAACTGTCCAACTCCCGCCAGCTGATCCAATATCTCGACGACGCGCTCGTCGAGGTCCGCCCAATAGATCCGCCACGCCTACGACTGGATGAGCTATTGCTCCGCCACTTGGAGGAGGTGGCCCGTTCACTCGATGATCAGGACACCAACGAAATGCAGCAAATCATCGAAGACGCAGCACTGCACCAGCAGGATTGCGTCAGCGACGGCTCGCGCCGAGAGCCGGGCGCTTCTGGTCCTCGGTCGAAGCGGGCCTCTCAGCTTGCTCAATCGGCGGGCGGCATACGCTCGCTGGGACGAAATTCAGGTATCGGGCACAGGGTGAGGCCCACTTCCGCTTCGCTGCCGAGGAGCAAGCGTGAGCACTGGAGACACTGCACTCGACAGTCATCTCTGTCCAGTGCGTGGCTCAGGCAGGCGGCGGTGTTACCAGAGGTGTTTCTTGAGGATCTCGATGACCTCTGAAACAACCGTGTACGCGGCGTTACGGGCTTGCTCGTATTCCTCGTCGCCAGGCTGGAGATCGGGGTGCTTCTCCCGGGCGTAGCCGTCCGGTCCCGGGTAGTCGGGAGCACGAAATGCAGCGTGTAGTTGTGCCACGCTCTCTTGAAAGAGTTCCTGGTTAAAGGCGGGCCGTTCGGTAACCAAGGCGGCCACCTCCGCGCCGGAGGGTTTGGCGTTCAGACACCACCAGGACACGTCATAGCCATCCTTGGAGTCATCGCGACCTGCGAGCGCGTCGGCCTTGGCGGCAAGGAATCCGACCGGGCCGGCATAGCGGATTCTACGTCGGCTCGCGCTCCGGCGCGGTATACAAGCTGTACGCCTTCGAGGGTGCTCGACAGGGCGTCTTCGTCGACGAGGCCGCCGGAGCGGATCGGGAACGGGCGAAGGCGCGGACCCGCGTTCTGGGCTGCGGCCTTTTCATCAAGCGCACGTGTACCGTCGGCGAGCAGCGTGTCGTCCTCCGCGACGGGCGCAAGGAAGTCGAGGATGAGAGGCAGGCCGGGCGCACTTTCCCTCTTGCGCCAGCGAAATCTGCTTGCGCGCTCCAGCTCGAAGTATGGCTCGAGGAGCTCCTCGATCGATTGGTAGTACTCGCGGGTCGCGCCTTTGGTGATGGCGAGCGACAAACACAGATCGATGTCCGCGCTTCCGATGTGCCTGTCGGCCGCTTCCGGGACAAGCAGCGGAGGAACGAGGCCGCCGACGATGACCAGATGTCTCGCGGCCATGCCGCCGAGGAGATAGAAGAGGTTTGCCGCCTCGCCTATCAATGCGCTCGGTGGATGTTTGATCTCGTCGGTCACGTGATCTCCTTCGATCCCCACAGATCGAGGAAAACGCCGACCGCGGCCTCTCCTCTGGGCTCGAGATACAGGTCCAGCATGATCCGGCTGGGCGGAGCTGTAACGCGTCCGTCTCCATCGGTACGTGCGTCACTACTGGCCAGTAGCTCCGGGTCCGCGATCAGCATGAGGTTTGCTCCCCGCTCCGTCCGAAATCCACCGAGTGCCTGGGGGATCTGCTCAAGATCCTCGCCGGACGCCTGGACTCGATACAGCGGTCGCTGCATCCCGGTCAGGACCGGCAGGCCCATCCGTTCGGCTGCCAACGCGCCGGTGAGAACTATCTGATAGCCAGCGATCGACGCCGGGACTGCGCCGGGGTCTCGGACGAAGCATGAGAGTCGTTGCGGGGAGGAGGGACGGCCATGCTCGGCAAGCCAACGTCGCACGCCCTCGACATCGGCTACACGCCGCTCCATTCCGCGCCCGCGCCCGTGGCGCTCGATCAGACTTGCCTCCTCCAGGGTTGTGAGCAGGCGGTGGGCGGTCACCTCGCTGCTCGCGCCTCGCTCGGCGAGTCGTCGGATCGTCCAGGGTTCTTCGGGGTGGTCGGCGATCAGTTGCGCAGGTCGCAGACTACCGGCGCGCAGGGCACGCCGGCGAGTCGGCAGTTGGTCACGCGCGCGCTTGGTCAGCGTCCGGCCGGGAAGCCAAGCGCGACCCGCGGCATCCACGAACCCGATATCGGCGTCCTCTAGACGCGCGGCCGTAGCGTCGTCCAGTACGGCCTTGATCATCAGGATGCGTCGACCGTCGCTCCTCTCACGATCAAGCAATCCAGTCAGCTCCCTGGTCTCGATGACCCCGGCCTCCACGGGAAAGGCTTGCCCGGGGACTACCACGGCGGACTCGGGCGCGTCAAGGATCACGTCCACATCGGGTAGGCGGCTAAACGCATCCGCTACCTGCCGGTCCACGTCCGAGCGGAGCGTGATCAGAGAAGCTTGCGCTATAGTATCGGATACCATCCTCCACTAAGTATAGCGCAGATCGTAAAAACGGCCAATGATAGTCCAAACGCACTACCTAGCAGCCGCTCCATAGCAATGGTATAGCGCGCTGGAGTCGAGTCGGCGACCTGTCGTTGCCGGGACGAGGACTCGCCCATTCGAAACTGCCGGGGTCAACCAGGAGTACTTGTTGCCTTGAGCGCCAAGAGCTCAACGCTGGAGCCAATTTTCAGCTTGCCAATAGAGGCTTGGAGCTGAGCTGCCGACCCATCGTGAAACCGCATTTTCACGCATCTATTCGAAAGATGCGACTCTACGGCACGCAGAACGGCGATTTTAGCCCACTATTTGGCCCATCAAGCGACTTTGGCCTCTCGGCGACCATTCCCCAATCACTGGAGATCGGCTTGGATACAGGCGAAACTGGTGATGGGCGCGGCGGGTTTCGAACCTGCGACCTCTCGCGTGTGAAAAGTGGAACCCTGGCGCCAGCCAGGATTCGCAGCAGCTCGCGATGGCGATCCTCGATATCGATCACGCTGACGCCAAGTTCTCCTTGCGCGCCTTACGTGACGAGTAGCGTCCGGATGCCAGCACGGCACGCAGTCCGGCCCGGTAGAGGGCGTCTTCGGGCCAGGGCGAGTGCTCGACCAGCTCGAGTAGATCCTCCACCAAGGCGACGCGAACGAGACAGGCATCCTCCCGGTTGAGCAGGACGGGGTAGGCGCGATCCCGCAGCGCAGCTATGTCCTCGATCCCGGCGGCCTGGGAGCGGACCGTTAGCTGGCCTCGGCCAGCCCGCCAGCGCTCGCGCCGCTCGCCGCTGTGCGGTGCCTGCTCGATGCCATCAGGCCACGCATCAGCGCGCAGCAACCACTTGGTCAGCTCCGCGCGCTGCTCCGCGGGCACGAGCAGGTCAACCCGCCCCGATCCCGGACGCTCAGGCGCACCCCTGAGAGCGGCCGCCACCGGCCCCACCACGACGGCCAGCTCTCCTGTCTGGTGGGTAGCGCGCAGCGCATCGCGACAGCCTCGCCAGCGGTTCCCGAGCATCGCCTTCAGTCGCTCGGTAGGCGATGCGATATCCAGCTGCTCACCTACCAGCTCGACGAGCTTTGGATCCGGCAGGACCACCTGAACATCCAGCCTTGCACCGGCTGCCGTGACCACCTTCTCCAGATCCTCCAAGCTTGGGCGCTGGGCACCGGTCTCCCACCGTGACAACGTCTCGCGCGCCATGCCGGCCCGTTGCGCGAGCTCACCATGGGGCAAGCCCAAGTCGCGCAACACTGCGATTATCTCGGCTGAACGCACCCGCTCATTATGGCACACGACTTGTGATGGATCAGTCACAGCTAGGTGCCGGGGCAAGGGCAGTCGCCGCCTGCTCGAGACGGCTGGGCCGCTCACCACCTTCTCGATGGCGAGCGCCAGCCAGCATGCACACTTGAGGACGCGAGAGGCCGGTGCTGCGGCCGATGCCGCGATCACTCGCGCTTCGTCCGGTAAGCAAGCGTCTGCCGAATGGACGCTGGGACGACGCTGTTCGTCCCGAGCAGTAGTGAGCTGGGCGCCTCCCGAGACGCTCGCATTCGTGCGAAGGGCAAGCAGGAGGTTTCCAGCAGGAACGTGCTCGGATGTGCCGGAGCTGTACCCCTACTAGGCCCAGGCCAGGCAAGCCTCGCAGCGCGTGATGCAGGAGAGATCGAGGCAGGTCTGCCAGTATCGGTCGTGTCTTCGACCGATCATTCGGACCGGACGAGCGAATCGAAGGAGAGATCGAATGAGCGACCTACCGAACGTTGTCCTCGTCCACGGCGCCTGGGCCGACGGGTCCAGCTGGAGCGACGTGATCGAGCTCCTGCAGGCCAAGGGCTACAACGTCACCGCCCCCCAGTTCCCGGAGACCTCGACCGAGGACGACGTCGCCCGCCTGCGGCACGTCCTTTCCCGCCAGAATGGCCCGACGGTCCTCGCCGGTCATTCCTACGGGGGACAGATCATGACGGCGCTCGGTGCCGACGCGCCAAACGTCGTCGGACTCGTCTACGTCGCCGCCTTCGGGATCGACGAGGGTGAGTCGCTGGGGGCGCTCCTCGGCGGCGGACCGCCGACGCCGGCGCTCGCGAACCTGGCCGTGGACGAGCAGGGATTCGGGTGGCTTCCTGAGGCCGACTTCGTCGGACATTTCGCCGGCGATCTCGAGCCCGCTCAGGCACGCGTTCTCTATGCGGTCCAGCAGCCCATCTCGATGAGTACCTTCGAGTACACCATGGGCGAGCCGGCGTGGAAGTCGTTGCCCTCCTGGTTTGTTGTCGCCGCGGACGACGAGGCGATTCCGCCCGACGCCGAGCGGCAATTCGCTCTGCGCATGGGAGCCACGACCGTCGAGGTCGCCGCGGGGCACCTCGCAATGGTCACACACCCCGACACGGTCGTCGATCTGATCGAGCAGGCGGCGAGGGCGAAGGTGGCAGGGGCTGCCTGAGCGGGGTGGGCAGTGGCCTCATTCGGAAAGGGCGACACCGGCGCGACTCGCGCCATGCCAGTGTTGATAGCCGAGCCCGCCCGGGTTTGCTGCACCCGTTTCGTGCCCGGACGCATCGTCCGCTGCGTCGATCGTGCCCCGAGCCAGGAGCGCGGTCCAGTCCTGATAGGGGTCGCACATGCACTGACCGGCTGAAGCTGACCCGCGTTAAGGCACGTTGCTGCCGCAAGGCTGCTGCTTAGACGCCGATCCGAGCGCATCGGCGCACACCATCGGCGCTGTCACGTCGGACGAGGACCAGGTCGGAGATGCGGCAACGGGAGCGCTTCCGCTTCGCCCCGCGCAGGCGGGCGTGTGCCGATCGTCTGTCGGCGCGCTCGGAAATCGTCCAGAGCACGCACCCGAGCGAGCCGAGGAGAGACGCCCGCTTGGCCACCGAAGCGGGCACGCTCGCTCGCGTGGATTTCGGTCCGCTCACAGCACGGTGGCGGTCCGATCGTACGGGAAGCCGCTGAAAACCGAGCTGGCCGAGGGCTGCCGCACAACCCGCTTGCGCCGGGGGTGAATGTCGCGCAATGCGATACGGTGCCCATCCAGAATGGAGCGAGGTTCCGACCCACGAGCCCGTTACCCATAGGCCCCAATGCAGGTTCACGAGCACGTTGCGTTGGAAATGCCGGGAACGAGCGGGCGCACTGTGCATGGGGTGGTCGCCATCGCGGTCGCCAGTCAGCGATCCCGGTGTGGCACGTTGCGGGTACTACGGGGGACACTGGCTCTGCTCTCGGGCTTGGTCGGCGTGCTGCTCGCGTGGGCCGCCCTCGTGCCTGCGTCTTCACAGGCCGCCTTTAGCGAGGCCGCCACCATGCCTAGTGGGAGCGTATCGTTCGTCGTTGCAAGCGCGACGGCGTGGGCCGCGTTGAACAGCCCAGCGCAGGGGGGCAGCGGCGACGCTCTGTACGTAACCTCCGATGCGGGCACCCACTGGACACTAGTACCGTTGCCCGATCCGAGCGAAGAGCAGTGGGTGAGCGTCGCTGCGGCGTCGGACGGCACCTTTCGCGCGCTAATGACAAAGCTGGCTACGGGGGTGCAGGTCATCAGCTTCACGCCAGCAGCCGTCGAGAGCCCACTAGGGACGATCACACCGACGAGCGGCGCCGCGAATCAGATCGCTGTCGATAGCGAAGGGACGACATGGGTAGCTATCCAGCAGGGGAGCAAACCACCGAGCACGCCAGCATTGCTACTCGTAAGGGGAGACGGTGAAACCTCGATCGTGCCCGCCCCCGCTGGGCTTCCTTATCTGAATGTCCTATCCACAGCGCTCGGTACCCGTGCGTACTTTCCCGGCACCGTCGCGACATACCGGCCGCTCACCTATGCGATCCCGCCGTCGACATACAGGCTTGAAAACGGTGCTCTCGTACCCGCCGAGGGAGGGCCAGTGGAACTTTTATCGGGGTCGCTGTGGCTCGGCTCGGATGCGATCTCCTGGGACAGCGGCGCGGACTGGGTTTACTTGTACAACGGGAACCCCGAAATTCGCACAATCCCCCGTCTGCCCGGTCAAGGGAGCGCGCGTTTCATGCTCGACGACAACGGAACGGTCGCGCAGCCGTGGTCGCCGAGCTTGTTCGAGGACAGCAGCCTGACCGTGCCTGGCGATTCGGCGATCAGCTCCCAGACCGGCAATTCCAAGGGCCTCACCAATACACCAACGCGTGTCATCGATCTCGGTGACGCGCTGCTCGCCTGGGAAGGGACGACCGTATACGAAGCGCCACTACCGTTGCCAGCGCCAGCAGCGAGCGTCGCTAATCTGAGCCCAGCGAGCACGGCAATGATTAACGAGCTCAACGTGTTTCGCACGGATGCCGGCCTGCCGCCAGCGACGGGCAGCGCCACGATCTCCAAGGCTGACCAAAACCAGTCGAACTACACGGCCCTCAATGGTGACGCGCTAGGACACGAAGAGTCTTCCTCGGCGCCCGGCTTCACCGGCCAGTGGCCAACTGAACGCTGCGCCGCCGTCGGCGCGCTGTGCTCGGGCGAGGAGCAAGCCGGATGGAGCTCTACCAACGGCGTCGCGACATGGATGGCATCGGTATTTCATCAGGAAGCCCTCGCAGCACCGCAACTCGGCGAAGTCGGCGCCGCAGCGGGCAACGCCAGCACCCACGCCGACTGGGTCATGGGACTCGGTAGCAACCCCGCAGGGCTGCTCGTCGGCCCGGCAGGCTTCCCCAACGTGCTCTGGCGAGGCAGCGCGACATATTCTGGAGGGGAGAGCCCCGACCCAATAGCCGATTGCGCCGCGCTGGGAACCCCGGTTACCAGCGAACCGGGGACCCCGATCGCCTTCAATGGTCCGCAATGGGACGTGGAAAGCGGCGAGAGCGTCGTCTCCAGTATGAGTGTCGCCGACACGACAACAGGTCAGCCAGTCCCAGGCTGCCTACTGAACGACAACCCCAACGCGCACTTCCTTCCCGACAGTCCACTTGTGGCGGGAGACACATACGATGTCACCGCTAACTGGGATGCCGGAGGTGCGCCGTTGTCGTACTCGTGGTCGTTCGTCGTACGTCCGGAACCGGCCTATGAGAGCGCCACGACAACAATCGGTGACCTCGGCGTCACCAGCCCCAAAGTGAGTGCAGGCAACGGCGCGCAAGCGCGAGACAGCAGATGCCGGTTGGCTGCCAAGCTGCCTACGCGAGCCCGCCGGCATACCGTGCTGCGCGTACGGCTTCGTGGCTGCGCACGCCCCACTAAGCTCGAACTTACCATCAGGCTTGGCCGCAAGCTCCTACGGCACACCAGCACGCATACCACGAGTAGCCTTGCCGTCCGGCTGCCACGCAAGCGTGCGACCGTGACCGTGACCGTGCGCCTGACAAGCGAAGGGCAAACGCGGACTACGCGCGGCCGAGTGCGAGTGACCTGACGGAATGGAGTGGCGAACCGTTCCGGGTTCCTTGGAAGGGCTGATCTGACCCTGGTCTGGTGGATTCGGCGGTCAGGAATCAGCTGACGCTCACTTCTGCTTCGCTAGCCGAGCGGGCTCTCCACGCTAGATACCTCGCGCGACTGCAACGGACGAGGCGTAGTAGGGCTGGAACTGTGCGAACGGTTGGTTCGACAGTTGCGCGCCAGACGAACCCGGCAGATGAACTCTTGGCGCGAGAGCGGAAGCGCATGGGTGAAGCGGCTCAGCGACCTTTCGCGAGCCAAGCGAACACCCTCAGCCGAACTTTCGCCAGCATACAAGCGGAATTCAGGCGACAAGAGTTTAGGCCCACGAACGATCCTATGGGCCTAACCTTGCACCCATCCTGCAGACAATACACCTACGTTACCCGCTGATTTGCAGGCAGTTCTCATGGGCGCGGCGGGTTTCGAACCTGCGACCTCTCGCGTGTGAACAAGGACCGCACTCGGATGCTTTGCCCCGGTTCTGCCTGCAAATCACTGCTATACGGGCGCTTGGCCGAGAGGCGTGAATCGGTTGATTTGGCTCGTTTCGGGAGGGTTTAGGCCAACGAGTCGCTCCAGTGGCCTAAACGTTCCCTCGACGCCGCGCTCCACCTGCGGCCGGCCAACGGATCATTGACGAGTCGCCCGCGAGGCGGGGCTTGCCGGGGCAATAGAGATCACGCCGGCCTGCCCTGTCACGGCGAGTCGCCTCTAGGCATTCATCCCGGTCTTCATCATGGGGGTAGTCTGGATCTCTTATGAGCTACTAGAGCTACCGCTCGCGTGTCGGATGGGAGGATGTTCGCAGACCATGAATACGGCCTGACTGTGTCATCCTTGTAGCCATGGACATCGACGTAGTCGCCACTCCCGAAGACACCCTATTGGACCTGCTGGACCGATCGCGGCGACGCAACGTTCCGATTCGCAGATTGTTTCTGCAGATCCCCGGGCCGCCGAAGGAGCCTGGTCCGCTTGCGGGGTTCGTTGAGGGTCGCAGGCCGGTGGCGCTCGACCTCTGGCTCCTGCTGCATGCCGGTGCGTCATCAGATCCGTGGGATGTTCGTCAGCCGGCGATGAGCTGGGCGCGAATGCTCGACCTCCCGCAGACGTTGAGCTCAGAGACGACGATCTCGCGCAACTGGACCTGGCTCGAGCAGCAGGGCCTCGTTCGCAGTGAGCGTGACCACCGTGTGCGCAAGGTGTTTCTGCTCATGGAGGACGGATCGCGGCGCCCCTTCAGCCGTCCGACCGGCAAGCAGCGCGGCTTCTTCAAACTCCCATACGCCTACTTCACGCAGCGCTGGCACAAGGAGCTCAAGCTCCCGGGAAAAGCGACCCTGCTCATTTGTCTCGCGCAGTCGCCGACGTTTACGCTGCCGACCGAGCACGCGTCCGGCTGGTACGGGGTCTCGGCCGACACGCTGCAGCGAGGTCTGGACGAGCTGCGCGAGCTCGAGCTGCTGAAGGTGTGGACCCGCGCGAAGAAGGCGCCGCGAACACGGCTGGGGTACACGGTCGAGAATCACTACGCGCTGCAGGGGCCATTCGTTCGCGCTCCGATCGAGAGTATCGCGAGTGCGAAGGCCGCAAACGCGTGACCGGACAGGACGTGGGGAGGTTGGACTTTGGAGCAGCAATCGCTGAGGCGATCGCCGATTCAGCTCCGACATGGCTGACGCTGCCGTCGGGCCCGGCGCAGGCGCCCGACGAGTTGGGTGCCCTCCTCGACGACTTCGACGCCGGCGATCGCCCCGCGGCCGTCGCAGCCGGTGATTGGCTGCGCGCAGAGGCCTTCGGCTCGCACGCAACGTCCCGCACGCGCCTGCTGATTGCCGATCAGCGCCTGGCTGGCTTCTACTCGCTCGCGTCGGCCCAAGTGGAGCTCAGCCAGCGCGATCGTGGTCGCCTCGGCGTTGACCCCGTGCGCGTTCCAGCCGCACTCGTCACGTGGATCGCTAAGGACAAGCGGGCGGCGATCGACGGCAAGGAGCTGCTTCTACATGCCACAGCGATGGCCCGCCGAGCCGCCGAGCTACAGGCGACGTCCGTGCTGGTCGTGGACCCTTACGACGAGGAGACCGCGGCGATGTGGCGCGAGCGCTTCGGTTTCAGGGCATCGTCCGAGGTTCGTAAACCTAAGCGCCTGTGGCTGCCGTTGCAGCCGGTCGACTAGCTGTTTCGAGCGTGTCGCTCGACGTCGGCGAGGTAGGCGTCAGCCTCCGCCACAAAGGCGCGGACACGCGGATCACGGCGGGCCTCGTCGAACTCCTGGGTATCGACCACCGCGACGATGTCCTCACGGATATCGTGCTGCTGGCTCTTGGTATGGGTGTCGAGTATCGAAGCCATCATCAATCTTGTCGGCATCACGCCGCCCAGGGTTTACGTTCCAAACGATAGACGCTACACACGACCCAATCAACTGGCGGCCCGACGGAACGTCGCGCGCCGCGGAGCCTCGCGCCCACGGTTCGCCGTTCTCTGTCCGGTTGGATCATCGATGAACAGCCAGTGAGCACTCGGAGCCGGCCCAGCCTAATTGCTGGATCGCACGCGGTTCGATGCAGAGGCGTTGGGCGCGTCCCAGAGGGCGCTATGAGCCGTTCTGGGAGCGTCTGGGCTTCCGGCGGCCCCAACCGCAGGCGGTCCTGTAGCTTCGCGTAGAGTCTCGCACGGACGGTCTGGCTACCGGGCGAGGCAAGGGGGTGCGGCGTGGGGAGTCAAGCTTCAGCAGACGACCGGGCGCTCATGGAGCGTGCCATCGCGCTTGCCCGCCAGTGCGAAAGTGAGCCCGGCAAAGTCTCGCCGAAGGTCGGGGCGGTGGTCGCCCGCGACGGGGTCGTCATTGGCGAGGCGTTCCGTGGCGAGATGGCCCCAGGCGAGCATGCCGAGTACACGCTGCTCGAGAAGAAGCTCGCGGACGAGACACTCGCTGGCGCGACGCTCTTCACGACTCTAGAGCCGTGCACCACTCGCAATCAGCCGAAGCTCGCATGCGTAGAGCGAGTCATCGAGAGGCGAATCGGCAGAGTGGTCATCGGCGTCCTCGATCCTAACGACGCGATCCGTGGACGGGGCGAGCTACGCCTTCGAGATGCTGGGATCGAGGTGACTCGATTCGCCCCCGACCTTATGGCTCAGATTGAGGAGCTGAATCGGGAGTTTGCGCGCGCCCACGTCGGAGCACAAGCACCGGAACGCACCGAGGCCCAGACTACTGATCCCGCCGACCCCGAGGACGTCGGACCCAACGGCCATCGGATCGGATACACGGAGGACGGCGACAAGGTCGAGTGGCTTCCCGACGAAGACGGATCGGGTCCCTGGCCGCTCTTGCTTCGCCGCAACGACACAGCGATCCTCGACGCCTACAAGGAACTGTGGGACAAGGTGTGGTGGAACCGGCACCAAAACTGGGTCTACCGGCTGGAGACTGGCGAGGAGTCGCTGACGGAGGAGCGCAAGGCCCTGTTCGAGCAGGCGGCAGCTGCAGCCGCAAGGATCGAGGACAAGTACGGCCGAGAGAACCTTGGATGGGACGACTTCGATTGGGGCCTCATCAGCGGCCGAATGTCGGCGCTGTCATGGGTGCTCGGCGCAGAGTGGAACGAGTCCCTCGATACATGAGACGGCAAGCCTTTGAGATGGAACTCCAGACTTGGGTCAACCCGACGCGTTAGCTGCATGGGCTTCCCGGGGCCGAATCGGAGCTCCGGCGGACGCTCAGCTGGCGGCACCGCTCTGGTCAAGGTTGATCGGCTCTGCGGCGAGCACCGCGATCCGCGCGCACCGGAACGCTCCGGTGAGCCCCCAGCTGGACTGTAGTTCGACTCTCATCGATCGCGGATCGCTCTCGCTCGGTGCCATGTCCTGAATCACGAGGTCGAACAGGACGTTCTGGTGGTTGAAGTCGCCGAGCTCGACCGCACTGATGTCGTCGAAACGAAGGGTCGCGACTACGGGCCCGGACTCCCGAGCGCCATCGGCGGTGATCACGCTCTTCGCCAAGACGTAGATATCGAGTTCGAGGGTTGGCGGCCCGCCTACACGCCGGCCAGAGCGCAGTCGCGCGGCATCGACCTCTGCGTCGTGAAAGTGCGGCCATCCGCCGAAGTGCGCTTCGAGGATGCTGCGGTCGAGGATCGTGGGCATCCGTCTGCCTATCCGTACTCGTCGCAGTCGATCTCGGCGCCGACGTCGACGAGGAACCGCACCGTCGCGCCGTCCATGTGCCAGCCGAGGAGCTGGTGCTGCCCGCTGAGCTTGACGAGGTCTCCGTCTTCGGTGATCTCCTCCTCCTCACCGTCTGCGGCGTTGAAGCTCCGAACGATCTGCAGCCAAGCTTTGGCTTCGCCTGACTTCACGAGGTCTCTAATCTTCTCCCGGCGAGACATCACGCGCTCCATGACCTCGGCGGTCTGCTGCTGGACGTCCATACCTCGGCCCCGGCACTCGACGGCCCAGAGGTGATGACGCGGGCGTGGCGGATCGGCGTTACGGCTCCCCCTCACCCGAGATGAGTCAGGAGTGAGCCCGACGCGTTGAGCGATCTCCTCGGCAACCAGTGTGTCGCTCGAAATCCCGAAGTACACGTACTGGGCGATCTTCATCCGAGATGAAGGCTAACCGCCGCGACGGAACGTTCTAGAACGCGGCGACGGGCCGGTCGAGCTGCGGCCGAGTGACGCGGAGCAAGACGCCACCGAGCCGGGGGCTGAGGCGCGTGTAATTCGCCGACGTCTTCGCTCATTCGCATTGCGGTGGGGGTCGGTCTCGGAGGCGGGTCAAGGCTAACGCTGCGCTGCGTCAGCCAAATGGTCCGGCCGGATCCGTCGCGCCTTGCGCCCCGATCGGACCATGGCGTCGCACCCACCAAAGGAGCCAAGTGCAGCCGAGCGCCATGAGTAGGAAGGCGAGACCGGCGCCGAACTGGAAGAGCCAGGTGCTGTTCGCCGAGAGGTCGCGAGCGTCCGAAGGATCTGATGGGTCATATGAGACCGGCACTCGGCTGCCGACGCCTGCTGGGCTCTGCCTGGGGGCACCCTCGAATTCGATGCGCTTGCCGTCGGCGTCCAGGAACAGGATGATCGGCCTGTAGACATAGCTTTTTTCATCGGTGATGCGTTCGTCCACGACCACGCCCGATGTTCTGAAGCCGCCCGCGATTGGCAACCCAAGTGAGCGCGTGTGCAGACCTGTGGAGATCAGTAACGCCGCCCCGACGTACATCAAGACAACCACGCCTACAAAAATGCGTCGCCGCGTAGAAAGCGCACGGGGACTCAGCGGCTTTCGTGCGGCACGGCTTCTGGATACAGCACCGAAGGCCATCACACTCAAATCGGACCCGGAGGCCCCGTCCTTTAGCTGAACGCCCTGCAACCAGGGCGAGCCCAGGCGAGGGCGCGCGGCAGGAGGCGCATGTCCGAGATCCGAACGGCGCGGCGGATGCCGATTCGTGCCGTAGCGCTTGCTGTGTCGAGGAGGCCAGCCTCGACTCCCGCTCGGCGAGCTGAGCGGACGCCAAACGGCGGGCGCTGCTCGACGACAGCGCCGCAGCGGCCACTAGTCCCGCTCGGGCCACCCGACCGGCGGAATCGGTCTGACCGCAGCGGAGTTCCGGTTATCCGGAGGAACCGGAGAGGGACCCACGGGTGTGCCGTGTATCTGGTCTGCCTGGGCTCTTTGCTGTTGGTTCGTAGCGTCGTGGTCGGATGTCGTGGCGGGGCTTCGGTCGGTGGTCTTGGCGGTGGTCGGGCGGCCGTGGCTGGGTCGTGTGGCACGGGCGGCGGTGAAGTTCGTGGCCGGTTTGGGGTGTTGGGGGTCATGAACCGGTGTGGAGAGACGCAGATCTGAGATTTGTTGGCCGCGACCAGGTGTTCGCGCTCATTAACCCCGGTGTGGTGAGCGCGTCGAGCATCGGTGCCGCCAGGGGCGGCGGGTATGCCAGGTATCTGGAGGCCAAGACCGTCGCGCCTGAGCGCGGCGACTACTACCTCACACCTGATGGGGAGCTGACGCAGGCTCCAGGCCGTTGGCTTGCCGACCCCGAGACGCTCGACCGGCTCGGGGTTGACCCGGTCGGTCCGGTGGCCGGCGGGGATTTCATCTCGCTGATGGAGGGCCGACACCCAGGGACCGGCCGGTTCCTCCGCCCCGAGGGTGCCGGCGGTGGTCGCGGCGGGGGGATCGATGTGACGTTCAGCGCCCCAAAGTCCGTCTCGACGGTATGGGCGCTGGCCGAACCGTGGCAGCGCCAGGAAATCGAAGCCGCCCACTCGATGGCGGTCGAGCAGACGGTCGGGTACATGCGCGAGCACGTGCCAGTCGTGCGTCGCAGGTTCAGCGGCCAGATTGTTGAGGAGCCCGCGAAGGACCTGATCGCCGCCGAGTACCAGCACACCACTGCCCGCGGTGTGGCCGGTGGTCGGGCTCCTGATCCGCAGCTGCACAGCCACGTCGTGATCGCCGGTGTCGTCCGCGAGGATGACCGTCTGGTCGCGACCTGGTCACGCCCGGTGTTCCGTTCTGCTCGTGAGCTGGGCGCGCACTACCGGGCTGCGCTCGCGCACGAGCTCGCAGAGCGCGGCTATGAGATCGCCCAGGCGACCGGTAAGGACGGCAAGTACTTCGAGCTGGCTGGGGTCCCTGAGGGTTTGCGTGAGGCGTTCTCCGGCCGCTCCCGCGAGGTCGCACGGGCCGCGGAGCGATTCCGGGCACGAACGGGACGTGAGCCAAAGCGCGGTGAGCTACGCGATTTGGCGTTGGAGAACCGGCGCGCGAAGACCCTTGCAACCCGCCGCGACCTTGAGCATGTGTGGCGACAGGCCGGCAGTGAGCATGCGTTCGGGCCGTGGGAGGCGCTACAGCTCCTCGCCGGCCCCGAGCGCGCAAAGCCAGAGCGGCCGCTGGAGGATCGCGTTGAGACACGGCTGGTCGAGCATCACGCGGTGTTCGACGCCAAGGATCTGCGGACCGTCGTTTTGGAGCAGGCCGCGGGTGAGATGTCCCCCGAGCAGGCACTCCGCGTCGCGAAGGGCATGGTTCGTGACCGGCGCGTCTTGACGCTCGAGGGCGGACGGATGACGACGCTGGCTATCCGGGCGCAGGAGCAGGCCATCGAACGCCGCGCCCAGCAGCTCGCCGCACCCGGCGGCAGGGATGTCGGCGAACGCGCTCGCACTCGGGCGATCAGCGAGGTCGCAGAGCAACTCGCCGGACCACCCACGCCAGAGCAGACCGCGGCCCTCACGGCGATCACCGGTGATGAGCGCCTCGCGGTGCTCGTCGGCCCCGCCGGAACAGGGAACCGCGCCGCAAGCGTGCGCTCTCGAACACTTCGATCAACTCCATCCTCGCGCTGCTCAGCCAGATCCTGCAGCGGGCCGAGGACTATCGCTACATCGAGCGCAACCCGCTCAAGCTCGGCGAACGCAAGGAGCGGTTTCTCCCGGCCGCGAAGCCAGCGAGGACGTTCCTCGAGGTTGACGAGCTGCTCGCGCTGCTCGACGCAGCCGGTGAGCTCGACAAATCGGCCCGCCGCGACCGGCGCGTCGGTCGTCGCGCGTCACTCGCGACCCTCGCTCTCGCGGGCTTCCGGATCTCCGAGCTGTGCGATTTGCGCTGCGCCGACGTCGACCTCGCGCGTGCGCGCTTCAAGATCTCTGACGCGAAGACCACGAAGGGGATACGCGAGGTTGAGATGACGCTCTGGGCCCGAAGCGAGCTCGTGCGTCACCGTGAGCAGCGCATCCGCGACGAGTTCCCGATGGAGCCGACCGACCACTTCTTCGGAACCACGAGCGGGAGTCGCCGGGACGCCGATCGCTTCCGCGACCGCGTGCTGGCGCGCAGCACCCAGCTGGCAAACACGAAGAGAGCTGAGCAGGGACTCCCGGCGCTCCCGAAGATAACGCCGCACTCGCTGCGTCGCACCTGGGCGATGCTCGCCGCGCAGGCGGGCCGCGACCCGCACTGGATCTCCGATCAGATCGGCCACACCTCGGCCGCGTCACGCTGCAGGTCTACCAGCAGACGCGCCATCGGCGTCTCTCAGACCGGGAGCGCCAAGCGATCTGGGAGCTGATGCGCTTCGCCGATGAGCCGGTCGCATGCCCGTTTACACGCCAGGTCACGCGGGTGACCGACGGCGAGTTTAGGCCGCTGAATGGGCCAACGGCCTCTATTGGTGCTTCCGCTGCCTCCGGAGCCTCACAGCCGGACGACTCAATTCCTGTAAGCGTTCAGTGGGGTAGGGGGACATAACTCTGCCTCGTCGAATCGTGTGGCGTGGAGCGCGCGGAGGCGGAGGCGATCTATGACGCTGGGCGTGAGGCTGTAGTTGAAGTTCTGCTTGCG
>Ga0182024_10011453_pt1 | contig 17789 bp, 15 predicted proteins | sample P32metaG_FD_120480 | JGI IMG/M metagenome (GOLD analysis project Ga0182024, IMG submission 120480) | Permafrost microbial communities from Stordalen Mire, Sweden - P3-2 metaG (Illumina Assembly) | ecosystem: Environmental > Terrestrial > Soil > Wetlands > Permafrost | place: Sweden: Stordalen... | reverse complement strand
CGTGCGGTGGATGCCGAGATAGGTGCGATCAAATTGCAGTTCAGCCTTGGGATGTTCGGTGATGATCTGGAAAAGATCGTTCTTGGGCACGCTGAAACAATCGAGCAGTGCTTGATAAACGATGAGGCCTACTTGAGAGCGGTATTCGGGGGATTTGCCTTGCTGAAGATCGATGCGGGCAAGAGGCATGAGTGCTCCTTCATGAGTGCGAGTTGGATGCTGGGATATCGATGCGGCGACTGGCTCGAAGGGTGCGGTCGCGCCGGCGGTGAGATTAACCACAAAGGGCACGAAGGGTTCACTAAGGTGACGGTGCGTGCGCGGAGTATTGGAGAGCTTGCTGTGTTACACTTTTGAATTCGCAGATAACTTTCCCCCTGATACAGGAAATCCGATCCGCACATGCTTCTTTCCAAAGAATATGTGGGCTACCTGGCCCGCGAAGTTACCAAGAAACTGATAGCCGGCAAGGCCATTGAAACCGCGGCTGTGCCAAAGGTCACGGAGCGCGTGCATGCCGCTCTCCTCGAGGAGATGACGCTCGAAGACCGGATCAACGACGAAGTGCGCGTGATTCTCGAAGCCTACTCCGAAGAGATGAACAAAACCGGCGCCAACTACCAGGAGATGTTCCGCAAAGTGAAGAGCGAACTGGTGCGCAAGTACAAGGCGGTGCTGTGAGACTGAGCCGCGACAAAGTGAACGTGCTGGCGCGGGCGGTTGCCGATGCGCTGAAGCAGATGGACGAAGTCGAGTTTATCGAAGACCCGAACACCATCCGGCAGGAGACGCGAAAGATTCTGGAAGAGTTGCTCAATCATGAAGAGCGCATCGATCAGGCCGCCCGGCTGAAGATCGAGAGCCAGAAGCGCACCATTCTTGAAGGTTCGCAGGAGTGGGACATTCTCTATCGCAAGTATTACAACGAGGAAGTGAAGAAGCTGGGGATATAAGGCCGCTTTGCCTGAGAGCTGCAAGAGCCTTTAACCGCAAACTGCGCCAAGGTTTCGCGAAGGTCGCAAAGAAAAGCGGAGCCGCACTGTGAGTGCGGCCAGGCATTCGTTGACTCATCCCTGTCCCGTCCGTAAGATGTAGCGACTCGCAAACCGCCGAGTCGCTGATGATCTCCCAAACCATTTCGCACTACCGCATCGTCGAGAAGTTGGGCGGCGGCGGGATGGGCGTTGTCTACAAGGCCGAAGACACGCGGCTGCACCGGTTTGTGGCGCTCAAGTTTTTGCCGGACGAAGTGGCGCGCGATCCCCAGGCACTGGCGCGTTTTCAGCGTGAGGCGCAGGCGGCTTCGGCGTTGAACCATCCGAATATCTGCACGATTTATGACATCGGCGACGAGGATGGCAAGGCGTTCATCGCCATGGAGTTTCTGGATGGCGTGACTTTGAAGCATCGCATCGAAGGGCGTCCGCTGGAGAAAGAGACGCTGATTGCGCTGGCGATTGAGATTGCCGACGCGCTGGATGCGGCGCATGGCAAGGGGATTGTGCATCGCGATATCAAGCCGGCGAACCTTTTTATTACGGAGCGCGGGCACGCGAAGATTCTGGATTTCGGATTGGCCAAGGTAACGCCTGGAGCGGGTTCGTCGACCCTGCTTGCGGGCGCGGCGACGCAGGCGGCGAGCATTGACCAGCAGCATCTGACCAGTCCGGGGGCGGCGTTGGGGACGGTGGCTTACATGTCTCCGGAGCAGGCGCTGGGCAAGGAACTGGACACGCGCACGGATTTATTTTCGTTTGGCGCGGTGCTTTATGAGATGGCGACAGGCACGATGCCATTTCGCGGCGAGACTTCGGCGGCGATTTTTAATGCGATTCTGGAGCGGCCTCCGATTTCGCCGGTACGGTTGAATCCCGATGTTCCGGCGAAGCTGGAAGATGTGATCAACAAGGCACTGGAGAAGGACCGGAATCTGCGCTACCAGCATGCGGCGGATTTGCGGGCTGACTTGCAGAGGTTGAAGCGTGATACGGAGTCGGGGCGAAGCGCGGCGGTGGTGGCGGAGTCGCATCCGCTCGCGCAGGGATCGGGGCCGGTATACGGCGCAGCGCCGGCGCAGGGATCGGGGCCAGGGCAGGCGGTTTCGGGGCAGGTGCCAGCGGCGCCGAGCGGGTCATCGGGCGGATCCCCGGCAGCAGCGACTGCGCTTCCGTCACAGGATTCTTCGAGTGTGACCGCTCCCGCATTTTTTGCCGGCAAGCTGATTTTGGTTTTTGCTGCGGTCGCGTTGGTGATTGCGGCGGTGGCGGGATTTTTCTATCTGCAGGGGCGGGGTCCGAGCCCAAGCGCGGGACTTCACAGGTCGGTGGCGGTGCTGTACTTCAGCAATCTGTCGCAAGACCAATCGCTGAACTGGCTGAACAGCGGCCTTACCGACATGCTCACGACGAACCTGGCACAAGTGAAGGGGTTGGACGTGCTTTCCACCGAGCGGGTAATGGGCGCGGTGCAGCGGGCGAGTAAAGATTCGAACGGACTTGACCCTTCGAAGGCGCAGCAGGTGGCGCGCGATGCAGGGGCCGATGCTTATATTACCGGCGCATTGCTAAAGATTGGGCCTACGCAGCTGCGGCTGGATGTGCGAGCGCAGGATACGGGAACGGGGCAGATTTTGTTTTCGGAGAAGCTCGAGGGGCAGGACCTGCAAAGCATTTTCGGCATGGTGGACCGGCTGACTTCGAGCATTGCCGCAAGTTTTCTTCCGGCGTCGGAGCAGCCGAAGCAAGCTCCGGAGATTGAGCAGGCTTCGACTTCGAACGTGGAGGCTTATCACCACTACCAGTTAGGCGTTGATTATGGGCGGCGTTTTCTAACCGCGGAAGCGATTCGAGAGTTGGAAGAGGCGGTGCGTCTGGATCCGCAGTTTGCGCTGGCTTACATGCGGCTGGCCGATCAGTATGGCTTAGCGCTCGACATGCGCCAGAGGGACGAGGTCAATCGTAAGCTCGATCAACTGCAGTCGCGGCTGCCGCGCTATGAGCAGTTGTATTTGCAGGTGATCAAAGCCGACCGCTCCCGCGATATTGAAGCCAGCATAGCCGCCCGTCAGCAATTGGTCTCTGAGTTCCCTCGCCAAACCATGGATCGAGGTATTCTGGGCGTCATCCTCGGCGAAGCAGGAAAGAATGATCAGGCCCTCGAGTTGCTCAAACAAGGACTGGCGCTCGATCCGAAGAATGAGGATCTGCTCAACTTCCAAACCTATCAATTGGGGCGGGCGGGCGATATTAGCGGCGCGCTAGCGGCTGATGACGCTTACATGGCGGTTCGTCCCGGCGATCCCAATCCGTACGATAGCCGGGCAGATATATTGTTCACAGCGGGGCGCGACGACGAAGCCGCGGCGGCTTTCCGCAAAGTGATTGAGCTGAAACCGGATTTTGGCGGCTATGGAGAATATGCCACTCTGGCGATCGTTTACAGCGATCAGAGAAAAACCGACATGGCCAATGCCGCGTTTCAGCAATTTGCGCAGCGCACGTCGCCTCTGGGCCGCCTTTACATTCCAGGATTTGAGGCGCAGTTTAAGCAGTCGGAAGGCGATCTGGAAGGCGCGCTTGCCAAGTATCGTGAGTCGGTACAGAAGCTTGGGCAGGCAAAACAGTACGATGCGGCTGCGGATTCACTGCGGGCATTGGCCATACTTTCCGGGCTGATGGGGGAAGGCCCTTCGGCGCTCGCTTTTGCGCAACAGCAGAAACTGGACGACAAGCAATTGCCGATTGTCGGGCTTCTCGAAACCTTGGCGGGAAACACGGCGGCGGCGCGGCAAAGCTGGCAGCGATTTGCCTCCAGCCATCCGTGGATTTCATCGCGCGAGATCGAGACCGAGGAAGCGTACGCCGACATTGCTGCAGCAGTACAGCGAGGGGATGGGCAGACGGCGCTTAACCGCGCGGCTGCCGTCCCAGATTTTCAGGATGCCGGCCTGCTCTTTCTCAAGGGCCGTGCGCATCTGCTGACCAACGATTATTCCTCGGCGGAGCATGACTTTCGCGCCACGATACGGCAAAGCCGCTCGTTGATGAATCCGGAGGCAATCTCGCGGCGATTCCCCGTGCTTGAAATGCTTTCCCACTACTATCTGGGACAGCTCTACGAGCGCACGAACAAGCGTGACCAGGCGGTGAACGAGTATCAGGACTTTCTATCGCACTTTCCGAATTCTCACACCAAGTTGCCGCAGGTTGCCGACGCGCGGGCGTCGCTGAAGCGGCTGATGCAGTAGTTGCAATGACGAATGCTTTAACTCTTGTGGAGCCCTCGTCAGATTGCCTGAAGCAGCAGTAGTGCGCCTATTCCAGCTAATCCCAGATAAATGTATTTCAGGAACGCGTCGCCGTGCAGGCGGTGATTAATGGCGCGTCCGGCGAAGACGCCGAGCAGGGTGACGGGCAGCGACACCAGGTAATAGTGCGCGACGGTGGGAGTCCAGAGACCGGCGAAATAAAAACCGGCCATACCGATGATGCTGGCTGGCAGAAAATATCCCTGGAGGGTGGCGCGGAAATGTTGGGCGGACCAGCGGCGCATGGCTCCGTAGATGACGAGAGGCGGGCCGTTCATGCCGTAGGCGCCGCCGAGAATGCCGGCGAAGAATCCGCAGAGGAGAAGCCACCCGCGATGGTCGTGCTTGAGTTCGGGCGGAGTGCGGCCGAGAAGCGAGTAGATGGAGAAGGCGAGGATGACCGCGCCGAGAGCAGCTTTGACGAACCTTTGATGGCTGCTGGTGAGCAGGAGCAGGCCGAGGGGAATGCCGAAGAGAGTGGCGAGGATGAGCCATCCGGCGCTGAGCAGGTGGATTTTTTCCCAGTCTTGTATGACGATAACGGCGGCGATGGTGATCGAAACCAGTACGGCGAGCGGGGCGGCGACTTGCAGCGGGATGCAGAAGGCGAGGAGCGGAACTGCGATGAGAGCCTCGCCGAAGCCGAAGGTGGAGCGGATCAGCGTGGCGATGAGCACGATAAGCAGGACGAGGAGGGTGGTGAGGTGGATTGTGATCTCCGAGGTCTAGAAAGTCGTCATTGATTTTCTCATGGCGCAGGCCAAAGAGCTTTTCACCGCGAAGCGCGCGAAGGGCGCGAAGCAAAGCGGACTGCACCAGCAAGACTGCACCAGCAAGACTGCACCAGCAAGACTGCACCAGCAAGACTGCACCATCAAGAAAAAATGCCCCGCGCAATATTCGCGCGGGGCAAGTGAGAGAGATGAAGGGGCCCAGAGGAAACTGTTATGCGGCTTTTCGGCGCTGCTGGATGGTTTCTAATTGCTGGCGGTACTTTTGCGCGTTGCCGACGATCTTGCGCTGCGGCAGGCTGTTGATCCATTGATCGTGCGGGATGCTGCGGCGCTCGCGGCGGGTGCCGATTCCGCCGCGGTGCAGAAGATTGGCGGGTCGCTTCTCGGCGGTCTGCTGCTGCCAGCCGGTCCCCGCAGTTACGTTGAAGACTCCGATGTAGCCGTTCACCAGAAGTTGAAATGGCGTCTGCACCTTCTTCATGCGATCGAACTGTGTGGAACCTTCGGTGCGGAAACTTTCGAACCAGCTGGGGTAGACGAAGTCGGAGACGAGAATGTTATCGATCTTGTAGCCGAGGCTGTCGTCTTCGCAGGCGTCGCAAACTTCGTAGGCGTAGAGGATTCCGGCGGTGTTCGTGTTTTGCACGAAGACAGTGAGGTTGATGTTGGGGTCGCCCAACATTTCCAGAAGTTCGTGGCTGGCGGTGACGGTCCAGGATGTGCCGGCCTTCAGGTCGCTGGCGACGAAGGCTTTGCCGATGGGCAGCCCTTCGCTGGTGAGGTCGTGGTAGCCAAGGGCGTTGGCTTGATCGGTGTCGTCGAGCAGCACCAGCCACCAGCTTCCGCTGGGCGGTTGCGTACCTTTGGGCACAATGGCGAGTTCGGCGGCGGTCCCCCAGGCTGGGAAAAAGTCATTGGTGACTTGTTTCTGAAGCGCGGCGACGACGGAAACAACATCGGTATCGGCGAGCACTGTGCTCTCGTTAATGATAGAGATTTGAATGGTGGAAGTTTGAGCTTGCGTCGGTTGCGGCATAGGGTTTTCTCCTAAAGGAAATTCGGAGAACGCGCAGCGTGAGTTGCGTGACTCTGTGAGAAAAAGCTTATACGCTGAAAGGAAGACAGCAACGATTTTGCCGCGAAAAAAGTGAAAGCGATTTCCAATTTGGAACTGACGCTTTAAATTCTGAGCGGTGTTGACAAAGTGGATTCGGATTTCTGTTGCCATGTTTCGAAATCTAGAAATTGCGAGTGTGATCGCGAAAGCCGCGGCGGATGCGGGGTTTGAACTTTCCGGCGTGGCGGCGGTCGAGAACTTTGCGGAGCTGGAATATTTTCCGCGCTGGATTGAGCAGGGCCATGCGGGCGAGATGAAGTATCTGGAGGCGCGCGACGAGCAGGGAAGGCTGAAGCGCGCATCGTTGGCGCATGTCGCGCCGTGGGCGAGAAGCGTGGTGGTGTGCGCCATCAATTACAACACGGCGCTACCGTACTCCACGCAGGTGCCGGATGGTTGTGAAGATGCGAAAGGCCGGGGATGGATCTCGCGTTATGCATGGGGCCAGCAGGATTATCACGACTCGGTGATGCCACGACTGCGGCAGGTGGAGGCAGCGCTGCGAGAGGCTGCGGCGACCGACGATCTGGAGACGCGCTGCTATGTCGATACTGGGCCGATTGTGGAGCGCGTGGTGGCGAAGTATGCCGGCGTGGGATGGATTGGGAAGAACACCTGCACCATTAATCAGAAGATCGGGTCGTGGATATTTCTGGGCGTGATCCTTACTTCGCTGGAGGTTAAGCCGGGCGTGCCTGCGCCCGACCGCTGCGGAACTTGCACGCGTTGCATCGATGCATGCCCGACGGATGCGCTGATTGCGCCGTATCAGCTGGATTCCAATAAGTGCATCGCGTATCTGACGATTGAGAAGCGCGGCGCGATTGCCGAGGAGCTGCGGTCTGGGATGGGGCGGCATGTTTTTGGCTGCGACATTTGCCAGGATGTGTGTCCGTGGAACCGGAAGGCGCCGGCGACGGAAGCGGAGGAATTTCAGCCGCGGGAGAACTTGGTGAATCCGGAGCTGGAGTGGCTGGCGGAGATGAGCGAGGAAGAATTCCGCAGCGTGTTTCGCGGCTCTCCGGTGCGGCGGGCCAGGCGGTCTGGGCTTCGGCGGAATGCGGTGATTGCCATGGGGAATAGCGGGGAGCGGAAGTTTTTGCCGGTGCTGGAGAAGTTGAGTGAGGATGAGGATGAAGTTGTGAGAGAGAGTGCGGAGTGGGCGGTGAGGAAGTTGAACATCAGGGGCTAAAGCCCTCTCTTCCGTGGGAAGACCTTTAGCGCAGCGCTGAAAGCGCTGCGCCACCCAAAAGCGCCGCCACTACGCAAAAGCGTGTGCGCTTTCGGAAGTGCGGCGGTTTGTTGGAGCCATTTTGCTTTCGGCAAAAGGCGCTGTCGAGCTTTGCTCGACGGGACAGCCGGGGGCGGCTGTCCCTACATGGACCGTGCCGATACGTCAGTTGTCCCTGGGAACTAGAGTCGCAAAGTCAAAAGCCCCATCCTGTTGCGAAGAAAGCGGCAAGGATGGGGCTCTCGATTTTCATTCCTTAATGCAACGCCTCTCCACCTGCGTTCTCCATAGTTACTTCACCAACACGGCCAGGTTCTGCGGGCTGGTGATTGTATAGGGTGAGCCGGGCGCTTGGGTTGCTGTGGTCGAGGTGATGGTGAAGACGAAGAGTTTTCCGGCCGAGGTGCTGATGGCGTAGAGGTGGCCGACGTTGTCCCAGAAGACATGGTCGATCTGGTCGGTGGTGAGCAAGCCGCTCAGCTTAGTGATGGGATTAGCGCCGTTGAAATGGAAAACCTGCACGCCGGTGGTTCCAGAGATCGCCAGGTATTTGCTGGACGGCGAGATGCGCACATCGGTCGCGCTGGTGATGGCGGTGGTCGGCATATTCGCAGCCGTGCTGGTGGTGATGAGGTTTCCGGAGGTGCCGGAGGTGTAGACAGCAATTTGTACCGGGCCCGCGGGTGCCCAGGTGTTAACGCTGAGCGGGGTAAGCGGGATCGCTACGTGGTTGGCTGAGTCGGAGGCCGCGAGGTATGGGCAATAATATTCGCCGGCGGGCGCGGAAGGGATTGTGGGCTTGATGCTGGCCTGCGTGAGCATCTGGTCGTTATTGCGCTGGTATCCGTAGATGGTGGCAGCGGAGCGATAGCAAGAGGAGCTATAGCCGTAAGTATCGTCGGCGTTGAAGGCTAGGGGCGAGTTGAAGGCCGGACTGGCAATGGCCGATCCGAGATAGTCGATAGCGCCGGTGGTGGCGTTGATGCTGAACGACTGATACGCGTTGTTGGCGCAGGTGCTGCCGAGGTAGTCGGGATCGTAAAGGCTGGCGCCGGTGCGGTCGAGGAAGACGGCTTCCGGACCGCCGCAGCCATCCTGGTTGAAACCCTGGGCGTTGATGGTGGAAACTTGCGTGAGCGCGCCATTCGAGGCGATGGAGAAGGAGTCGATATCGATGCCATTGGTGCCGAAGAGGAATTTTCCGTTCAGCGCCATGTTCTGGACGTTGGCGGCAAAAGGCGAACCGGAGATAGCCGTAAGCTGGCCTGTGGAGGCGACGCTGAATCCATTGACTTCGTAGGCGTTGCCGCCCTGAGTTGACGATACGTAGACGAAGGCGGTCGGGGAACCGGACGGGACTTGCGCTTTCGAATCAGTTGGTGAAGACGGGACCTGAGAGAAAGCCAGAACTGAGCTGGCGAAGGTCGCAACCAGAAAGAGTGAGCGGACACCGAGAGAGCGAAGCATAACGAAGAGGCCTCACGCAAAAACTGTTGATCGTTCCGTGGAAAACAGAGTCAAACGCCTGAGTTGGTAGGTTTGAGACTGTGAACGAAAGCTACCAGATTGGAAAAATTAGTTAATACAGAGGAAACCTGAAGGGTGCTCCTTTGAGTACCTACCCCCTGTTGAAATTGAAATCAGAACCTAGCTGAAAACCCACTTCCCCGCCAAGAGCGCGAGAAGTGGGTAGTGGTTGACGGAACGAACGCCTCAGGCGAATGCCTTAGTGCGGCGGAAAGTGGTCGAACATTTTGTCGACGGCTTTGTCGAGTTTCTTCTCGTTCTTTTCGGGCTTGTTGGAGAGCGAGTCACTCGACACGCCGCGCCAAATCAACTGTCGGTTGTGGGCGTCGTAAAGGTCGACGACGAGCGAGCCCACCGGGTAGTTTTCCACTTGGGTGGTGGTTTCGCCGAAGCCTCCCCAACGCCAGCCGCCCATGCCGTCGTAAAAGGTCTGGTATTCGCGCTGGTTGTGGGTGCTGCCAACAGCGGTGATGGCGACGTCGCCACCGCTATCCACGCGCTGCCAGCCTTTGGCTTGTAGGGCGTGGTCGACGGCGTCTTGAATGCGACTTTGCCAGAGTGGATCGGTGGTTTTTACCTTCTCCCAATAGTAGGTGTGGTATTGGGAGAAATTTGCGTGGTGATCGTAATCGGTTTTCACTTCCTGTGCCCAGGCAACGGAAGCGAGAAACAGGAGGGCGACCAAGGAGGGGAATAGTATGCGTTTGGTCATCGGTCACTCCAAAGCAAAGATTCCAAAGCAAAAGATCTCGTGCGCAAGGCCGGGCAGGTTCGCGATCGGCGGATTGCGCAATAATGAGATGCTTTGCGGGCGTGGCGGGAAACGCTCTCCGGAACTGTTTTGAGCGAAGTACAGGAAGTTACTGAGAGCGCGTGCTAGAATTCGCCGCCGAGAGGGATTCGATGATGAGGATTGGTATGCGTTCTGCTGTCTTTTTTGCCTGGCTCGTGGGTTTGCTGGGCACGATGTTGTGTGCTTCCGAGACCGGCGCAGCACAGAGCGCTTCGTCGCCGGCAAAGCTTTCGGTGCATTGGGAGGAGTTGACTGCAGGTGATTTCCGGCTGGGGATTCAGCGGGCGCAGGGGACTTGCGTGCTTCCTTTCGGGATTCTGGAAAAGCATGGGCCGCACATGCCGCTTGGGACCGACTTGCTAGATGTGCGGTACGCGGCGCTGCACGCGGCGGAGGAGGAATACGCGATTGTGTTTCCAGAATATTATTTTGGGCAGATCGCGGAGGCGCGGCATGAACCTGGAACGGTCGCTTACAGCCGCGAATTGCAACTGTCTTTGCTGCAGGAAACGACTGACGAGATGGCGCGCAATGGGTGCAAGAAGGTGATTATCGTCAACGGCCACGGCGGGAACGAAAGCCTGCTTCCATATTTCGCTGAGACGCAGTTGGATAAGCCGCACGACTATGTCGTTTATGTTTTCGACAAGCGGAGCCCGGATTCAGGCGGACCTAAGAAGAAGACGACGATCGACATGCACGCGGGCGAGAGCGAGACTTCGAAGATGCTGATTGCGCGTCCTGACACAGTGCACCTTGAGCGCGCGGGGAACGAATCGGGCGCAGACCAGCACCGGCAAAATCTTCCCGAAGATGTCTATACGGGAATCTGGTGGTATGCGCGCTTTCCCAATCATTATTCCGGCGATGGGTCGGCGGCGACGGAGGAGTTGGGAAAGTTTCAGATGGATTGGTGGATTGATGCGGTGCTGAATACCATCCGCGCGGTGAAAGCCGATGATGTGAGCCTGAAATTGCAGAACGAGTTTTATGAGAAGAGTAAGCATCCGCTGGAGACGCAGCCGTGAATCGGGGGTCCGGTCGTGGGTGTTGGGTCATAGGTGTTAGGTCTTAGGAAACAAGATATTAGGGTTGGTGTTGGCCAATGGCCTAAGAACCAAGGCCTAAGACCAGACACCCATGACGTAACACCGTTCTCACGAATTCCCGATTAACGCGCCGGTGATGAAAACCAACACCCCACCGAGCCCTACTTGCAGCGCGGCTGAGATCCAGGGACTGTCCATGTAACGGTGGCGAATCCAGGTGATAATGGCAAGTTCGGCGACGACGACCGCGCCGGCTGCCCAGAGCGCGGCGCGAAAATCTTGCAGAAGAAATGGCAGAGTGTGGCCGATGCCTCCAAGAGCGGTCATGGCGCCGCAGATCAAGCCGCGCACCCAGGGGTGGCCGCGGCCAGTCAGACTGCCGTCATCGGAGAGAGCTTCGGCGAAGCCCATGCTGATGCCGGCTCCGGCGGAGGCCGCAAGGCCGACTAGGAACGCCTCGTGACTGTTCTTGGTCGCGAACGCGGCGGCGAATACTGGTGCGAGAGTTGAGACGGAACCGTCCATCAGGCCGGCGAGGCCGGGCTGCACGATCTGCAGGACGAAGAGGCGGCGTTGCGCTTTCTCTTCATCGGCTTTTACGTTGGCGGGTAGTTTTTCTTTGTCGAGTTCCTGGGCGCGTTCTTCGTGCTCGCGCTCTTCGTTGATGAGATCGTCGAGCAACTGGCGGATGCTGGCGTCTTGTGTACGGGCCGCGGCTTTTTCGTAAAAGCGGCGCGTCTCCACTTCCATGGTGCTGGCTTCTTTGCGGACGGCTTCGATGCGCAGTGGGCGAATGAGCCACAGGGCGGGGCGCTCGACGAAACCGCGAACATCCTGGCGGCGGATCAAGGGAATGTGCTCGCCGAATTTCTGGCGAAAGAGTTCGATCAGGCGACGGCGGTGGCCGGACTCTTCTTCGCGCATGCCTTCGAACATGGCGGCGGATGCGGGATAGTCCAGACGCAGACCTTCGGCGAAGTCGGCGTAGACTCGCTCATCTTCTTCTTCCAAGGAAATGGCCAGGGCCAGCACTTCGCGTTCGCTCAATTCGTGAAACTTCTTCATGGCGGATTAGCTTAACGTTTCGTGCGGGTCTTAGACAAATCGAAAGCAGGACAGCGGAAATCGAGTAATAGAGTATAGGAATGCGGGGCTAGGAAGTCTTTTTTTAGCTGGGCAATGGTGTAGTTTATTTTTCTTTACTCCTTGGCGATACCGTTGCGCGCTTTGTGGCTAACAGCTTTTAAAGCTTTTGACCGCAAAGGCCGCAAAGAAATTCCGCAAAGTTCGCGAAGAACTGCGAGCGCACGGACACTACACCCCTAACTAATTTTCCGTTAAATTGGACTGGTTTTGGCCCTTATGCGTGGATTTACTGACTTCGGTAATTGGCCTTTCCGATCGATGACAACTAAACTTTAGTTATCGGGTTACTACCTAGAACATCATACTAGGGAGAGCTATGTCTTGGTGGGCTACAAAGCGGCGCGGGTTGGGCACGTTGTTTGTGCTGATGCTGGCGTGTGCCGGCTTCGCGCGCGCGTCGGCCACTCTGCTGCTGGAAGAGCCTTACGGCAAGCTGGGATTCTTTACGGCCACGGGACATGCTGCCGTTTATTTGTCGGGAGTTTGCGCTGCGACTCCGGTGATGCTGCGTCCCTGCCTGCCGGGCGAGTTGGGCGTGGTAATCAGCCGCTATGACGGCGTGGATGGCTACGATTGGCTGGCGATTCCGCTGATTCCTTATTTATATGCGGTGGAGCAACCGGAGGACATCCCGCTGTTTGCCGATCCGAAGATGGTATTGTTCTTGCGCGATCAATACCGGCGGAAATATCTGGAACAGGTTGCGCCAGATCTGGAGAACGGAAAAACTCCCGGCGGGAACTGGTATGAGCTGGTTGGGTCGTCTTACGACCGGGCTGCGTACGCCTTTGAAATTGAGACGACGGCGGCGCAGGATGTGGCGTTCATTAAGAAATACAATTCGTCGCTCAACCGCTCGCACTTTCATTTGACTTACCGCAACTGCGCGGATTTCGCCAAGGACGTGATCAATTTTTATTATCCCCATGCGCTGCATCGCAGCATTGTTGCGGATGCGGGGATCACGACGCCGAAGCAGATGGCGAAGACGCTGCTCAAGTTCAGTGACCGGAATTCGGAGCTGCAGTTTACGCGCTTCGTGATTCCGCAGGCTCCGGGCAGCGCGGCGCGAAGCACGCAGGTGCATGGCGTGGTGGAGTCGTTTCTGAAGTCGAAGAAATATATTGTTCCCACAGCGGTGGTGAATCCGATTCTCGCAGGATGTGTGCTGGCGGTGTATGAGGGAACGGGCGCGGGGCGCTTCGATCCGGCGCGGAAGGCGCTGGTGTATAACGCGGAGCGCGGATTGGAGAAGCCGATCGGAGCTGAAGATCGGCGCGCCTACCAACTTGAGTTGAATCATTTAGTCGCGGCCTTGTCGGCGGAAAGCAGCGACGACCGGGCGGAGAAGTGGGGACGGGTGCTGCACAGCTCCGCGCCGGGCTTTGACGCGGCTGGACGGCCGATCCTGCTCATTCACGAAGGCGAGGACCTGTTGAGCGTTGGCGTTTCCGGCAGCAATCTTCTTACAAATGACGCGGCGGAGCGCTTTACGCAGGGTATGCTGGAAGCGCGGCTGCGCGCGGAATTAAAGCGGGGATCGTCACCAAAAGTGTCGGAGAACGACGTGGAGCGCGACTGGAGCTTGTTGCAGAAAGCGTTGAACGGCGATCCGGACGCGCCGGGGATGCAGGGCGGATCGCAGTCGGCAGCGCGGAACCAGCGGTAGTTTGTTAGGGCGAGTGTACAAACAAATCCAGCCAAGAGTTAGTCGAGTCAATCCATCCGCGCGAAGCGGCAATAAAAGGCAATAACGGACAAACGTTCACGCATCCCTACGGGATGCGGTTCCGTTTCTAAGCCTTAACCCGGCGCTGAACGCGCCGGGCTATTGTCGGTCGCCCCTGCCGGGGCGAAGACTAAACTGCCTCAGCGTTTACGGACGGAATTATTGCCCCCGCTCAATCGGGCGTTAATCCGCTACGCTATTTCGTTTGCTGACTTTGAGCGCGCATTCACCTTACTGCTGTTGCTGATCTTGTTGTTGCGGAGGCGGTTGCGGGCGCTGGCCGAGCGGCATTCCGGGCGGAGGATAGCCCGGCTGACCGGGCTGCCCAGGCTGAGCTGGCGCTCCGGTCTGGCCGTTTTGTTGCATTTGAAGTTGACGCTGCTGCATTTCCTGGAGCATCTGTTGGGGCGTCTTCACGCCGGGCTGGTCGGGATTCGCCGGTTGCTGGTCGGCTTCGGCTGGCTGGTCCGGAGTTTCGTCGACGGATTCATCGGCGGCTTCGGCGTCCGCGGCATCGGCCGCCGGGGCAGGCGCGGTGCTCTTGGCGGCGGCTTGGGCGCTGGGCGCGGGCGTATCCGGCGTTTTGGCTACCAGCACGACGCGAACCAGCAGGCCGGCATTTTCCGGTGAACCCAGCAAAACGTAGTTGAAGTGCGATCCGTTGAGGAGTTGGGCGACTACATCGCGAGCGGGTCCGGGACCGAGGTTAGTCGCAACGCGCTCGGTGGCATTGGAGGGAATGTCGATGTCGGCCGAGGTATGTTTGCGCACTCCGCGCAGAATGTCGCCCAAGGTGGAATTTGGGGCGACGATGGTGAGTTGGCCATCCTGATAGCTGATTTGCGGAGGCACCGCAGGCATGGAGTCGAGCGGAATCTGCGGAACCGGGCCTTGCGTTCCCGAGGGCAGCGGCGGCGGTAAAGCGGCTTGTTTTTTGGTTTTATGGGCGCGGTGCGTTGCCGTCGGAGTATCGGCGTGGCCCATGGAGGTTATGCACAGGAATCCAGCAGTCAATGACACCGCAAGCTTGAATCCCGCCCTCATGAAAACCCTCCACTGCGCTCGTCGTGACTGATTCGGGGGAACGGCAGACAGGTTGATTTTAGCACCGCCTGCGGCTTCCGCAGCCGCGAAAATGAGCTTTCGGCAGCGTCCCTACCCGATAGAACGTATTGACTTTATTCCCTTGCAAGTGGAATTTGGACAAGATCCCGAAATGCCGCCAGGGCAAGTAATTGCATTGGGCGAGCCTTGGTGGGCATAGAATCATTCGCTTGAGGTCAAGAAATGTTAGGAGAAGAATGCTTGCTGAAGCGCCGCTCCGTGGAGGGCAGGAATTCCTTCGTAATTTCGCGCCGGAAGGTTTGGCTGACCTTTGTGGTTTTGGGTGTGCTGGCCTTCGCAGCCGTGACGGCTGGGGCCGAGAGTTGCCTCACCGCCAGTGAGATGGACGCGGCCACGCGTACAGTGCTGACCAATGGTGCGCAACATTATTTCGATCTGATTGCGAAGGGCGACGCGGCCGCGCTGCGGCAGAGTGCGATTCCGAGCCTGGCGGCGGATTTTTCGGGAATTGAGGGCACAATAAAGGAGAATCAGCCGGCGATGGCTGGCGGGAGGGCGACAGCGCGTCCGCCGTTTTTGCTGCAGGCGGATGGGACGGCGACGATTCCGCACGCGGAATTTTTCTGTGGGGTCTTCGGATCGAATGGGCAGACCGCGGACAGCGCCGCATTTTCTTTGGGCAGTCTTGCTCCCGGAAAGTATGCGGTTGTGATTCTGGATGTTTCTTCGGCGAAGGGCGCGTACACGGTTTCGCAGATTTTGCAGTTGATCGGCTCGGATTGGAAGCTGGGCGGACTTTATATAAAGTCCGGGCAGACCAATGGCCACGACAGCAATTGGTTTATCAGCCACGCAAAGGAATTCCAGAGCAAAGGCCAGGCGCATAACGCGTGGCTCTACTATCTTGTGGCGCGATCTCTGATTTCGCCTTTGCCGTTCATGAGCACGGCCGCTACCGACAAACTCTATGACGATTCGCAGAAGATGCAGCCGGCGGATTTTCCCGCGGACGGCAAGACGGCGGATCTTTCCGCAGGCGGGGCGACATGCAAACTGACCGCGCTGTTTCCGGAAGTGGTGGGCAGCGATCTGGATTTAATTGTGAAATATCAGGCTGCGGATGTGTCGAATACCAACACGATGTATGGCAGCAATGTGGCCGTGATGAAGGCGCTTTTGACGAAGTATCCAGAGTTGCGCGATGGGTTTGCGGCGGTGGTGGCGCGGGCCGTCGATGCGAGCGGGCGGGATTATGGGACGATGCTGGCGATGAAGGATATTAAGTAGCGGTGCTAGGTGCTAGGTCTGTTGTTAGTTCTCGGCTTTTAGTTGTTCTTCCAGCAGGCATTCTCGTGGAGATTTGTCATCGCGCAGGCCGAGGAACACTGGGGCGCGCAGTTTGGGGCCGCTGCCGGTGTTTGTGCCTTCGGTCCATTCCGCGTATTCGATCTCGGCCACGAGTTCGGGTTTGACCCAGTAGACTTTGCGCAGGGCTTCGACTTCACCGTAAAACGGCTTCTGTTTCGTCTCGAGTTTTTTCAGCAGCTTCCAGATTTCGGCGAGCGATTTTTGCGTGAAGCCGCTGCCGGCCTGTCCAACGTGAATCAGGCGAGCTTGCTTGTCGTAGAGGCCGAGCACGACGGAGCCGAAGTGGGCGCGGCTGCCTTCCGGTTCGGTGTATCCGCCGATCACGCATTCCATGCGGTGACGGATTTTTATCTTTAGCCACTCGCTGCTGCGGCGCTCTTGATAAATGCTGTCGCGTTTTTTTGCGAGGATGCCTTCGAGTCCTTTTTGTTCGGCGACTTTGAAGAGCGCTTTGCCTTGCTGCTCGTAATGGTCGGAGTAACGCAGGGCGTCCCCGGTGACGATGATGGAGAGCAATTTTGTTTTGCGCTGTTCGAGCGGAAGTTTGCGCAGATCGTATCCGTCGAGGTAGAGCAGGTCGAAGGCGTAATACAGGACGGGGACGTCGGCGTTGGCAGCGCCGCGGCGTCCGCCGGGACGGAAGCCGGTGCGCTGCTGCATCAGGCTGAAGGAGGCGCGGCCCTGGTCGTCGAGGGCGACGACTTCGCCGTCGAGGATTGCGGTTTTGGCCTTGAGGAAGTTTGGCAGGTGTTTGAGTTCGGGGTAGCGCGGGGTGAGGTCGTTCTGGTTGCGGGAGACGAGACGGGCTTTGCCGTTTTCGATGAAGGTGATGGCGCGGTAGCCGTCCCATTTGATTTCGAAGAGCCAGTCGGGGGCGTCGAAGGGTTTGTCGATGGATGTGGCTAGCATGGGGTGGATCGCGGTGGGCATGGGGCGCTTTGTGGCGATGGACGCAGAAACCTTTACCACAGGGGGCACGGAGGACACAGGGTAAACCGGCGGAGTTTCAGCTTGGGTTGGCTTTACCCTGTGCTCCCCTGTGCCCCCTGTGGTTATGTCTTGCGTTTTTTTTTAGCGCTGGATTTTTTGGCGGATTTCTTCGGAGCTGGCTCTTTCTTTTCGGATTCTTTCGCGGCGAGCTTCTTCTTATCCAACTTGGCGACGGCGTCGGCCAGCCATGCGGCCTTCAGCTTGCCGCGGCTGCCGGAGGGGCGGCTGGTCCATTCTTTTGAGCCGGAGTCGCCGGCGATTTCGGCGAGGCTGCGCTTGCTGAGAACCGACTCGTCGTATTCGTCGATGTCGTAGCCTTCGACTTCATACTTATCGTGTTTCTTGATCAGCAGCCATTCGTTGCCTTTGCTTCCGGGACGGCGGCCTTTTATTTTGATAATGGCGAAGTCACCTTTTAATTTTTTGCCGTCGAGACGGAATTTGAGATCGCCTTTGGCGAGCATGGCCGCGGCTTCGGCTTCCGTGCCGGGAACGTATTTTCCTTCGACCGGGACCGGAGAAAGCGGCTGCCAGGTGCCGACGTCCCACACCATGACCGTTCCGGCACCGTAGTTGTTTTCTGGGATGATGCCTTCGAAATCGAAGTACGAAACGGGATGATCTTCCACCTGCATGGCGAGGCGCTTATCGGCGGGATCGAGCGATGGTCCTTTGGGGACAGCCCAGGACTTAAGAACGCCCTCCATCTCGAGGCGGAAATCGTAGTGCAGGCG
>Ga0182024_10011452_pt1 | contig 17794 bp, 18 predicted proteins | sample P32metaG_FD_120480 | JGI IMG/M metagenome (GOLD analysis project Ga0182024, IMG submission 120480) | Permafrost microbial communities from Stordalen Mire, Sweden - P3-2 metaG (Illumina Assembly) | ecosystem: Environmental > Terrestrial > Soil > Wetlands > Permafrost | place: Sweden: Stordalen... | reverse complement strand
TTCAAAATTGGGGGTCCGAATTCGTGGGGCAGGTTGCCAACCTGCCTGGCGAACGGCAGGTTGGCAACCTGCCCCACGAATTGAGACCCCCTTTTCTGAATTGAGGTACTAAGCCGCAAGCGGCAAAAGAGGTGTTCCTTGCTCAGTCGTCTCGCGCAGCTGTACGAAGCCCTGGGGACGCGGGATCTGATCCAGATCGCGATCCTCGGCGTGATGCTCTATGCATTTGTGCGCTTCCTCGGCAAGACGTGCGGCGTCGGTTCGTCTCTGGGCCGCGGGCTGGGACTGGTGGTGCTCGGGCTGTTCCTGACGTTACAGGTGGTCATCGCGTGTCTGGATCTGACGGAATTGGCGACGGTCCTCGATTACGTGCTGACCACGGCGCTGGTCGCCTTTTTGGTGATATTTCAGCCGGAATTGCGGCGCGGATTGGCGATGCTCGGCAAGGCCAAGGTCTGGCATACGTGGAATCCGACGGAGCATCCGCTGGCCGACCCACTCGCCGATGCCGCCGTGGCCCTGGCCAGCGATTGCATCGGCGCTCTCATCGCCATTCAGCGCGGCATCAATCTTTCGTCCTACGCGGAAACTGGGCAATGGATCGATAGTAGGTGCTCCGCGTTTCTGCTCCGCACCGTGTTCACGCCGAAGTCGCCGTTGCACGACGGGGCCGTCATCATTCAAGAGGGGCGCATCACCGCGGCCGGCTGCCAGTTGCCGCTGCGCAATCACGTGCCCGGCAGCGACCCGGCCCAAAAGGCGCTCGGGATGCGGCATCGGGCGGCGCTTTCGCTGAGCGAGGAGACCGACGCGGTCGTGCTGGTCGTCAGCGAGGAGACGGGCCGCATCTCCATCGCTCGGGCCGGCAAGTTCGAGGCGGTGCCACGCGACAACCTGGCCCGGCGCTTGGTGGATTTGCTGAGCATGGCGCCGGCGGCGAATCGGGCGGCGTGAACTAACGCGATTTGGGATATTGTCTGGGATCGATCATCGCCGGTCGCTCCGGCTCCCCTCTCCCCCGAGTACGGGGGAGAGGGGAGCCGGCACCCGGCCCACGCTTTTTGAAGACCGAGAGTTTCATTTTGACAGTTTGACACGGATGTTGGAAATGCAAAAATTGCATGCACTATGGTGGTTCGTCCGGCAACGCCAGCCGATGATTCTGGAATTGCTCGTGGCCTTGTGCCTGGCGTTTCTCGTCTGGCTGTACGCCCATAGCCGGGCCCAGGACACCATCGACAATGTGCTGATCCCGATCAGCTTGCAGCTCTCCGCCGGCCAGCAAGACCAGTATGAGCTCGATATTCGCGGACCACGGCAAGTGACCGTGTCGTTCGAAGGGCCGGCGTCGCGCATCCGGCAACTGCGCTACTCCGTGCAGCGCGGACTGGTCAAGGCCGTCATTCCGTGCTCCGTGCCCGAGGAACGGCTCAAGGATAGCCGATTTTCCGAAAAGATCGTCGTCGAACCGGGCCATATCGAAGTGCCGCCCGGCGTTCGGCTGGTGCTGACGGAAGAGGGCAACCTGCTGCAGGTCACGTTCCATCGGCTCGTCGAACGAGAACTGCCGGTGAAGCTGGAACATTCGCCGGACGTGCGCGTACGGCCAATCCAGCTCGACCCGGCCACGGTGCTGGTGCGCGGGCCGCAGGAGATTCTCGACCGGGCTCGCTTCATGCCCACGCAGCCCTACGCTTTTCCGCCGGGCCCCGATGGCGGCGTGGACGAGACCATCGTACAGGGCCAGGTCGATCTGGCGACGGAGTTGGGCGGCCGGCCCGTGCAAGCCAGGCCCCAGCAGGTGACATTTTCGTGCCGGGTGCATCCCAAGCAAAAGACCTACGAGCTGACCGACGTGCCGGTGCTGTTCCTGTGTCCGCCCGGCTTTCCGTGGAGCCCGACGTTTGGCGCCGACCAGTCCGGCAAGGTGACGCTGCGCATCATCGGGCCGCCGGGCGATGAGGTTCCGGTCCCCCAAGCGTACGTGGACCTGACCAAGGGCAACTTCAGCCAGGGCCGAAATCTGGAGCCGATTCGCGTGCAATTGCCGCGCGACTTCCAGCTGGCGCCGCAAAGTCCGCCGATGGTCAGCTTTTTCCTGGAAGAGAAATAATACTACAGCGCTAAGTAGCCGAATTCGCAAGAATTCGGGTGAGCCGCCGCGGATGGGAAACCCGAATTCTTGCGAATTCGGCTACGAACTCCGACTTAGCCCTGGAGAATTAGCGCTGCCGATTTGCCTGGCTTCATGGCGTGAACCGGACGATAAGCCGCCAGCGGGCTATAATAAGTGGGAAGCTTTGTTCGGCCCGAAAATCAACTCAGGGGATACTGAAAATGGCTGAAGATGTAACCACACCCGTCGCCGCGGTGCCCAAGAAGAAGGTGGCTCGCTGCGACAAGACGTGCACCTACGTCGGCGGCGGCAAGGAACCGCAGCGCTGCAAGGGCAAATGTGCTCGCGAACCGGGGCACATTCTCAATTGCAAATGCCGAAACCATGAAATGCAGTGAGGCTTGCCGATTTCTTCGTTTAGTACCTCAATTCACAAAAGGGGGGTCTCAATTCGTGGGGCAGGTTGCCAACCTGCCTTGCGAACGGCAGGTTGGCAACCTGCCCCACGAATTCGGACCCCGTGATTTACACCGTGGCCAGTTCCTTCGCCGGCGTCGTCACCGCCAGCTGCTTGGGGTTATCCATGTAGCTCCAGCGCACCAGGTCGGCGACGGTGCGCGCTTCCATTTTCCCCATCACCTTCGAGCGGTGGATGTCGAGCGTCTTGCGGCTGATGCCCAGCTCCTCGGCGATGACCTTGTTCTTCATGCCGGAAACGAGCAAATCCATCACCTGGCGTTCGCGGCGCGTGAGCTTGGCAATACGGCCGGCAATGTTCTTGCGCTCCGCCTGGATGTCGCGCCACTTCTGGCTCAGCGACAGCGCCTGCTTGAGCCGTTCGACGAGCAGCTTGTCCTTGTAGGGTTTTTCGATGACGTCGAAGGCGCCGCCGCGTATGGCCTTGACCGCGAACGGAACATCGGCATGGCCCGTCAGCAAGATCACGGGAAGCGAGACTTGCTTCTTCTCCAGTTCGTGCATCACTTCGAGGCCGCTCTTGCCCGGCAAGCGCATGTCGAGGAGAAGGCAGCCCACGGCGTTTTCCGGCAGGGCCTCCAGAAACTCCTCGGCACTGGCGAAACTGACGAGCGGCATGCTCGCGCCTTTCAGGAGCAGGCGCATGGAATCCCGGATCGACTTGTCGTCGTCCACGAGGTAAACGTTCGGTTTGGAAGAGTTGCTCATAGTTTTGGTGTCTTCGGGAGTGTGAAAAAAAAGGTAGTTCCACGGTTGGCGTGAGGTTTCGCCCAGAGTCTGCCGCCATGCGCCTGGACGATGGCCCGGCAAAGGGCCAAACCGATACCCGTTCCCTGGGGCTGGGTTGTCTGAAAAGGCTCAAAGAGATTGTGGACGGCCTGGAGGGACAATCCTTCGCCTGTATCGCGAATCGCCACTTCGATCTCCGTCGCTCGCTGCTCAACCGCGATGCGAATGGAGCGCTCGCCGGCTTTGCTTCGCTCGATGGCCTCGATCGCGTTGCGCAGCAGGTTGAGCAAGACCAGGCGAATTTGCAGGGGGTCGGCCTGGATCGCGGCAACGGTGTCGGCGAAGTGCGTTTCCATCTGGATCTTGGCTGCCAGGAATTCTCCTTCCAGTAAGTGAACGGCTTCACGGATCACATCGGCAATTTCCATGGGTGAGGGCTGCCTGGCCGTGGGCACGCTGACGCGGCGCAGGTTGCGCAGCAGCTCGGCCGCACGATCCGCCTGGAGCGAAGCCTGCTCCAGGGCGTGCCGCAAATCCCGGGAATCGATTTGGCCGGTTTCTACCAGATGACAACAAGCGCGGATGTAATTGACGATCGCCGTCAACGGCTGCTTCAGCTCATGAATCAGACCGGCGAACCAGCCCTCGGTGCCGGCGACGGATGGCGCGGGCCCCTCCCGCCGGCGGTCAGCCAGGAGCTGCTCCAGTTCCGCCGCTTTTTGCAGGGCGCGCTCTTCCGCCTTCTTGTGCCGGGTCACGGCGCGCTCGCTTTGCGCCAGGCGCTTGCGCAGCGTCTCAACTTCCTTCACCAGGTCGCCTGACGAATGCTCGAACATGGTCTGGTTCAAAGCAGATCTCATTATGAAATACCGACCGTCCACCTCACCGAATAAGTGTAAACAGGGATTCGGCGGGGGGCAACACTCAAAGACCTCTCATTTTTTAATTTTTTCTGCCGCCTGCCTTTTTCTTGCCCTTCGGGATAGGGGAATCGCCATCCCATTGGTTTCGCGGCATTCTTCGATACAACAAAAGCGTCCCCCCCTCGCCTCCACACCGTCCCCGATGTTTATGACATTTGCGTAATATAGTTGCCGGTCTGCTTGATGTGAAGACCTATTTGTATTTTCTCATGGGATTTTCCCGAGGCGACCCGTCATGAAGCGCATAGGTATTTTGACCGCGGGAGGCGACACGCCGGCCCTGAACGCGACGCTCCACGGCGCCGTCGTTCGCGCCAGCCAGCGCAAGGTCGAAGCGGTCGGGTTGCTGAAGGGATTCAGCAGCTTGTTCAATCCGCGTGTGCCTCATGTTCGCCTCAATCCGTTATTCATCCCCATCCCCGAACTCGATCCGACGCGTGGCGGCACCATCATCGGCGCCTCGCGGCAATACGTCAATGCCGCGGATACTCCCGCCGTCGAAGCGATCGTGGAGCGCTTGCGACGGCTCCAGATCGAAGGGCTCATCTGCATCGGCGGCGACGGCACCCTGAATGCCACGCTCGCCCTGGCGGAGCACTTGCCCTGCGTGCTCGCGCCCAAAACGATCGACAACGACCTCGGCCTCAACTATCGCCATGAACCCGATGAATGGACGCGCGTCGCGCTGCCGGGCCAGCCAGGGTTTCGCTATGTTCGGCAACCCTCGGCATCCTCGACGGGGCCGCTCGACCTGGAGCACATGATCAACTACGTGACGCCGGGTTTCGCCACCTCCGTGTTCGTGTCGGCCGCGGGCGTGCAGCGCATTCGCACCACCGCGGAGAGCCATCGCCGCATCGGCATCGTCGAGGTCATGGGCCGGCATTCGGGCTATCTGGCTCTCGGCTCGGCTTACGGGCAGCCGGATATCATCCTGGTGCCCGAGGTCCCCGTGGACCTGGATCGTCTCGTCGAACATGTAAAGAAGAATTATGAGGTACAAAAGAACGCTATTATTTTATGTGCCGAAGGTATTGTTGACCAGCAAGGACGGGAACTGGGCGCGGAGGAGAACTCGACCGACCCGGCCGGCAACCGCGTGCTGCACGGAGCGGCCGAGGCATTGCGGAATCTGCTGATCGAACGGCTCGGCGACAGCTACTTCACCAGCAGGAATCGCAACGAATCGGCCCGGGCAGCGATCTTCACCCGCAAGGTGGGCCATACCCAGCGCGGCGGCCGGCCGATTCAGTTCGACCGCTTTTATGGCTCGCTCCTGGGTGGCCACGCGGTGGACATGCTGCTGGAAGGCAACGTCGGCGGCGTCGCCATCTTGCAGTGGAATCGAGCCCAGGGCTTCCACCTCGGCTGCGTGCACGCCAACGATTTTCGCGATCGCTGGGGCAATATCCACGCCCGCCATATGCATCCGTCGTTTTTCGATGCCGAGAACCTGCGCGTCTCGCCGGTCGGCATCGAATACCTGCGGCAGATTTTTGTGGACGCCGTCGGGGCTGACGACGTCGAGGCGCTTCGCACCTTGTTTCATCCGGGCAATTTGACGGAGCCGTATCATTCGGTGAATGTCGATGTCAACAAGCGCGTTTGTTTGCTGGATGATTAACCATCAAGCCCGCATGCGAGGTACTCCGAGCATGCGGGCTTAAAAACCCCGCATGCTCGGAGTACCTCGCATGCGGGCTTGATTGATAATGGAGTTCCCGTGGTCACAGTCCCCTACCCGCGCGTGGTGCTCGCCCCCAAAAGGGCTCGGCCCTTCTTCGGCCAGCATCCCTGGGTCTATCCCGGCGCCATCGCCAACGTCGAAGGCGAACCGGCCGACGGCGAGGTCGTCGATCTCTGTTCGCATGCCGGTAACTTCATCGCTCGCGGCCTGTACAACAGCAAGAGCAAGATCCGCGTTCGCCTCTTCTCCTGGGCCGACGTTCCGCTCGACGAGACCTTCTTTCGCGACCGATTGCAAGCCGCCCTGCACCTGCGCCGCGACATCCTGACGTTGTGCGGCCCGGGCCAGGCGTGCCGATTGGTCTTCAGCGAATCGGACGGCCTGCCCGGTTTGGTCATCGATCAATATGACCGCTGGCTCGTGGTTCAATTCACCAGTCTGGGGTTGGCCCAGCGCCGCGAGATGATTGCCGATCTGCTGATGGAGCTGGTGCAGCCCGAGGGAATCTATCTGCGCACCGAACGCGGCATCGGCCAGCTCGAGGGCCTGGAGCTGCAAGATGGCCTGCTGCGCGGCACGGTCCCGACGGAGCCCGTGGTCATCGACGATCACGGCGTCAAGTTTCTGGTCCACGTGCAGGAAGGGCAGAAGACCGGCTTTTATCTCGATCAGCGCGACAATCGCGCGGCAGTGGCCCGGCTCGCTCGTGGCCGGCGCGTGCTCGACGCCTTCTGCTACACCGGCGGCTTTGGCCTGCACGCGCTGCGGGCCGGAGCCGACAGCGTCCTGGGCATCGACGCATCCACCCCGGCTCTCGAACTGGCTCATGCGAACGCGAAACTCAATCAGCTGGAGAACATCGCCTTCGAACGGGCCGATGTGTTCGATCGGCTCGCCAGTCTTGTGGAGGAGAAAGCTCGTTTTGATTTGGTTGTGCTCGATCCGCCCAAGTTCGCCCGGTCGGGACATGCGGTGGACGAGGCAATGCGTGGCTATCGAAGGTTGCAAACATTGGCCCTGATGCTGCTCAATCCCGACGGCATCCTGGCGGTGTGCTGCTGCTCCGGCTTGATCACGCGCGAGATGCTCTTTCAGTTGCTCGCTCAGCTCGCGGCCGAAAATCATCGCTCGATCCAGTTTCTCGAAGCGCGAGGGCCGTCGCTCGATCATCCGGTGGCGGCGAATTGTCAGGAAACCGATTATTTGAAGTGCATTCTGTCGCGCGTGCGGTAGTGTAGTCCTCACGCGGAGCGTGAGGACTACACTTGTCGCCTCCACCTCCGCGTCTATATTGTCAGGGAGCGGTCCGACCCTTGCGGTCGGGTTTCTTTTTGCCCAACATTGTGAAAAATGTCACAAAGTTCACCGGTAGCCGCGTTCGTGAGAACGCGGGTGGACAAGCGGCGACCGAAAGTTAAGCCCGCGTTCTCACGAACGCGGCTACGCGGGGGTGTCGTTCATGCCGGAAGATTTTGATCTGGCGACCTACTACCCGATTTTCATCTACCTGCTCGTGGTGGTGGGATTCGCCATGGCGACCATGATTGCCGCCCACATCGTCGGCCCGCATCGCAAGTCCGCCGTCAAGGACATGCCCTACGAGTCCGGCATGGACCCGATCGGCGACGCCCACCAGCGCTTCGACGTCAAGTTCTATCTGATCGCCATCATGTTTCTGGTGTTCGACGTCGAGCTGCTGTTTCTCTATCCTTGGGCCGTCATCGCCTACCAGGAAGGCGGCGTGCCGGCCGCGCTCAAGGGGCCGGTGTTCTGGTCGGTGCTGGTGTTCATCGTCCTTTTGCTGGTCGCCTACATTTATGACTGGCGCAAGGGAGTGTTTCGATGGCGTTAGATCTGCCGGAAAACGTGCTGCTGAGCAAGCTCGACCACCTGGCCAACTGGTGCCGGGCCAACAGCCTTTGGCCGATGCCTTTCGCCACGGCCTGCTGCGGCATCGAGCTCATGGCCACCGGAGCGTCGAAGCACGACATCGCTCGCTTCGGGGCGGAGGTCATGCGTTTCAGCCCCCGGCAATGCGATCTCATGATCGTGGCCGGGCGCGTGGTCATGAAGATGCTGCCCGTGCTGCAGCGCATCTGGCTGCAAATGCCGGAGCCGAAATGGTGCATTTCGATGGGGGCGTGTGCGTCGTCCGGCGGCGTCTTCGATACGTATGCCGTGGTGCAGGGCGTGGATCGTTTTTTGCCGGTGGATATGTACGTGCCGGGGTGTCCGCCGCGGCCGGAGCAGCTCATTCAATCGATCATCGACTTGCAGGAGAAGATCAAGAAGACGGGCACTTTCAACGGGACGGAGTTTACCAAGCGCTCGGCGTATGAAGGGCCGCGGACCAATGTGGATATCCCGGATGATGTGGTGGTGGCGCCGGGCGATTTTTCAAAATCGCGGCGCGTGAGTTTGAATTAGTTTAGCCGCTCGCCTCTGGCGAGCGCGGGGCCGGCCCCGCGTTCGCCAGAGGCGAACGGCTAAACGGAGGTTCGTTTATGCCGTTTGACGCCATTTGCAACGCGCTCCGCGAGAAGTTCGGCTCCGACAGCTTCACCACGTCGGAGTTTCGCGACAATCGCCGCGTGCACATCGGGCCCAGCCGTGTATTGCCCGTCATGACCTTCTTGAAGGCCGAGCACGGCTTCGACCAGCTCGCCGAACTCACGGCCGTGGATTATTTGAAGTATCCCAACGCCAAGGATCGCTATGGCGTCATTTACGGCCTGCTGAACACGACGTCGGGCGAACGGCTCTGGGTAAAGACGTTCCTCAATGATCCGGATCCGATGGTGGCATCGGTCTTTTCGCTGTGGAAAGGCGCGGACTGGTTGGAGCGCGAGGTCTACGACATGTACGGCATCGTCTTCGAAGGCCATCCGGATCTGCGTCGTATCCTGCTGCCGCCGGAGTTTACGAGCTTCCCGCTGCGCAAGGATTATCCATTGCGCGGCAAGGGCGAGCGCCATAATTTCCCGGCGCTGACGCGCGCGGAGGGTTGATTCCGCCGCTTGCGGCGTAGCGCTCGCAGGGCTCCCTGCGAGCGCTACGCCGCAAGCGGCACGGAGGTTGCCAAAAAATGCCCCTCGAACTCCTCCCCGAAACCGACGCGACCGAAGAGGCCAAGGACTATCTCTGGACCCTCAACTTCGGCCCCCAGCATCCCGCCACGCACACCACCCTGCGCCTCATCCTGACCCTCGACGGCGAAACCGTCGTCAAGGCCGTGCCCGACATCGGCTACCTCCATTCCGGCTTCGAAAAGCTCGGCGAAGACCTCGACTTCAACCAGTACGTGACCATCGTCGATCGCATGAACTACATCTCGCCGATCGCCAACGAGATCGCCTGGCACCTCAGCGTCGAGAAGCTGATGGGCATCGAGCTGACGCCGCGCTGCAAGTACATCCGCACCCTGCTCAACGAACTGTCCCGCATCAGCGATCATCTGCTTTGCGTCGGGGCCGCCGCTCTCGACCTCGGGGCGTTCACCGCGTTTCTCTACGGCTTCTACCAGCGCGAACTGCTTTACGACATCTTCGAGACGATTTCCGGCCAGCGCTTCCATCCCAGCTATACCAGGGTCGGCGGCCTGCTCTTCGATCTCAGCGACGCCGCCATCGCAATGATCCGCAAGTTCGTCATGAACTTTCCCGCGACGTTCGCCGACTTCTCCCGGCTGCTGAATCGCAATCGCATCTTCGTCGATCGGCTGCGCGGCATCGGCGTGCTGAGCAAGGAGCAGGCCATCAACCTGAGCTGCACCGGCCCCATCGCCCGGGCCAGCGGCGTGATGCGCGATATTCGCAAGGACGAGCCGTACCTGGCGTACAAGGATCTTGACTTCAAGGTCATCTGCTCGCGCGACGGCGATTGCTATGCTCGCTACCAGGTGCGCATGGAAGAGATGCTCGAAAGCCTGAAAATCGTCCAGCAGGTTCTCGAAAATCTCCCGGCCGGGCCGGTGAACGTGGACGTTGAGAGCAAGGCCGTGTTTCCCGAGCAGAAGTCCGTATATCGCACCATCGAGAGCATGATTCAGCATTTCGAGCTGGTCATGCCGAACCGTCAGTGGACGCCGCCGGTGGATGAGGTTTACGGCGCCATCGAATCGCCGAACGGTGAGCTGGGTTTTTACGTGGTTTCCGATGGCACCGGGGTCGCGTATCGGGCCCGGACTCGGCCGCCGTCGTACATCCACTTTGCGGTGTTTCCGTATCTGATCGTGGGGCATCAGATCAGCGACGTGGTCGCGGTGCTGGGCAGTTTGAACATCATCGCCGCGGAGCTGGATAGATAATCACGCCGCGGGGTGAGGTACTCCGAACCCCGCGGGTAGACCCGCGCTGGATAGTGTACCACCGCGGGTAGACCCGCGGGGTTCGGAGTACCTCACCCCGCGGCGTGAAAGGAAAGAAACTCATGGCGTTCCTGAGCGACGATCTGAGGCAAAAGATCCTGGCCTATCTGCCGCGCTATCCCAGCAAGCAGGCGGTGACGCTGCCCGCCCTGCACCTGGTCCACGACGCCATGCGCTGCGTGCCGCGCGAGGCCGTCAAGGAAATCGCCGACATGCTCGACCTCGCCCCCGCCGAGGTCCACGACGCCATGACCTTCTACGAGTTCTTCCACGAGGAAAACGCCCCGCTCGGCAAAACGCGTCTCTGGGTCTGCCGAAGTTTGGCCTGCTCCCTGCGCGGCGGCGAACAGTTATTAACGCACGTGTGTCAAAAGCTCAAAGTGCAGCCGGGCGAAACCACGCCGGACGGCAAGATCACGCTCGAGTTCGCCGAGTGCCTGGGGGCGTGCGAGGGAGCGCCGGCGGTGATGGTCGATGACGAGCATCGGCACCTGATGAACCCGGAAAAGGTCGATGCGCTGGTGGCGGAGTTGCAAAAGTGACCGTTTAGCCGCTCGCCTCCGGCGAGCGCGAACCGCGACGTCTCCCCTCGCGCTCGCCAGAGGCGAGCGGCTAAACGGCGTTTTCGGATTGATGGACGACATTATGCCTGATTTCGAACCAGTCCTGCTCCGCCGCGTCGGCAAGCCCGATAGCCAATCCCTCGCCGGCTACCAGGCCGACGGCGGCTATCGCGGCCTCGCCAAGGCGCTCAAGGACATGGACCCGCTCAAGGTGCAGCAGATCGTCAAGGACGCCGGCATGCGTGGCCGAGGCGGCGCCGGCTTTCCCACCGGCGTCAAGTGGTCGTTCCTGCCCAAGGATCATCCCGGCCCCATCTACCTGTGCGTCAACGCCGACGAAAGCGAACCGTGCACCTTCAACAATCGCATCCTCATGGAGGACGATCCGCACCAGGTGCTCGAAGGCATCATCCTCGCCGCCTACGCCACCCGGGCCAGCACCGCGTACATTTATCTTCGCTACGAATATGGTCGTGCGTATCGCATGATGCAGCGAGCCATCGACGAGCTTTACGCCAATAACCTGCTCGGCAAAAACATTCTCGGCTCCCCGTTTTCGCTGGACGTCTATCAGCATCGTGGGGCCGGGGCGTACATCTGCGGCGAGGAAACGGGGCTGATCGAAAGCCTCGAGGGTAAGCGCGGTTGGCCGCGCATCAAGCCGCCGTTTCCCGCGGTCGAAGGGGCGTTTCGCAAGCCGACCGTTGTCAATAACATCGAGACCCTGGCCTGCGTGACGCACATCATCGATCGCGGAGCCGACTGGTTCAAGTCGATGGGAGTGCCGCCCGATCCGAAAAACCCGCGCGATGCCGGCAGCTATGGGTCCAAGCTCTATTGCATCAGCGGCCATGTGAACAAACCCGGCTGCGTGGAATTGCCGTTGGGCGTGACCGTGCGGGAGCTGATCGACAAGCATGGCGGCGGCGTCTGGAAGGATCGCAAGGCCAAGGGCTGCATCCCCGGCGGCATCAGCATGGGCATCATGACCGAGAAGGAATTCGACACCCCGCTCGACTTCAACGGCCCCGGCAAGGTCGGCTGCCTCGGCCTGGGCACCGCCGCCGTCACCGTCTTCGATGAAAGCACCAGCATTGTGGATGTCTTGTGCAACATTTGCCGCTTCTTCGCCCACGAATCGTGTGGCCAATGCACGCCCTGCCGCGAAGGAACGGGCTGGATGGCGAAGATCATGGACCGCATTCGCCGCGGCCAGGGTCGGCTCGAAGATTTGAAGATATTGGATGAGGTGGCCAAGAACATCGGCATCATGCCCGGCACTACCATCTGTGGCCTGGCCGACGGCGCCGGTTGGCCGATCAAGAACGCGATCGCCAAGTTCCGACCCGAACTGGAGGAAACCATCAAACGCGGCCCTGGAAATGCATAAAACAGACGCGTACCTCTCGTTCCCAGGCTCTGCCTGGGAACGAGAAAAGTGAGACCCACGGGAGAACACCATGCGAGCCCCAACCATTGTTTCTCTGTTGATCCTGCTGAGCTTCGCCCTTGCCGGATGTGGGCGCAACCCAGCGTCCAAGGGGCAGCCCAAGCCCAAGGAACCCAGCCAGCAGGCCCAGGCGCCGGAGGAGAAGAAACCGCCGCCGAAGGTAGAAGGTCCCACGGTGCCGCCCAAGATAAAAAGCAGCCAGTTGATCCGCTTCCGCGATCTGATCAGTCTTCGTTTATGGTTCAAAGACATGGGCACGGCCTACATGACCATGGCCACTCCTCCGAAAAGTAAGGAAGACTTTCGACGCCACCCGATCAATCCAGAGCTGATGAAAATGATCGATGACGGCTATGTCGTGTTCATTTACAACGTCGGACCGCTGCAGGCCGCCGACAAGATCATCGCCTATGAGGTTTGGGACGATCCCACCGCGAGAAGGCTCGTGCTGATGGGAAGCGGCGAGGTCCACGAAATGAACAACGAAGAATTCAAGAAGGCTCCCAAGGCCAACGGCAAATAGGCGAGCGCCCTACGCCGCGGGGTGAGGTACTCCGAACCCCGCGGGTCAGGCGTGCAGGATCATGATGCTGATTCCCTGACCCGCGGGGCTCGGAGTACCTCGCCCGCGCGGCGTGAAAGGAATTACTGGGAACCCCATGGCCACTGTCTACGTCAACGACAAGCCGGTCGATATCGGCAACGATAAGCTGAACCTCATCCAGGCCGCGGACCGAGCCGGCGTGTTCATCCCGCGCTATTGCTGGCACCCCGCCCTCTCCGTCGTCGCCAGTTGCCGGATGTGCCTGGTCGAAGCCGGCGAGAAGAAGCCCGACGGCACCGTGGCCATGCAGCCACGCGTCGTGCCCGCCTGTCAGACGCCCGCCAAGGACGGTACCGTCATCGTCACCAACAGCGCGAAAACCAAACAGGCTCAGCAGCAGACGCTCGAAGGGCTCTTGCTCAACCATCCGCTCGATTGCCCGGTGTGCGACAAGGCCGGCGAGTGCATGCTGCAAGATTTCAGCTATCGCTTCGGCCGGGCCGAGAGCCGGATGATCGACGACAAGAACCATCCGCCCAACAAGGACTACATCGGCGAGCACATCACGCTGTTCGCCGACCGCTGCATTCTCTGTTCCCGCTGCGTGCGCTTCACGCGCGAGGTCTCCGGAATGGCCGAGCTGCAAGTGGTCAGCCGGGGCCATCATTCGGAGATCGACATCTTCCCGGGCGAGCCGGTCAACAACAAATTGGCGGGGAACGTGGTCGATATCTGCCCCGTCGGCGCCCTGTGCAGCAAGGACTTTCTTTACAAGCAGCGCGTCTGGTTTCTCAAATCCCAGGACAGCGTCTGCCCCGAATGCAGCACCGGTTGCAGCATCGAGGTCGATCACAACAAGGACATCGTTTATCGTTTGCGGCCACGCGAGAACCCGCAGGCCCAGGGGCATTTCATGTGCGATGAGGGCCGCTTCGACTACGCCTACATCAACGCCGGCGAAAGGATTCAGACGCCGCTCGTGAATCAAACGGCTTCGACCTGGGAGAAGGCTCTGCCGGCGCTGCGCGATGACTTCGCCCAGTCGGCCAAGAAGCACCCGGCCGGCACCGCAGTGGTGCTGTCGCCTTATCTCACCGTGGAAGAGGGTTGGTTGCTGGCTCATTTCTTCAAGGGGCTGTCGAAGGAGTGCCAGCTTTTTTTGGGCTGGGTGCCGGTAATCGGCGAGGACGATCACTATCCCAAGGACCGCAAGGGCCAGCCGACTCCGGGGACGGTGAAGTTCACGATCCGGGCCGAGAAATGTCCGAATCGCCGCGGCATTGAGAAGATCCTGGAGCATTTCCAGGGCAAGGTGCACACGTTCGAAGAGCTGCTGCAGCAAACGGTGCGCGGCCAGTTCCAGGCGATGTATGTGACGGCCGGCTATCCGCCGCGCCTGGGCCACAAGCTCGATTTGCCGCGAGCGGAGATTCTGCGTAAGGTGCCGTTGCTGGCCGTGCATGATATGTTTCCTTCTGCTGCAAGTGCCATCGCTCGCTATGTCCTGCCGGCGGCCAGCTTCGCGGAGAAGGATGGCTGCTTCGTCAATCACGCCGACCTGGCCCAGGCCATCCACTGGGCGGTAAGGCCGGAGCGGCTCGACAAGACCGATGGCCAGGTGTTTCTGGATTTGGCCGGGCGGCGCGGGTTGCTGCATGCGGAGACGTTGCGCAAGGAGTTGGCGGCGGAGATCGCGTATTTCGCGCCGCTGGCGGTGGGGGATTTGGGGAAACTTGGAGTTAGGCTGGGGGGAAAAGAAACCGCGACTTCAAGGTCGTGACCGATCCAATGCGCCTAAGGGAACTGACAAATGACATTGATCGCCCAGGGATGGTGGTTCGATTTCGTTGACAGATGGGGCAATAGCGCGAGTGTCGCGGGGCTGTTAATTTCGCTGGGTGTTATCTTTTTGCAATTAAAGATTCGACAAATTACCCAAGAGTCGGTGCGAAAAGTGGCCCTTGTGATGGTATCGGCGGCGGTTGAAGATTTGCATCGACAGCTATCGATGTTAACGGAGGTAGCAAGACAAGGCCAATGGTTGAGAGCGATAGACTGGTGCAAGAATGCCCAACATGGAATTCTTCGGCTGGGTGGCAATCCGCATGTTACCAAGGAGGAGGAGAATACGTTGCGTGCCGGTGCCGACGACCTCACGCTAATTATCCAGTACATTGAAAGAAATAAGCTCGGCGAAAGCGGGTCGCGAAGGTTTGAGAGGAAACACAGTGAAGCAATTGATCGGCTCGTGATCCAACTGGGACATATTCAGGCACGGCTCGGTCAGACAACGTGGGAGGTCTAATATGCTATTTGGCGCGAAAATCGTAACACTTGTGACGGACTTATGGAAAGGGACCGCGGCGAATGCGATTACCTGGACAGAAGCGGCGGATGAGGATTCATTTCGCACAGTTCTCAACAAAGGTATTGTTCGAATCGAACGTAAGGTTGCGCCTCAAATGAATCCTGGAGAACAGCCTGGACTGTTTACGGCAGACCAAATCGCCAATCCTCGCAAACGTGTGCCGGTCGATAATTTTGAATATTGGCTCGTGGTTTTCGATGAAAGGAACAATGAGATAGTTCGCTACACGCCTGACAGCGACTCGAATGCGATCACGTTGCGCAATTTGTGGGAAGTTGTCTGCGCTAAGGCGAGAAATACTGAGCAAAAAATCGATTCATTATTGCGTGAATTGGAAGCAAAGACCGATGCGGTCGCGGCGGGGAAATAGCATGCCTCGGCATGCCACCAGGGGAATGGATTGATGAATGATTTGTGGTACACCGTGCTGACGATCCTGATCGTCTTCGGCGCTCTCCAGGGAATCGCGGGGTTCCTGGTCTACGTCGAGCGCAAGGTGTGCGCCTTCATGCAGCAGCGGCTGGGCCCCAATCGCGTCGGCCCCGCCGGGCTGCTGCAAGTGCTCGCCGATGGCATCAAGTTTTTCCTCAAGGAAGAAACTCTGCCCAGCCGCGGCGACAAGTTCATCTTCCTGCTCGCCCCGTGCATCGCGTTTGCCACGGCGATGCTCGCGTTCTCCGTCGTGCCGTTCGGCCCCACCGACCCGACCGCCTATGAGTCATCCTACCAGTTCGTCATCGCCCCCAACGTGGACATCGGCATCTTGCTGCTGTTCGCCATTTCCAGCCTGGCGGTCTACGGCATCATCCTCGGCGGCTGGGCGTCGAACAACAAATACAGCATGCTCGGCGGCCTGCGTTCCAGCGCCCAGGTCATCAGCTACGAAATCCCCATGGTGCTATCGATTCTCGGCATTGTCCTCATGACCGGCTCGCTCAACCTGGAACGCATCATCTGGCAGCAGACCCATGTATCAGCCACAACGGGAACCTGGAACATCTTCCTGCAGCCGCTCGCGTTTCTGCTGTTCATGATCAGTTCCTTCGCGGAGTGCAATCGTCTGCCGTTCGACCTGCCCGAGTCGGAACAAGAGCTGATCGGCGGCTATCACACCGAGTACAACGCCATGAAGCTGGCCTTCTTCTTCATCGGCGAATACGTGAACATGATCATCTCGTGCTTCCTCATGGTGATCCTGTTCTTCGGCGGCTGGCACTTGCCCTGGATCGCGGCGGAGGATTCGCCCTGGATCCTGAAGCTGATCGTCTTCGCGGGCAAGGTGACGGCGTTCATCCTCTTCTACATGGTCATCCGCTGGACGCTGCCCCGTTTTCGCTTCGATCAACTTATGAGCCTGGCGTGGAAGGTGCTCATTCCACTGGCCCTCGTGAATCTGGTGTGCGTGATGGTGGTCAAGGAATTGGCGTGGAGTTTGTGGCTGTTGCCGTTGGTAACGATCGCGGCGTTGATTGGTACGGCGGGGCTGGCGCTATTGCCGGAAAACAAAGAGGTCACCGTTTAGCCGCTCGCCTCTGGCGAGCGCGGGGCACCGCCGCGTTCGCCAAAGGCGAACGGCTAAACGAAAAACAATAACGGGGGATATATGCCCATAACCGAAACCGACGTCCGCTGGGTCTCGCCGCCCAAAATGGGCCTGCTGGAAAAACTCTACCTGCCCGCCATCGCCCAGGGCATCCAGACGACGGTCAAGTACGTCTTCCAGCCCAAGGTGACGCAGCAGTTTCCCGAGGAACGACCCGACCTGCCGGCCAACTATCGCGGCGTCCATCGGCTCAATCGCGATGAACAGGGCCGCGTCAAGTGCGTCGCCTGCTACATGTGCTCGACGGCCTGCCCTGCTCATTGCATCGACATCGTCGCGGCCCCGTCGCCCTGGCCGGATCGGGAGAAGTATCCAGAGGTCTTCGTCATCGACGAGCTGCGCTGCATCTATTGCGGCATGTGCGAGCAAGCCTGTCCGTGCGATGCGATCGAGCTGACCTCGCTGTTCGATCTGACGGGGTTGAGCCGCGAGGAGATGATGTTCGACAAGGAGAAGCTGCTAAGCGTCTTCGATCAAACGGTGCCGCTCGGCAAGGACCCGGTGCGAACCAAGGCGGGCAAGCTGAGCGGCTGCTCGGAGCCGATGTAGGGCGGTCCTCGATGGGAGGGTACCCCGTCGTTTTTTTTGCGGAGGGGGGTGCCGAATGCCTCAACAACTTATTGCTGATAGCTTTATGTCATCAAGGGGGTCCGCAAACTTGAGTGCGTTTTTTTGCGGAGTGCCTACGTGCGGGGAGTACCCAGGGATTTGTGTTCATGAAATTCATTGACGACGTCTGGCGCTTCTCGCTCGACCACTGGCCGCTCTTGCTGCCGGTGCTCCTCGGGTTCCTGGCCGTCTACTGGCTGCTGCCGAACGTGCGCCGTTCGTGGATCTTGCCGGGCGTCCTGGCCGGGGCCGCCGCCTTTGTCTGTGCCGGCTGGTTTCTCATCCATCGGCAATTTGCGACGGTGGAAGCGGTGCTTTTCTACGCGTTCTCGGGCACCGCGGTGCTGGGCGGTGTCTTG
>Ga0182024_10011451_pt1 | contig 17796 bp, 21 predicted proteins | sample P32metaG_FD_120480 | JGI IMG/M metagenome (GOLD analysis project Ga0182024, IMG submission 120480) | Permafrost microbial communities from Stordalen Mire, Sweden - P3-2 metaG (Illumina Assembly) | ecosystem: Environmental > Terrestrial > Soil > Wetlands > Permafrost | place: Sweden: Stordalen... | reverse complement strand
GCGACGTACTCGATATCGGACCGCCGGACGGTCAGATTGTCCTCGAATCGTAGCAGATTCTCAAGCAGGATCTTGATCGAAAAGGGAATCCGCGAAAGCTTCGCGAGACCGGCTTTTTCAAGGGAATCGAGGCGAAAAATACGATATGCACGGCCGCCTACACTGAGTTCACCGGCGGCTCCGAACGAGTTCTGACTGGGCATGGTGTACCTCCATCTTACCGGAGCCAGTACTTGGGTACTGTGCTGTCATAACCTCCGTACTCTATTGCGGCTGCGTGACTGGCACGCCAAACTCGGAGAGTCGTTGGAGCGGCTACAGAGGTCGAAGCCTCTGAGCCCACGGAGGAACGAGGAGAAGCGTGAATCTAAATCAAATGCAAGCAGACCGCCGCCACTCGGATCGGTTTCCGATCGAGAGGGAAGTGCGGTACCGCGTGCTGAACAAACGTAGCGGAGAGGAGATCGGAGACGGCAGGACCATTAACATATCCAGTTCGGGGGTACTGTTCACCTCGGCTCATATTTTGCTGCCGGGACGGCGGCTGGAACTTTCCATCAGTTGGCCCGCGCAGTTGAACAATAAGTGCGCGCTGAAGCTGGTGGCGCGTGGAAGGGTAGTACGATTCGAGCAGGGCCGCGCTGCGATAGAAATCCAGCAGTACGAATTTCGCACCCAATCGATGGTACCAAGCGAGGGCCCACAGTTGGCGGTCAATTAGTCCTTTTTCGGCATTCTGGTTCTGGGCGGCGCGTTTGAATTCCGCTGGGCTGGGGTTACCTACCAGGGGGTAATCCCAACGCGGATTGCTGCCGATTCAATCACCATGAGGGTGTATCGCAGACTGGGATTGATCCTTCTGGCTACGATCGCCGGCTGGATTGCCTTCCGTTTGGTTCCCAAGCCGTTACCCGAGATTTCACGCGCAGAATTTCTAACGGAAGTCCGGGAGGGCCGCGTCCGCAAAGTGGTCATCGAGGATCGGCGGCTGATCACCGGAGAGAGTACCACGCTGGGGCCCTTTCGAACCGCCTTTCATGATCCTGACGATGCGGCGCTGGCCACCGAACTCCGCGCGCTGGGCGTGGAAGTTGCATTTGAGGAATCTGCCCTCGGACTCATCTAGAGTGAGCCGCCTAAAGCCGTGTTAGAGAAAACGCAGCAAACCAGCACCGGCGAGCCAGCGGAATCGCAAGAAACGCGCTCGCGACCCCGAGTAATGTTACCATTCCGGCAAGGAGTCTTAAGAAGTGAATCGCTGCCTGCCGATGGTCCTCATAGGTCTCTTATCTCTTTGCGCCGTCACGAGCGCAGCCGATTGGCCGCAGTGGCGCGGTCCCAATCGCGACGGGATCTCCGCTGAAACCGGACTGATGGCCGAGTGGCCGCACGGCGGTCCGCCCGTGGTTTGGAAAGCGCAAGGACTGGGCGAAGGATACTCGTCGCTCGCCATCGCGGGCGGGAAAATCTACACGCAAGGGCAGCGCGGAAGACAGGAATACGTTCTCGCACTCGACGTCAAGACCGGCAAGAAGTTGTGGGAGACGCCGACCAGCCGCGATTATCGCAACGATCGGGGCGACGGCCCGCGCGGCACTCCCACGCTCGATGGCGACCGGCTGTATGCCATGACCGGAGACGGAGTTCTGGTCTGTCTCGATGCCGCCACCGGCAAAATCATCTGGTCGCAAAATATCGCGCAGCGGTATGGCGGCGAAATTCCGAACTGGGGATACAGCGAATCCCCGTTGATCGACGGTGGACGATTGATCGTCATGCCGGGCGGCCGCGCCGCCTCCGTGGTTTCTCTGAGCAAGACCGACGGCTCCCTTCAATGGAAGGCCGGCAGCGACCGTGCGGGCTATTCCTCGGCGATCGTGGTCAACGTCGGCGGCGTGCGCCAGGTGATCGCGCTCAGCGGGGAATCCGCGCTCGGCGTCGAGGAGGATAACGGCGAGCTGCTGTGGCGCTACAAGAAAGTGTCGAACTCCACCGCCAACATCGCGACGCCGATTTATCGCGACGGCGAGGCGTTTCTTTCAAGCGCGTATGGCACCGGCTGCGCGCTGTTGAAGCTGGGGCCCAAGACCATGTCGGAGGTTTACTTCAGCGACGAAATGAGGAATCACTACTCGACGTCGGTGCTGGTGGGCGATACTCTGTACGGCTACAGCGATTCCATCCTGACGGCGATGCGGTTCGCGACCGGCAAGGTCGCATGGAAAAATCGCAGCGTCGGAAAAGGCTCGGTGGTGTACGCTGATAAGCGGCTGTATCTGCTCGGCGAGGATGGAGTGGTGGGACTGGCGGAAGCCACGCCGGACGCTTATAAGGAAATCTCTCGCTTCACCATTTCCAAAGGGGGCCTGCCGACGTGGTCGCCGCCGGTGATTGCGGACGGGAAGCTGTATTTGCGCGATCAGGATAACTTGACCGGCTTCGATATCAAAGAGAAGTAGACCGGTGTCCGCCCGCTCACTAACGATTACCGACGGCGCTCGTCGGAGAAAAGGGTATAATTGCCTCGTGCAACGCGTCTCAGCGGTCCTCCTGCTGGTGCTGTTCAACTTCTCGCTGATCGCGACGTTCGCGCTTGCCGATTCCGAATCCAAGCTTCCCGAGTGCTGCCGCCGCGCCGGCAAGCATCATTGTTCCACGACGATGGGTTCGTCGATGGACTCGATGGGTTCGATGATGATGCAGGCATCTTCCATGGAAGACGGGACGCACGGGTCGTCCGGACCCGCCGTCAGGCCAGCCGCCGGGAAGTGTCCGTACTCTCCGCGCGGTGGACCTTCTTCGCCGCATGGAAAAGCTCCCCTGCCGCGCGCCGCCCGATTGGCGGTCGCGTCGCTGATGAGCCATCCCGCGGGTCCCGCCCAAACCGAAGCCCGCTATCGCCTCAGTTTTAGCCGCGTTCGCCAAAAACGCGGACCTCCCTCGCCTCTCTCCTAAACCAATCCAGTTCTGTCGGATCGCGCGAACCCGCGAGGTGTCCCACTGTGGCGCTTCGCGACCATGCGGCCCTGAGTCGGTTCTCAATTTCTGTCGTTCTCAAATTCTGTCGTTGTCAAATTTTCTAGAGAGGTGCACCTATATGAAGCGAATCATTCGATTGATTTCAGTTCTTACGGCGGCATGGGTGATCGCCGCGCTCTGCCTGGGACAAGCGTCCCCAGGCAAGAAGTCATACACGTTCCATGGCAAAGTCGAAGCGGTCAATAAGAGCGACAAGAGCCTCACCGTGAACGGCGAGAAGGTCGACGGATGGATGGGCGCCATGACCATGGACTACAAAGTCGACGATCCCTCCATCCTCGACAAGCTGAAGCCCGGCGACCAGATCACGGCCACGGTCTACGCTGGCGACTACTCTCTGCACAAAGTGCAAGTCGTTGGGAAGACCGCCGGAGATTCAAAGCCCAAGAAATAGGCGGCGTTCGGTCGTTCACTTACAGCTCGACGACATCGCTCAACGACAGCCAATGACGAAGGAGGCCTTATGAGAAAGCTCGTATTCTGTTTGTGCCTGGTGGTCTTTCTGATACTTGGCTCCCAGCTCCACGCAACCATTTTCGGAAAAATACAAGGGGTCGTGCACGACCCCCAGCATCGGCCCGTGGCCGGAGCATCCATAAAGCTACAGGCGATTCATTCGGATTTGTCGCAAACCACGCAGACCGACGATAACGGTGAATTTTCATTCGCCACTGTGCCGGTGGGCGATTACAGGATCACCGTCACCCAGTCTAAATTCGATACTTCGCAGCAGACCGTCACCGTCGTATCCGGCTCATCGCCGATTCTTCATTTTCAGCTTGCGCTGGCGACCGTGAATCAAACTGTCGTTGTCGTCGGCCAGGCGGAAATTGCCAATGTGGATTCGGTAACCCCCACCACGCTGATCGACCGTCAGGACATCGCCGAAACCCCCGGCGCGGATCGCACCAACAGCCTGGCGATGATCACCGATTACGTGCCCGGCGCCTACGTAACCCACGACATGCTGCATATGCGCGGCGGCCATCAGGTGGATTGGCTGATTGACGGTGTACCAGTACCCAACACGAATATCGCCTCCAACCTGGGCCCGCAGATTGATCCCAAGGACATCGATTATCTCGAAATTCAGCGAGGCAGCTACAACGCGGATTACGGGGACCGCACGTATGGAATCTTCAATATCGTGCCCCGAACCGGCTTCGAGCGCGACAACGAAGCGGAACTGGTGACCACTTTCGGGAACTGGTTCCAGACCAACGATCAGCTCAGTCTCGGAGGGCACACCCAACGCTTCGCGTATTACGTGAGTGTCAACGCGAATCGCAGCGACTACGGTTTGCAGCCGCCGATCGGCCAGGTTGTTCACGACGCCGAGAATGGCTACGGGGGATTCGCGTCCTTCATATTCAACGCAAGTTCCACCAACCAATTTCGACTGACCGGCTCGCTGCGACGGGATTATTACCAGATCCCCATCGATCCGAATCCCAACTCAGCGGGAAATCAGGCGTATCCCAGTTTCGGTCTTCACGATAGTGAGCGTGAACCCGATGGCTACGTCACCTTCTCCTGGATTCACACATTCAACCCGAACGTGAGGCTGACGGTTTCACCCTTGTATCACTACAACCAGGCCGGCTATAACAGCTCGCCGAACGATTTTCCGGTGATCACGAATGTGAAGCAGACCGCCAATTACGCCGGTGCGCAAGCGAGCGTGAACGCAACCGTTTTGAAGAGAAACGAGATTCAGGTAGGCGTGTACGGATTTGCCCAGCACCAGAGCAACTTCTTCAACAACGTTTTTACGGATTGCGCTCTGGACTGCGCGAACTTCGCCCCCTCTTCTGGCACCGTAACCGGTGGACTGGCGGAAGTGTTCGTCAGCGACCGGTTTAAAGTGACCTCCTGGTTGACGGTGATCGCCGGCTTGCGCTATTCGCACTTCGACTCCGGTTCCGTCACCGGGGGAACCCAAACGGCCGTCGTTGGGAACGTGGTCGAAAACGTGCCCGACCCGCGCGTTGGCGCTGCCGTCAGAGTTCCGCGCCTGAACTGGGTCTTCCGCGGGTTTTACGGCGTGTTTTACCAACCGCCTCCGCTGTTGACCGCTACTGGTCCATTGATCGATTTAGCCAGCAGCCAGAGCCTGACCTTCGGCCCGTTGCGTGGGGAGCGCGATCACGAATACCAATTCGGCGTCACCATTCCTTTTCGCGGCTGGGCGCTCGACGCGGACACCTTTCAAACCAGCGCCAGGAATTGGCTGGACCACAGCAATATCGGCGAATCGAACTTGTTCTGGCCGCTCACTTGGGACCGCGCTTTGATTCAAGGTTGGGAACTCACACTGCGTTCGCCGCGCCTGTGGCATCGCGCTCAGGCCCACCTGGCTTACTCGAATCAGATCGCACAGGACTCGTCGCCTTTCACCGGAGGATTGATTTGCCCGATCCCCGCGCCTGACGGATGCCAGCCGCCCCCGGGATTCTCGCCGGTGGATCATGATCAGAGAAACACGTTGAATCTGGGGGTCAATGGAAGTCTACCCTGGCATGTGTTCGCCTCGACCAATGTGTACTACGGCTCGGGATTCACCAACGGGAATCCCAACGCGCAATATCCCGCCGACTATTTACCGCAGCACACGACGTTTGACTTTTCTCTGGGAAAAAACTTTGGCGAGAAATACCGGGTTTCGTTGAACGCTCTGAATGTGGCCAATCGCCGCGTCTTGCTCGACAACAGCCTGACGTTTGGAGGATTCCATTTCAATGACCCGCGGCAAATCTACGTCGAATTCCGCTATCGATTTCATTACTGACGAAACTACCGTGGGGCAGCCAATTCTGGCTGCAGCCGCCTTTCAGGCGGCTTTGGCTATGTGTCACGGCCCGCAAGCCGGTAAACTTGAGGAGGCTGCTTAGGAGGGCAACCAGGAGAACAACCATGCAACGTCTCGGATGGTTCCTGTTCGGCGCACTATCGCTCGCTGCTGTCGCGGCCGCTGGAACTGGTCTCCTGGTTCTCAGGTCCGAAGGGTTCAGCGCCAACCAACAGCCGGGTGCTGCCGAAACCTGGTTCGCGCGGCAGGTTCGATCGGCTGCCGTTCCGCGCGACGCTCGCGACCGCGCGAATCCCGTCGCGGACTCGCCCCAGGTCGAGGCCGAGGCTCGCGCGCATTGGGCCGACCACTGCGCCGGGTGTCACTCCAACGATGGTAGCGGCGAATCGCTGATGGGAAAACGAACCTATCCGCCCGCGCCGGATATGCGCCTCGCTTCAACCCAGCAGATGACGGATGGCGAGTTGTTCTATATCATTCAGAACGGGATCCGTTTCACGGCGATGCCCGCTTGGGGCGGCGGCCCCGGTCACGACGCGGAGGATTCCTGGAAGCTGGTGCGCTTCATCCGTCATTTGCCGAACCTGACTTGGGAAGAGAAGAAGGAAATGCAGCAGATGAACCCCAAGAGTCCCGACGAAATCAAAGAAGAGCAGGAAGAAGAGAAGTTCCTTAAAGGAGAAAAGTCGAATGAACCCGAAATTCCGCATCACCACCACTAGAGACTGGCCGAAAAAGGGCCGCAGCGCCCTTGCGCTAACGCTCGCCGTCACCTTGTTTGCATTTGCAACGCCGATCTTCGCGCATGGAGGCTTCGATCACGTGTCGGGGACCGTCGTCAAGGTCGTAGACAAAGTCATGACCGTTAAGACCGCAAAAGGAAACGTAGACGTAAAGCTGGACGACAAGACCGAGCTCACCAGGAACGATCAGAAAGCCTCAGTCACCGATCTGAAGCCCGGCGTCAGGGTGGTAGTGGACATCCCGGAGGGCAGTAAAGACAAAATCGCGCACAGCGTGAAAATCGGGGTTGCTGCCGCGGCCGGTCACGACGCCTCTAAGTAGAGCACTATGCAATTGCGTTGAGGCGCGACCGTAAGGGAGTGCGTCTACACGGCAACGATACAGACCACCCTATCGCGCGAACGCGGGGGCACGGGGGGCGCTAGCGAATCTGTTCCGACGCGGCCACGTCGTGCGATCGCTTCTTGCGATTCCGCTTGCGCGCCAGCTTGGACTTGATGCGCTTCTTCTCGCCCGGCTTCAAATAGAAGGAGTGCCGCTTGATCTCCTTGATAATATCTTCCTGCAGAACCTTTCGCTTAAAACGCCGGAGCGCACTCTCCACCGTTTCGCCGTCATGGACGTGAATTTCTGCCAACGGAACTTCCTCTCTTTCCGACTTCCTCTAAGCGGATCCGCCCGGAACAATTCAGCGCTTTAGAAGGCGCTGAAACGCCGCTCTGGCGAACGTCCGCGAACTCAAATATCCAGCATCGGCGCCTAGGCGCCCAGCCGATCAGTTATGATCGTTCAGCTTCGGGAACCGGTCAAGCTCCGGATCGATATCGGTGAACAATACCGGCTCAGTAAGCGGTTCCAGCAAGTCCGCTTCCGCGATGGGAGAGGGGCCGTCCGATTTACGCTCCAGCCGCTTCGCCACTTTCTCCTGTTGCTTTTCCTTGCGCTGCTGTTCCTTCTGCCGTTTCTTGAAAGATTGCGGGCCACGACCACTCATACATTGCTCCTGATTTTAGTGAACCGCCGGCCCGCACGGAGCAGGCAATAAAGGCGATCCGGATTCCATTTACTCCCCGGAAGCAGCACCCAAGGGCGCATTTCAGCGGTCCGGCCTGCGAACCGCCGTCCATCGCCCACCCGCCTCGGCACGGCTTGCCGCCATCAAAAAGAAAATGCTGCGAGCGCTTGCGACGGGGACAACTTATACTTTAGCATGCGGAAGCGCGAACCGCTTGTTCGCTCGCCGCTACACCAGCGCGCGTTCCTGCAATGCCCCGCGTTCATCGATCCAGCAGCAATACTTGGTACGCACCTGGTCGCCGTTTCGGAAGCACGCATCCGCCTGAAGCATTCTGGCGCGATCCGATTCGAGGACGATTCGCTTAGCCTCTTCCACGGCTGTCGCCAATCCGGAACACATCACGTCCACATACACCCGCCGCGGACCATCTTTATGTTTTTCGACTGCACGAACGAAATATTGCATCGCTATCTCGATGACTCTTGAAGACTCAGCCGGGTGCCGATGCGCGTCTGCTGCCATCGCGCGCGAGCCCCGGACTTGCCGGATCAGATCCTTGCGTCGCCTGCGCGACGATTACATTGGCGTCCCTGCTCGAACCATCGATTCGGCCAGCCTGACCGATGGACCATACGCTCCAGACGGGCAGCATTTGCCAGCCTGGCGATTTCCGGCGGAACTCGCCCGGCCACGCGAGTCTCCACCAGGTTCTCGATCCTTGCGCCTCGAACGCAAGCCGGCCTGGACACCGCTACGCACTAACGAGCCGCGACCAACTAACGAGCCGCGACTAAAAGGAGCGGTCCAGACGCTCCAGAACTCGGCTTCCTTCTTAACGAGCCGCGACTAAAAGGAGCGGTCCAACGCTTCAGAACTCGGCTTCCTTCTTAACGAGCCGCGACTAAGGAGCGGTCCAGACGCTTCAGAACTCGGCTTCCTTCTTAACGAGCCGCGACTAAAAGGAGCGGTCCAGACCTTCGGGCTCAGCTTCCTTTAGGCGAGGGAGACTTGCTCCGCTTGCAGCCCTTTGGGTCCCATCTTGACAATAAAGGTGACTTTGCTGCCTTCTTCGAGCGACCGGTACCCGGACGCCTCAATGGCGGAAAAATGCACAAACACGTCTTCACCGTTCTCTCGCGAAATGAATCCAAAGCCTTTTCCGGCGTTGAACCACTTCACCGTTCCTGTTTCTTTCATCGTTGATTTTCCTTTTCTAGCGATTGATGGCCCGGCGGGATCGATTGAAGATACTTCTACGTGCGGATGTGTAGCGGGTAATGTTCAAAACGATGTACTGGGTCTTTCTAAAGCTTATCGAGAATAGCATAGTCGCAAGCACTTAGACAAATGTGCGCCTCCGGACATTCGACGCTCGCAGACCGTCGCCCCCGGCCGATCGACAAACCGCCCTTGGGGAGAACGTCCCGCTACACTAGAGCAATGCCGTTGATCGAGAGCGACGGAACGCAAATCTACTGGGAGCAATCCGGCAGCGGTGAGCCGATTTTGCTCATCATGGGGCTCGGCTACGCGCACCAGATGTGGTTCCGGACACGGCCCGTGCTCGAATCCAGGTACGGCGTCATTCTTTTTGACAATCGCGGCGTCGGGAAAAGCGGCGTCCCGCCCGGACCCTATTCGATCGCCCAAATGGCTGCCGACGCGGCCGCCGTAATGGATGCCGCGGGCGTTGCCAAGGCGCGCGTATTCGGCGTGTCCATGGGCGGCATGATCGCCCAGGAGTTCGCGATGGGTTATCCGGAAAGAGTCGAACAGTTGATTCTGGGATGCACGGCCTGCGGCGGTTCCAACGCCGTGCCTGCCGCCGCCAAGGTTTTGCAGGTGCTGATGGCGCGCGCCACCATGACTCCCGAGGAAGGCGCGGAAGCGATGGTTCCCTACATCTATGACGCGTCCACGCCGCGCGAGCGCATCGATCAGGATCTGGCCGTCCGCAGGACGGTTTATCCCACCACTGAAGGTTATATGGGGCAAGTCCAGGGGATCATCGCGTGGAACTGCTTCGACCGGCTCCCATCCATCCAGGCGCCGACCCTCGTGATCCATGGAGAAACCGACCAGCTTGTGCCGCCCGAAAACGCCAAGATCATCGCCGATCGGATTCCGGGCGCCCAGCGGATCATGTTGCCGCACGCGAGCCACCTCTTCTCGACCGATCAGCCTGAGGCGTCGCACGCCGCGATTCTACAGTTTCTTGCACAATGATTCCCGGCTCTAGACCACGGGCGCTCGACCGTGCGCGAGTTCCTGTAATCGTCGGCGTCGGCCAGATCACCGACACGACGACTCCACCCCATCGCGCGCGTTCCCCGCTCCAATTGATGGTCGACGCCGCGCGCGCCGCTGGTGTTGATGCCGGGCCGGGCAGCGCGCTTCTGGAAGCAGTCGACTCTCTTGTCGTCGTCCGGATGTTCTCCGATTCCACGCCGCGCTTCAAATCGCCGCACGGCAAATTGGTGAATCCCCCGTGGTCGGTCGCGCAACGCATCGGAGCCGTAAACGGTGATACACCCCGCGAGCTGGTCTACACGCCGGGCGGCGGCAACATGCCTCAGGTCGCCCTCAACCGGGCGTGTGAACGGATCGCCCAAGGCGAATCGACAGTCGCGTTGCTCACCGGCGCCGAGGCGCTCCGCACCGAACTCGCTGCGCGACGCACCGGCGTCAATCTCGATTGGCAGGAAGACGCGCCCACCGCACCCGAAGAATGGGGCGGCCATCGCTGGGGCTGGTCGGAACACGAAGCCGCCCACAAAATGCAAGTCGCGATCAATATGTATCCGCTGTTCGAGCAGGCGATTCGTGGTGCGCTCGGCCGATCGCTGGAAAAACATCAGCACGCGATGGGGCGCCTGTTCGCCCGCTTCGCTGCGGTCGCCCGCGACAATCCGCTCGCCACGCGCCGGCAAGGTTATAGCGCCGAGGAAATCGCGACCCCCTCCGAAACCAATCCGATTACAGGATTCCCGTATACCAAACTCATGACCGCGAGCGTCTACGTGGATCAGTCCGCGGCGGTCATCGTTTGCTCCGCCGCCAAAGCCGACGAACTTGGCGTCGCCGATAGCCGCCGCGTTTGCCTGCACGGCTGCGCGCAGGGCGACGACCATTGGTACGTCACCCAGCGTTGGAATCTGCATTCCTCCCCGGCCATCCGCGTCGTAGTGCGCAAGACCTTCGACATGGCGGAGAAAACGCTGGCCGACGTCGCCGCATTCGATCTGTACAGTTGCTTCCCTTCAGCGGTGGAAATCGCGTGCCAGGAAATCGGATTGGACGACGATGACCCGCGCGATCTAACGGTCACCGGCGGGCTCCCCTACTTCGGCGGTCCCGGTAATAACTACGTCATGCATTCGATCGCCGCGATGGTCGAGCGCATGCGCCGGCAGCCAGGCGCGTTCGGGTTAGTGACCGCCAATGGAAATTACGTCACCAAGCACGCGGCCGGGCTGTATTCCACGACGCCGCTTAAACGCGAATGGGTCCGCGAAGCGCCCGCCGCCCTGCAACGTGAGCTCGACACGCTCCCGAAGGCGCCGTTTACCGAAACGCCCGAGGGCGCAGGCACCATCGAAAGCTACACGGTGGTTCATTCGAAGACCGGCCCCGAACTGGGCATCGTCGTCGGGCGTTTGGTGGAGAATGGAGTGCGGTTTGTGGCGAATACTCCGCGCGATGTGGCGCTGTTCGCGGATCTCCAAGCTCGCGACGCGCTGGGCCGTCCGGGTCAGGTGCGACAGGAGGACGGTCGCAACGTGTTCGTGCCCGAGTGACGTGGCGCGGGCCGCCAGGCCTGCAGAGCCGAGATTCATCTCGGCTTTTCTTGGTTTTCCGACGACTCCGCGCTAAGCCGAATACAAAGCCGAGACGACTCTCGGCTCAGCAGGCTGGACAGCCTGCGCCACGGCTCAATCCGTGTGCCGATCGCACTCCGCCATCCCAGCCTCCGCTTCCTTCAAGCGACGCAGCGTGTCCGCGGTCTGCGGCGTCCAGTGCTTCCAGCGGGACAGGTTCTTCTGGAACTGCAATCTCGCCCAACCCCAATGACGATTGGAAAGCAGCATTCGACCGTAGAGCTGATCCAGATCCGAAGCCACTTCGTTCGCCGCTAAATTCGGATGCCGCACGGCCAGCAGGCGGGCCACCAACGGTTCGGCTTCCTGAATCAGCGCCGCGGCCCGATCCGCTTTACCGTTTTCAAAATCGCTTTCCGCTTCACGATTGATCGCCGCGACCTGCTTGACGGTGCGGCCATACCAGGCTTCCTGGGTCGCATCGGCCGGCTGCGCCGGACGAGATTCGCAGGCGATTAGAAACGCAGCGCCTGTGATCGCCAGCGGGATAAATAGATGACGCACTGATTACAGAGTATCCGACCGGCGGCAGTATGGACGCGGGACGCGTAGCTGACCGCGGGACGCGTAGCTGACGCGGGACCCGCGTAGCTGGTTCAAGTTAAACCCATCTGTTGGAACGCCCGGATTCCCTGCAACATCTCAGGAATGAGAATCCGCGTATGCTGGAGGTAGGCGCGACGCGGAGTCGCTCTGAATCGCGGAGGGTCCACGGGCTTATCCTGCCCACAATGCGGATGGAACGATGTTCGCGTGTCGTACCATGCCCGCTTATTGGACTATGCTCTTGCGGTCCTGATCCTTGCGCCTCTGCGCTGCCGGAAATGCCGTCTTCGGTTTTACCGCCCCTGGTTCATGGTGAAACGGTCGGCGGCAAGCCGAGGTCCAGCCGTGGAAATGCGAAGCGCGTTTCCAGCGATCCCCCGCCCTCGTACGCAGCCGGTTCCTGCTGTTCCATTGGTGACCGAGCCATTGCCACTCGATCCATCTCCAGTCGTTCTGCTTCCGGTCGTTCCATTTCCAGTCGTTCCATTTCCAGTCGTTCCAGTTCTGGATGTCGTTCCAATTCTGGATGTCGTTCCAACCCCTGATGCCCAGGCGCTGCCGATATCCCCCGCGCCCCCCGCGGTACCGCCCGATGCAACTCTGATCGCATTAGAAATACCCGCTGCAACACTCATGCCCGCGGTCGAAACGACGCCGCCCACCGTCCTGCTGGTGGATGAGGATGCGGCCATGCGCAAGCTGCTCGCCATGCTGCTCCATCGCGAGGGTTATGCCGTGTGCCACGCTGCCGATTCAGATCAGGCAACGGCCGCGCTGAGCGTAAACGAAGTCGATGTTATCGTCGCCAATCTCAGTGACGATGAGGAACCAGTTGTGATTGGAAAGTGGCTGTCGGCTTATCCCGACTTGAGCGTCATCGCACTTTCAAGCGGAACAGAAACCAACGTCTCTTTGAACGGGACATCCGAACACAATCTCTTGACGCTTCCGCTGCCTTCCCGCCCGCGAACTGTGGTTCAAGCGGTCCGGACCCTCCTCGATCGTTCCCGGATGGAACCCGCGCGCATCGGACCCTCTCGTGCTACGCGATGTGCGCGCCCGTTGTTTGCACATACACCACATACAGCGATTGGCTCGCTGCCATAAACAGCCGGTTTCGCTTGGTTCCACCGAAACTGATGTTCGCGCAGGTTTCCGGCAGCCGGATCATGCCGATGCGCTCGCCGTTCGCGGTGATCACCTGAACTCCAGGGCGCGCGCCCGCCCACATATTGCCGTCGACATCGCAGCGAATGCCATCGGCGAAGCTGGGCGCGCCGGTGCCCGGAATATCCAACTGGATAAATCGCTTGCCATTGCGCACCGCCGTCCCATCCAGATCCCACACCCGGATCTCGCGGCCCGTCCCCGTATCGGCGACGTACAACTTCTTGTAATCCGGCGAAAAGCAAATCCCGTTGGGACCGTTCATTTCATCGGTGATCATATCCATGCGCCTGGTCTTGGGATCGACGCGATACACCGCCTCTTTGATTTCTTTATCCGCCTTGAAGCCTTCGTAATTCCCCGTAATGCCGTACGGCGGATCGGTGAACCAGATGCCGCCGTCCGGATGCACCACGATGTCGTTGGGCGAATTCAGCCGCTTGCCCTGAAATTTGTCGGCGATCACCGTGACCGTGCCGTCATATTCATAGCGGACCACGCGACGGTTGCCGTGTTCGCAGGAAAGCTCGCGCCCTTCGAAATCGAACGTGTTGCCGTTGCTATAGCCGGATGGATTGCGGAACACCGTCACGCGCGAATCTTCTTCGGTCCAGCGCATCTGGACGTTGTTGGGAATATCGCTCCACACCAGGTACCGGCCCACGCCGTTCCACGCCGGTCCCTCCGACCACAGCGTCCCGGTGTAAAGGCGCTTGATGGGAGTGTTGGTGACAATATAGCGTCGGAATCGCGGATCCAGCGCGACAATATCCGGATCGGGGTATTGCAACGGCTGCTGACCGGACCAGTCGCGCGGCGTGGGAACCGGCGACACCGGCGTCTGCTGGGCGGATAAGAAGGTGGGCGAGGCGGCTGCGCTTCCGAGTGCGGCGGTGAGAAAGGATCGTCGGCTGGGCATATCCGTTATCGTTGTCTTACTGAACCGCGACTGTCAAGGAGCGGCATGACAAACGTGCTATCCCACCCGACTTGCTATACGGTATCCATTTGCGAGACACTAACAGGTTTTCCCGAACTTTATTTTCAAAATGCGGATGCGCATCCTGTATCACGATCACTGCTTCGACGGCGCGGCCTCGGCGGCGTTCTTCAGCCGCTTCATCGAAGCGCGGTTCCATCCCGATGCCACCTTCGCGTTTACCGGCCTCGCACACAAAGCCACGGAGCTATTTGAGCCCGGCCTGTTCGACGGCGACGAAAACGCCATTGTCGATTTCAAGTATTCTCCCGATCCGCGGCTCACCTGGTGGTTCGATCATCATCAGAGCGCCTTCCTCACCCCCGAGGACGCCGAACATTTCCGCCGCGACACCAGCGGCCGCAAAATGTACGACCCGACCTTCCGCTCCTGCACCAACTACATCTGCACCATCGCCCGGGACCGCTTCGGTTTTGAAGCCCCGGACCGAGCGGAACTGGTGAAGTGGGCCGACATCATCGACGGAGCGCAGTACGCCGATGCCCGGGAAGCCGTCGAGTTGCGTGAACCGGCCACCCGCCTCACGCTGGTCATCGAAAGCGCCAGCGGTTCCGGGATTGTCCAAAAAGTGATCGGGATGATGCGGCATCAATCGCTCGCCGAGATTGACGCCGATCCCGAAATTACAGAGATTTACCAGCCGCTGCACGAACGGCACCTGCGCTCCATCGACGTGATCCAGAAACAATCGCAGTGCCGCGACGGCGTGGTCTTTTTCGATCTGGTCGATCAGCACATGGAAGGCTACAACAAGTTCATCCCGTACTATTTGTTCCCGCAATCCACATATACCGTCTCGGTAAGCACCTCCAGCTTTCGCACGAAAGTCTCCGTCGGTTCCAATCCCTGGGCCGGAACGCCCGTGAAGTTCAATCTGGCGACGATCTGCGAGCGCTACGGCGGCGGCGGCCATCCCAAGGTCGGCGCGATCAGCTTCCCTATTGGTGCGGTGGAGGAAGCTCGCAAAGCGGCGGAAGAGATCGCCGCCGAGCTGCGCAGCTGATTCTTCCTGAGGCGCGACCGTCAGGGAGTGCGTTCCGACGTGGCGCGGGCCACCAGGCCCGCCGTGTCGACATTCACGTCGACATTTCTTCGAAGTGCTACAGAATGGAGCGCTTGTATTCCCGCCTGCCGCCCACCCGCCATTGACGAAATTCTGACGTTCTCCTTATTACTTTCTTACGGTCCGCCGCTACACTCGATCTAGGGGCGCGATCGATATTCCGGATTGCTCCGCCGGGTCGCGGGCTTTCCGGCGCGCTTTCGTCCCGGCCGTCCGCTGCAACCCGTCGCGCAAAACCCGTGAAGTATACTGGTAGTGACCCATCGTGTACACCGACGCCGTACTGAATCTCGTTTGGGCCGCGGTTTGCCTCACCGCCTTCGCGTGGCTTATCGCGTTTGAACGGCGACGCAGGCACGCCACTTGGCGTGCGATTACCAATCGTGCGATGGCGCTCACCCTGGCCCTGGTTTCCCTGTTCCCCTGCGTCTCCGCGAGCGACGATTGGGTCCGGATGCAATTCCTGGGCGCGAGCGCAAGTTCCCCCGCCCCCGGCGTTCCGCACCAGGCTCCGGCGTCAGGCGATCAGCCTGATAAGAAGGCGCTCGGGATGTTGGTTCGTATGCTGGAGGCGCTGGATTCCGTGCAAGTGGCCGTGGCTCTCGCCTTGAGCATTGTGCTGTGCCTGTTCGCCCTCGCGCTGATCGAAACTCACCGAAGTCTGGATCGTTTTCTCCCGGCCCGCGCCGGCCGCGCCCCTCCCCTCACAAATCCCGGTCTGATCCCCGTCTAAGCAATAGAACTGTAAGACCAATTCCACTGGAGGAGAAGAATGTCACGCCCTGGGCGGCGAGCGCATTTCGCGCTGGCTGCCGCCGGTTGCATATCAGCCGCTTTCGCGCCATACGTGTATGCGCAACAGGCGTACAACCAAGCATACACATGGTCACAGATTCGCGAAAAGTTCCGCACCTCCAACCCCACCCTGAAGGCTGCGCAGCTCAACATCGACGAATCGCGTGCCGCCGAGATCACCGCCTTTCTCCGCCCCAATCCGGATTTCAATCTGACCGCTGATGGCGTGCAAATCGCCAAGAATATGGGAGTCTGGCGTCCGTTCAGCGGTGTGGTCGAAACTCCCGGAGTGAGCTACCTGCACGAGCGCGATCACAAGCGCGAACTGCGCCGCGACCAGGCCAAGCAGTCCACCACCATCGCCGAATCGACTTATCTCGACCAGGAGCGCGCCCTCGTATTCAACCTGCGGACCGCGTTCGTAAACGTATTGCAAGCCAAAGCGGTGCTTCAGAACGCGCGCGAGAACCTGGACTACTGGGACAAAGAACTCGATGTCCAGCGTACCCGTTTCAAGGCCGGCGACCTGGCTCAAGTGGATCTGGACCGCCTGGAGTTGCAGCGCGTTCAGTTCGAATCCGACTTTGAAAACGCCACCGTGAATCTTCGGACCGCCAAGATCCAGATTCTGATGCTGCTGAACGAGCGGACCCCCATCGACCGGTTCGACGTCTCCGGGCCGTTCGATTTCAGCGAAGAGCTAAAGCCCTTGGAAGAGTTCCGGAATACGGCGCTCGAGGCGCGGCCCGATCTACAAGCGGCCGTTCAGAACGTGGAGCTGGCCAGGATCGCCCACCAACTCGCCGTCGCCAACGGCTCCACTGACCCGACGTTTAGCCTGTGGTGGTCCCACAATCCTTCTTTCTCGAACCCGTTTGCCAACGAGACCATCGGCGGCAGCATCAGCTTTCCCATCCGCATTTTCGACCGGAACCAGGGTGAAAAAGCGAAAACGCAGATCGACATCGGCCGCAATGAGCGACTGCGTGACGCCAACGAAGCGCTGGTCTTCAGCGACGTCGATTCGGCCTACTTCACAATGCTCCAGCAATTGAATCTCTTGAAGCCATACAAGGCCAAATACCTGCCTCTGGCGACCAGCGTTCGCGACAAGATGTCGTTTTCCTACCGCAACGGGGGCGCGTCTTTACTGGATTACCTGGATGCGGAAAAAAGTTATCGCGACACGCGCTTGGCTTACCTCAATTTGATTGGTTCCTACTTGACCGCCGCGGCCCAGATGAACATGGCCGCCGGCCGGGAGGTTGTTCAATGAATCGCTTAGCTCTTCTCGCTACAGCAACTATGTGCCTGGCGTTGAGTTTTCTGATTGCCGGATGCGACAAGGGGTCCCAGGCGAGCGCCGCCGCCGGCACGGGTCCGGCGCCGGCGGTTGTGGAACCCGACCTCGACGCCAACAACTTCAAGGTGGATCACCCCGAACGCTTCCCCCTGGTGACCGCGGGTGAGCACGTTGCCGCGCCCGAGCTCAACGTAACCGGCGTCGTCAGTCCGGATGTGTCACGCCAGGTGCCGGTGCCCTCGCTTGCCACGGGTCGAGTCGTGGAAATCGACGCGCGCCTTGGCGACGACGTGAAGAAGGGGCAGATTCTCTTCAAAGTGCGCAGCACCGATATCGCGGGCGCTTATTCCGACTATCGTAAGGCCGTCAAGAACGAGCAACAGGCAGTCGACAACGAAAGATTGGCCAAGATACAACTCGATCGCGCCAAGCTT
>Ga0182024_10011450_pt1 | contig 17796 bp, 19 predicted proteins | sample P32metaG_FD_120480 | JGI IMG/M metagenome (GOLD analysis project Ga0182024, IMG submission 120480) | Permafrost microbial communities from Stordalen Mire, Sweden - P3-2 metaG (Illumina Assembly) | ecosystem: Environmental > Terrestrial > Soil > Wetlands > Permafrost | place: Sweden: Stordalen... | reverse complement strand
TGTGCCTGTCGCCGCAATGCGGCTTCGCCTCGACCGAGGAAGGCAATATCCTGGCCGAGGACGAGCAATGGGCGAAGCTGAAGATGATCGTGGAGGTGGCGGAGGAGGTGTGGGGGACATGACGCATCGTATCCCGGGCGCAGCGTAGCGCCATTAGCGCGTTTACGCGCGTCTTCGACGCGCTTTGGCGGTGCGCTGCAGAACCGGGACCCGGCTTTCTCACAAACCAAGAAACCGGGGTCCCGGATCAGCGGTGCACCGCATCCGGGACACGAAAGGGAATACCGATGAAAAGAACCAAGCCGCCGTTCCGCGCCGATCACGTCGGCAGTCTGCTGCGTCCGGCCGCGCTGAAAAAGGCGCGCGAGCAGCGCGTCAAGGGCGAGATCGACGCCGCCGCTCTCAAGGCGGTCGAGGACTGCGAGATCGAGCGCGTCATCGGCAAGCAGGAAGACGCCGGCCTGCAGTCGATCACCGACGGCGAATTCCGCCGCTCCTGGTGGCATCTCGATTTTCTTTGGGGCCTCGACGGTGTCGAGAAGCACGTGATGGACACCGGCGTTGCCTTCGCCGCGGTGACGACGCGCAACGAAGGCGTCAAGGTCACCGGCAAGGTCGGCTTTTCCGGCCATCCGATGATCGAGCATTTCAAATTCGTCGCCGCGCACACCAAACGCACGCCGAAGATCACGATTCCGGCGCCATCGGCGATCTATGGCCGGCCGATGCGCCTGCCGATCGACCAAAAGATTTATCCGAAGCTCGACGCATTCTTCGACGATCTCGGTCAGGCCTACAAAAAATCCGTGCGTGCCTTTGCCGACGCCGGCTGCCGCTATTTGCAGCTCGACGAGGTGTTCATCGCCATGCTGTGCGATGAAAAATACCGCGCGCAGATGAAAGCGCGCGGCGACGATCCGGAAATGCTGGGGCCGCTCTACGGCGATCTGATCAACACCGCGATGTCGGATATTCCGTCCGACATGACCATCACCATGCATCTGTGCCGCGGCAACTACAAATCGACCTTCATGGGCTCCGGCGGTTACGAGGCCGAGCAGGAGATTCTATTCAACCGCATCAAGGTGCACGGTTACTTCATGGAATACGACAGCGACCGCGCCGGTGGTTTCGAACCGCTCAAGCTGGTGCCGAAAGACCGGCAGGTGGTGCTCGGACTGGTCACCACCAAGACCGGGCGGCTGGAAAGCAAGGACGATCTCAAGCGCCGCATCGAGGAGGCCGCGAAATATATTTCGCTCAACCAGCTTTGTCTCTCGCCGCAATGCGGCTTTGCCTCGACCGAGGAGGGCAACACCTTGGCCGAGGACGAGCAATGGGCGAAGCTGCGGATGATCGTGGAAGTAGCCAAGGAAGTTTGGGGATGACAAGGTAGGAGAATGCCCCTCGACCCCGAAAAACTGCTGGCACTGGAAATCCCCGCGGTCGAGCACAGCTACGGCCCGAAGGATTGCATGCTCTATGCGCTTGGCCTCGGGCTTGGCCAAGACCCGATGAACGAAGATGAACTCGCCTTCGTCTACGAAAAGAATCTGAAAGTGCTGCCGACCTTCGCCGTGATGCAGGGCTATGCGGCCTATTGGCTGCGCCGGCCGGAGCTAGGCGTGATCTGGGCCAAGGTGGTGCACGGCGAGCAGAGCCTGGTGCTGCATCGGCCGGTCGCGCCGCAGGGCACGGTGATCGGGCGCACCCGCATTCTGGACCTGGTCGACAAGGGCGAAGGCAAGGGCGCGCTAATTTATTCGCAGCGCGAAATCAGCGACAAGGCGAGCGGCCGCCCGCTCGCGACGCTGACGCAGACGACGTTCTGCCGCGGCGACGGCGGCTTCGGCGGACCCAAGCGCGATACGCCGCCGCCGCACGCGCTGCCGGAGCGCGCGCCCGATGGCGTCTGCGATCAGTCGACGCGGCCGGAAATGGCGCTGATCTACCGCTTGTCCGGCGACGTGAACGCGCTGCATGTCGACCCGGAATTCGCCAAGGCCGCCGGTTACCCGCGCCCGGTCCTGCATGGCCTCGCTACTTTCGGGGTCGCCGGGCACGCGCTACTGAAAGCGGTATGCGGCTATGATCCGGCCCGGCTGACTGCGATGTCCGGGCGGTTTTCGGCGCCGGTGTTCCCGGGCGAGACCATCCGCACCGAGTTCTGGCGCGAGGACGGCGTGGTAAGCTTCCGCGCGCGTGTGCTAGAGCGCGGCGTGGTCGCGATCGATCACGGCCGCGCCCAAGTGAGTGACGTGAAAGGTTCATGAGCAAACGCAGCGCCGATAAGGAGGAGTTCGCCGACATCCGCGAGTCGGTGCGCGCGCTGTGCGCCAAATTTCCGGGCGAATACTGGCGCACGCTCGACCGCGAGCGCGGCTATCCGACCGATTTCGTCACCGCGCTCACGCAAGCCGGCTACCTCGCCGCATTGATACCGGAGGAATTCGGCGGCAGCGGGCTCGGCATCAGCGCGGCCGCCGCGATTTTGGAAGAGGTGCACGCTTCCGGCGGCAACGGCGCGGCCTGCCACGCGCAGATGTACACGATGGGCACGATCCTACGCCACGGCAGCGCCCGGCAGAAGGAAACCTATCTGCCCAAGATTGCCAGCGGCGAATTGCGCTTGCAGGCCTTCGGCGTCACCGAGCCGACCTCGGGCACCGACACGCTGTCGTTGCGCACCACCGCGCGGCGCGAGGGCAACGACCATTACGTCATCAACGGCCAGAAGATATGGACCTCGCGCGCCGAGCATTCCGACCTGATGCTGCTATTGGCGCGCACCGCGCCGAAGGAGAAGACCAAGAAGCGGACCGACGGCCTGTCGGTGTTCCTGGTCGACATGCGGCTGGCGCAATCGACCAGCATCACCATCAACCCGATCCGCACCATGATGAACCACGCCACCACGGAAGTGTTCTTCGACGACCTGCGCGTGCCGGCGGAAAATCTTATCGGCGAGGAGGGGCAGGGCTTCCGCTACATCCTGGCTGGCATGAACGCCGAGCGCATTCTGATCGCGGCCGAATGCGTCGGCGACGCCAAATGGTTCATCGACAAGGCGACCAGTTATGCCCATGCGCGCGTGCTGTTCGACCGGCCGATCGGGCAGAACCAGGGCGTGCAGTTCCCGATCGCGCGGGCCTATGCGCAGATGCGCGCGGCCGAATTGATGGTGCACGAGGCCGCCCGCAAATACGAAGAAGGCCGCGACGTCGGGCCGGAAGCCAATATGGCGAAGTTGCTGGCCGCCGACGCGTCGTGGTTCGCCGCCGACATGTGCGTGCAGACCCACGGCGGCTTCGGCTTCGCCGAAGAATACGACATCGAGCGCAAGTTCCGCGAAACGCGGCTCTACCAGGTGGCGCCGATCTCCACCAACATGATCCTGTCTTACTTGGCCGAGCACGTGCTCGGCCTGCCGCGGTCGTATTGAAATGGCTTTGCCGCTCGAAGGCCTCCTGGTCGTCTCGATCGAACAAGCCGTGGCGGCGCCGACCTGCAGCTGCAAGCTGGCCGACGCCGGCGCGCGCGTGATCAAGGTCGAGCGGCCGGAGGGCGACTTTGCGCGCCGCTATGACGATCTGGTGCACGGCGAGAGCGCCTATTTCGTATGGCTCAATCGCGGCAAGCAGTCGGTGGTGCTCGATCTCGGCAAGCCCGAGGACAAGGCGGTGCTCGAGGCGATGCTCGCCAAGGCCGATGTGTTCGTGCAGAACCTGAAACCCGGCGCCATCGCCAAGCTTGGCTTTGCCGTAGCGCGCTTGCGCAAGGATTATCCGCGCCTGATCTGCTGCTCGATCTCCGGCTACGGGGAGAGTGGCCCTTACGCCCAGCGCAAGGCCTACGACATGCTGATCCAGGCGGAATCGGGCTTGTCCTCCATCACCGGCGGTCCGGAAGCGCCGGCGCGCGCCGGTGTTTCGGTCTGCGACATCGCCGCCGGCATGAACGCCTACGAGGCAATCCTGGAGGCGCTGCTGGCGCGGGCGGCGACCGGCGAGGGCGCCGCGATATCGATCTCGATGTTCGACGCCATGGCGGACTGGATGGCGGTGCCGCTGCTCCAACACGAGGGCGGCAATACGCCGACGCGCATCGGCCTGGCGCACATCTCGATCTCGCCCTACGGCGCCTTCAAGACCAAAGATGGCATCGACATCCTAATCTCGGTCCAGAACGACCGCGAATGGCGCGTGCTGGCGGAACATGTCATCGGTGACAAGCGGCTTGCCGCCGATCCGAACTTCGCCACCAATGTCGAGCGCGTGAAGCGGCGCGCCGAGACCGACGGCCGCGTCGCCGCGGCCTTCGCGGCGATGGACGCCGCGCCGCTGGTGGAGATGCTCGCGCGCTACGATATCGCGTTCGGCGTCATCAACGATCTCGATCTGCTGGCGCGGCATCCGCACTTGCGGCGCGTCACCATCGGTACGCCGAGCGGTCCGGCCAGCGTGCCGGCGCCGGCCGCGATTCATGACGGCGCCACGCGCCGCTATGGCTCGGTGGCCGCGCTCGGTGAGCACAGCGACCTCATTCGACGGGAATTCTCCGCGAAATAGCGATCAATCGATCGCGTGCGCTGCGGCTTCCGCGGGCTTTGCTCCCGCCGGCCCGGCCGCGCGGATGATCAGCACCAGCGGGATCATCGCCAGCGTCAGCACCATCAGCAGCTTGAAATCGTTGAGATAGGCGATCATCGCCGCCTGCTGGGTAACGATCTCGTCGAGCATCGTCAGCCCGGTCTGGCTGTGGACATTCAAGTTTGCCGCCACGTCCGGCATCTGCAGCGCATTGTTGAACGGCGTCACCTGCTCGACGATGCGCGCGTGCATCTCGGTCGTCTTGTTAGTCAGGTTGGCGATCACCATGGAAATGCCGATCGACGAGCCGATATTGCGCACCAGCGTCAGGATCGAGGTGCCGCCGTTGCGCAGGTTTCCGGGCAGCGTCATGAACGCGGCCGTCGTGATCGGCACGAACAGGAGGCCGAGGCCGATGCCCTGGATGATGCTGGTGATCACGATGGTGCGCTGCGTGACGTCGAGCGAAAATCCGGTCATGTAATAAAGCGTGCCGCCGGTGAGCAGCAGGCCGGCCAGGATGAGATAGCGCGTCTCCAAGTGCCGCATCAGCCGCGGCGCCGCCAGCATGGTCAGCAGCGTGCCGAAGCCGCGCGAACCGAGCAGGAAGCCGGCGGTTTGGATCGGGAATCCGAGCAGGTTCTGCATGAACGGCGTGACCAGCGCCATGGTGCCGAACAGCACCACGCCGATCACCATCATGAACACCACGCCGCTGACGAAATTGCGGTCCTTGAACAACTCGAAGCGCACGAACGGCTCCGGCGTGGTCAGCGAATGGGCGAAGAAATAATAGAAGCCGACGACCGAAACGATCATCTCGACCCAGATCTCGCTGGCGCCGAACCAGCCGACCTGCTCGCCGCGATCGAGCAGCAATTGCAGCGCGCCGATGCCGACCGCGAGTGCAAGGAAGCCGAACCAGTCGAAACGCAGGTGTTCGTGCCGGTCGGTCTCCTCCATGAACAGCCACATGCCGACCACGGTGATGACGCCGATCGGCAGGTTGATCAGGAACACCCAGTGCCAGGAATAATTGTCTGTGAGCCAGGCGCCCAGCGTCGGCCCCATGATCGGCCCCAGCATCACGCCGACGCCCCAGATCGCCATCGCCGAGCCGCGTTCCTCGACCGAATAGGCGTCGAGCAGCGTGGATTGCGACAGCGGCACCAGCGCTGCGCCGGCCATGCCTTGCAACAGGCGGAACAGCACCATCTGCTCGATGTTCTGCGCCAACGCGCATAGGAACGAGGCGACCGTGAAACCGGTGACGCAGATAATGAACAGCTTCTTGCGGCCGAAGCGGTCGGCCATCCAGCCGACCGGCGCGGTCATGATGGCGGCGGCGACGATGTATGAGGTCAGCACCCAATTGATCTGGTCGAGCGAGGCGGAGAGCGAGCCCTGCATATAAGGCAGCGCGACGTTGGCGATGGTGGTGTCGAGCGCCTGCATGATGGTGGCGGTCATGGCGCACACCGTGATCAGCATGCGCCGCGCTTTCGGCGACATCGATGCGAAATGTGCCGCGGTCACTTTGCCGGCTCTTTCGGCGTCGACGACAGGAACGGCACCCGGCTATGGCCGGTGTCGATATCGACGACGACGCTCATGCCGGCGCGCAGCAGGTGGGTGTCTTCGTCCTTGTCGAAGGCGATGCGCAACGGCACGCGCTGCACCACCTTGACCCAGTTGCCGGTGGCGTTCTGCGGCGGCAGGATCGAGAATTGCGCGCCGGTGCCGGGGCTCACCGCTACCACGTGGCCCTTGAAGGTATGGTCGGGGAAACTGTCGACGGCGAGCGTCGCCATCTGACCGATGCGCAGATAGGTGATGTCGGTTTCCTTCGGGTTGGCGTCGACCCAGGGCGCTTGATCGTCGACCACGCTCAGGATCGGCGTGCCGGCGGCGACAAAGCGGCCGACCTGAATGTTGTCGACCTGCGTGGCGGTGCCGGAGATCGGCGCGCGCACGACGGTGTGGTCGAAATCGCGCTGCGCCTGGTCGAGCGCGGCCTGGGCCTGGGCATATTCCGGGAATTGCGCGAGCGGCAGGTCGGGATTGCCGAGCAATTGGCTGAGGGTGGTATCGCGTTGCTGGGTGGCAAATTGCGCCTGCAATTGCGCGGTCACCAGCGTGCCTTGGGCGGTGTCGAGGTCGGCCGGCGAACCGGCCTGCGAGTTCATCAGTCTGCTCTTGCGGTCGACGTCGCGCTGCTTGAGGTCGACGTTCTTCTTTGCGAGATCGATCAGCATGTTGAGCGATTTAAACGTCGTCGTCAGCTTTTCGTAATTGCTGCGCGCCGTTGCGAGCTTCGATTGCGCCTGCTCGAGGGCGAGGCGGTAGGGGACCGGATCGAGCGTGAACAGCTCGTCGCCGGGCTTGACGTGCTGGCCCTCGACCAAGGCGACGTGGATGATCTTGTCGGAGACATCCGGCGTGATCAGCACCTTCTGCGCGCCGACGTAGGCGTTGTCCGTGGAGATATAGCGGCCGCCCGAGAGATAGAAGGCGATGCCGCCCAGCAAGGCGATCGCCGGCAGCACGACCAGCAGGGTCATGCGCAATCGCTTGCCGCCGAACCGCGCGAACAGGCCGGATTTTTCGGCCGCCGGGGCATCCGTTACCGGCGAGGTCTTGGCTTCCGGAGCGGGAACGATCTTGAGAGGCTTTTCACTCATGGCACTTAACTCGCGGCGGCTTCTTGTGGCGACGGATGGCGATTGATGGCGGCGCGCAGGTTCTCCCGCACGCGCTCAAGATCACGCAAGGTGCGCTCGATCGTCTTGGCATCGAGGCCATCGAGCACGGTGGCCATCATGTCCTGGCCGAGGTCCGCGAGCTGTTCGAGCAGTGGCCGCGCGGCCGGCGTGAGGAACAACCGATTGGCGCGCCGATCGTTCGGATCGGCGCGGCGCTCGATCAATTTGTTGTCGGCCAGGCGGTCGAGCAGGCGGGTGAGCGAGATCGGCTGCAGGTCGAGAATTTCGGCGAGTTCCGACTGCTTGAGGCCCTCCGAGCGGTCGATTCGAACCAGCACGGCCCACTGCGCGCGCGAAATACCGAATTGACGCGCCCGCTGATCGGCATAGACCTTGATCATTCTGGCTACGTCCATGATCGTAAAGGCGAATTCCAGATTCATCGGCTGTGGGGGCATGGCCAAAGCTCTCCAAATAACGTGACTATAATAAGCTAGCTTATAATAAGTTCAACAGGTATTTAGGCGCATTCCGGCCGCTGCGAAGGCCGGGTGACGCCGCCGCGATCGTCGGGCAAAGTCGCCGGCGAAAAGACTTCAATGGACGGGAAACGCCATGGACATCGGTTTTATCGGACTGGGCAACATGGGCGCGCCGATGGCGCGCCGGCTGATCGAGGCCGGGCACAAGCTCGTCGTCTACGACACGCGCAACGACGCGGTGGCGCCATTGCTGGCGCTGGGCGCGCAAGTGGCGTCGTCGCCGGCCGATGTGGCCGACCGGGTCGAGACAGTGATGGCAAGCCTGCCGTCGCTGCAGGTTTCCAAAAAGGTCGCGCTCGAAGAGGGCGGGGTCATCCACGGCAAACGCATCAAGCGCTTCGTCGATCTCTCCACCACCGGCTCGCGTGTGGCGGCGGAGATTTGCGCGGTGTTGGCCAAAAAGAACATCGTCCAGATCGACTCGCCGGTGAGCGGCGGCGTCGGCGGCGCCGCCAAGGGCACGCTCGCCGTCATGGTGTCCGGGCCGCAAGCCGATATCGACGTCGTCAAGGACGCGCTGAACGTTTTCGGCACGGTGTTCGTGATCGGCCACAAGCCCGGCATGGCGCAGACCATGAAGCTCGCCAATAATTTTCTTTCCGCCACCGCCATGGCGGCGACTTCCGAAGCGGTGGCGATGGGCGTCAAGGCCGGGCTCGATCCGGCCGTGATGATCGACGTCATCAACGCCGGCTCCGGGCGCAACACCGCCACAACCGGCAAGTTTCCCAGCACGGTTCTGACGCGCACGTTCGATTACGGCTTCACCACGGCGCTGATGCTCAAGGACGTCCGGTTGTGCGTCGAGGAAGCCAGGGGGCTGGGCGTGCCAAACGCGGTGATGAGTTCCGTCCTCAATGAATGGGAGTTCACCAATACGGAGTTCGGCGGCGACTCGGATTTCACCGCCATCGTCAAGATGATCGAGCGCCGCGCCGGCGTCGTCGTGGGTAAAGCGGGAAAGAAGCCATGAGCGACGATATCCACGAGGTCTTCGCGGTCCGCTACGCCAGCCACGCGCGCATGCGCAGCGAGAACTACATCTTCGGCGACCCGCACGACGAGATGACTTCGATCGCCTATTACGTCTGGGCGATCAAGGGCCCGCACGGCACCTTCGTTTGCGACACCGGCTTCGATGAGACCGCCGCCAAGGAACGCGGCCGCAAGATCATCAAGCCGGTCGACCAAGGCCTGAAGGCGCTCGGTATCGAGCCGGACCACGTCGACCACGTCATCGCGACCCACATGCATTGGGACCACGCCGGCAATTACGATCTGTTCCCGAACGCGCGCTACCACATCCAGGACACCGAGATGGCCTACGCCACCGGCCGCTGCATGTGCCACCAGACACTGCGCATTCCGTTCAGCGAACGCGACGTGCACGCCATGATCGGCAAGATCTACGCCGATCGCGTCGACTTCCACGACGGCGTCGAGGAGCTGGCGCCCGGCATCACCTTGCATAAGATCGGCGGCCATTCGAAAGGTCTGCAGTGCGTGCGGGTGAAAACCAGGCGCGGCTTTGTGGTGGTCGCCTCCGACTGCATCCATCTCTACTCGCACATCGACGAGGGCCGCGTGTTTCCGATCACCTACTGTGTCGGCGACACGCTCGAGGGCTACAAGACGATCCAGAAGCTCGCCTCGTCGCGCCAGCACATCGTGCCGGGCCACGATCCGGCGGTGATGGAGCTTTATCCGGCGGCGAAGCCGGGACTGGAGAGCTGGATTTGCCGGTTGGATGTGGAGCCGAAGGTTTGACGCCGATCTACACCAACCCCAGCTCCGCGAACGCGTTCTTGTGATGCTCGGCACTGTCGGGCGAAAAGCAGCAGAACACTACGCGCGCGATGCCGCGCGGCGCGTTGGCTAGCTCCGATGCCACGGTGCCGACCGCGATGCGGGCGGCGAGATCGCCAGGAAAGCGGTAGATGCCGGTGGAAATCGCCGCATAGGCGATCGAGGCAAGCGCGTGCGCGGCGGCGAGATCGAGCGCACTGCGATAGCAACCCGCCAGCAAGGCTGCCTCGTCGGCGGCGCCGCCCTGCCATACCGGGCCGACGGCGTGGATGATATGTCCGGCCTTTAGCCGATATCCCCCGGTGATCTTGGCCGAGCCGGTTTGGCAGCCGCCCAGCGTCTCGCATTCCGTCAGTAGCTCGGGTCCGGCCGCGCGATGGATGGCGCCGTCCACGCCGCCGCCGCCCAAGAGCGAACGGTTGGCGGCGTTGACGATTGCCGCCACGTCGAGTGTGGTGATGTCGGCGACAAGGATGTCGAGCAGCGTCTTGCCGATTTCGGCGGTCAGCAGCGGTGCGGCAGCGGCGTTCACGCCGGGGATGTTATCACGCCCACTCGGCTTTGACCTCGGCCTGCAAATCGACGGTGCCGCGCACGCCGATGTCGCCGAAATGCGCGTCCAGGAAGCGCCGCGCCGCGCGCCGGTCGTTGGTTTTCAGCAGCTCGAAAAAATTGAAATCGGTATTGAGGCGGCCCTCGGCGCTGAGCAGCTTGGCGGAAGCGTCGAGCGCGATCCGGTGCATGTTGATGCGCCGGTACTTGCCGGGCCCCAGCCCACGCGTCAGACGGCCCTGATCGATCAAGCGCGACACGAATTCGATGGCGCGCAGCTCGCCCATCAGCGGGGAATTGAACGTGATCTCGTTCAGCCGGCTCACGATGTCGCGGCTCGTGGTCGGCGTGTGATGACGTACCAGCGGATTGATCTGAATAAGCAACACGTCCTCGGTCTGCGTCGTGTTGAACAAGGGGAAGATCGATGGATTGCCGAGGTAGCCGCCATCCCAGTACGGCACGCCGTCGATCTCGACCGCGCGGAACAGAAGCGGCAGGCAAGCGGATGCCAGGATGACGTCGGCGCTGATCTTGTCATGCGGGAAAATGCGCAACCGCCCGGTATGGACATTGGTGGCGCTGACGAACAGCTGCGGCGTCGGCGATTTTCGTACCGCGTCGAAATCGACGAAGCGTTCGATCAGCTCTTTGAGCGGGGTTGATGTTGAGTGGATTAAAATCGTAGGGCGACAGATATTGCGAAACCGCCTTGAACCAGACCCCCATGGGCGAATCTTCCGCCGGCAGAAATGAGAGCAGGCGGTCGAGCGCCTTGCGCTGCAGGTCGGGCAGGCCGCCGCCCAGACTGGCGGCGCGCCAGAAATCGGCGAGCCGCTTGCGGGCCTCCTCGCGCCGGCCGCGCGCCAGCCCGTCGGCCAGCAGCACGGCATTGACCGCGCCGGCGGAAGCGCCGGTAATTCCTTCGATCTCGAGCCGTCCGTCCTCGAGCAGGTGATCGAGCACGCCCCAGCTGAAGGCGCCGTAAGCGCCGCCGCCCTGCAGCGCGAGATTGACGCGCTTTGTTGCGAGTGCGGGCGACGGATCGCCGCGAATGGCGCGAACAATGGATTTGATCATGGAATCCTAACCGTCATTCCGCGTTCGCGCTTTGCGCCCCCGGGATGACATGATGAAAATCACTGCGCGACCCAGCCACCGTCTATGGAATAGGCCGATCCGGTTATGGTGGCGGCGGCGTCGCTGCACAGGAATACCGCGAGGCCGCCGATTCCTTCCGGCTTGGTAAAGGAATGCATCGGCTGCTTCTCCGACAGCAGCGCGATTTCCTCCTCGCGTACCGTTTTCCCAGATGCCTTGGCGCGGTCGTCGATCTGCTTTTGCACCAGCGGCGTAAGCACCCAGCCGGGACAGATGGCGTTGCAGGTGATGCCGGCATTGGCGGTCTCGAGCGCCACCACCTTGGTCATGCCGACCAGGCCATGCTTGGCCGACACGTAGGCAACCTTCTGCTCGCTCGCCACCAGACCGTGCGCCGAGGCGATGTTGATGATGCGGCCCCATTTTCGCTTCTTCATGCCCGGCACCGTGGCGCGGATGGTGTGGAACGACGACGACAGATTGATGGCGATGACGGCGTCCCATTTGTCGATCGGGAAGTCCTCGATATTCGCCACGAACTGGATGCCGGCATTGTTCACCAGCACGTCGAGCGACCCGAAGCTTTTCTCGGTGGTAGCGATCATGTCGGCGATCTCGACAGGCTTGGCCATGTTGGCGGCCGAGTAGAGCGCCTTGATGCCGAAATCCTTTTCCAGCCCCGCGCGCTCTTTCTCGATGGCTGCCGCCTCGCCGAAGCCGTTGAGCATGATGTTGCAGCCTGCCTGCGCCAGCGCGCGGGCGGTGGTAAGGCCGATCCCGGACGTGGAGCCGGTGACCAGCGCGGTTTTGCCTTTCAGCATGGCAGTCCTCGTTCGATGCGGCCGCCAAATGGCCTGTTTTGGGGGTAGCGGAAGCGAGCCGGAACCTGCCCTTATTTTTGTTGCAGTGCAATATATATCAAGATGCAGCCGGCCATCTTTTCGCGACTCGACCGTTATCGCGCTACACTTGAAACCATGAAGGCGGACCGTTCCTTGGCCAAAAAGATCCATAGTCACGCGGTGTTCCCGGCGCCGGATCACGACCACGAGCGCTGCGCCAACGACGCCATCGCGCATGCCGAGGCGCTGTGCGCGGCACGCGCCGAGCGCCTGACGCCGATCCGCCGCCGCGTGCTGGAGGCGCTGCTGGCGAGCCACCAGCCGCTCGGCGCCTATGAGTTGATCGACCGGCTGGCGCAACGCGGTGCGCGGCCGGCGCCGATCACCATCTATCGCGCGCTCGATTTCCTGCGCGAGCAGGGGCTCGCCCACCGCATCGAAAGCCGCAACGCCTTCATCGCCTGCGTACAAAATCACGACAGCGGCGATCCGGTGGTGTTCCTGATCTGCGAGAAGTGCGGCGCCGTCGGCGAGGCGGCCTCGGCCGCGGTCGCCGACACCATCAAGACCGCTTCGCGCGCCGCCGGCTTCACGCCGAAAACGCCGGTGATCGAGATCTCCGGCATCTGCGCGCATTGCAAGGCGGCGTGACCGAACCACGGATGGCATCGTCGCCCGCCTCCAACAGCGTCACCCGTCCGCTCGACGCGGCCGCCGCGGCGATCATGCTGGTGCTCTGCCTGTCGTGGGGCTTCAACCAGGTCGCCACCAAGCTCGCCATCCACGACATCCCGCCGCTGATGCAAGCCACGATCCGCTCGGTCGTTGCGGCGCTGCTGATCGCCGGCTGGTGCAGGCTGCGCGGCATTGCGATTTTCGAGCGCGACGGCACGCTTGGCGCCGGCCTTATCTCCGGGGTCCTGTTCGCCGGCGAATTCATCATGGTCTATCAGGGCCTGGCCTACACCACCGCCGCCCGCGGCACGCTGTTCCTCTATCTCGCGCCATTCTTTGTCGTGCTCGGCGCGCGCATCGTGCTGCCGGTGGACCGCTTCAGCCTGGCGCAATGGCTCGGCCTTGCGCTGTCGTTTGCCGGCATGGGACTGGCGTTCGGCCTGCCGACGCCGGCGGTGGACCCGCGCCAGATGCTCGGCGACCTGATGATGGTCGCCGCCGCGCTGTTCTGGGCGGCGACCACGCTGCTGACCAAGGCGAGCGCGCTCAACCGCGTCTCCGCCGAAAAGATGATGCTCTACCAGCTCGTGGTGTCGGCGCCGATCATGGCGGCGGCAGCCTGGCTGTTCGGCGAGCACATCACGCAGGCGCCGTCCGCGCTGGCGCTCGGTGCGCTCGCCTATCAGACGATCTGGGTTGTCAGCATCACCTTCGTGATCTGGTACGCGCTGGTGAAGCGTTATTCCGCCAACCGGCTTTCGGCCTTCACCTTCTTGGCGCCGCTGTTCGGCGTCGCCGCCGGCCATCTGGTGCTGGGCGAGCCGTTGACGCTCGCCTTCGCCGCCGCAGTGGCGCTGGTCGCCGGCGGCTTGGTGCTGGTGAACCGTGGGCGTTGAAAAAACTTATCCCCGCTCGCCAAACCGCATTTATATTCAGCGCGCCTTGTTCGCAGACGGCGTCATCTCGAGTGACGTTGCGATGGCGGAGCAAGGGGCGGCGCGCCGACAACGCGCACCGCGCATTCAAGCTTGCGCAGACTGCGCCAGCTTGACTGCAAGCGGTCACCCCGGGTAACCGGGAATGGCCGTCGCCGCGCGGCGGGCTTCGCCAAGCTCGCCAAAGGGCGGCGTGCACCACCGCCCTGGCGCCTCCCGGCGCTCCATTCCCTCTGATCGGGGAAACGGAAATAGGGGAACAGGCGTGTCCCGCGCCATGAAAGAATAGGGACGGCGGAGCGTTTGCTTACATCCAGCCGCCGCCGTCGGTGGCGCGGTTGGCGACGCTGGCTTCTTCCAAATCCAATTCGTATTCGATGCGCCGCCTTGCTTCGTCGGTGATCTTGCCGTCGCGCAACAATTGCCAAATGAAATCGCGTTCGGCTTCGATCAAATCACCCTTGAGCTTGGCGGTTTGGCGCATGTGATCGAGGCCTTCGGTCAAGTTCGTCGGCAATATCTGCAGGCGGCTTTGATTGCGGGTTCGCAGATGGTCGATCGCTTCGCGCGGTAGGCGATTTTCGTTGATGATTTTCTCCAGCCGTTTCGTGACTTCCTTCAGCGCCGCCTGGCGTGCGTGCAGTTCGGCCTTGATTTCGGCCGCATGCTCCTTGCTGCCGAGCCGGTTCAGGCCGAGCCGGCGCACCACCCAAGGCAGCATGGCGCCTTGCGCGATCAGCGTGACAATGATGACGCCGAAGGTCACGAACAGAATGAGTTCGCGGTGCGGAAACGGCGCGCCGCTGACGATCGTGTAGGGAATGGCCAGCGCGACCGCGAGCGAGTCGACGCCGCGCACTCCGGTGAAGGCGAGAAAAAGCGGCCCTTGCCAAGGAGGCGAGGGATCGCGCTTGGCAAGCCGCGGGCTTAGCCAGCGCGGAATGTAGGTTGCCGGGAATACCCAGAGGAAACGCGCGACGATCGCGATCAACGTGGTCCAGCCGGTCGCGATCAGCAATTCGCGGATCGAGAACGCGTGCGTCTGCTCGATCAGCGTGCGCGCCTGCAGGCCGGTGACCAGGAACACCAGGCCCTCGATCAGATAGACGATCAGGTCCCAGAAGAAGATGCCCTGCAGCCGCGTGGCGGACGGGATCAGCCGCGGCCCGTTCCAGCTCACATACAGCCCGCAGGCGACGGTCGCCAGCACGCCGGAGCCGCCGAGATGCGACGGCACCCAGAAGGCCAGATAAGGCGTCATCAGCGACAGCGTAATTTCGACGCGCGGCTCGCGCGCCCATTGCCGCAGACGCAGGCTGAGCCAGCCGACGCCAAGACCGTAGAGGGTCTCGCCGACGACGATCAGCGCGAAAGTGCCGGAGGCTTGCCCGAGCGAGAAGGTCCCGGTGCTCACCGCCACGACGGCGAAGCGGTAAAGAACCAGCGCGGTGGCGTCATTGGCGAGCCCTTCGCCCTCCAGCACCACAACGATGCGGCGGGGCAGTCCGAGCTTGCGCGCGATGGCTAGCGGCGCCACGACGTCGGTCGGGGAAATGATCGCTCCGAGCAGGAAACCGACCGCCCAGTCGAACTTCAAGAGATAATGCGCTGCCGCCGCCACCGCGCAGGTGGTGAACAGCACGCAGCCGAAGGCGAGCAGCGCGATCGGCCGCAAGTTGAATTTGAATTCGCGCCAGCTCATGGCGACGCCGGCCGAATAGATCAGCGGCGGCAGGATCACCAGCAGCACGACTTCCGGCGCCAGCTCCACTTTCGGCAGGCCGGGAATGAACGCCATGCCGATGCCGGCGACCACCAGCAGGATCGAAGGCGCGATGTTCAGCCGCTTGGCGGCGACCGCGACCGCCGCCAGCACGGCCATCATGAACAGAACGGTCTGAACGATCGCGGTCATAGCAGGTTCGAGATCATATTCACGGTCAGCGCCAGCACGGTCAGATTAAAGAAGAACGACAGCACGCCGTGTATCGACGCGACGCGCCGAATGACCTTGCTGGTGATGGCGACGTCGGAGACTTGCGAGGTCATGCCGATGACCAGGGAGAAATAGACAAAGTCCCAATAGTCGGGCTCCTCATCGCCGGGAAATTTAACGCCGCCCATTTTCTTGTCGCGGCCTTCGCCATAATATTCGTGCGCGTAGTGCAGCGAAAAATCGTGTGTACGAACGCCCACGACAGCACGATGGTCGCCATGGCGAGCAGCACGTGGATGACCGTCAGTTCATGGCCGGCCTGCTTCGAGCCGCCGATCTCGAACACGATGGCGACCAGGCTGGCGAGCGTTGCCGCCATCGACAGCATCAGAATGGCGAAGGCGCCTTCGTCTTGCTCGGACGCGCGCTTGCGCAGCCGGTCCATGTTGCAGCGCCACATCATCGTATGCATCATGGCGAGATAGAGCGCGATGCCGAAATTCCAGCCGGCCAGCAGCCGCGTCGGCAATCGCCAGTCGCCCGGCAGAATCACGATGACGGCGATCCCGACCAGGGCCGAGATCAGCAGCTTGGAGTGCAGCCGCGCGACGCGGATCGGCAAGGGCCGCAGCTTTGGCAGTGGCGAGGCGGGCTTTTCCGGGGCCATGGCGCCATTGTTAGCCGTCGCCGCTGATCCCGCAAAGCCTGTCCGGCGGTGGTCGGGGCAGGACGCCCGCATTCCTGCGCCGGCAAAATAGCCGCACCTGCCGCAATAAGCGGGCGGATGGGTTAGTCTTAAGGCCATGGCCCGGCCCGGCAAACGCTTCATCTTCGGCTCGCGACTGCCGCGCCCGTTACGGATTGCCGGTTTCGCCGTGCTGGCGCTGCTGGTTTTGCCCTATCTGATCGTGCCGTTTTATGCCTTCGGCAAGCCGGCCTCCACGGTGATGCTTTGGCGCCAACTATCCGGCGGCCGCGTGCCGCGCAGCTATGTGCCGCTGTCGCGCATATCGCCGGCGCTCGCGCTCGCGGTGATCGTCGCCGAGGACGGCCGTTTTTGTACCCACCACGGCGTGGACTTTGCGGAAATTCGCGACGCTCTTGCCGATGCCGACGACCTCGGAGACGTGCGCGGCGGGTCGACCATCACCCAGCAGGTGGCGAAGAACCTGTTCCTGTGGCAGGGGCGCAGCTGGCTGCGCAAGGCGCTGGAGTTCCCGCTGGCGCTCTGGATCGACCTGGTGCTGTCGAAGCGGCGGATCCTGGAAATTTACCTCAACATCGCCGAATGGGGTCCGAACGGCGAATTCGGCGTCGAGGCCGGCAGCCGCTATGCGTTCGGCAAGCCGGCGCGCGAATTATCCCACTATCAAGCGGCGCTGCTGGCGGCCGTGCTGCCCAATCCGATGGCGCGCAACGCCCATGCGCCGGGACCCGGATTGCGCTGGTTGGCGGGCCTTTATGTCGGCCGTTCGGCGCGGGCGCCGGGTGAAGCGGCCTGCATCCGCACCCCTAGCCTTGGCGGGAGGCATCCTCTATAAGGCCGCCTTCATACCGACATTCGTGACTTTCAGGAGCTCGCTTCCCATGGCTGTGCCGAAACGAAAAACCTCGCCGTCGCGCCGCGGCATGCGCCGGTCGGCCGACGCGCTCAAGCAGCCGACTTACGTCGAGGACAAGGATTCCGGCGAATTGCGCCGTCCGCACCACATCGACCTGAAGACCGGCATGTACAAGGGCCGCCAGGTGCTCAAGGCCAAGACCGAGGCCTGATTCCCAAGCCGGAGGGAAGCCCGTCATGTTCCTCATCGGCTTTCCACTGCTGCTGGTTCCTTTCGCGATCTACAACATCATCGCCTTCCTGATGCCCGGCCTGAGCTGGGCCGGCGCGCTTGCGACCATACACATGATGTCGGGCGCCGATTGGACGATGACCGGCGGCGACGTTTTGATCGCGATTTCGATCCTGCTGTTGTTCGTCGAGATGATGAAGGTGGCTCATATCGGCAAGCGGAACCTCGTCGATCACGGCCTGGCCATTCTTGTATTCTTCGCGATGCTGGCCGAGTTCCTGTTGGTGAAACAGGCGGCGAGCGCGATCTTCTTCCTGCTTCTG
>Ga0182024_10011449_pt1 | contig 17798 bp, 17 predicted proteins | sample P32metaG_FD_120480 | JGI IMG/M metagenome (GOLD analysis project Ga0182024, IMG submission 120480) | Permafrost microbial communities from Stordalen Mire, Sweden - P3-2 metaG (Illumina Assembly) | ecosystem: Environmental > Terrestrial > Soil > Wetlands > Permafrost | place: Sweden: Stordalen... | reverse complement strand
GACGCTGCGGGAACTAAATCGTGGCTCGCGAATCACCCACTCAGATTAGAAGTTGGCGTTCAGCCGAGCGGTGGGGCCAAATGTGATGCGCACGATGGGGCCAAATTGACTTGACATTCCCAGCTCATCCATGTTGCCTACAATATACAATTAACTTGCTGCTTACTCAATGGGCATTTATTGAAAGATCGACTTACCGATCGATGTACTTCTGAATCAGACTGCGCTGCTGGCTCAGATTCGCTTGGCCTTTCTACCAGCCTCAAACCCGGCTTCGGAGTATCTTTCCGGCATTCCCGCGCCAGGCGACGCCGAGTAATTCGACACACGCGACTAAAGGCTTGCGGCCTCTTTGTATAGCTTCACGATTCTTGGATTCTTGTTGCTGTCATTCATCAAGACAAAGTAGGTATGGCCTGCTCTGAGCAGTATGTCTGAGAAAGCTGTATCCATCTTACGAAAGTAGGGGCTCGCCTTGGAGATCACCTCGTATGTATATCCGTAGCAACGCTGTGTTCTGAAATATCGATCGGTAACAATCCGGATGGTGAGACGCTGCCCAGTGAGTCGGACGCTTCCACGTTCCATTGACTGTGTGGTCTTTTTCCGACGGACAGTTTGAATGGCGATCGGCGGCCTCACGGCTTGCTTGGCGGAGGCCCTTGCAAGCTTGTCGGCTGCCTTATTGTGGGAGCTGGTCTTATGGCCCTTAACCCAGCGGATATCAACTCTTCGCCCGATCTTGGTGGCTCGCTTGACCAGTTCCTTCCAGAGATCGGTGTTGATCACCGGAGTGCCATCACGAGTGAGCCACTTGGACCTCGGCCAGTTGAACTTTGCATTGGCGAAGTTATCAACGACGTAGCGAGAGTCGGTCTTGATGAGGATTTTCTGGTAATCGGTCACGTCTATGGGAGAATTTCTGCTGGTAAGAACATTAAGAGCTTCAATGCAAGCCATCAGCTCCATCTGCTGATTGGTGGCGCCTCTATATCCTACAGGCTGGTAGTCATGGATGACCTCGTGGCCATTCTCATCGATCGTGACAAAGCGAATCCCCATGCCACCTTCTCGGGGATGTGAGAAAGATGAGCCATCGGTAAAGATATTGATGGCGTTCTCGTCGAGGTCATCCATAGTTACTTCGTCCGCTTAAGTTGTCACCCTCACAATTAATTATCTCATGGAGAGCTAGGAAATGCGCCTGGCCAGTTCCGTCTTCAACGATTCATTCTGAGCAGTGAGCGCTGCCAATTGGGTCTGATAGCTCCGTACTCGCTCTTCCAATGCCCAGCCGCGTTTGTGGGCAGCAGCGCCACGTACCCGTCGAATCTTCTTCAGTGCTTGTGATGTCGAGTCAAGGTAACCGGTGATGGCTCTGGACTGCGTTTCTACTTCTTCGAGCTTCCCGAGAAGTTCGGACTCGCTCAACCGTTCCAATTCCGCCATCTCATTCGTTATCCGGCGGACAAGGTATACAGCGCTTCCAGGTGCTCGGATGTCTTGACCTTGAGAACCTCGTTGCGTACTGACGTCTTTTGGAGATCAAGCCGAACGATTGCGCGGGACCCACTGTCGACTATGAGGAGCGCTATTCTGCCGAAGCTGGAACCATGATCCCGGGCGAACTCTGCAAGGCCGACGGCCTTGGCTGGCGCGTCAACGAGACTCGTTGTGTGGGGATCGAGCAGGTCTGCAACAACCTCGCCGCTCTCAAGTCGCAACACAATGAAGTCCGGATACATCGGCTTGATTGTGGCCCCCATCTTGTAGGGAACACAGAGAGATCGGCCGGGTTTCCGAGGTTCGTTGCGGAACCATCCGATCACGTCAGAGCGATCAAGCTCCTCCAGGATGATCTTGCGCTCCCAATTGTTGAGATGGCCCGGGAATGATGCGGCGTCATCGACATAGATGTGCTTCGCCAGCGGGGCAGCTTCCTTATCTCGTCTGATGTCGATGGTGTCAGGAAACCAAAGTGGCTCGATCGTTGGTTGGTCGCTGGTACCGCGAATCCGCTCGTAGATTTGTTTAGCTTCATCGAGTTGTGCGGAGATGGCTTTCCGGTGATTGGCAAGCAAGACGTCAACTTCCTGACCGGAGAACGCCTCGAGCCGGGCTTGAAGTCCCACGTCACCGGCCATGGCGATGATCTCGCGTCGAGCCTCGTCGGGGTCGATGCCTGCGGTTTCAACACGATGTCGCCACCAGGGTTTGTAGACATCACCTAGCCTTCGGCCGACAGAGTTGAAGACCTTCAGCAGATCGAGCGTGTCGAGCGTCACGGTCGTGTTTCCAGTCGCTACCGCTTCGCTCTCGCCGAACGTCCAAGCGTATGCCTCGACGGAGACGCTGCCGCTCTGCGAAACAAGACTCTTGAAGGAGTCGTCACTGCTCTTGGTCTCCAGCTCCTCATCAAGGAGGGCAATCAACTTGCCCATGGCTTCGTCCGGCGCGTTGGCGTCAATGTCATCGTTGGAGAGCTGCTGAGCGAGTCGGCGTAGGCGCTCGGTATTGCGAACGGTTCTAGTCGTCGGAACGCTAAAGCTGGGTAACTCCTCCAGCTCCTCGAAGAGCCGGTCGCTTTGGTCAGCCCGGTGCAGAGTCGCCAGCTCTCCAGCATCGACAATGTCGTCGCCTTCGAGCGCAGCATTCTGAGGGTTGGTTAGGTACGCAACGATCTTGTCTACGTGCTGCTTGTCGTATCGAGGCAAACACACCGCGACGGTGTTCAAGTGCTCGTTTGTGCCAATACGACGAGCAAGCGGGGTGCGCACGATTCGACCGATCAATTGTGCGATCAGAGTCGCGTCCCTCGCCGCCCGAAACGACATCATCGCTTCAGCACGAGGGCAATCCCATCCAACGCTCAAGCTCTTCTTAAAGAAGACGACGCGGAGGCTTGTCTCGCCATCAATATCAGACGGTGCAACGTATCGAATCTTGCGCGATCCAAACTCAATGGCACCATGAGTCTCAAAAGCGTGCCCAACTTCGTCGTCGCCTAGCGCGCCAAGCACAGCCTCGCAGCGCTTGAGCGCCTCATCGAGGTCTGTGCTGCTAACGGTCTTGCCTGAACCATCTTCCACCTGGACGACGAGTAGGGGGTTTACCGGAGCGATTCCTTGCGACCTGGCGTAGTCGTTCCACTGCTGCTGATAGACCTTGAGCTGTTCAGCAGCTACCCCCAGCAGCGTCATCTCGGACTCCGAGGTGCTCGATGGATAGTGGAGAACGATCTTCTCCTTGATGAGTCCGGAATCTCTGACTACGTCTGCGGGGACGGAGATCGATCGCCGCACGCGGTTGGTGCCTTCCAATAGCTCTTCGAAGCGCTCAAGAGTGGCGCTCAACCCGACGATGAGCGGCACTGGCGGCAGATCACCGTTGGAACCCTTGATGAACTTCTGAATAATCGTCGTGGCTTCCTTACGATCACGACCCTCGGACATTCCGCGATGAGCCTCATCGATGAAGACGTAGAAGTGACGGCCTTGAGCCGCAAGCGTGTTCGTAAAGGTCTGCCACAGCGTGTAGGTCTGTTCGTCGCCTTCTCGCACAAGCTTCGACTTCACACCCAGCTTCTGAGTATTCAAGAAGTAGATGTGACCCGGATCGAGCTCAGCCTGGTCGAAGGTGCCCTCTTCGATCTCAACGAGTCGGTCCTTTCTCAGGAGATCAGACATGCTCAGCATGCGATTTCGGGTTTGGCGATTCAACTCGGGTTGGTCAGTGATCCACAGCACGACAGCTTCAGGGTCGCCGGGATTGTCGTCGTCACCGTAGAAGAGACGCTCAATCGCCGCAGTCGCAATAACAGTCTTTCCGCTGCCAGTCGGCGCTGATAAGGATACGGATTGCAGGTCGCTATTAGACTCAGCTAAGGCGTTTCGTATCTGCTTAATAAACTTATCCAGATACTCGTTCTGAAAGTCTAGAAGCGCGAGTCTCATCGTGAGCGCTCCACATTGATCTGGAAATTGCGCAGATAGTCCCGGTAGAGCATCGAAGCGCGAAGATGAGCCGGTAAGGCATCGACCATGTCGGCAAACGCGTTAGCAGAGTCCGTCACGATCCAAACATGGGTTACGTCTGGACGCTGAGCCAATGCGGCTGCAAATGGGCGAAAGCGAGACTCTCGCAGCAGGATGCCGTATTGAGAATCCTTCGGAATGCTCCAGCCAACTCTTGTGTCGACGGATTCGCGGGAACCAACGCTGCCAGAAGCTAGCCACAGAGCAGGAAGGATTGCATCGAGTTGCCTCCCCAGGTCGACCTCGTCTGGGTCAAGGTACTCGAGCCTAAAGAACTCAACATTCTCGTCAAAGCCATCCTTGAAGTTTCGGCCAGCTGCCCATTTGTATTTACCAGTCAGCGGCTTGCCGTTCGAACCTAGGCCAGTGACTGCCGCTTTGATTCGCGGGACTGCGACCTGTTCGAAGATGCCAGCCGATTCGTACTCGGCGTCCCCGGGGAAGATTCCACGAGCCTCAAGTGCGGCTGCAGTAACCGCGTCAACCTCATTGTTGGTGACAGCCACGCAGCGACGGTGACCACCGTCGAGCGCATTGAGAAGCATGGTCGCGTGCATCGTGGTCGCTGATCCGGCGAAGAAGTCAAGTATCAGGGCATCAGGACGTGATCCCACCACGCTCGCCAACGTATCTCGGACTGCGTAGACGGACTTCGGAAAGTTGAAAAGCCCGGACTTTCCCAACAGCTTTGTCAGCATCGTGGTCCCGTTCGCGCCAGCGTCGTATGACGGGTGCCACCAGATGGTTCGCTCACGAAAGCGAGCCTCGCTCGCCCGGACCCGTCGGATACTCAGCGAGTAACTGTTGCGTTGAGTATTGAATCTTCCGACTCGAAGATTGCCAAGCCCAATCTCGCGGTTCATCCGCTGATGCTCGAAGCACCAGGCTCGCTCTGCGCCGTCTCGATCAATGGGCCAAACCGGCAACAGTCCATCTACTCGCTCAAAAGAGGGCTCCGGAAGCGGATCACCCTTAGATTCGGGCATAAGTGCCTGGCCCGCGCGAACGGCCAGATGGGTCTTCTCATCAACGTAGATCGGATAGAACTGGTTCTTCCGTTGAGTACGGAAGCTCGTCCCTTGACCGGTTCGTTGAGCACTAGTCCAATAGCTCCCGTCCGATGTTGCGGCCTCATCGGCATCTTGCCCGGCGGCCTCGTCAATGTCGAACAGCACCCTCTGCGCTTCGAACATCATCCGCTGTGCATCTGACAGCTCAATCCCTAACTCTGCGAAAAAAGCAGGGACATCGTCGATTGTGGCAGACAGCTCGGCAATGAGGCCGGTCGCTGGATCGGTCTGTTGCTCTGCGCCACGCAGATGAGGAATGAAGGCTTCACGCGGCTCGATCAAGTCGTGACCGACGTTCGGGACTATGAAAAGCGCCTGCTCCTCGATTACTCCAAAGTTGCCACTTGCCCCCGTACTTCCTCGTGAGTTCGTAACGATCGACACCATGTATCGATTCATCCCCTTGAATATGAGTTCAAGGAGGAGCCCGAGGTGGTGAAGCTCGTATTCATCGATCATCACAATCAAAACGCCGTCTGGCCGCAGGAGTCGCTGTGCCAGCCGCAAACGCTTTTCCATCATTGAGAGCCATTTGCTGTGCCGGTAGCTATCTTCCTTTTCGACAAAGTTGTTGTTGTATTTCCAACTACTGTTACCCGTGTTATATGGAGGGTCGATATAAATGCAGTCGACCTGCCCCTCGTACAAATAGAGTAATAGTTGCAGAGCGTGAAAATTCTCAGCGCTAACAAGCGCATGATAGGGACGATCTTCACTTCGATCCAACGTGCCCACAGGCTTGAGAGCTGCATACATCGGCTCGCCAAAGGTCTTGATTACGAGCAAGTCATCTGCGTTTGCAGCGCGTGAATCCCCACCAGCAATCGGCTCGATCTCAACCTCGTCGCCCTTCGACGCGATTACGCGATATATCGCCGCAGGACTCTGTGCTCCGCGCAGCTGAACCGCCATGCCTGTTCGCAGCGGAAGACCATGTAAGGCCACGGTCTCCGGAATATGTGATTCGTAGACCAAACCGAACGTCTTGTTGTTGCGCAGCTTTACGGCGGCGCGCTCGATCCTCTTGCGAAGCTTTTCATCGTCGACTTGCTTTAGTAGATCGTCTATCTCTGCCATATCGCCTCGGCTATCGACTGCTCATTGATGCTGCCATTTCGGTACGAGAGAAAGTCGCTCCGCGACGACAGTGTGTCGAAATAGACTGGAATGTGCGGAATTGGGTTCAAGTATTATCTCGTAGTTAATCGGTGAGGACTTGTCATGATTTCGTTCTCACTCCGTCTGATTATAAGGTAATACGAACAAATGTTCGAGTGCTGTTTCAAAGCGGTCCAGTTCAGAGGCTACGCGAAGGACGTGAAGCAGGCGCTGGACAGCGGAGCCGACTTGGACATCCTGCTGGAATCGCCCAGTCGAAGGCGGCGGCGACCAACGCAAGCTAAAGGATCAGCGGGACGAGTCTTGAGCAAACGTCGTCACGGACGTACTGGCGGATATCGAGCAGTCGGTGAAAGACCGGCGATCGGTTCGCAAAGGGTGGGCTGTCTTCGAAGGCGACGCGGACGGTCAGGGTGCCGTTGACTTGCGCATCGCCGTCGGCGACGAGCTTGAGTTCAACCCCGTCGTCAAGCCACTTGTCAAACACGAACTGTCCCGTGGTTGGGACAACTGCGGTCACCTCGTGGATGGAGTCGGCCCGCATTGGCGTGGCGTGGATGGTCTGGTGCTTGTCCTGGTTGGACATCTCGGCAAGTCGCGCAAGCGGGTGGACGTCAGCGTCTTTTCCCCAAGCGAACGGCTGCACCTCTTCGATGATTTGCAGCGCTTCGGCCGAGACGAACTGCGCAATCGGCAATGGACCGGGTTTGCCGGCCTTATTCGGTGTCGGGGATTTCGTCAGCATGGGGAAGTAGGTGCGACCCAGTACGTCGCGCAGCTCGTCGGGTGTCAGGCGGGTTGAACACTCTCGCTCGATCAGCCGACAGATGAGATATTCCAGGGCCATGCGAAGGTTCTGGATGAAGTCCCCGATGATGGCGGCACCATGGATCGAGGGTGGCTGGATGCGACCGTGGATGCGGATGCCGGGCTTAGGGTCGATGTGGATGTCAGCGTGAAGGTCGCAGGGCTCTTCGGTGAAGTGACGCTGGAAGAATTGGCGGAGCGCTTCGAGATGTTCGTCGGCTCGGAGCAGTTTCGCTTCGATGCCAGCGACAGCGGGGTACTCCGTGACCCCTTCTTGTCCCCAGCCCTTGGCCGCGACCCAGCGACCGTCCATCACACGTGGGTGCTGCTGCTCGGGTCCATAGCTGTCGTTCTATCTCACGGCTGTTGCAGAAGCTCGCGATCTTCCTCGCCGCCAGACCTCACGGCAGTCTCCGCGAGCGGTGGATGTCGTTCGTACCCAAGCGCGATGTAATCCTCAGCAACGTCGTCGAGAAAATCGTCGCAGTTCTCAAGGAAACCGTGAATGCTGCAAGCGCAATCGTCCGCACGTGTACACGCCTCAATCCATGTTTGGAATCGATCGACTAGCGCACGTCCCGTGTCGGTGAGTTCAAGTCGCTCCGCAAACGTATGGAACTCAATATCAGCGGGTGGTGCTACCGCCGCGCGGACAAGAGACTTTTCCCGCCACAGCAACTGAGGATGACCAGCGAGGTCGTAAACGCCATTAACAATGCCGTCAGGCTCATCGAACGTCAGGGAGATTTCGTAAATCGAATCCACTTGAGAATCATCACCGAAATGGCGAGTTGTGAAGGCCAGTAACTTGCCAAACAGCCACATCAAGCCAAGAACGTGATCTCGCAGCACTTCATGATCATCTCGTTGGTCGAATGGTTCATACCCGCGCAGGAACGTTTCACTTATGAAGTGGCGAAGTTCTCCGACGTGACGAATGAGGGCCCCGAGGTCTACGTACCATTTTTCATTCTGGACGGCACTTGGATCAGGCACCTTGCGATAAGCCCATTCGATTGCCTCGCCGGGCGAACGACTCAAACGGGGCGTGCTCTCGTCCCACGCCTCAACGGTTCCGAATGCCTCGGCCAAATGGAGCCGACCTTCCTCCATCGTGATTTGCTCAGCCAAGAACTGAAACCAGCTTTCAGATGTTCGATGTCGCTTGAGGGCTGGGCCACTTGCTTGGCCCGGCGACAACTTGTTGTTTGCCCAATTCCACCGATCCCCGGAACGGCCGTCCCTATCTAGGCGGAAGAGGACTCGGATGGCCTCAACTTCTTCCGTCTTCTCATAACCCCCAACGAGACGATCCAAGACCTTCTTCACTGCCGCGGCCACATGAACCGGCCGCAGGTAGACAGACGTAGGTAGATCGGCCTTCACAAGTTCCGACCCTGCGATCTTCGGCATCTTCGCCACAGCAGTTTCAGCGATCTGCTGGCCGACCCAAGTCCGCAGTTCTCTCGCTGCCTCGTCCATCGTCAGCATTGGTGATCTCTCTCACGAACAGTTTGGCCAGCGTGGAGGGCCATTCCAAAATAGCTTCTCCACTTTCCAAGAATTCTCCCAGACGTCTCCACTTCCTTGTCTTAAACCGCTCCCTACCGAGGGAGGTGCCCCCGGTAGACAGCACAGCCCAGCTAGCTGGGCGAAAGGGGAAGACATGGAAGACCAGAACAACGACCCGTACTACGAGCAGGTAACCCAGATGCCCGCCTACCGGCGGTTCCACCCCAAGGTGCCGGGGATGCTGGCCGAAGCCACGCTCGACCCGAACGAGGAAATCATCTCGGCGGTCGGAGCAGCCCACGGCCAAGGCCACGGCGGACAGCTCATCATCACCAACAAGCGCATTCGGTGGGCCGAGCGGTTCCCATTCAAGAAGCACGACCACTGGCCGCTCGGCACGACGATGGAGATGCACCGGAGCTTCCCGCAGCCGATCATCCTCCTTGGCGGCGAGCTGTTGTTTCAGGGGAGCCTCAACCCCCGGCCGTTCAAGGAGTTCGTCTCACTTCATCAGGTGATGGTGGAGTCGATGCGCTGGGAGGCCGAACACGCTCCTGCCGAACCGGTTCCCGTCGTACTGGCGAACGTCAGCATCGGTGACGAGCTGATCAAGCTCGAACAACTCCTCAACTCTGGTCGTCTGAGTGAGGGCGAGTTCGAGACGGCCAAGGTCAAGCTCTTGGGCGCGTAACCGATGTTCGAGATCGTCCGACCGCACCGGATGAATAGCCGGGAACTGGCGGAGCGACTGTCGAATATGTCGGCTCAGGCGATTGAGCGGGAGTCCCACATCCATGCGATCTCGGGACTTGTGCCGCAGGTAATGGAGCGCACCGCTGCGCTCACGCTCCTGCAACAAGCACTCGCCCAGCAAGTGCCGGATGCCAATGCTCGGCTCGCCTTCATCGTCAACGCCGCGGTCGTGGCGATGATCGAGACGGCGACGGAGCGCTGACGATGCTCCGGCCGACGGCGGTTATCAAGAGCGCACTGGGAAGCCTGATCGTGCTTTGCCTGGCTTTGTGGGTGATGGCTCGACTGGTCAGACCAGTTCTGCCGATGCTCATTGCGCTCTTCATCGTGGCCGCTCTCATCTCACTCGCCCTCGGCGGAAGGAGGCGCACATGAGTTAGTTCCATTCCCCAAGTCCGCAATTTCGATATTGACGTTCGTCAATGTCCATGAGATATCGGAGATGAGGGGCCGAAACGCACTAACGGCGTCGAATCTGGTGCTGGCGTTATCGGCCCCTCATCGTGACCACGGTCAAGAACAAGAGAGGAGGTGCCAAGTGTCGGATCAAGAGATCACGGTTGTTGCTCGACCCAGAACGGACGGGATTGATATTGAGCGGCTGGCACTGGCACTCCTCGAAGTTGTTGAGCGTTTACCTGCGCGCCAACGTGATCGACTTGCGGCGGGCGGGGAGAAGCTGATAGCTGCGGCAAAGCGTGAAGTGCAAGCGAGTACGGACGAGGGCGCAGCATGAGGCCGCTCCTCTTCATCGTTGGATCGCTAGTTCTGGTCGCTTCACTGTTTGTGTTGCGCGCGGCAGGGGCGGGGCGGCAGCGGCGGACCCTCATCGCGTATCAGCTGTTCTTTCCCCGCGGTCTTGAAGTCGAGGGTGTTGAGGCGTTCATTGGCGGGGTTGCCGGACTTCTCTTGCCGTGGTGGAAGCGCTGGCTTGTCACTCCTTATGTATCAGTGGAAGTTCACGCGGCATCCGCTGGCATCCGCCACTACGCAGTAACCCCTGAGGCCTGGGGCCCGGTGATCGAGAATCTCTTGCAGGCCAGCGTTCCGTCGGTGCGCTACGAGCGCGTCGAACTGCCACCTGTGGATGTGACCGCGGCGGCAGAGTTTCGACTGACTGACCATCGCCGCGCACTCCGAGTCGATGCTGCCTCCATGAGCGCCAAACTGCTCGCGAGCCTCCAACCTCTGTCGAGCGAAACTGTCGTTGTCCAGTGGCTCCTAACCCCTCACGGACCCGTCGCTCCGGTCAAGGTTGCGGCACGCAGCAAAGTCGGCCCGCCCTGGGGACCGCCCCGCGGCAGCGTCCAAGATTCCGAAGTGGCGTCCGCTATGCGGACGAAGTACGACCACCCGCTGCTCTTGGCCGTCGCCCGTATCGGGGTTGCCAGCGAAGACATCACCCACGCCCGCCGATTGCTACGGCACGTCGAGATCGCCTGGCACGAGAGTCGAGCGCCCGGTGTTCACCTGCAACGCCGGTTGGTCCCGGCTGCTCTGATCGCGAAGCGAATCGCACAGCGGCGGCGACCGCTCATCGACTGGCCAGCCACCTTCAACAGCAAGGAGCTGTCCGGTCTCATTGGCTGGCCTGTGAACGCCATTGCGATGCCAGGGCTGAGGCTGGGCGGAAGTCGAATGGTGGCGGCGTCGCCATTGATTCCCCGGTTCGGCACCGTCGTTGGCGATGCGACGTATCCGGGCGATACCCGACCGCTCGCCCTCGACATCGAGGCGAGACTGCGCCACGTTCACGTGCTCGGACCCACCGGAACCGGCAAAAGCACACTGCTCGTCAACATGGCGGTCCAGGACCTCAAAGCTGGACTGGGCCTCGTCCTCCTCGACCCGAAGGGCGACCTGATCCAGCCCTTACTGGAACGAATGCCACCAGAGCGACGCTCCGATGTCGTGATCCTTGACCCATCAGACAGCGAGTACCCGGTTGGGCTCAACCCTCTCCAGTCCGTTGACCGCGACCACGCCGAAGTCGTCGTCGAGAATCTCGTCGGTCTGTTCAAGAGTCTGTACCGGCATTCCTGGGGTCCGAGACTCGAAGACACCCTCAGAGCCTCCCTTCTAACCCTCGTCAATGTGCCGGGGACCACCTTGGCGGAGGTCCCGCTTCTCTTAACTGACCCCAGTTACCGCCGACGACTCGTCGGGCAACTCGATGACCCGGTGGGATTGGAGAGCTATTGGGGCTGGTACGAGTCGCTGAGTGACGCCGAGCGGCAACAGGCCATCGGGCCGGTGCTCAACAAAATTCGGGCCTTCACGATGCGACCGAGAGTGCGCAGCATCATCGGACAAAGCTCTCCAAAGCTCAATCTGCGCGACGTTCTGGCGAGCCGCAAGGTGCTACTCGTGTCGCTCGCCACCGGGCTCCTCGGCGACGAGGCCGCTTCTTTGCTCGGTGCCTTGGTTGTGGCTGAACTATGGAACGCAACCTTGGCCCGGGCTAGTCAGCCCGCCGCCGGTCGGGTTCCAGTCATGGCCTATCTGGATGAGTGGCAACACTTCTTGCACCTTCCGACGCCGATGGCCTCAGTCCTCGCGGAGGCGCGTGGCCTAGGGCTTGGGATGATTCTCGCCCATCAGCATTTGGACCAGCTCCCCCAAGAGTCACGGCAAGCGGTCCTGGCCAATGCGCGCTCACGCGTCGTCTTCCAACTGCCGTCCGGTGATGCCCGTCTGATCGCCCGGGAACTCAGCGGCGTAATGACGGCGGACGATCTCCAGGGGCTCGGTGCGTACGAGGTCGCCATGCAACTGTTCGCGGGCGGCATGACCCAGCCAGTCGCCACCGGGCGGACCCGACCAATGGGGGAGATCACCAGTTCTGCTGCAGCCATCCGGCTCGCGTCCCGTGACCAGTACGGGGTCGAGCGGTCTGTGGTGGAACAGCAGATTCGTAACCGCCAACACGCTCGCATCGACACTCCGACCGGACGCCGTCGACGCATTGAAGGTGAGTCATGAGGTCACGGGTGACTTCTCCGGTCGGGTGGAGTGGCTTGCTGCGTTTTGCCTGCGTGGGCTTGGTGTCGCAGCCAGATTCGCCAACGACTCTCGTACACAAAACGAGAGAGTACCGAGGTGCCCAATGAGTAAGCGGACCTACATCACTGCTGCTCGTCTGGCTGCCATCAGAGCAGCGATTCGTCCCATCGACTGGGCGCTTCTGTCCGATGTTGAACGGCTCAATCTGGCCTCGGGCGATCAGCTCTCACGGCTCCACTTTCAGGACAACGCGAACGGACGACGGATGGCCCGACTCGATCTTCTAAGTCTCGTCGAGCGCGGTTTGATCACCAGGATTGGCCGTCAGATCGGCGGCAGGCGGGCGGGGTCAAAGGGATTCGTCTACGGCCTCGCCATCGCTGGGAGGCGTCTGGTCGGACCCAAGGCGGCACGGCCAAGAGAGCCCTGGACGCCGAACAGCAACAACCTGAAGCACGCATTAGCCGTGAGCGAGCTGTACACCCAACTGCGGGGAATTGAAGAACGGGGCGACTTCACACTCGAACGCTTCGACGCCGAACCGCGCTGCTGGCGCACCTTCTACGGCCCAGGCGGATCGCGACTGATCCTCAAGCCTGACGCCTACGCCGTCACCGCCACGACCGACTACATCGATAGCTGGTTCGTCGAAGTCGACCGTTCGACCGAGTCGGCCACCCGCATCAGCGACAAGGCGAAGGTGTACTGCCGCTATTGGCAGTCGGGTCGCGAGCAGGCCAGCGAAGGCGTCTTCCCGACGGTGCTCTTCATCGTTCCCGACACCAAGCGCAAGGCGCAGCTGATCGATGTGCTCTCACGTCTGCCAGCCGATCAGTGGCAGCTGTTCCGAGTCGCCACCGCCGAAAGCGCCGCGCAAGCCATGACCACCGGAGAGCTCATCAACAACAACCAACAAGAGGAGGTGACTATATGAATCAACTAACGACCCGGATCGCCCCGCACGGCTACTGCCGACGAAGCGCACCGGCATGGGCGGCCCTGCCACAGCGGGACATCATTCTCGGAGACGCCTTGACCGTTCTGCGACAACTGCCAACCGCCAGCGTTGATGTCGTCCTAACCAGTCCGGCGTACTTTCGCCTCAGGAATTACCAGACGGACGGACAACTCGGGATGGAGGCCACCATCTCGGAGTGGGTCGATCATCTGGTGGCCGTCTGCGACGAACTGGCACGAGTGCTGAAAAACAGCGGCTCGCTCTGGCTCAACCTCGGCGATAGCTACAGCCGCCACGCTCGCTTCGGTGCCCTACCGAAGTCGTTGCTCCTCGGACCTGAACGCTTATTGATCGCACTCGCCGACCGAGGGTGGATCGTGCGGAACAAAGTCGTCTGGCGAAAGCCGAACCCAATGCCATCGAGTGTTCGCGACCGGCTCAACACGACCTGGGAGCCGATGTTCCTCCTCGTGCGCTCGTCTCGTCCCTTCTTCGATCTCGATGTGATCCGAGAGCCGCTCCTTACTAACCGACCCCCAATCAAAACGTCGCCGGTCGGACTCAAGTTCGCGGGCGGCAAACATCCGACGTGGGCCGGACCGCTCGCCGGAAGTAACGACGGCTTGCTCAAGGCGAGGGCTGAGGGTCGCAGCGGCCACCCCCTCGGGAAAAATCCAGGGGATGCCTGGACGGTGGCAACCGCCAACTTTGCCGGGCAGCACTTCGCCACCTTCCCGGCGGCCCTGATCGAACGACCGCTGAAGGCGACCTGTCCCGAGCGAGTCTGTGTCTCATGTGGCTCGCCGTGGCTGCGAACCGATCAGCGGTTGCGCCCGGACTGCCGATGCAAGGCAGCCTGGCGACCCGGCGTTGTGCTTGACCCGTTCATGGGGGCGGGGACCACGGCCATCGTCGCTGAGCGTTTGGGTCGCGACTGGTTAGGGATCGAATTGAATCCGGACTATCGGGACCTGGCGCTGGATCGGATCACTACGGAACGTGCCAAACGCGCGAAGGCACCGGGTCCGTGAACGGTGCGGCTACCTCGTCGGTGGTCTGCGGCTTACAGAGGAGATTCCAACCGGGAATCGCCGGCCGCACCCAACCGAGGAGGAAGTGACCATGCGTCACGCACCACTCACCGCCGTCCGCCAGGGAGAGATGCCATGAAAACATTGGCGATCAAACTGGAGGATGGCACTCACGGTCAGTTGACTGCGATTGCGCAACTTGAAGGACTACCGGTGACACTGCTTATTAAGCAGGCCGTCGAGCAGTTCATCGAGACAAAGCGCAACCAGCCAGAGCTGACCGCACGAGCGGCCGACGTGCTCGAGGAGATCGAGCGAGACGCCGCCACCCGACGCGAAGCCCTTGCCACCCTGTTTGGCAACGAGCCAGCGCCAGCGACGGAGCAGAAGGAGCCAATGGGGTTCAGTCCCACTCGTTCCCGACGTCCAAGGGGAGGTACGCCAGCGACCAGCTGAGCGAAGCCGATCCCGCATGGCGGGGGTAATCATTCTGAGTATGACATTTAATGTCGGACCTCAGAATGGTGCCCCTGCCATTGACCAACAAGGCGACGATCTGCCAAAGAAATATGCCAGTTGATAAGGACTTTTGTGAAAAAATCCATTTGACGACCGTCAATTATTTTGAGAAAATGAACATAAGAAAAGGGGGTGGAATTATGGCTAAAGGAGAAGGCAACCAGACATTGGGCGACTACGTCCGGTCGCGACGCTCGTCAATCGGGCTGTCATCGAGCGATGCGGCAGATGCCTCGGACCTCGACGTTTCCTACTGGAACAGATTGGAGAACGGCCACTACCAGAATCCAGCTCCCCAACATCTCAGCACTATCGCTGAAGTCTTAGGCGTGCCCGTCGAAGACCTCTACGGCCTGGCCGGTTACGACATCCCCAAGCGACTGCCGAGCTTCCAGCCCTACCTCCGAGCCAAGTACGACCTCCCGCCCGAAGCTATTGCGGACCTCGAACGCTATTTCGAGTTGCTGCGCAGCTACTACAACATCCCGAAGGATCAGCCGGTCTTCCCTCCGAAGCCAAAGGCGACAGACAAGGAGGCGGCATGAACCCGAGCATCATTTCCAGCTTGCGCGATCTAGTGCCTCTGCGACCGCTGACCTACGGAGAACACCTGCGCATCGCGGAACTGCAAGCCAACCGATTCCTTCAGCTGGTCGGCATAACTCAAGCCCCAGTCCCGGAGCGGGTGATCACCGAGTTGCCCCGCGTGCAGGTTGAGCACATGAGTCCGTTCCCGGTGTCGGGAGCCACGCATTGGACTGCGGGACGTTGGCTCGTCGTGCTGAACGGTGCTGAGCCTCGCGTCCGCCAGCGGTTCAGCCTGGCTCATGAACTGAAGCACATCATCGATCACCGCTTCGCTGATCTGATCTACAAGTCGTTTCCCGAGCAAGACCGCCAACGCATGACGGAGCAAATCTGCGACTACTTCGCCGGGTGTCTCCTCATGCCGCGTCCGTGGTTGAAGTCGACCTACGCCTCTGGACTTCAACACCTGCCCACGCTCGCCCGACGCTTCGATGTCTCGCAAGCTGCTGCCCTCGTGCGACTCAATCAGATTGGCATGGTTGACCCCGCGCCTCGGTGCGGAACTCTCACGCCCGAATGGTCCCGCAAGGCAATCGCTTCATTTCGTCGGTCCCACTACCAGCGCGCCGCGCAGCCGATGCTTGCCCTTTCAACTAACCCCTAAGGAGAATCCATGACCAACGCGACGACCACTGCAACGAGAGCGGCGGCCGCGCGCGGTTATGCCCGCAGTGCGCCAGCCGACCCGCTCGGCGTCTACGGACCACGCGCTGTCATTTATCTGCGCGTCTCAACTCTCGGACAGGTGACCACTAACAGAGACGAGGAAGGATTCTCAATCCCGGCGCAGCGAGAAGCCTGCTTACGAAAGATCGACGACATGGGGGCCGTCTTTGTCGACGAGTACATCGACGCTGGCGAATCCGCTCGCTCGGCCGACCGGCCACAACTCCAGGCGATGCTGAAGCGGCTTGAAACTGACCGCGATGTCGATCTGGTTCTCGTCTACAAGGTCGACCGATTGGCACGCAACCGGGTGGACGACGTGCAGATCAATCTCACCATAAAGAAGGCCGGTGCTCGGCTCGTGTCTGTCATGGAGAACATCGACGAGACGCCTGCTGGGATGTTGATGCACGGCATCATGTCCACGATGGCCGAGTTCTATAGCCAAAACCTGGCGACTCACGTCATGAGTGGAATGGATCAGAAAGCCAAAAAAGGCGGGATGTCGGGCAGAGCCCCGATCGGTTATCGGAATGTCCAGTACTTCGACGGGCAAAGCAGCAAACCGATGCGCACCGTCGAACTCGACCCGGAACGCGCCGACCTAGTGCGATGGGCATTCGAAGCGTATGCCACCGGCGATTACTCCATCAGACAACTGACGGAGGCGCTCACTGAAAAAGGCTTGACGATTCGTCCGACCACGAAAAAGGCTGCGGTCCCACTGCTTCCCCAAAACGTTCACCAGATGCTGAGCAAGCGCGTTTACGTGGGATTGATCAGTTGGAAAGGGATCGAGTATCCGGGGAGACATGAGCCCTTGGTGTCAATCGAAACCTTCGCAACGGTCCAGGCCATTCTTCAAAGCCGGGCTGTAACGCATGAAAGGCCTAGCAAGCACCAGCACTACCTTCGCGGTTCGCTGTTCTGTAAGCGCTGCGAATCTCCGATGGGATTCGTTCGAGCCAAGGGTCGAAGTGCCCAGTACGACTACTTCTTCTGTTGGAGTCGGCACCGGGGAACCGGCTGCGACCTTCCCTACATTTCAGCCGAGAGGATCGAGAGCCAGGTCGAAGCCTGCTACGAGCCGGTTCAAATCAGCGCTGCAACCGTGCTCAAGTTTCAGGAGCACATCCTCAAGCACATGAAGCTCCGATTGGACGGTGCGGAGAAGCTGGCGGCAAAGAGTCGGAAGCGAATAATCGATCTAGAAGCCGAGCGGCGACGCCTTCTCCAGGCACACATGGCTGGAGCGGTAGCGCTTGATCTACTCAAGGAGGAGAACGACCGCATCACTCGCCAACTTGCCCAAGCTGGAGCTGAACTGGCGAACACCGAGGTCGACTGGGATCAGGTCGAACGGAACGTCAGCGCGGCGATCAAGCTCGCGAGCCAGCTTTTTGACATCTACCTCGAAGCTGAACCGACGATGCGTCGCCGGATCAATCAGGCCTGCTGGGACGGATTCGATGTGGATAAAGGCGGCGTCGTAGGCGCTCGGTTGTCGGACCCGATGGCGGCGCTGGTCGCTGAGGACCTGATTCAGCAGCTCGGGGCGGAAAATAAGAACCGCGACTCCTTTAAGGGGGGTCGCGGTTCGCGCTTGAGTTCCTTGGTGGACCCGACGTGACAGGAATGCAACCTCGCACTGGCGGCTCACTTGAGGCCGATTCGGCGTATGGCTATAGAAGGTTTCACGCCTTCGAAGTACACTGTCCCCCATTTCGAAGTTTGGGGG
>Ga0182024_10011448_pt1 | contig 17798 bp, 12 predicted proteins | sample P32metaG_FD_120480 | JGI IMG/M metagenome (GOLD analysis project Ga0182024, IMG submission 120480) | Permafrost microbial communities from Stordalen Mire, Sweden - P3-2 metaG (Illumina Assembly) | ecosystem: Environmental > Terrestrial > Soil > Wetlands > Permafrost | place: Sweden: Stordalen... | reverse complement strand
GCGTGAAGTTTTATTTTGATCCCCTCCGCCCTTCGCACGCTCGAGAGCGTGCTACGGGCACCTCCCCTTCCAGGCGCTTCGCGCCGAAGGGGAGACGGGGCGCGACCAAGACGCTAGATACATGAGCAAAAAGCTCCGGGTCGTCGCTGTGATCCAGGCGCGGATGGGTTCGACCCGTCTGCCGGGCAAAGTTTTAAAGCCCATCGCCGGGCGGCCGCTTCTTTGGCACATCGTTCATCGCCTCAAGGCTTGCCGGCTGATCGAAGACATTGCCATCGCCACCACCACCAATCCCCTGGACCAGGCGATTGTGGAATTCGGCAAGGCCAACAATGTCGCCGTGGTGCGCGGGCCGGAAGATGACGTGCTGGCCCGGTTCGCCGACGCCGCCGAGATTCTGGACGCGGACATCATTGTGCGGGTTTCTTCCGATGCGCCTTTTCTTGACGCGGGTTTCATCGATCATCTGATCGCCGCCCTGATCGAGCAGGGGGGAGACTATGTGCTGATGGAAGAGGGCGCGATTTGCGCCCACGAAGGCGTGGATCCCTTGACCAGGCGTGGCCTCGACAAATTGATGACGCAAGCCCGCCATGATCCGGCGGCGCGCGAGCATGTCACGGGCTATTTCAAGCTTCATCCCGATTTCGTGCCGATCGCGCGAGCGCCCGCCTATCCCCTTCTGGCGCGTGAGGCGGGCCGGCTCACGGTGGACACGCCGGATGATCTCGTCTTTGTCGAAGCCGTGCATGCAAGGCTTCAGGCGCGCGCCGGCGAAGCCTCGCTGGCCGATCTGCTGCTGCTTCTGGAGCGCGAGCCGGAATTGCGCGCCATCAACAGCCATGTGCGGCAGAAACAGATTCGCCCATCCGGAGGATTGGCGTTGATCCGCTGCGATGGCGGCGGCAAGTTCGGCTACGGCCATGTCAAGCGCATGGTAGCATTGGCGCGGGCGCTTCGGGATCGCGAGGGGATTGGCGCCCTATTCGCGCTTCACGGCACCGATGACGCCGCGCTTCCCATCCGCCGCGGCGGTTTTGCCCTGGAAATGGTCGAAAATCATCAGGCGCTGTCGGCGCTGATCGCCAGGCATGGGCCCGATATGCTGGTGCTGGACGGACGCGAAGGACCCTCGCGCGTGGAACTGGAACAATTGCGCCGCGGGATCGCCGTCACCGCCGTCATCGACGATGCCTCCGACAGGCGTTTGGCCTGCGATTTCGCCTATTATCCGCCCGTGCCCCAGGCGTACGCCTTGGATTGGAAGGGCGCGCGCACCGTCACCCGTATCGGCTGGGAATGGGCATTATTGGGACTGGGTCCGCTGCCCACGCCGCCGCGCCGGGCGTCGCGTCCGACATTGCTGGTGGCCATGGGCGGCAGCGATCCGCAAGGTCTCACTTTGCGTGCCGCGCAGGCCCTGATTCCGCTCGATTTGTCACACGTCCGGTTCGTCATCGGCGCGGGAATGAAGAACGCCGCCAAAGTCGCGCGAGAAGTGAAAGCGCTGAAGGACAATTTCGAAACGGTGGAAGGCGCCGACGATCTTACCGCCGAATATGCATCAGCGGATCTGGCGCTCTGCGCGTTCGGCGTCACCGCCTATGAATTGGCCGCGTTTGGCGTGCCGGCGCTTTATCTGGGCCTGACCGACGATCACGCGCGCTCCGCCAGCGCATTCGAGGCCGCCGGCATGGGCATCTCCCTGGGTGTCGCGGCCGGGGTGACAGGCGAAGACATTCTGGCGCATGTCAAAGCGCTGCTGAACGATCCCGCGCGCCGGCGCGACATGCGCAATGCCGGCCTTGCGACTTTGGACGGAAATGGCGCCGCGCGGATCGCCGCCGATCTGGCGCTGGCCTTGCGGCAGCCAATCAAGCTTGCGCTATGAGGCCCGCGGCCTGGGCGAAAACGTCGCTCCAATCGCCGGGTTTCCTGGAGCCGACACAGCGGCAGGCGGGCGCGAAAGGTTCATAAGCCTGGCCGAAAGCCGTCCAGCTCAGATGATAGAGCAGCTTGAATGTTTTCACCCCCGCGCCCGCGGCCAGCCAGGAAACGGCGGTGGGCGCGCTGATCAGCATGTCCAGCGATGACAGCATGGCGGCGGTGCGGTCGAGCTCATTCTTCTGGTCGAGCGCGGGAGGCACGAAAATCCGGCGTCCGCTCCATTGTTCCAGGCGCGCTATCTCGTCCGGGCCGGCGTCATACTGGCAGGAAATGATCGTACCGGGCAGATCGCGCAGGAACGCACCCCATTGTTCCAAGGGGGCATACTGCACCGAGCGATGACCGCCCATTTTGCCGCTCCGCCAGCAGATGCCGATCAGCGGTGAAGCTCCCAACGCCGCGAAATACTCTTTCCATCGTGTCCGCTCCGCCGTGTCGGGTGTGAGAAAGCTATTCTGCTTGGGAAACGCATCCAGGGTTTTGCGCAGCCAGCGCGGCAAGGATCCCATCAAAGCGACACTGTTCGCCCCGCCCGTCTTGTTCAGCCAGGCATAATCCGCCCTGACCGTTCCATTCACGGTGGCGACGGACCACGGTTTCACCGTCACGTTCGGGAAGGACCGCGCCGCCAAAGCGGCCAGGCGCGGCTCGCATTCTAGAATCACCTGGTCCTGGGGCGCAAGATCGCCAATAAGGCTCATGAACATCAGCTGGTCGCCCACGCCTTGCTCGGCGCGCACCAGGAGGCGGCGCCGGCCCAATTTTTCGCCCCGCCACTCGCGGAGGTTCAAATCCGCCGCCGGCACCTTATTGGGAACATCGACGCGCGCTTCATAGTCACGCCAGCCTTGCGCCAGATTTCCCCGCTGCAAATGCAGGATGGCGCGGTTGAGGCGGATTTGCGCATTGTCCTTCTCGGACTTGATGGCGCGGTCGTAGAAAGTCAGGGCGATCTCGATGTCCCCGTCATTGGCCAGAAGATCGGCCAGATTGGACAGGGCAAGCGCATAATCGGGGCGGACATCCAGCGCGTCGCGGTAATAATGCTTGGCGCGCTCCGCGTCCCCGCTCTCGCGCCAAGCCGAGCCCAGACTGAGCAGCAATTCCGCGCTGCCGGGATTGCGCGCCAAAGCCGGCTCCAGCAAGGCGCGCGCGCTTTCGAACTGGCCTTGGGCCCTCAGAAGATTGGCGAGATTGACCAGCGCCTCGATCCGGCCGGGCTCTTGGGCAAGGACTTTGCGAAAGAATTCCGCCGCCCCTTGGTGCAGGCCCAGCGCCTGGGCGGTATTTCCCAGCGCGAACAGCGTGCCCACATCATTGGGTTTCAGGGCCAGCGCCTGTTCGAAACAGGAAATGGCGTCCAGGTGGCGTCCTTGTGACGAGAATTTCAGACCTTGGGCATAGGCGTGGGCGTGCATGGCGCCAGTCTTGCCGCATCCCGCGTTAAGGTCTCGTTAAGCCTGTTTTTGGCGGGCTTTTATGGGGGTATGAAGGCGCGGGTTAGGGGCCCTTTAACGCTGCAAATGCGAAATTTTCTCCATGTCGATCGGCGGGATTTCCGGCTTGGATTCGGTGCTGTTGAGCTATTTTCAAGCTCAACAGAACGCCAGCCCGTCGGCCATCGCCGCCGCCAGGGCGGTCAGCACCCCGGCCAACACCAGCAATAGCGCCACGGCGAAGGACAATCCGCCCTGGAACAATCCGCTCACGCAGAGCAATGCCGAGACGGCGAAGATTCTCTCGACCACCAATTTTCTCAGCACCACCAACGTGCCGCTTTCGGCCGGCGCCACCAGCAACACCAAGCTCGAACAGGACAATCAGAAATTATTCTCGATCTACAACGCGATCGGCTCGCTGTCCTATCTGACGCAGCTGGCGCAGAATTCCAAAGAAACGTCCGGGCAGCTGGCGGGCCTCAACACGCGTTTCCAGACCGGTCTGGCGCAAGTGGAGAAATATCTCTCCTCCGCCGATTTCAACAATTACACCCTGCAGACGACCACGCCCGCCGCCAGCACAATCTCGACCGCCGCCGTGCCGCTGGGGAATGGGAACTACAACACAAAGCAATTCGTCACCAACGCCAACCTCAACAATCCGGTGCCGGGCCTTTCCACGTCGCAAAGCTTCACCATCGCCGTGACCAAGGGCGGCGCCACCACGAATGTGCAGATCGATCTTTCCCAGGTGCAGGGCGCGCTGACGCTTGGCAATATCGTGACCTACATCAATTCCCAGCTTTCGGCCGGCGGTTTTTCCACCCGCTTCCAGAAGACGCAGAGCGGTGGAACGCCCACCGACAATTCCAGCGCCACCTACGGACTCCAGATCATTCCCGGCGCCAATGAAGCCATCTCCTTGTCCGCCGCTTCCACCCCAGCGCTCTATCTGGTGGGCGATTCCGGCTCGGCCACGGAAGCGGATACCACCACCGGGACCGGCTCGAACGCCAAAGTCACCACCACGGCCGCCGATGAAAGCGGACGCCTCACCAAGCTCACCAATCTCGGCGGCACGCCTACCAGTGTCGGCAGCACCGAGCAGCAAGCCTCGACCGGCACAACCACGGCGCAGGCCACGGTGGTGGATTCCAGCGGCAACGTCTATGTGCTGGGCAACGCCACGGGCAATTTCGGAAACCAGATCAACCAGGGCAGCCAGGACGTCTATCTCACCAAATATGATTCCGCCGGCCATGCGGTCTGGTCCAAGCTGGTGGGCAGCGCCGGGAGCGCTTCGGGATACGGCATGGCGCTCGATCCCGCGGGCGGCGTCGTGATCACCGGGTCCACCACCGCCGACGTGACCAACAATTCGATCACCAACGGCAACACGGATTCCTTTGTCGCCAGCTATGACGGGGAAGGGAACCAGAATTGGATCCAGCAGATTCAGACACTCGCCACCAACCAGGCCAATGCCGTCAGCGTGGACGCCAGCGGCAATGTCTATATCGGCGGCAGCGTTTCGGGCGGCGCGATCGGCGCGGGCCAGACATCGACCGGAACCGGCGACGCTTATCTCGCCGAGTTCAATTCGAAAGGCGGTCTGGTGTCGGAAAACCAGTTCGGTAGCAATACCGGCTCCAGTCAGGTGAGCGCCACTGCCGTGGGCAGCGACGGCAGCCTTTATGTCGCCAGCGTGCAGAATGGCGACGCCATAGTGAGCAAATATGCCAGCGGCGGCATCACGTCCGCGCCCCTATGGACCGAAGATCTGGGCGCGCTTCAGGCCGGCGGCGCCATCGGCGGCATGACCATTTCGGGCAATCAGGTCTATGTCTCCGGCACCACCAGCAATGGCAATCTCACCGCCGGCGGCCAGGCCAGCGTGGCCACGCCGTCCAGCGGCGGCACCGACGCTTTCGTCTTCAACCTCACCGACAATGGCGCGAGCGCGACCCCCGATTTCGTCTCCTATGTGGGCACTTCGGCCAGCGATCAGGGCGGTGCGGTGACGGTGGGCTCCGACGGCACCATTTATCTCGCCGGCACGACCACCGGCACATTCCAGGGCCAGCAGCGCACCGTTCAGAACGCGACCAATGCGTTTGCCGCCGCGCTCAATCCCAACGGCACGGTGGCGTGGACCGAGCAATTCGGCGGCGCGTCCGGCCAGTCAACCGGCGCGGCCGTGGCGGTGGACTCGCAAGGCGCCAGCGTGCTCGACGCGCTGGGCCTGCCCAAGGGCAGCATCAATCTGAACCAGTCGGTGAATCTCAGCGCGGCGACCACGCTGCGCGCGGGCGATTCCTTCCAGATCAAGATCGAAGGCCAGGCGCCGCGCACCACGACCATCACCATCGGCGCGGGCGAGACGCTCGACTCGCTCATCACCAAGATCAATGGCGAGTTGGGCAATGCGGGCAAGGCCAGCCTGGGGTTCGCCAATGACGCTGAAACCCTCCAGATTGCGGCCAATTCGGGTCAGTCCATCGATCTGATTTCCGGCCCGACCGATTCCGACGCTTTGTCGCGGCTGGGAATCACCGCCGGCGTCCTGAGCGCTCCGGCCAAGACCTCGAGCAAAAGCTCGGCTCCCACCACGACCACGGCGAGCAGCAACAGCTCGTCCAGCAAGACATCGCCCTCCTATGGCCTCGGTCTTGCCAGCAATTTGGATATTTCGACCAAGATCGGCGCCGACCTGGCCCGCTCCACGCTTCTGAGCGTGATGTCCAACATCCAGAATGTCTATCAGAAGAGCAACGCGCCACCGCCTTCGGCCACTGTGGGCAACACCAGCGGCACCGCTTCGGCGCAAACCAGCGCGCAACTCGCCAGCTACAGCACAGCATTGTCGCTGCTTGGCACCAGCAGCAGCGACGCGATGAACAACATCATGGCCATCGTCAATGGCGGAACCGCCGCCAGCCCGAGCGGCAACAACACCGGCGCCGCCGCCAATTCGATCAACAGCAGCTCGCTCGTCACATCGCTGTTCTGATGTCTGGTTGAAAACGGTCGGCGAAAAGCTCAGACCACCTTATTGAAGACCATCGCGCCTGAGGATTTGGCGGCGTAACCGGGTCTGGGGCCATAGACTCTTGTGGTCTGGTTCATGCGTTCCGCTTCGCGGGCGATGGCTTGCACCATGCCTTCGGAGGCGTTTTTCACCCGCGTCAGCATGCGGGCGTGAAGCTGGAGCACTTCGCGGAATTTGGCGGTGATGGCGACAAAACGCTCCCGCAGCGAGGGGGGCGCGGCCTTGGCGATGCGGATGTCGAAATTCTGGGCCTCGCGGCTATAAAGCACCGACAAGCGCTGGATGTCCGGATTCATGCTTCTCATCTCAAGCGGCTTGCCCGCCGTGAGCGCGGCGATGTCGGCTTCCAGGGCCGCGACCAGCCGTTCGGCCATCGAGATCAACCGTTCGATGCGCGGCACATCCTCGATCCGGGCCTCGCTCATGGGGTGGCCGCCCCTTGTTGATGCTTGAGGAGTTCCTTGGTCACCGACGCGGCCAGACCGAAGCCGCCACGCTGCTCGATCGCCTTGCCATACTCGTCGACCATCATGGAACGGAACATTTCTTCGCCTTGACCGCCGCCAAATGGCCCGTCGGTGGAGATGCCGGAGAACATCGAGCCCAGGAATTGCGAGATGAACACGCTCTCGAATTCCTTGGCCGTCTTGGTCGCGGTGGCTGCGTTGCTGGTGGGGGCCGGTGGCTTGACGGGCGCCGATTGGGCCAAAGATTGCGTCAGGGTCATCGCGTTTTGAATGGTGGGGTCCATGCGCCGCGCCTATCCGATGATCTGGATGTCGGCCTGCAACGCGCCCGCCGCCTTGATCGCCTGCAGGATCGAAATGATATCGCGCGGACCCACGCCCAGGGCGTTCAAACCGTCCACCAGATTCTGCAACGAGACGCCGGGATGCAGCACGGCCATCTTGTTGCCCTTGCCTTCGTCGATCTGAATCTGCGTGCGGGGCACGATCTGGGTGGTGCCGGTGTTGGAGAAGGGCGAGGGCTGGCTCACCTGCGGTGTCTCGGTGACGCGGATGGTGAGGTTGCCTTGGGCGATCGCCACGGCGGAGATTCGCACATCCGCCCCCATCACGATCACGCCGGAGGTCTGGTCGATGATCACCTTGGCGGACTGGTCGGGATCGATTTTCACTTGCTCGATGTCGGTTAAAAGACCCATCACGCCGCCGGGGTAGTTGGCGGGCACCTTCAGTTGGATATTCGCGGGATCGATGGCGGCGGCCATGTTGCCGCCCAGATATGTATTGACCGCGCTGGCAATGCGGGTGGCGGTGGTAAGGTCGGGATTGTGCAACGACAATTTCAGTTGATCCTTGTCGGCCAGATGAAAGCCGGTTTCGCGCTCGACAATGGCGCCGTTGGAGATGCGCCCGGCCGTCGGCACGCCGCGCGTCACCGACGAAGCCTCGCCTTGGGCGGAGAAACTGCCGGTTGCGACAGGACCTTGCGCCACCGCATAGGTCTGTCCGTCCGCGCCGAACAGCGGCGTGACCAGAAGCGTGCCGCCGAGAAGATCCTTGGCATCGCCCATGGCGCTCACATTGATGTCGATGCGCGAACCCGATGAGGCGAAGGCGGGCAGATTGGCGGTGACCATCACCGCCGCCACGTCCTTGGTCTGCATGTTGGCGCTGCCGGTATTGACGCCCAGCCGCTCCAGCATGGTCTGGATGCTTTCCTGGGTGAAAGGCGCGTTCTGAAGGCTGTCGCCGGTGTGGTTGAGACCCACCACCAGCCCATAGCCGATCAACATATTGTCGCGGATGCCTTCGATCTCGATCAGGTCCTTGACCCGGGAGAAAGCCAAGACGGGACCGGGCGCGGCCACCAGGGCGGCGCCAAGGATGAAACAGATGAGACGGACAAAAAGAGGAAGGGGTGCGCGGCGCATGAATTCGGCTTCTGCCTGTTTTCCACTCCTCCCTTGCTAAATTCGTGCCGTACGCCCGAGAAGAATAAGCTATTTTATTCAGCGGCTTATTTGGATAACCGAACAGCGTTCGCGAGTCTGGGGCAGTTTTTGCCGAGCGAAGAGGCCATTTCCGCCATCACGGTTGCAGCCTATGCCGATCCAACCATTGGCGTTGCTTCCTGTCTTATTGCCTGCGAACGGTGTTTGGCCGGCGTGGACAGCGCACGGCCTCGTTCTTATGTTCGGGCCGTCTTCTCCAAGGAATCACAATGTCCGCGCCGCGTCCTGCGTTGCTCTGCATCCTCGATGGCTGGGGCTGGCGCGAGGACGGTGAGGACAACGCCATCGCCAAGGCGCAGACTCCCAATTACACAAGGATGCTGCAGGACTGCCCGCATGCCTTGTTGCATACATCGGGCCGGGCGGTGGGCCTGCCCCAAGGCCAGATGGGCAATTCCGAAGTGGGGCACATGAATATCGGCGCGGGCCGGATCGTGGCCCAGGATCTGCCTCGCATTGACGTGGCCATCGAAGATGGCTCGCTGGGTGCGAGACCCGCTTTGCGCGCATTGATCACCAAAGCGCAAGCCGCCCGGGGCGCGGTGCATCTGATGGGTCTCTTGTCGCCCGGCGGGGTTCATTCCCATCAGGATCACATGGCGGCGCTGGTGCGGATTCTGGCCGAAGCGCGTCTGCCGGTCTTTGTGCATGCTTTCCTGGACGGGCGCGACACGCCGCCCAAAAGCGCGCGCGGTTTCATCGAGAAATTCCTCCGGGATATTCAGGGCGCGCCCGGGGTACGGATGGCGAGTCTGTCAGGACGCTATTACGCCATGGACCGCGACAAGCGCTGGGACCGGGTGAAGAAATGCTATGACGCCGTGGTGGACGCGGACGCGCCCCAGCACGACGAGGTCTTTGCCGCGCTGGACGCCTCCTATGCCGAGAATGTCAGCGACGAATTCGTCATTCCCACGGTATTGGGCGACTATGCGGGCATGGCCGATGGCGATGCGCTTCTGTTCGCCAATTTCCGCGCCGACCGGACGCGGGAGATTTCGCTGGCGCTGCTGGATCAGGGGTTCCAGGCCTTCCAACGCGGCCGGGTGGTCAAGTTCAGCGCCGCCGCGGGCATGACGGAATATTCCCAGGAATTGTCCGCCATGATGACGGCGCTCTTTCCGCCCGAGGATGTGCGCGAGACGCTGGGCGAAGTGATGGCCGAGCACGGCCTGAAGCAATTGCGCATCGCCGAGACCGAGAAATATGCCCATGTGACATTCTTCCTGAATGGCGGACGGGAAGAGCCGTTCCCCGGCGAGGACCGCATCCTGATTCCCAGCCCGAAAGTCTCGACCTACGATCACAGGCCCGAGATGAGCGCCTTTGAAGTCACCGGCAAGCTGGAAGAGGCTATCGGCAGCGGCAAATATGATCTGATCGTCGCCAATTACGCCAATCCCGACATGGTGGGGCATACGGGGATGATGGCGGCGGCGATCAAGGCGGTGGACACGATCGACCAATGTCTGGGCCGTTTGCGCGTGGCGATCGAAAAGGCTCATGGCGTGATGCTGCTCACCGCCGATCACGGCAATATCGAAATGATGAAGGATCCCGAAACCGGCGAACCGCACACCGCGCACACCACATTCGACGTGCCTATCATTGCGATCAACGCGCCCAAAGGGACCAAGCTGGAAGATGGCCGCCTGGCGGATGTGGCGCCCACGTTGCTGGCGCTGATGGGCATCACGCCGCCGGCGCCTATGACGGGTCATTCCCTGATCCGGAAAGGCTAGCGTTGCGCGGAATCGTCCTGACCCTTTCGATTACCGCGTTGCTCACGGCGCCGGCTTTTGCCGCGCCGCCCTATAAAAAAGTATTGGCCCCGGTAAACCCCAGTCCCCGCCCAGCACTCAGCAGCGATGCGCCGCCCGAGGCCTCGCTTGATATGTCCAAGGCGCTGCCGGGAAAGGCGCTGGGCCAGCTTCCTTCCAGCGCGCAGCAGCTGGGAAAGCTCAAGGCGGAAATGGCGCACGACAAGCCGGCCTTGGACAGCGCCAAGCAGAAAAGCGATCTCCTGGCCCAGGAGGCCTCCAGCTTGCGCCAGAAATTGATCGCCACCGCGGCGCGGGTGGAAAGCCTCGAGCAGGAAACCGTCACTTTGGATGACGAGATCGCGCGCCTGGAAAAGCAGAACGAAGCTCTCACCCAAAGCTTCGCGCGAGACCGGATTTCCGTGACCAAACTTCTGGCGATCCTGGAACGGCTGCAGCATGACATGCCGCCCGCCCTGGCGGTCAGGCCCGATGACGCATTGGCGGCGGCGCGCGGCTCCATGCTGGTGGGCGCCAGTTTGCCGCCACTCTATGACGAGGCGGCCAGGCTCGCTGTGCGCATCGATGCGCTCAAGGCGACGCGGACCGCCCTGGTCAAGCGCCGCGCCGACGCCGTCAAAGTCGCCGGCGAACTCACCAAGGCGCGCGGCGATCTGGAGACCCTCACCACCGAGAAAGAAGCGGAAGCGGAAGAAGCGGGCGGCGAATATGATGCGCTCAAGACCAGGCTGGGCGTCATTGCCGCGCAGGCGGCGGACTTTCAGGCCCTGGTGAGCCGGGTGGCAGCGCTGAGGCGGAACGGCGGCGGCGACAGCGGCATCGTCACGGTCACGGCGGCCAATTCAGGTTCCTTGGGCCCCCTCTCCAAAGGTTCATTATTGCCGCCGGTGGTCGGAACCATTGCCGCGAACAGCGCCGGGACCGCCAAAAATGCCGCGGAAAGCAGCAAAAACCCCGGCCTGACCTATGTCACCCAGGACGGCGCGCAAGTGATCGCGCCGTCGGACGGCCGCGTTCTCTTCGCCGGGCCTTACCATAAATCTGGACAGGTCTTGATCCTGGAGATAACCACTGGCTACGATCTGGTGCTGGCCGGACTCGGGCGCGTGACCGTGCGGCCGAACGACGAATTGTTGGCGGGCGAGCCCGTCGGAAACATGCCAGCGGAAAGCGGTTCGTCGGTCGAACGGCTTTATTTCGAATTGCGGCAGAACGGTCATGGGCTGGATCCTCGACCATGGCTAAGCCTCGAATTGCGGAAGGCAAAAGGAACATGAAGAAAGTTGCACTTGTGGCGCTGGGCGCCGTGGCGGGCTTCGGCGTGGCGCTGAGCGTGCTGCCGGAGGCAAAAGGCGCCAACGACATGGACGCCTATCAGAGCCTCAATCTTTTCTCCAACGCCTTCGAGCGCGTGCGCGCCAATTACGTGCGCCCGGTGCAGGATGGCGAGCTGATCAATGCCGCGATCCAGGGCATGGTCACCAGCCTCGACCCGCATTCCAGCTACATGGATGCCAAGGCCTATAACGACATGCAGATCACCACCAAGGGTGAGTTCGGCGGCGTCGGCATCGAAGTGACCCAGGAAGATGGCCTGATCAAAGTGATCTCGCCCATCGACGGAACACCGGCCGCCAAGGCGGGCATCAAATCTGGCGACCGCATCGCTGGCATTGACGGAATTTCGATCGCCGGCCTGCCCTTGAACGACGCCATCGACAAGATGCGCGGCCCCGAAGGCTCCAAGATCACGCTTACCATCCTGCGCGAGGGCGAGAAGAAGCCGTTCGACGTCACCTTGCAGCGCGCGGTGGTGCAGGTCGACGCCGACACATGGCGGCGTGAAGGCGATGTCGGCTATATCCGGCTTCCCGGCTTCAACGAGCAGACCGGTCCGGGCCTGGAGAAGGCGATACGTGAATTGAAGAAGCAGATCGGTCCGGGGCTCAAAGGCTACATCATCGATCTGCGCAACAATCCTGGCGGCCTTCTGGATCAGGCGATCCAAGTGTCGAGTGATCTTTTGAATGGCGGCGAAGTCGTTTCCACGCGCGGCCGTCATCCCGAAGATACGCAACGCTATGACGCCAAAGGCGGCGGCGACATCACCGGCGGCAAGCCTATCGTGGTTCTGGTCAATGCCGGCACGGCCTCGGCGTCCGAGATCGTGGGGGGCGCGCTGCAGGATCACAAGCGCGCCACCATCGTCGGTATGACCAGTTTCGGCAAAGGCTCGGTCCAGACCATCATCCCGCTGGGCGAGGGCGGCGGCGCGCTACGTCTCACCACGGCGCGCTACTTCACGCCGTCGGGTCACTCGATTCAGGCGCAGGGCATCATCCCCGATATCGCGGTGGCACAGGGCGATGAAGCCAATGTGCCCAAGATCGCGCGCCCGTCGGAAGCCGATCTGCCGGGCCATCTGATCGGCGAGCCGGTGGTGAAGAAGAACAATGCCCCGGTGATCCAGCCCGCGCCCGGCAAGAAATATGACGACTTCCAGCTTTCCTATGCCGAGGATCTGCTCAATGGGAAGATGACGGTCGCCACGGCGGGGAAACCGACCAAAGCGGACTGATTTTCTGCCCCCATCTGTGTTCCTCGGGATAAACCCTCGGAACACGCTCGGCGGACTTGGCCGTCCGCCTCGATCCCCCGCCAGCGGCTTTGCCGTTTCGGCCGGGCGAAAGCTCCACTGGAGCTTTCGCTTGTCCGGCCTCAAGGGAAGAAAGCCGGAGCCAAGACGAAGGGGCGCCTGTTTGGACGCTCTTTTTTTCGAAGCTTGGTCGGGGCCCCTCTGCGCGAAGCGCATCGAGGGGGAGAGGGGGGTCAGAGTTGACTCCTGTTAACCAACCCCTAACCACACTCCCCTGAGAATCCCGCGATTATGACCGCCTTGACCGCCCCCGTTGCTTCCCGCGCCGCGCACGCCTTGACGCTGGCCAGCGCCAGCGTGCTTTGCGCTTTGGCGGCGGGCGCCTTGACCATCACGGTCACGGGCAAGGTCCATCGCCCGCAAGTCGAACTTAATCTTTCCATCCCCGCCGCCGCGCCAAAGCCCGTGGCGCACCGGGCCGCCGCTGTTCGCGTCGCCTCCCTGCCGCGGATCGACACGCCCGTATATGCCGGGCGCGCCTTGATCGCCGATCCGGCCCTGATCCAGGAAGGCCCCGAAGGGCCGCTGCCGCGGATCGCCGATGATGGCCGCAAACCCATGACGGCCTATGCGGCGCCGGCGGCGACCGGCAAGTTCCGCATCGCCATTGTCGTTTCCGGCTTGGGCCTCAGCGCCAAGGCGACACAGGCGGCCATCGCCGGTTTGCCACCTGCCATCACGCTGGCGTTCGAACCCTATGCCGGCGATGTCCAGCATTTCGTCTCCGAAGCGCGCCAGCTGGGCCACGAAGCGTTGCTCGAAGTGCCGATGGAGCCCCTGGATTTTCCCGACAGCGATCCGGGCCCCAACACGCTGCGCTCCGGGGTTGAGCAGGACGGCAATGGCCAGCGTCTCGACTGGGCCATGTCGCGCTTCACCGGCTATGCCGGCGTGACCAATCTACTGGGCCAGCGTTTCCTGGCCGATTCGGATGCGCTGTCGCCCACCATGGTCCAGATGGCCCGCCGGGGCTTTTATTTCTACGACAATGGCGCGGTGCCCCAATCCGTCGCCCCCGACGTGGCCGGCCGTTCGGGCATGGCCTTCGCCAAGGCTACCGAAACGCTTGATGATGTCCAAAGCGCTTTGGAGATCGATCGCCATCTTTCCGACCTTGAAGCCGAAGCACGCACTCATGGCACCGCCATCGGTTCGGGCTTTCTTTATCCCGTGACGGTGGCGCGCATTGCCGCCTGGGCGAAAGGGCTTGAGGGGCGGGGATTTGTATTAGTCCCTGTCTCCGCGATTGTGACTCTGCCCAAATAAACACACGATCCTTTGTGCCCGCCAAGGGCAGTTGTCGCGAAGCAGCGTTCGGGCGATAAATCACTTTGCTCGAACCCAAGGACGTTTTTTGTCTTCTTCTCTTCCTTACCGGCCTTCTGTGGGCATGATGCTCCTCAATCGCCAGGGCCTGATCTTTGTCGGCAGGCGGATCGATCAGACCGTGGAAGGCTGGCAGATGCCGCAAGGCGGCATCGACAAGGGCGAGGAACCACGCCGGGCGGCGATGCGCGAGCTTCAGGAAGAGGCGGGTACCGGCAAGGCCGAGATCATCGCCGAGATGGACGATTGGGTGACTTATGATCTGCCCCCGCATCTGGTGGGCGTGGCCTTTCACGGCAAATATCGCGGCCAGCGCCAGAAATGGTTTGCCATGCGCTTCACGGGCCAGGACAGCGACATCGATCTTCATGCCCATGAACCGGAATTTTCGGCCTGGAAATGGCTGGCGATTGAGGAATTGCCGCGCGTGATCGTGCCCTTCAAGCGCGACACCTATGCCAAAGTGATCGCGGCTTTCCGGCATCTGGCGAAACCCGCATGACGGCGAACAAGCAGAAGCCGAGTGTCGTGATGATCCATGGCGGATTTTGCGGGCCCTGGGTCTGGGACGGCTTTGCCGCGCGCTTCCGCGCCAAAGGCTACCAGGTCGCGACCCCTTCTCTGCGCCATCACAATGGCGGCAAGCCGGCCGCGGCGCTGGCCACCACCAGCCTCACCGATTACGCCGATGATCTGGAAGCATTGATCTCCGCGCTGGAGGAACCGCCGATCCTGGTGGGCCATTCCATGGGCGGGCTTCTGGCGCAGATGCTGGCGGCGCGGACCAAGATCGCTGCGGCCGTCGTTTTGGCGCCGTCGGCGCCTTGGGGCGTGCCGCCCTCTACATTATTCGAGATCGGCGCGGCGCATGGATTGCTGCTGCATGTGGGTTTCTGGAACATGATTCTGGAGCCCAACTATGCGGTCGCCGCCGCCCACTCGCTGGATCGTTTTCCCAAGACGGAGGGCGAAGAGGTCTTCAAGCGTTTTGTGCCGGAATCGGGCCGCGCCACCTTTGAAGTGCTGCATTGGGGCCTGGATATGCGCCGCGCCAGCGAAGTGGATGCGCGCAAAGTCGCGTGCCCGCTTTTATTCCTGGCCGGCGCCGCCGATCGCATCAGTCCGCCCGGCACGGTCGAGCGCGCCGCCGCGCTTTATAAGGATCGCGCGCGCTGCGAGACGCTGGCCGGCATGAGTCATTGGCTGGTGGGCGAACCGGGCTGGGAAACGGTCTGCGATCGCGCGATCGCATGGCTTGAGACGCTCTAACCCCCTCGAAGCTAGGTCATGACCTTCCTCCCCTGCGCGCGCGAAGCGCGCTGGCGGGGGAGGTGCCCGTAGCACGCTCTCGAGCGTGCGCAGGGCGGAGGGGGCATCAACTATGCCGCTTCCCGAAATCCTTCATGAAGGATTGCAGCGTATCCACCGAAGCGATCTTGGCGGCGGCATCGCGGAAGGCCACGCCATGCATGTCGATCTGTTGCGACAGCACGGCGAACGCCTTGCCGTCCCCGGTGTTCTGCATTTTGGGCGCGAAGCGTTGGCGCAGCCGGTCAAGACTGTCCGCGTCATTGGCCAGCGAATAGGCCACCGCCATGCGCAGCACCAAGATGCGATCACCATCCGATAAAGGTTGCGGATCGCTCCAACCGGCGCCCAGGAGGTCTTCCGCTTTCTGGCCCGCCACTTCCCAATTGCCCGACTCCCAATAGACGTCGGCGCGCAACCGTCTGGTATCGGGTTGATCGTCCACCGCGATCAGGTCGAGCGCATTGTCCCATTGCTTGAGCGCGGCGAAAGCGCGGGCTTCCAGGATCATCCTGGCGTGGTTGTCCTCGTCTGGCAGACCGCTGATCTGGGAGGAATGCAGCACGTCCACCGCTGCTTGCGGCTTGTGATCCATCAGGTAAATGGCGGCGAGCTTGGTGGAAACTTCCGCCTTGGCGACGCCATCCAGCCTTTTGTCCACCTGATAAGCAAGAAGATTGGCGGCGGGGCCCAGAAGGTCCACGGCCACCAGCCGGTCCACCATGCGGCGGATCATTTCATCGCCGTCGGCGCCGATCGGGGTGAGATCGATATTGTCGTAGAACATCGCCAGGCTTTCCACCGGCGGCAGCTTGTCGGCGCCGCCCTTGAGGTAAAGATTGACGAAGGCGGCGCGCATATCGTCCTGGGCGGCGCGCGCCTGGTCGTCGCCGGCGAAACTCTCGGTCGCCACGCGCAAGGTCTTCAGGCCCGATTGCCATTGATGCTGCGAGAAGTAGAGGGACGCGAGCTTGCGCAAGGTCTTCATCTCCAACCCGTCGCCGCGCCAGCGAAAGCGCAACCGCTCCAATATCTCGATGCCTTGCTTGACGCTGATCGCGTCGGCGCCCAGAGCGGCATTGGTCTGATAGAAAATCGCGGCCGCCGTCAATCTATCGTCGCCGCCATTTTCCACTTCGACGAATTGGCGCGCGGCGGCGCGATAGCGGTTTTCCGCGGCGGTGATGCGAGCCCGGTCGAGCTCGGCTTCCAGTGTGTCGCTTCGGCTGAGCTTGGACGGTAGGCGCGTGAGCGCCGCGTCCGCCAGCTCCAGCCGCCCCATGCCCAGCGCGGCGTCCGCGTCGGCAAGATGGGCGCGGGCCTGCCATTCAGGCTGATATTTTTTAAGAACCGGCCCGGCTTCCTCCAGATAGGTGTGCGCCGCTTTCCAATTCTCAAGCCCGGTTTCGGTAAGCCCGCGCCACAGGGCGGCATGGCGATCGGAATCGAAAGAGGCGCCCGCCAGATCATTGTGGGCGTCGCGATAGCGGCCCATCATGTAATCGGCGGCGGCGCGCATGGTGGTGAGTTGGGCGTCGCCGCGAAGCCCCGGATCGGACGCCTGGATCAGATTGATCAGCCCCAGCGCCTCGGCGGCGAAATGATTGGCGAGATAGAAACGCGCCAGATTCAACCGTGCGCGGGTGGCCTGGGCGGGCGCCAGTCGTGCCGCCGACTGAAGCAGGCGCCGCTCGGTGGCCAGGAACGAGCCCCCGGTGAAGGGTTGCCACGCCGCGAAATCCAGAAAGTCGGGACTGGAATCCGCCGATGCCAGAGCCGCCGGGGTTTCCGCGGCCGGCATCGAAGGCGGCGTGAGTGAAAGCCCGCCCGGACGGGTGACGGTGAGGCGTGCATTGGCGACTTTCACGGAAAGATCGTCCACATAGGGCGCGATCACCACGCCGCTGGCGGTGGGAAGTGCGGCGAATTCGGCATAATCGCGCTGGACGGGAACAGCGCGGCCGCTGTTGGCCGGGATCACGGTCAAGACGTCGCCGGTGACCGGGTCGGTGAGGGAAAGTATCTCATCCGCGCCTGGCGCCAGGGTGGTGAGCGAGGCGCGCCTGGGATCGTCCTGATTGCGGGCGAAGCTGATGGTGATGGGCGAGGCATTGGCCTCGGCGCTGATTGTCACTTTCAAGTCCGGCCCATTGCTCTGGGAGATGATCTTTGCCGGCTGCTTCAGATTGATGCGCAGAAGCGACATGCCGTTGCCGGACGACGCTTCCAGGCCCGCGGCGAAGGAGCCCAATTGCTTGGTCAATTGATCGCTGTTGAAGCCCGGCGCGTTCTCCAGCACCACCCAAGCGGTCAG
>Ga0182024_10011447_pt1 | contig 17798 bp, 2 predicted proteins | sample P32metaG_FD_120480 | JGI IMG/M metagenome (GOLD analysis project Ga0182024, IMG submission 120480) | Permafrost microbial communities from Stordalen Mire, Sweden - P3-2 metaG (Illumina Assembly) | ecosystem: Environmental > Terrestrial > Soil > Wetlands > Permafrost | place: Sweden: Stordalen... | reverse complement strand
TTCGGTCTGCGGCGCCTGCCGGCCGCCGGATTCCGCAGCTGTCTGCGCGTGTTCGTCATCGGCCAGACCATAGCGGGCGGGAATCCGGCTCCACTGGATCAGGCCGGCGCCCACCTGGGCGGTCTTCTCCAGCAGTATGCTGTCGAGCACCCGCAGCCCTTCGTCCACCGACATCATTTCGAGGCCGAGCTTGCGCCGCCGGGCTTTGAACCCGTCGCGCGCGGCCATGCCCTCGGCCCAGGCACCCCAGTTAATGCTGGCCGCCGGAAGGCCACGTCGGCGCCGCTCGTGTGCGAGCGCGTCTTCGAAGGCATTCGCTGCCGCATAGTTGGCCTGGCCGGCCGCGCCGAAGATGGAGGCCACCGAAGAAAACATCACGAAGAAATCCAACGGCAGCGTCGCCGTCTTCTCATGCAATAGCCACGAGCCGGATGTCTTGGGGGCCAGCACACACGTAAACCGATCCCAGGTCTGCTCCGTCAACACGCCATCGTCGAGGACGCCGGCGGTGTGCAAGATTCCGCGAAGCGGCGGCATGGATGCGGAGATCGCGGTCAGCAGCGCGCTCACGTCGGCTTCGCGCGCTACATCAGCAAGCCGCGCTTCGACGCGCGCTCCCTGAGACTCGGCCCAGGCGATCGCTTCCCGCGCGGCTTCTGCCGGTGCGTGCCGCCCCACCAACACCACATGACGTGCGCCACGCCGCACCAGCCAGCGCAGCAACTGCGTTCCAATCCCGCCAAATCCTCCGGTAATCAGATAGGTCGCATGGGGTAGCACGTCGGCACAGCACCGGCTCTGGGTCAGGACGATTTTGCCGATGTGCCGCGCCTGGGCCATGTACCGGTACGCATCGGCCGCATCCTCGAAGGAGAACTCTGTAACCGGAAGCGGGCGCAGAGTTCCAGCTTCTACGTCGCGGACCAAATCTTGCAGCAGGCGACTAAGTGTTTCCGGGTCTTTCGCTGCGATGTCGCCGAGGTCGATCACGTGATACGCGATCTCTCTGCCCAGGGCCGCTACGCGTTCCTGGCTCCACAGATCCCGCTTGCCCAGTTCGATGAAACGGCCGCCGCGGCCCAGTGCAGAGAAGCTGGCTGCGATGAAGTCTCCCGCCAGAGAGTTGAGCACGATGTGGACACCCTGGCCGCCGGTGATCTCTAGGATCTTTTCGGAGAAATCCAGAGTGCGTGAATCGAAGATGTGCGGTACGCCGAGCTCGCGCAGATACGCGCGCTTGGGCTCGCTCCCGGCGGTCGCAAAAATTTCGGCTCCTGCGCGCTGCGCGATCTGCACCGCCGCCAGCCCGACGCCACCAGTGCCGGCATGAATCAGCACGCGGTCGCCGGGCCGAATCTTCGCCACGTTCACGAGCGTGTAAGCGGAGGTGAGGAAGGCTGTCGGCAGCGTCGCCGCCTGCACCGCATTGAGATTGACCGGCTGCCGCACTACCAACCGCGCATCGGCGATCACATAACCGTCGTGGCTACCTGGAACGAAGGCGATCACCGCGTCGCCTTCCGTCAAGCCCTTCACCCCTTCGCCCACACCGACAATGCGGCCCGCGCACTCGCTGCCCAGCTGGCCGGTCACCATGCCGAGAACGTTCATCACTTCGCGGAAGTTCAGGCCCGCCGCGTGCACCTCGATCTCAACCGATCCGGCGCGCAGCTCACGCCGCATGGCCGGCTCGACTTTGAGCGCATCCAGCGAGCCTCGCGTTGCGACTGTGAGCTTTTTGGGAAGCTGCAAGTCCGGCTTCTGCTCATGCATTGCCATCCGGCTCACGAGACGGCCGCCTACCCGGAATGCCACTTGTTCCTGCGCTCCACCTGCGATCTCCGCGCACAACATCCGCGCATCGGCAGATGAATCCGCCGGATCGAGATCCACCCGTGCGCAACGCCATTCCGGATGCTCTTCGGTGATGGCGTTCGCCATGCCCCACAACATGGCCTGCACCACCTCGACACTTTCCTGGGTTGCGGCGGCGCTCCGCGCACCGCGCGTCACCAGCCAGAGCCGCGGCGGAGACGCTGTCGAGGCGGCGATCGCCTGCACCATCTCGAGCGCACTGCCGAGGACCACGGGCTCCGATGAGGCCAGCACCGCAGCATCCATGGAAACGGTCGCGGGCGCATCCAGACCCCACAGGTACACAATGCCCTTCCATTCTTTCTCCGCGATGGTGGCCCTTAGCCGCGCACGATCCTCAAGCAGCGTGCATCGGCCACCGAGGGAAGCCAGCTCGTGCGCCAGTGCTGCGCCGACACTGGAGCGGTCCGCCAGGATCAGCCACTCGCCAGAAACGGCGGCGGCAGGCGGGACTGGCTGGGCCTTCCAGCGTACTTCGAACATCGGAACCTTCCGCTGGGCGGCGGCCACGCGGATGAATTCCATCCCGCGCGCTTCTGCCACCAGGCCATCCCGGTCCCAGATGGCGATATCGTATGTCGCTGTCTTCGGCGACTGCGCCGGACGACGCCGCGCGTGTCCCCACAGATCGCCCGCCGGTTTGCGGTAGATTTCGAAGCGGTCGAGCCGCGCCGGCAGATAGAGATCGTCATTGCCTTCGGGCAAGGCGGCACCCATGCTCTGAAAACATCCATCGAGAAGCGCTGGATGGATCTGGTAGGTATTCTCCGCCGCACTGCCGAATGCCACTCGAACAATTGCTTCACCCGGAGCGGTCCAGAGTGCCTGTACGGTTTGGAACGACGGCCCAAAATCCATCCCCCGGCCGCAGACAGACTCGTAGAACTCCCGCGCCTCCATTGGCTGCAGGGACGCGCTCCGCTGTTCGGGATGTTCGCCGTCCCGCGGCGCCTCGCGTGGCGCTATGCGCATGCTGCAATGCAGCTTCCATGCTTCGCCATCGCGGCTGAAAATCTCCAGCGTCCCATCGCGCCGAACCACCTGCACCGTGCGATCGTCGTCACCGACCATAAGCGGCTCGCGCAGCACGATGTCCTCGAGGCCCGACTGCGATCCCGCGGCGCTGGCCGCCATCTCCAGATATCCTGTCAGAGGAAAGATCGCGCTGCCCATCGCGCGATGATCCGTTAAGTAGGCTTGGCGCGCGGTGCTCACCTGCGATTGCCACACCTCGAGTGGCGAGCTCCCGGCGATATCCACGCGATCTCCGAGCAGCTCGTGCCCATTCGTCCGCGTGGTTTGTGCTTTTGTTTGTATCCAGTAGCGTTGGCGCTGGAAGGGATAAGTTGGAAGCTCGACGCGCCGGCGGTCATAGGGCCGATCGAATGCAGTCCAACTCACTTCGGCGCCGTGCGTATACAAGCGCGAGACACTGTCTAGAAGCCACTGCCATTCGCCATCTCCCTTTCCGAGAGAGGGAAGCCAAAGGCGATCGGATCCGCTGATCGATTGCCGACCCAATGCGGACAGCGTCGTGCCAGGGCCGACTTCGAGGAAGACGAGGTTTCCCAGATGATCGAGTGTTTCCATCGCAGCCCGGAAGCGGACGGGCTCGCGCACCTGCCGTCGCCAATAACTCGGATCTGCAGCGTCGCTGCGGCCCATGAGCTGTCCGGTCATGCTGGAGACCCATTTTATGCGCGGCGGGCCAAAGCTCAATCCGGCAGCAACGGTGGCGAAGCGATCGGCGATTTCGTCCATCTGCGGTGAATGAAAAGCGTGCGATACCGCGAGGCGCTGGACGCGCACGCTCTGTTTGCGCAGCCTGTTTTCGGCCACCTCGAGGGCATCCGCATAGCCGGAAATAACGGTGCTTTCCGGGGCGTTCAGGGCCGCAATGGAAATGCGATCGTCCAAACCGTGCAGGGCATCGCGCACGCGGTCCTCCGTTGCGAGGGCGGCTGTCATCGCCCCGTTGCCGCCGACACCCTGCATCAGGCGCGCGCGGGCGGCAACAAGCTTCAGGCCGCTCGCCAGGCTATAGACTCCCGCGATGCAGGCCGCGACGTATTCACCAACGCTGTGTCCGACGACTGCCGCGGGCTCGATCCCCCAGCTTCTCCACAGTTCGGCGAGCGCATATTCGATGGCGAAGAGTGCGGGCTGCGTATATGCGGTTTGGTCAAGCAAATGAGTGGCGCTTCCCCACAACACATCCGTCAGAGGCGTGGGAAGTTCGCTTTGGAGCAGCTCCGCGCAGCGGTCCAGCGAATGACGAAACTCCGGATGAGCATCATAGAGCTCTTTGCCCATTCCGGCGTATTGCGCTCCCTGTCCGGGAAACAGAAACACGGGCGCCACGCCATCGCGCGCACTCACCTGTCCACCGGTGGGACTCTCGAGCAACTTCGAACGCAGTTCTTCAACCGACTCGCCAGTGACTGCAATTCTGTGTGCAAAGTGCGAGCGGCCGCAGTTCGCTGAAAAGCAAATGTCGGCGGCCGCAGCTTCGTTGCCGCTGAGAGCCTGGGCGTAAGAATTTGTCAGGTTGCGGAGCGCCGTATCAGTGCGGGCGGAGAGTGCCAGCAGATGCAGCGGGCGTTCACAAGGCGCGATTCGCGCCGCGGGTGTGGGGGCTTCCTCCAGGACCACATGAGCATTGGTACCGCTGAAGCCGAACGCGCTGACGCCCGCCAGGCGAGGAGTCTTCCCTCTGCGCCATTCGCGATTCCGCGCGGGAATCTCGACGGGCAAGCCGCCCCAGTCGATGTGGGGATTCATCTCGTGGAAGTGCAGGTTGGCCGGGATCTCTTCGTGATGGAATGCGAGGACGGCTTTGATGAGGCCGGCGATTCCGGCCGCGGCCTCCAGGTGCCCGACATTGGTTTTCACCGAACCGACGACAAGCGGTTGATCGGTTGAACGTCCGGGTGCAAAGACACGAGCCAGGGCACGCGCTTCGATGGGGTCGCCGAGTGCGGTCCCGGTACCATGCGCCTCGATATATCCGATCTGCCCGGGATCGACTCCGGTGGGAGCCAGTGCGTCGCGAATGACGGATTCCTGGGCGTTGACATTCGGCACGGTCAGGCCGCTGCTGCGGCCGTCTTGATTGATGGCGGAACCGCGAATCAATGCGAGAATGCGATCGCCATCGGTGAGGGCATCGGAGAGGCGCTTGAGAACCACGAGCCCGCAACCTTCGGCTCGAACGAAGCCGTCGGCGCGGGAATCGAACGCCTTACAGCGTCCGTTGGCGGCCATCATATGCGCTTTGGAGAACGCGATTCCGATTTCTGGTGAAAGGATGACATTGACGCCCCCCGCCAGAGCCATCCGGCATTGACCGGTGCGCAGGTAAACGCAGGCGTTGTGGACCGCAACCAGCGAGGAGGAGCATGCGGTATCGATCGAGAAATTTGGCCCCTCCATTCCCAGCGTGTAGGAGATGCGGCCGCCGGCCACGCTGCGCGCGATTCCCGAGGCGAACCAGGCGCTGAATAAAGTCAAGTCGCCGCTGCGAAAGATGCGCTGCGCATATTCATCGCCCGTGATCCCGACGAAGACTCCGGTTTTCCCATTGACCCAGTTGGCGGGGCCTTGCGCGCCATTCTCCAGGGCTTCCCAGGCGACTTCCAGAAGCAGTCTCTGTTGCGGATCAATCAAAGCGGCTTCGCGGGGCGAGATGCCGAAGAATTCGGCGTCGAACTGATCGACCTGATCCAGAAAGCCGCCCCATCGGGTCATCATTTTGCCGGGAGCGTCCACATCCGCGCTGAAGTAATCGCTGAGAGACCATCGCGATTCTGGAACTTCATCGATCGCATCGCCGGCGCGCTGCAGGAGACGCCAGAAGGCAGCAGGGTTGGGAGCGCCCGGAAAACGGCATCCGATACCGACGATCGCGATCGGTTCCCTGCGGGAGCGCTCCATCTCCGCCACGCGCGCCTGCATTTCCTCGACGGCCAGAAGGGCTCGCTTGAGCGGGGAAAGCGTATTGAGGGGATTGTCTCCTGGTTGCATAGACGTCCTCACGGGGATTGCAGCTTCGACAGCAGGATGGCTTCGACCTCGCTGTCGTCAAGGGCGGCCAGCTCGTCGGCCCTTCTCGTCAGATCGCCCGGTCTTTGCTCCGTTTCGGCTGACGACGCGGTTTCCGGTGCCGCGCCAGGAAGTTCACTCTCCAGATATTTCGCAAGGGCGTCGATTGTGGGGTAGTCGAAGACCAGGGTTGCGCTCAGAGGCCGCGGGAGCCGAAGAGAGGTGCGCAGACGGTTGCGTAACTCGACCGCCATGAGCGAATCGAGGCCCAGGTCCATGAGCCGCCTCCTGCGATCGATCCGCTGGGATGAATCGAAGCGCAGCATTTCGGCTAGGTGGCTCCGAACCAGCTCAACGAGCAGGTTGTGCCGTTCGCCGGGCGCAAGATCGGCGGGCAGGAACTCCGGTGCAGACTCCTGCATCGGCGCAGGCTGCAGGCGGGCATGCTCACCCGCGGTCCCCAGTGGCTGGGCATGGATGGCGGCTACGCCGGGAATCTGGGCGATGAAAACATGTTGCCCAAGGACTTCGGCTGGAGAGCCCTCTTGGGGAAATGTGGCGATGCGTTCAAAGCCGGATTCGGTCAGCAACTGGTTCCATGTGGCGGCCGAAAGAAGGGGATGATCGCGGCGATAACTGTCTTCAAAGGTCTGCCAGCCTTCAATCAGCGCGGTGGTGATGTCGAGCCAGGAGAGATTTTCAGTCACCTCGCACAGGATGAGGAGTCCTCCTGGAGAGAGGAGCGATCTGATTCGTTCGAGGGTGTCACGCAGGTTTTTGGTGGCGTGGAGGACATTGGTAGCGACGACGACGTCGAAGCTGCCAGGCGTAAAGCCCTGCGCGCTGCAATCGTGTTCGATATCCAAATGCCGGTAGAGAACGAAGGGATAATCCGCGAACTTTCGCGCTCCGTGGCGCAGGAAGATGTCCGAGACATCCGTGAAGTAATAAGACGTGCCGGAGGGCAGGACCGGCAATAACGCAAAGGACGTAGCTCCCGTGCCGGCTCCGATTTCAACGATCCGCAGGGCGCTCCCGGGGCGGGCTCGCACCAATCCTTCGAGTGCGGCCCGCGAGAGCGAAGCGAAATACGCCGACAAAGGATGGCGTTCGTAAACGCCCTCGGCACGACGCATCTCGCCATCGGGGAACAACGTTTCCACGGCGGACAGCTTGCCGGTAATCACGTCGGCCAAAACCGCGCCGCAGGCGGTGAAGTATTCGAAGATGGGGTCGCGGGAAAAGAGATGAGCTGAGGCGCCGAGAGCTCTCTCGGGATTTCCCAGGGGCAACGGCGCAGGCGCGACATACCGATCGCCATCAGCCCGCAAGAGGTTTTTGCCGGAGAGATGACGGAGCCAGCGCTGCATAAGTCGCTCGTAAACGGGACGAATCCCGGAGGCGATGAGGGTTTCGGCGGAGTGAGCTTCTCCTGCTTGCCGATACAAGCTGAGCCGGTGAAAGGCGCGGCAGATGTATTCGGTCACCAGAGAATCCAGGATGGCCCAGCGCTCGGGATACGAGGCGACATCCAGATCGAGACGCCCCTGTCCAGCCTGTCGCGATACAGATTCGTAGATGGAGGACCACTGTACGGCTGGAGCTGTGCCGGTTGAAACAGGCGAAACAGGCAGATCGTCGCTGTCTATCCAGTAGTGCCGGCGTTCGAAGGGGTAGGTAGGGAGCGAGACGCGGCGGCGGAGGTAGTCGCGGTCATAGCCGTTCCAGTCGATATCGACTCCTCGGAGGTAGATTCTACCGAGGCTGTCCACCATCTGCTCCCATTCCGGCCTGCTATGGCGCAGGGAAGGGGCCCAGACCCGCTCGGCTGGTTCGACGCACTGCCGTCCCAGGCCCAGTAGCGTCGTTCCCGGTCCCAGTTCCAGGTAAATGGCGGCTTGCTCGGCCTCCAGGGTCTCCATCACCTGTGCCCATTGCACCGGCTGGCGCACCTGGGCTGGCCAGTAGCTCGCGTTGACTCCCGCGCTCTCCACCAGCTTGCCCGTCATCCCCGAGACCCACTTCACTGTCGGACAGCGATACTGCTGTCCCGCTGCCACTTTTTCAAACGCGGCCTGCATCTCATCCATCTGGGGAGAGTGGAATCCGTGCGACACTGCCAGCCGTTTCCACTCCACTCCCTCGGCCCGCAGCGCCTTCTCCACCTCCTCCACTTCGCCTTCGTACCCTGCAATGACCACGCTGTCAGGCGCGTTCACCGCCGCGATCGATACCCGCGACTTCCACCCGCTCAGTGCCCTCCGCACCTGCTCTTCACCAGCTCGTACCGCCGACATCACTCCTCGGCCCGCGCACCTTTGCATCAGCCGCCCCCGCGCCGCGATCAGCTTCAGCCCCGCCTCCACGCCATAGACCCCGGCCACACACGCCGCCACATATTCCCCGACGCTGTGCCCGGCTACCATGGCCGGCTCCACTCCCCAACTCCGCCACACCTCCGCCAACCCATACTCCACGGCAAACAGCGCCGGCTGGGTGTAGGCGGTCTGCCCCAGCAGGTCCGTTCGTGATCCCCACAGCACCTCCAACAGCGGCTCTTCCAGCTCTCCGCGCAGAATCTGGCCGCATTCATCCAGCACCCGGCGGAATACCGGCTGGCTGCGATACAACTCCTGGCCCATGCCGGCATATTGCGCTCCCTGCCCGGAAAATAGGAACGCTACCGGCGGCGTTGCCTCTTTCCTCCCCCTGGGAGCTGGCCGCTGCATCGCTGCCAGGATCTGCCCCCGGTCTTTGCCGATGTAGAAGCTGCGCTCCTCAAAATGCGTCCTTCCCGAATTGGCGGTGTAGCAAATGTCTCCCAACTCGGCAGTGGTCTCCGCCAGTTCCCGCTGGTATCGTTCGATTAGTTCCGTCAGAGCCGCTGGCGTGCGCGCCGACAGGGCGAGAAGATGCCAGTCCCGTTGCCACTCCGCTTGGCGCGGCACGGGCAGGGGCGCTTCTTCGATAATGACGTGTGCGTTGGTGCCGCTGAACCCGAACGAACTGATGCCCGCCCGGCGCACCCGCTCCCCGCGCGGCCAGGCGCGTCCCTCCACGGGAATCTCAACCGCCAGGCTGCCCCAGTCGATATGCGGGTTCATGGAGCGGAAGTGCAGATGCTTGGGGATGTGCTCGTGCTCGAGGGACAGCACGGTCTTGATCAGACCGGCCACTCCGGCGGCGGCTTCCAGATGGCCAACATTGGTCTTCACCGAGCCGATCACCAGCGGATGGGAGGGCTCGCGTCCCGGACCGTAGACGGCGGCAAGCGCGTGCGCCTCGATGGGGTCGCCCAGTGCGGTTCCCGTGCCGTGGGCTTCGATGTAGTCAATCTCGTTGGCTGACAGGCCGGCATTGGCCAGGGCTTGGCGAAGCAGAGCTTCCTGGGCAACACCGTTGGGCGCCGTCAGTCCGCTGCTGCGTCCGTCCTGATTGACCGCCGAGCCGCGAATCAATGCCAGAATCCGATCCCCGTCCCGCTCCGCATCCGATAACCGCTTCAATACCACTACCCCGCACCCCTCGCCGCGGACGTAACCATCGGCGGCAGAATCGAATGTTTTACACCGCCCATCCAACGCCATCATCCGCGACTTCGAAAAATTGATATTTATTTCGGGCGAGAGGATGAGGTTGACGCCCCCGGCGAGGGCCAAGCTGCATTCTCGCTGGCGCAAACTTTGACACGCCAAGTGCACCGCCACCAGCGACGCGGAGCACGCTGTATCGACGGCCACGGCGGGACCATGGAGCCCAAGGGCATATGAGATTCTGCCCGCGGCCGCGCTGAAGAGGTTGCCAATGCTGGCGTATGCGTCGATTCGGTCCGTTTGACGAAACACCATACGGGCGTAATCGCTGTTACCCAAGGCAAGAAAGACGCCGGCGGCGCTGCCTGCAAGGCCGGCAGGGCTATAGCCTGCGTGCTCGAGCGCTTCCCATGCCGTTTCGAGAGAGAGCCGATGCTGCGGATCGAGGACGATGGCTTCCCGTGGCGAGATGCCAAAGAAGTCTGCGTCGAACTCGTCCGGCCGTGTCAGGAACGAACCGTGCCGCGTACACATTTTTCCAGGCGCATCCGGATCCGGATCGTAGAACCGGTCGACGGGCCAACGCCCGCGCGGGATCTCACCGACCGCATCGAGTCCTGAGGAGAGCACGTCCCAGAAGGCGGAGGGGGAAGCGGCATTGCCTGGGAAACGCAGCCCGGCGCCCACGATCGCGATGAGGTCAGTCCGATCCCGTTCAAGATCGGCGACTCTGCTGCGAAGCGAGCGGATCTCGTAAAGCGCGCGTTTTAGAGGTGAAAGATCACCGGGCTGTGATTCGACCATAGCGAGATTAAGGGCTCTCCAGTTCGTGCTTCAGCAACTCCTCTGCTTCCGCGTCGGAGATAGAGTGAAGTTCCTCAAGCAATGAATCGTGTTCTACTGCGGCGACCTTCTCCGACCCGAGCAGAAAATTTGCAAGCGCCGAGAGAGTAGGGTGATCAAACAGCAGTGTCGCCATGAGCGGACGTTCCAAGGCCGCCGACAATTGATTCCGCAACTCGACCGCCATCAGTGAATCCAGTCCCATGCGGACCAGCGGTTCTCGTTCATCGACAAAGTATGAAGGGCTGAGCCCTAAGATCTGCCTTGCCTGGCTGCGAAGGTATTCCAGCAGGAGGGCCCGGCGGTTCTGTTGGGGAGTATTCTCCAGGCGTTTTTTGAGTGTCTGTTCGGCCGATCGGGCCGGAGTTCGTCCAGGGGCGGTGCGTGCCAGCTCGGAGAGAATCGATGGCATCGGCACCCACCGGCCCCAGTCTGCGTCGGCGATCGCTACCTGGCAGGTTCTGAGTTTTATGGCATTTTCCAGGCACTTCCAGGACACCTCGGGGGTCATCGGCTTCAATCCTGGCAATGAGCGCCGCTTACCAACGGCGTCGACCTCGGATGCCATACCGCCCCCGCTCCATGGTCCCCAGTTGACGCTCAATGCGGGAAGCCCCTGACGATGCCGATGGTGCGCCAGCGCATCCATCCACGCATTCGCGGCTGAATAACCTGCTTGCGCCGGTGACCCAATCACCGCAGCCAGGGAAGAAAACAGTAAGAAGAAGTCCAGCGGTGTGTCTTTCGTCAGCGCATGGAGGTTCCAAGCACCCGCGACTTTGGGGGCCATGACGCGACGCAGGCGCTCCGGAGTTTGCTGCTCAATCACTCCGTCCTCTAACACTCCCGCGGCGTGAATGACACCGCCAAGCGCTGGCATGGTACGTTGAATCTCATTGAGCACCGCTGCTAACTCCTGCCGGGAGCCGGCATCCGCCGGTCGGACGGCGATCTCCACACCGGCCTGCTCGATGCTCCGTATTGCCGCCAAAGAGTTGCCTGAGGGCGGCCGCCTCCCCACTAGAACGAGATGGCGTGCGCCGGCGTCTGCAAGCCACTTTGCCGCGCTGAGTCCTATTGCGCCCAGGCCGCCGGTGATCAGGTACGTTCGGTCGGCCCGAATGACAACAGCGGTGCTGTGCCGGAGCACGACTTTCCCAATGTGCCGGGCCTGCGATAAGAGACGAAACGCAAGCGGGGCGTCCTCGAAGTCATAAATATGAACCGGCAACGCGGTGATTTCGCCGCGTTCCAAAAGGGCGCGTATTTCAGCCAAATGGCGCCGCACGATCTCGGGGTGCGAATCGATTACCGCTGCAAGATCGACCAGGAAGTAGCGGCAATCGGGCCGGCGGATGCTGGCTTCTTTCTCCGTCCAGGTGCCGTTCTTGCCGATTTCGATGAAACATCCTCCTGGACGGAGAACTGAAAATCCAGCGGGAATAAAGTCGCCGGAGAGCGAGTTAAGCACCACATCAACGCCCTGTCCCCCGGTCGCCGCAGAAATCTCGTGAGCGAAATCCAGGGACCGCGAGTTGAATACTTGCGTGACTCCCAAGCTGCGCAGATATTCCCGTTTCTCGTCGCTGCCCGCCGTGGCAAAGACCTCCGCTCCGGCCAACCGGGCCAACTGCACGGCTGCCAGTCCAACGCCACCTGTTGCGGCATGAATCAAAACACGCTGATCTCGTCTAAGCTCTCCCAGTTGCCGCAGGCAATGGTGAGCTGTGAGGAACGCGTTGGGCAAAGTCACGGCATCGACGCTGCTCAGATCCGGAGGCACCGGAAATGTCAGCGCGGCGGGCGTGCACACGCATGAGGAAAAGCTGCCCCATGCGATACCTGCGACCCGGTCGCCGCATTTGTAGGCCGTCACGCCTTCTCCGATTCGTGCAACTCGCCCGCAGAATTCGAGTCCAAGAGGCGGCGGCGGTCCCGGATACATGCCGAGAACCGTCAACACATCGCGAAAGTTCAGCGCGCTGGCGTCGACGTCGATTTCGATCTCGCCTGACTTAGGCGCGCGACGGCTCACGGCTTCGGTTTCGAGATTCTCAATCGAACCGGTAGTGCTGACCTTCCATCGCTTCAATTGGGAAGGCCCAATGGCCGCCCGCTGCAGACGGGACACGTACCGGCGACCGTCCCGGTATACCGTTTCATCCTCACCGTCCCAATTGGCAATCTCCTTCGCGATGCATTCCATCGAAGCAGCGGTCGCATCAACGTCGATTCGAGCACAACGGAGCTCGGGATGTTCCATGGCGATGGTCCGTGCCAGACCGAGAACCGACGATTGCGCCAGCCCTTCGCCAACTTTCGCGGACAGATTGGCCGAACCCCGCGTGACCAGCCACAACTGCGGAGGATCGCTGGGAAAGTTTTTCAGGATGTCAGACACCAGTGCGAGTGCGCTTGCGCAAGAGTGAATGGCTGCATCCGCCGAGAAGTCCTGCTCGGCCTCATAGACAACCACGATGCCGCGAAGATTGGGGATGCCGTCCAGAGTTGCGCCCGCTGGGCGGACCATCGTGCGACAGCCCATTTGAACAAGTTCCTGCGACAGTTGCCGGCTGATCGCGGCGTCATCTGAAAGAATCAGCCAATCGCCGCCTATGGACCGGACCGGGATGCCCGGCCCTCTTTCGTGCCATCGCACTTCGTAGATTCTGCCGTCCACCCGCGCGTTTGGATGCAGCCGATTCATACGGAGACTCGAGATGCACGCTGCCAGTTCCTGGCCACGCCAGATATCAATGTCCGCCAGCACAGACTCAGCGGTCGATTCCGGTCTCAGTTTTGCGCGCGCCGTAACTTCTCCGTCTACAGTCCCCAAAACGGTGAGATCGGAAATGCTGAACGGCACGTAAAGGCTATCGCGCTGACTCGCAGGCATTGCAGGAATCACGCTTTGCAAGCAGCCATCCAACAGCGCAGGATGCACCAGATATGCGTCCGCATCGCTGCCCACAGGCTTTTGGAGCCGCACGCGCGTCCAAGCAAAACCGTCTCCGGCAGAAATCGCATGAACAGTTTGGAAAGATGGGCCGAACTCGGCTCCGGAATCCGCCAGTAGCCGGTAGTGTTCGGATGCGTCGCCATATTCGCGATCTTCCAACCGAACCGCCCTGCTTTCTCCGCCCGGTCCGGCGACGGATCTTCCGGTGGCGTGCAAGGTCCAGATATCGCCATTTAGGCTGAACACCTGAAAGGATTCACCCTCGAGGATTACCTGAACAGTTCGCATTTGCAGGTCCGGCATCACCAGCGACTCGACAATCACGAAATCGCTTAGGGATGAGGCGGCCCGGCCCGTAGCTTGGATGGCTTGGCGCGCGATCTCGATGAAAGCCGTCATCGGCAGCAGAATGGTCCCTGCAATTCGGTGGTCCGCCAGATAGGGCATCGACTCCACGCCGACCTGGAATTCGAAAACCTCACTCGCAAGCCCGGGGGACCGGATCTGATGTATCGCCATTGGGCGCGTTTCGGCGGACGGCGAGTGCCTCGGAGCCTCCAGCCAGATTCTCTGTCTTTGATAGGGATAGACCGGCAGCTTCACCGGCGGCGCATGATCGGGGTACACCGTCTCCCACGCGATCGAGCACCCGCCAACATACAATCTGCCGAGTGCCGACAGGATCGCATCCGATTCGTCAGCCTCACGACGCATCGACGGAATCAGCATGCTGGGACTGATGTTGGTCTCCAGGCATTCCGCGATCGAGTCGAGCAGAACGGGATGCGGGCCGACCTCCAGAAATATTTGGCCTCCCATGGCTGCGGCGGTTCGGATAGCGTCCTCGAACAGAACGGGTTGGCGAACATTGCGAGCCCAATAACCTGCATCGAGAACCTCCATCGCAGCACGGCGTCCGGTAACGGTGGAGATCATCGGCACGTGCATCGGTTCTTGCCGAATCGGACCGAGATCGCGAGCGAGCGCTTCGCTGCATGACTGCATCTGCGAGCTATGAAACGCGTAGTCGACTCGCACCGGACGGGTGGTAATGCCGCGATCGCGCATCTGGGCAACCAGTGTGTCAACAGCCGTAGCCTCGCCAGAGATCACGGTCGACCGCGGACTGTTGACACAGGCGATCGAAAGCGCCTTTCCGAAAGGTCCGAGATCCTTCTCTACATCGGTCCTTCCCTGATAAATTACGGCCATTTTCCCCTGTCCGGCCGCCACTTCCATCAGTCTTCCTCGCAGCACGACGACGCGGGCTGCGGTTTCCAGGGACAGAGCTCCAGCGACGTGGGCAGCAGCTGCTTCTCCGATGCTGTGGCCGAGGACTGCCGAGGGCAGGATGCCCCAGGACTGCCATAGCTTAGCCAGCGAAACTTCCATCGCGAACAGCGCCGGTTGCACATACGCGGTACGAGTGAGCTCGTTCCCGGTGGCGGAGAGTACATCGATGACCGACCATCCCGCGAATCGTCGAATTTGGGCATCGCACTCGTCCAGTGATGCGCGAAAAGCAGGGAATTGGGCGTATAACTGCAGTCCCATTCGAGACCACTGCGAACCTTGTCCGGAAAAGACGAATACGATTTGTGCCGAGCCGTGAGTGGCGCGGCCACGCGCGATTCCCGGTCTCGTCCTGCGCGCAAGGTAATCGTCCAATTGACTGCACAAATCCGCGGACGATGCGGCCGTAACAGCCAGCCGCTCCTCGTAGTGGCTCCGTCTTTGCGAGGCGCTATGGCAGATGTCGTACAACGGCAGGTCCCGTCCCGCGCCATCCAGGAAACGTCGATAGGCCCAAGCAAGCTGATCGCACGCTTCCGGTGTGCGCGCAGAGATGGGTAGCAGATAGCTACGGGAACCAGGCTGGGCGCCGGGACGAGCGGCCGGCACTCGCGGAGCTTCTTCGAGGACAATATGCGCGTTTGTTCCGCTGAACCCAAACGAACTGACTCCCGCGAAGCGGCCGCGCTCCGAACGCAGCCACGGAGTGGGGGTTACGGGCACATAGAATCTGGTGCCTTCCAAAATCACAAGTGGATTGCGCTTTTGATAATGGAGATTCGGCGGGATCTCCTCGTGATGCAGTGCCAAGGCGGCTTTGATAAAACCGGCGATTCCCGCTGCGGCTTCCAGATGGCCGAGGTTGGTTTTCACGGAGCCAAGCGCACAGGGCCGGTCGCCAAAGGCTGTGCTCCCGAGCACCTCGGCTAGAGCCTCCACTTCAATGGGGTCACCCAGTGCAGTTCCGGTTCCGTGGGTCTCAACATAGGAGATGTCGGTAGGCGAAATACGGGCATTCTCGATGGCGGCCCTTATCACCCGCTGCTGAGCGAGACCGCTCGGGGCTGTCAGGACATTGGTGTGCCCGTCTTGATTGGAGGCTGCGCCGCGGATCACGGCGTAAATATGGTGCCTCTCCATCAAAGCATCGGTCAGCGGTTTGAGGAGGACGACGCCACATCCTTCACCGGGAACGAAGCCATTTCCGCCGGCATCGAATGTCCTGCACCTGCCGTCGGGCGAGGTCATCCCGAGTTTTGAGAGGCAGAGGTAGTGTTCCGGCCTTAACTTCAGGCTGACCCCACCGGCTATCGCCACCCGGCAGGAGCCGGCACGAAGACTCTGGCATGCAAGATGAACCGCGACAAGGGAGGAGGAGCAGGCGGTATCGATCGTGATACTCGGCCCCTGCAGGTCGAGCAGGAACGATAGACGTCCTGAAGCCATACTGTGGGCGGCTCCTGCGCAGGTGTGCGGGCCAATCGCGAGAGGGTCTTCCAGCAGAAGCCGCGCATAGTCGGTCCCATAAACGCCCAGGAAGACACCGGTGGATGTTCCTGCGAGCCGATCCGGGGCTATGCCAGCATCCCACAGCGTTTCCCAAGCCACTTCAAGCAACAAGCGCTGTTGCGGATCCATTGCCGAGGCCTCGCGCGGCGAGATCCCGAAGAAAGACGCGTCGAACTGATCGAAGCTTTCCAGGAAGCTACCCCAGCGGGTGTTCATCTTTCCTTCAGCATTCAAGTTCGGGCTGTAATAGCGATCGGGGTCCCACCGCTCCGCCGGGATCTCTGAGATCGCATCTCCGCGGCGGTGCAGGAACTGCCAGTACTCGTCGGCGGATCTCACTCCGCCGGGAAAACGGCATCCGATGCCCACTACGGCGATCGGTTCGGAAAACAGGAGATCCGAACCAGGCTGCTCGGAGCGCAGACGCTTGACAGCCAGAGCGAGTTTGGTTGCCGAAAGTGCCCCCTCTGGCGCTTTGCTCATTTGGTTTCCACTGCCTTCACAAGAGATTGAAGAGCTTCTTCCTCAGTCATTCTTGCGATTGCCGGCAAAGATTGTTCAACCGCAATATTTAGGCTCTCAGCGTCGGTGGAACGCTGCGACGCGCGGGGCCGGGATTCTAAATCCAGTCGTCTTGCCACTTCTTTGGTGAGCAATTCCAGCGTTGGAAAGTTAAAAACAGCCGTCGCAGGTAACCGGGCGGCAAGCGAGTCCGAGACGCGGCGTGCAATCTCCACCGCCATAAGGGAGTCGACACCGAGCGAACCAAAACGGACAGTTGAATCGATGCGAGAGATCTTGGTCTTCAGGACCGCGGCCACGATGCTCTTGAGCTGGGATTCAAGCCTGGCTGCGCGTTCAGGCGGGGGCAGAGCTGCGAGTTGGTCACGCATCCCACTCTGCGCCTGCGGCGTCCTGGCCTCTGGCTCGACGAGCCTGGAGAATAAGGCAGATGTTTTGCCCGCGGAAGCCAAATCAAACTGCTTCCAATCGACTGGAACCACAAAGGCTACGGGAACCGGCCGCGCGAGCAAGCGATGGAGGCCATCGAGTGCAGTCTCCATGTGGAGCGTTCCGATTCCCTGGTCGGCCCAAGCGAGGAGGCTTCGGGCGGTACCGGATTCGCGTGCCATTCCGGCGTTCTTCCAAGGGGCCCACTGAACGCTTATACCCGGTAGTCCGCAGGTGCACCGAAGTGTCGCGAATCCATCCAGATAGGCATTGGCAGCAGCGTAGCCCCCCTGTCCGGGTTGGCTGCAAACGGCCGCGATGGACGAATACATGACGAAGTAGTCGAGATCGGAACCGGCTGTCAAACAGTGGAGGTTCCACGAGCCAAACACCTTGGGCCGCATAACTTGCTCGAGCGATTCACGGCTGAAGTTGGCGAGAAGCGCGTCCTGAGTGAGACCGGCAAGGTGAAATATCCCTTTCAAGGGGGCCGTGCTATTGCTAATTTCCTTCAGAACAGAGGCAATCTCAGAATAGTTTGCGACGTCGGCTTGAAAGCTTTGCACTTGCCCCCCAAGCGATTCGATGAGCGCAATCTTTTGCAGTGCGGCCGTGTTGGGCGGCCTTCGGCCGACGAGCACGATGTGGCGCGCGCCCCGCTCGGCAAGGAATGCAGCCAAAGCCAGGCCGAGGTCACCAAGACCCCCGGTGATGAGGTATGCGCCGTCCTTCTTAAGTGCAACTTGCGGCTGATTGGTCTCTAATCTTCGCTCCAGGCGGAGGCCATAACATTT
>Ga0182024_10011446_pt1 | contig 17799 bp, 16 predicted proteins | sample P32metaG_FD_120480 | JGI IMG/M metagenome (GOLD analysis project Ga0182024, IMG submission 120480) | Permafrost microbial communities from Stordalen Mire, Sweden - P3-2 metaG (Illumina Assembly) | ecosystem: Environmental > Terrestrial > Soil > Wetlands > Permafrost | place: Sweden: Stordalen... | reverse complement strand
GCCCTTGGGTTGTTTAGGAGGGCGGCAGCCCTCATCGGGTGGCACGAGCCGTATGACGGGAGACCGTCTCGTACGGATCTGTGAGGGCTCGCGGGTGAAATTCCTGCGTTCTACTCGGCAAAGTTCAGGATGCGTCTTCACAATTGACCTGCCGCGGCACACTCTGCCCTCATCAGTTTAGCGTGCCTGTGCTGCGCGTCTTGAGCGCACGGCCCAATGAAGAACATTTCTGTGCATTTCGCCACATGGAATCGGCCGCGAGCTCGATAAGCCAGGCGAACCACACCTCGCGCTGAGGCCCTGGCGGGAATATACCTACAATATCTCATCGTGCAATTGCTGAAGCGCGTCGCGATCGCCCATGCGCCGATTATTGCGGACTCTACCGACGCGGGACAGCTGCAAATTGGATGCATTCCTGGAGCAAAGCACCGCGACCTCGTTCGTACAGGTTGCTGCACTGCGGCCCACTGAATGGACAACGGCGCTTGCAGAAGCAGCTCCGTCCCGGAAGTAGTCCCCGCAAGCGCTGCGCGCACGGGCTGCCGTCTTGGAGGATGCGGAACGCTGCGTGTTGGAGATTGCAGAGATCACTGCGGCGCTCAACGTCTTCCACGCTCCGGACAACATGAAGCTGCTGTGCTGGACGGTTTGCAATGACGACGAGCAGCCTTTGGCAGTACGCGCGGCTCTCGAGGCAGAAGTCGGGCCCGGTGTGCAGATCTCGAATAATGGTTCGGAAGAAGCTTCATAAATGGCGCGACGAGATCCGCGCAGTGGATCGCGTAGGTAACTTCCGTGTCGTTTGACGATCGGCGCGGGCGCAGTAGAGTGCACTACCTGGGCCAACGTGCGGAACACATCAGCCGTGGGGAGGCCGACGAAGTGGGCTTGCCTTAAGCACCTGGTGCGTTCCGCAGGCCGAACCGCTGGCTTGCCGAACCGACACACGGCCGCCAAAATGAGGCGCCGCAACCTCCTCCGGCCCTGCAAACTCGGCGCCGATGCTGACGCTAGCGCTGACACAAAAACCACAGAATCCAAGCAAGCTATTGTTTTAAAAGATTAATACGGCAGTAATGAAACGGTTTATTGATCCTTTCGAGCCTGCCCACGTTCGCCGGCTGGTGGGCGAGTTTGGTTCGCCGCTCCTCATCGTCGATTGCGAGCGCATTCGAGCGCAGTTTCGCAAGCTTGCCCGTGCGCTGCCCGGCGTCGACCTGCACTATGCGCTGAAACCGCTGCCGCATGCGGCGGCGGTGCGCACGGTCATCGAGGCGGGCGGCTTCCTCGATCTTGCGACCACCGGCGAGGTGCAGCTCGCCGCGCGCTTAGGCGTTGGCCCGGAGCTCTGCATTCACACCCATCCGATCAAGACCGAACGCGATATCAGAAACGCTCTGCATTTTGGCGTGCGCACCTTCGTCGCCGACAACGCGGATGAAGTGAAGAAGTTCGCGCGTTTCACCGACCGCGCCGAGCTCTTGCTGCGCATCTCCTTTAGGAGTCCGGGCGCAGTGTGCGATCTGTCGCGCAAGTTCGGCTGCGATCCCTCGGAGGTACTTGATCTTGCGCGGCTCGCGGCGGATTTGGGCGTTTCTGTGCGCGGCCTGTCTTTTCACGTCGGCTCGCAGGCGCCTAATTCGGGCAAGCACGTCGAGGCGATTGATGCGTGCGCCGGCCTCCTTCGCGCGGCGCGGCGCGAGAAGCTCGGAGTGCTCGACACGCTTGATATCGGCGGAGGATTCCCGATCCCATACACGCAGAAGACCCCGGAAATAGATCGCTTCTGCGCGCCGATCCGCGCGGCGCTCGCGCGATTGCCGCGACGGCTGCGCATCATTGCGGAGCCGGGACGATTCATCGTGGGCCCGGCGGCCGTTGGCGTTGCTGCCGTCATGGGGCGCGCACGGCGTGAGGGCCGCTGGTGGTACTACCTCGACGACGGACTCTACGGCTCCTACAGCGGCCAGCTGTACGATCATGCCCGCTATCCCATCGAGGCGCTGCGCAGCTCTGGCGAGCGAGAGCCGTGCGTGCTTGCAGGTCCTACTTGCGACAGCATCGATGTCATCGCGGAGAACGTCATGCTGCCGCGGCTGCGCTGCGGGGATTTGATCATCGGACGCGCAATGGGCGCCTACACCTGGGCGAGCGCCTCGGAGTTCAACTTCTTCCCCAAGGCGACTGTGGTTGCTGTGAATGCGCATGCGGGCGACACGGGCAGCGTATGAGCGAGGCCCCAACCGCCAAGCCGACGGCCATTCATGCGCTCGTGGCCGCGGCTCGCTGCGGCGATCCGCGCGTCGTCGCGTCGCTGCCTTCGGGCTGGGTCATGTTCGGCGAACGGCAGTTCGTGTATGGCTATGCGCTGCTGCTGCCCGATCCAGTGGTTCCTGACGTCAATAGCCTCAGCAGGCAAAAGCGCGAGCAATTTCTGCTCGACATGACCCTGGTGGGCGATGCGCTGCTTGCGGTCACGGGTGCGCTGCGCATCAACTATGCGATCTTCGGCAATCTCGAGCCCGCCCTGCATGCGCACATCGTGCCGCGCTATGCCGATGAGCCGCCCGCATTGCGCACGCAGCATCCCTGGGCGTATGACTGGGATGCGGCGCAGTTGTTTGATCCGCGGGCCTACATGGATCTCGCCGCGGCACTGCGTGGCGAATTGGCGCGCATCGGCGCACGCTAGCGCTGTGCTCAGTATCGGCGATCTGTCGCGCAGCTTTCGTGAAGGGCAGCGGGTCCACCGCGTGCTCGATCATGCCAACGCGCAGATTGCCGCCGGCGAGGTCGTGGCGATCATCGGTCGCAGCGGTTCGGGCAAATCGACGCTGCTCAATCTCATCAGCGGCATCGATCGTCCCGACGGCGGCACGATCGAATTCGACGGGCGCATGATCAGTGCGCTCGGCGAGCCCGAGCGCACCTTGTTTCGCCGCAAGCACGTGGGCTTTGTCTATCAGCTTTTCAATCTCCTGCCGACGCTCGACGTCGAGGAGAACGTGCGCCTCGTTCTGGAGCTCAACGGCATCCACGGCGCCGCCGCGCGCGCGCGCAGCCGCGCGGCGCTCGCCGAGGTGGGTCTCTGCGACCGCCTGCATAGCGCGGTCGATGTGCTCTCGGGCGGCGAACAGCAGCGCGTCGCAATTGCCCGCGCACTCGTGCACGAGCCCGCCTTGCTGCTCGCCGACGAGCCGACCGGCAATCTTGATCAGGACAGCGCGCGCGATATCGTGCCGCTGTTGCGATCGCTCGCGCAGCGCCGGGCGGCTGCGCTCCTGATTGCCACGCACGACCCGGGGCTTGCGCGCGCTGCCGACCGCGTTCTCGAACTTCTCGACGGGCGCCTGCAGGCACGCGCCGCGGGCGAGGCGCGTTCCTAGATGCGCCTTCCTTGGGCGGCGGTTCTGCGCCATCTGCTGCGCCATCCGGCGCAGCTGCTGCTCGCCCTTGTCGGGCTTGCTCTCGGGGTGGCGACAATCGCGGCGGTGGATATGGCAACCGCGAGCGCCTACCGCGCATTTGAGCTTTCGATCGATGCGGTGAATGGCGCTGCGACGCACGAGATCGTGGCGGGTCCTGCGGGCATTGATGAGCTCTTGTACGTCGCGCTGCGGCGCGCCGGTATGCCGATCGATTTCGCGCCGGTGGTCGAGGGCTACGCAGCGATCGGCGACCGGACGATGCAGCTCGTGGGTATCGATCCCTTCGCAAGCCCCGCCTTTGACGGTAGCGCATCGGCGCTTGGAGCCGGCGCGGGCGCCATGCGGCTCGCGGACCTTGCCCGCTGGTTCACGCAAAGCGGCACGGTGATGATGGCGGCAGCCACCGCGGGAGAGCTGCGTCTCACCGCGGGTGAATCATTTCCCCTCGAGGTAAGTGGACGCACGAGAAGCGCACAGTTCCTCGCGCCGCTCAGCGAAGAGCGGCCCGGGGATGAGGCGCTGCTCCTGACGGACATCGCCCAGGCGCAGGAATGGCTGCACCTCATGGGGCATCTATCGCGCATTGATCTGCGGGTGCCCGCGGGCAGGGACGGGGAGCTTGCGCTTGCGCGTCTGCAGCAACACCTGCCCGCAGGCGTCGAAGTGCACGCGGTGGGCAGTCGCACCCGCGAAAATCTTGATCTGGCTGCGACGTTCACGGTCAACCTGCAGGCGATGAGCTTGCTCGCGCTTCTCGTGGGCTTCTTCCTCATCTATAGCGCAGTGAGCTTTGCCGTCGTGCAGCGCCGCGCCATCATCGGCGTGCTGCGGGCGCTCGGTGCGACGCGTTCGGAAGTGCTGGCGACGCTCCTCGGCGAAGCGGCGTTGATCGGCACCGTGGGCGCGGTATTGGGATTGCTCTTAGGAGTCGTTATCGGCCACGCGCTCGTGCGGCTCGTCGCCGGTACGATCAATGACCTCTACTTCGTCGTCGCCGTCAGCCGCGTGACGCTGCCCGCGAGCGCAATCCTGAAAGCGCTCGTCGCCGGCATTGGGGTGGCGCTCATCGCAGCAGCCATACCCGCGATGGAAGCCGCGGGCTCGAACCCGCAGCTCGGCCTCAAACGCTCCGTCCTCGAAGAGCGGGCTAGAGGAGCATCGCGCTGGCTCCTCCTCGCAAGCGCGCTCCTCGCCGCCGGGGCGTTCGCCATCGTCTTCGCATCCGCGCGCAGCCTCCTCGCAGGGTTCGTCGCTCTTTTTCTCCTCTTGCTCGCGGTCGCGGCGCTCGCGCCCGCGGCGTTGCGCGCCGGCGCGCGTGCAGCGGCGCATCTCATCGCACGCGCAAGCCCCATCGCACGCCTGGCGCTCAACGATATTGCCGCATCGCTCTCCCGTACCGGCGTTGCCGTCGCAGCGTTGAGCCTTGCCGTGTGCGCGATGATCGGTGTGGCGCTCATGGTCGATAGTTTCCGCGAGTCACTGCACGATTGGCTCGGGCGCACGCTGCGCGCGGACTTTTATGTGACCGCGCCGGGGCCGGGATTTGCGCGACCGGAGCGGCGCATCGAGAAGGACGTGGCGGCGGCGCTGATTGCAACGCCTGGCATCATCGCGCACAGCGAGAGCCGGCGCGTGCGGGTCGAATCCAAAGCCTTTGGGCCGGTGTCGCTCGACGCGTTGACGCTCGCGCCCGGCAGCTATGCGGGGTTTCAGCTGACGAAAGGGGATCCTAGTTCGGTGTGGGGCGCCTATGAACGCGGGGCGCTCGTGATCTCGGAGCCTCTCGCCTGGCGGCTCGGCCTTGCCGTCGGCGCTCGGCTGACATTGACCACCGCACGCGGCCCGCACGCCTTCGAAATCGCGGGGATCTATCGCGAATACGGCAACGACCGCGGCACGGCTTTGCTGAACCGCGCCGTCTATGAGGCATGGTGGCAGGATGGCGCGGTGACGGCGCTCGGTCTTTATTTGGCGCCGCGCGTGCAGGCTCAAGCGGTGATGGCGCGGCTCAACGCCGCGGCGGCGGGACGCCAGGCGCTGTTGATCCGCTCCAATGCCGAGGTCCGCGAACTGTCGATGAGCATCTTTGAGCGCACCTTTGTGATCACGCGCGTCCTGTATTGGCTCACCGCGGGGGTTGCGGCCTTGAGTCTCGTCAGCGCGCTCGTCGCCTGGGAGCTCGAGCGCGCGCGCGAGCTTGCACTTCTGCGCTCGCTTGGACTCACGCCGCGCGGCGTCGCTCTGCTCATCGAGGCGCAGACGGGCTTTATCGGCGTGGTCGCATTACTGACGGCGTTGCCCGCCGGCGTGCTGACAGCACTCATGCTGATCGATGTCGTCAATCGCCGCGCTTTCGGCTGGCAGATCGATCTGCATGTGCACGCGCAAGCATTCGCCGCGGCTGTGGGCGTTGCGCTGTCGGCGGCGCTCGCGGCGGGACTCTATCCCGCTTGGAAGAGCGCCCATGCGCCTCTCGCGCAGGCTATTCGGGAGGAGTGATGCCGGCGCGCGGCATGGTGCTGGCGCTCCTCGCCGCCGGCGTTGCGGCGGCAGCCGCCGCAGCGGATGGTGTGTTGCCCTTTGGCATCGGCAGCGCCTCATTCGAGCGTGTCCTGACACCGCGCGAATTTGAATTCCCGCGCGACCACGGCGCGCATCCCACTTTTGCCCATGAATGGTGGTACCTGACGGGGCATCTCGCCGCACCTTCGGGCGAGCGCTTTGGATTTGAACTCACATTCTTCCGCATCGCTCTCGCGCGCGCCGCGACTGATGCTCAAGCGGATGCATCGCACTGGCGCACACAGCAGATGTACGTCGCGCATTTTGCAGTGACCGACATCGACCGCGGGCATTTTCGTTTCCAGGAGCGCTTTGCGCGCGATGCCTTGGGGCTCTCCGGGGCCGAGGCGAGTCCGCTTAAGGTTTGGGTGGACGACTGGTCGCTCGGGGCGGCGGCCGGGATCTGGCAAATCCGGGCGGCTGCGCAGGGCTATGCGCTCGATGTGCAAATGACTGCCGAACTTGCCCCGGTATTGAATGGGGACCGGGGTCTGAGCCAGAAGTCGAGCGCCCCTGGGGATGCCAGCTACTACTACTCCATTCCGCGCCTTGCCGTTCGCGGACAGCTGGTGCGCGACGGGCAAGTGCTCAACGTCAGCGGAAGCGCGTGGCTCGACCGTGAATGGGGCAGCGGTGGCCTCGGCGCCGACGAGGCGGGCTGGGATTGGTTCGCGCTGCAACTCTCGGATGGCAGCGAACTGATGTTCTATTCATTGCGCCGTCGCGACGGCCGCAGGGACCCGCATAGTGCCGGCACCTGGGTGGGGCCGGATGGCGCAGTTCGCGCGCTCGTAAGCGGTGACGTTACGATCGGCGTGCAGGACTCCTGGATAAGCCCGCGCGGCGGGCGCTACCCGGCACGCTGGCGGGTAGAGGTGCCGGCGCTTGCCCTCGCCGTCAATCTACGCCCCGTGCTGGCGGATCAGGAGCTCGACGGGCGCCCCCGTTACTGGGAGGGAGCCGTGGACATTGCCGGCACCGCCAACAGAAGGAACATCTCGGGACAGGGCTACGTTGAACTTGTGGGATACGCGCGCGCGCCCTGAGGAGAGCGAGAAGAAGGTGCTATGATGGCCTGGTTAAGCTTACGCTTGGCTGTGGCTTATGCGCTACACATGCCCGTCAGAGATCGCCTGTCTCGGATCGTCGCGCCTGCGGCTTTCCCCGTGTAGCATCGTCCGTAACATCGGCGCTTAAGAGCCGTGAGGGGATAGGTATGAACGCCGTGGAGCAAAGTGCGCGCGCGTCGAACGGCACTTGCGAGGCCGATCCGCCGGAGCTTGCTCAGCCGACCCGCGCGCGGCGGTCGATCGAGGCGCGCCTCATCAAGCGGCTGCTGTCGCACCTCGGCAACCCGCCCATTGAATTCCTGCTCTGGAATGGCGAGCGCGTCTCGAGCTCAGGCGCCGCAATGGCCCATCAGCTGCGCATCGCGGATCGCGCCACGCTCTTTACGTTGTTCACCGATTCGCAGCTGGGGTTTGGCGACGCCTACAGCGACGGCCGCATCAGCGTCGAGGGCGATCTCGTCGATTTTCTCGAAACCGTCTACAAGAGCGCACCTCGCAAAGAAGCGTCGCCCTCCCTTTTGCGGCGCCTCGTCAACCGGAGCCGCGCGCCGCGCGCCAATACCCTCGCAGGCTCGCGCGACAACATTCACCGTCACTACGACATCGGCAATGATTTCTATTCGCTCTGGCTCGGGCGCACGATGTCCTATACCTGCGCCTACTACCCCGCGGCTGCTACCACGCTCGATGAGGCGCAGGCGGCCAAGATGCACCACGTGTGCCGCAAGGTGCAGTTGCAGCCCGGACAGAGCGTCGTCGAAGCCGGTTGCGGTTGGGGGAGCTTAGGTCTGCACATGGCGCGTCACTATGGCGTGAAGGTGCGTGCGTTCAACATCTCGCACGAGCAGATCGTCTACGCGCGCGCACGGGCGCAAGCGGAAGGCCTGAGCTCGCAGGTGGAGTACATTGAGGACGATTACCGCAACATCTCCGGCCGCTACGATGCCTTCGTCTCCGTCGGCATGCTCGAACACGTGGGCCTTGAGAACTATTCGGAGCTGGGGCGCATCGCCAATCGATGCCTGCCGCGCCATGGCCGCGGCCTCATCCATTCCATCGGCAGGAATTACCCGGCGCCGCTGCACGCCTGGATCGAGCGGCGCATTTTCCCGGGCGCCTATGCTCCGTCGATAGCCGAGATGATGCGGATCTTCGAGCCCTGGGATCTCTCCGTGCTGGATGTTGAGAACCTGCGCCTGCACTATGCCAAGACTCTGCGGCATTGGCTGGAGCGCTACGAAGCGGCGAGCGAGCGTGTGAAGAGCAAGTTCGATGAGAAATTCGTGCGCATGTGGCGGCTGTACCTCGCAGGCTCTGTCGCTGCATTCACCATGGGTACCTTGCAGCTCTTCCAAGTGGTGTTTGCGCCGCGGGACAACAACGAGATCCCTCTCACCCGCGCTCACCTGTATCAAGGCTGAGCTGGAAAAGAACTCATGCGCTCCTGCGACGTCTTGATCGTGGGCGGCGGCCCCGCGGGCTCCTCCGCGGCGTGGCAGCTGCGCCGCGGCGGCGCCGATGTCGTCGTGGTCGATCAGGCAGCCTTTCCGCGCCTTAAGCTCTGCGCGGGCTGGATCACACCCGAGGTGGTGCGCGATCTGCAAATGGATGTGGCGTCCTACCCGCACCGCTTCCTGACCTTCGACCGGCTGCACGTGCATCTGAAAGGCATGCACCTGCGTGTGCCCTCCGTGCAGCACTCGATCCGGCGGTTTGAGTTCGATGCATGGCTCCTCGAGCGCTCGCAGGCACCGGTCGTGAAGCATGCGGTACGCACCATTCGCCACGAGCGCGGCGTCTATCTGATCGATGACGCCTTTCAATGCCGCTATCTAATCGGTGCGGGCGGCACGCGCTGCCCCGTCTATCGGACGCTGTTTCGCGCGACGAACCCGCGTGCGAGCGGCCTGCAGACGGTGACCCTCGAGCACGAGATTCCCTACGACTGGCAGGATCCCGACTGTCACCTGTGGTTCTTCGAAAAAAAACTCCCCGGCTACGCCTGGTATGTGCCGAAGGCGAACGGCTGGTTGAACGTCGGTATCGGCGGCATGGCCGATCGCATGAAGAAGAGCGGCCACGACATCAAATACCACTGGACACGCTTCACGCGCGCACTCGACAGCAAGCTTGCGCCGAGCGCACAGTACGAGCCTTCCGGATACAGCTATTACCTGCGCGGCCGGGTCGAGGTCGCGCGAATTGAGGATGCGTTCCTGACCGGCGACGCGGCGGGGCTCGCGACGCGCGACATGGCCGAGGGTATCGGTCCGGCCGTGAGAAGCGGCATTCGCGCGGCGCAAGCGATCCTGCATGACAGGCCCTACGAGCTCGACGACGTGACGGGGTCGAGCCTGGGCGGCGGTCTTGCGAGCCGCCTCCTGGACTGGGCGATGACGCGTGGCGCAGGCGCCTAGTCTTCGTGGCGGGAGCCGGCCGGCGCGCAGTACAGTAAGCACGAATTAGTTGCGGGGTGCACTGCAATGGAAGATGAAGCATTCATGGACAAGGCGTTTTGGTGGGTGGCCGCCGCGGTTGTCATCGTGATCGCGGGCGCCGGCTACTACTACTACCGCACTCATCGCAGCCCACCGCCGCCGGTCGCGCAAGGGCCGCTGCCGGCCCCGGCGCCTGCGCCGGAGCCTGCCGTCCATCATCCGATCCCCTCGGAAGAGGCGGCCGGAAACGACACCGTGGCGCCGCCCGCTCTTGAGGACAGCGACGTCCCGGTGCGCACCGCACTCCTCGGTGTATTCGGCGATAAGCCGGTGAGTGAGTTCCTCGTTCCCAAGGACATCATCCGGCACATGGTCGTCACCGTCGACAATCTGCCGCGCAAGAAGGTTGCTGTCGAGCTGCGGCCGGTGAAGGCCACTCCCGGCACGACCGTAACAGGCGGCTCAGAGGACGCGCTCATCCTGGGGCCGCAGAACTATGAGCGCTACGCGCCCTTCGTGCAGGCGCTGCGCTCAGCGGACGCCAAACAGCTGACGCGCGTCTACTTCCACTTCTACCCGCTCTTCCAGCAGGCCTACGAGAATCTCGGTTACCCGTCGCAGTATTTCAATGATCGCCTGATTGAAGTGATCGACGACATGCTCAAAGCGCCCGACGTGCAAGGGCCGATCGAGCTCGTCCAGCCGCGGGTCTTCTATGAATACAAGGACCGCGATCTGGAGGCGCGCTCCGCGGGTCAGAAGCTCTTGATACGCATGGGGCCGGCCAACGCGGCCGTCGTCAAAGCAAAGCTGCGTGAGATGCGCAGCGCCATCATCGAGCGCGAAAAAGCTACGGGAAAACATGGCTGAGCCTATGGATCTCGATGCACTCGATCTTGTGGGTGCTAGCGATAACCTAAAACCTGTGTTGACTCCTGCGTACACCCTCGAGGCATGGACGCGGCAGCGGCGCGTCTTTGCGTTGACGTATGCGACCAAAGCGAAGCGCGTCGCGTCGAGTTAGCTCGCGCGCGCTGTACGCATGGCTGTTCAACCTGTATTGAGGATGGGCCATCCGCTGCTGCGGCAGGTGGCATCCCCCGTCGCCGATTTCCAAAGCGGCGAGCTCGCAGGGCTCGTCGCCGACATGGACGACACCCTGCGCGCCTTGAACGGCGCAGGCATCGCGGCGCCGCAGATCGGCGTCAGCCTGCGCGTCGTGATCTTTGAAGTGACCGAGAACCCGCGCTACTTGCACGTCTCTGCCGTGCCCTACACCGTCCTCATCAACCCCACCGTCACCGCGCTCGATGGCGCAGAGGAGGAGGGCTGGGAGGGCTGTCTGTCCGTGCCGGGGATGCGCGGGCTCGTGCCGCGTGCGCGGCGCGTGCGCTATCAGGGTTTCGACCTTGCGGGCGCGCCCATCGACCGCACGGTCGAGGGGTTCCATGCGCGCGTGGTGCAGCACGAGGTCGATCACCTCGACGGGATTCTTTATCCGCAGCGCGTGCGGGATCTGAAGGATTTCGGCTTCGAGGACGCTTTGGGCGAACGCGTGACCCCCATGCCCGACTGATGAGCGCGCGCGCGCGCCGTTTGCTATCAGCCCTTCGGCTCGCGCAGCACGCCGTCATTGACGCGCAGGTCGCGCGTCATGCGGATCGCATCCTCCACGCCCTGGTAGTAGGCGGCGGCGCGGCCGGTTTCGCGGTAGTTCAACGTGCTGTAAAACGCGTGCGCGGCGGCGCTCGTCGCGCGCAATTCAAGTGCAATGATGAATGTTCCGGCCGTGGCGGCCGTCTCGTGCAGCCAGGAGAGGAGCTGCCGCGCAATACCGCGGCGTCGATACTGGGGCCGCACCGCGAGGAGATTAAGGTGCGCCGAGTCCTCGGCGAATTGCATCACGGCAAAGCCTGCATAGGCGCGCTCGATGCGCGCCGTCAATACGACGCTTTCCGGGTGCTCGATGTGGCGCGCGATTCGCACCGCGGTCCACGAGTGGGCGAGACCTGTTTCAATGAGCTCGCGCGACATTTGCGCAAGCTCACTCGCCGCGTCGATTCTCGCCAGTTGCAGACGACAATCCCTCATCCGAGCGAGGATACCGCAGCGCGCGAGCCGTAGCGCGCGGCGCTGCGATAGGTCTTTAATGGCGGAGATTTTCCGCTGGGCGGCGCGCGCCACATGATGCGCGTGCGGTCGAATCAGCGTGAAGGTCGCGCAGTGCTTCGGCAAAAGCACGCGTCAGGGTGAGCCAGGATGCTACGCGAGCGTGTGGAACACCCGCTGCACGTCCTCGTCCTGCTCGAGCTTGTCGATCAGCTTGAGCACTTCGGTCGCCTCCTCCTCCGGCAGCTCGACGGGCTGCGAGCATACATACTCATGCTCGGCGGAGAGCGGCGTGATGTGGCGCGCCTCGAGCGCTTCCTGCAGCTTGCCGAAATCGGCAAATGCGCAGCGGATGACGAGCTCGGGCTCGCCTTTGTCGCTCGTGCTCTCGCCCATCTCTTCGAGCCCATGGTCGATCAGGTAGAGCTCGAGCTCATCCGAGTCGATGCCTGCCGGCGCCAGGCGAAAGACGCCCATCTTCTTGAAGAGGAAGCTCACGCTGCCGTTGGTGGCGAGATTGCCGCCGTTTTTGCTGATGAGGTTGCGTACGCCGGCAACGGTGCGCGTCGGATTGTCGGTCGCGGTCTCCACGAGCAAGGCGACGCCGTGCGGCGCGTAGCCCTCGTAGACGACCTGCTGATAAAGGGCAGCGTCGCGCCCGGAGGCGCGCTTAATCGCCGCCTCGGCCTTATCCTTCGGCATATTGACCGCGCGCGCGTTCTGAATGAAGCGCCGCAGGGTGGGGTTTGATGCCGGGTCAGGTCCGGCCGCTTTGACCGCCATCGTGATGTCTTTCGCGATCCGGGCGAACTGCTTCGCCATGCGGTTCCAGCGCGCGAACATCGTGTGTTTGCGGACTTCGAAAATGCGTCCCATGAGGAAAACGGTGCCACGCGGCCAATCGAACCGCAAGCACCGTACGGTGCGCTACGCGAGCTGGGCGTAGAGTGCCCGCAGGCGTCGACGTTGCATCTTCAACGCGTATTCGATCTCGCGCAGCTGCTTCTGAAAGCTCGCCTGTTGCCAGTGCTCGATCACGCTGCGTTTCTTTTCGGCGTACCAAGCCTCTTTCACCCGCGCCCATTCGCTGACGGCGTTCAGAAAGGACTCGTACTCCTGTGCGACCCGCTCGCGCAGCGAATCCACATTGGCGCGGCCGCGCACGGCGAGCGCGGAATTCGCAAGCTTCTCCTGGGCACGCTGGAACTGCATCGCCAGGAGCGCACGCTGAATCTGAAAAGCGGGTGTGCGCTTCAGGCGGCGCGCGAGCCCCAAATACTGCATGGCGGCCACGAGCCACTTGGTCGGATCCCATTGCCACCAGCGCACGCCGTTTCTGTAGTCGTGCGCGAAGATGTGATGAAAGTTGTGGTAGCCCTCGCCGTGAGTGAGGAATGCGAGCACGGGGTTGTCGCGGGCGCTGTTCTCATCGGTGTAGGGACGGGTGCCCCACATGTGCGCGAGAGAGTTGATGAGGAATGTGAAGTGGTGACTGATGACGACGCGCAGCAAACCGGCGAGGATGAACGTGCCCCAGATGTCCCCGACCAGAAGGCCGGCGGCAAAGGTGAGGCCGAAATTGATGGCGAGCGCGATCAGGAGGTAGTGACGGTTCTGGAAGGCGAGCAGCGGATCGCGCTCCAGGTCCCGCGCGTTCGAGAAGTCGGGGTTGCCGCTGGGGTAGTAGCGCAGCATCCAGCCGATGTGCGAGAACCAGAAGCCGCGCCCCGCGGAGTACGGATCGCGATCATTGTCGTCGACGTGCAGGTGATGTATGCGGTGACCGCTGCACCACACGAGCGCGCTGTTCTGCAGCGCCATCGAGCCGAAGATCAGATAGAGGACCTTGAGAGGGGTGCGCGCCTCATAGGTACGATGCGCCCAGAGCCGATGATAGCCCGCAGTAACCGACATGCCGCAGGCGATGAGGAAGAATGCAAAGACCCCCCAGGAGCCGGCGCTGAAGCCGTGCACGATGCCGTACCAGGGCACGAGCACCGCCGCCGCGAGCGGCGTTACGGTGAACATGAGGGTGGTCGGCCAGTTGATCGGAGGCTTCTCTTCGATGGCGTGCGGCTGCGACATGGGGCTTGCTTCGGCGTCCTTTACTTAAGAAGCATAAAGTAGCACGTTTGGCGGCAGCCGGTGGGTGACCCGCATCGCGCTACGAAGCATCCGTTATCCGCACCGGCACTTAAGAAAAGTTCCCCATCACTGGAGCCACCCACATGAGCAAGGGCAAGGATCGGAAGAAGGAGACCAAGAAGAAGCCGACGAAGACGCTCGATGAGAAGCGCGCGGCGAAAAGGGCGAAAAAGGAGGGCCGGGGCTTTACGATTTGATCGAGCGCCGGCGCCGCAACGAAAAACGGCGCGGCGTCGGTTAAATCGACGCCGCGCCGCTAGATCGAACGCTCAGAACGAGAGGAATGCGCCGATGTTGAACGTATTGCCCTGGTTCTCGAAGACGAGATCGCTCTGCGCCTTGGATGTCACCTTGCTGTATTCACCCAAGATTGTGAGGTTTTTGGTCAGCTGGTGGTAGATGCCGGCGGTCCACTTGTTGTTGTTGGACACCAGGTCTGCCGCTTCCACCGGAGTGGCAATCTCTTCGGCGCTCGTCGCGCTGAGTTTGCTCTGGCCGTAGTTTATCCCGAACTTCGTCGGACCCACGGTGTAGGTCGCCTGCGCGATAAAGCCGCTCGAGTCGCGCGCGTTGCCGAACGCATCCGCGCTGTTCAGGAACAACGCCGTCGTGCCGACGCCCGTGGCTTTGTAGTACCAGCCCATGACCTCAAAGCCCGCGATCTTGTACTTGCCGCCGACATCAAACGCATGGCTGTTGTACTCGGCCGTCGTCGGCGTCGCCGTTTGTTTCTGATAGAGCCCTGACGCTGACAGATAGAGACCTTCCATCGTGTACGCGATCTTGCCGTGGAAGCCCGGAGCGCTCTTGGGTTCTGAGACGGCGCCGACCGGGTTCAGCGGATCGAAGATGCCGAACGTGATCTTGGTACCGCCCAGGTCAGGCGTCGTGTAGTCGATCTGCGAGAGCCAGTCTGTGTAGATGTAGCCCAAGCCGATTCCGCCCAGGGTCGTATTGGCAGGCGAACCTGTCGCCGAGCCGCCCGGCCCGCCGACGCCCGGAAGGGTCATATCGTTCAGAATCGCGTCCTGCCCGAAGAGGCCGATATTGCGGCCCACGGTGAAGGTACCCATGTCCTTATTGCCGAAGGTCAAGAAGACCTGACGAATGTCGAGACCTGCGGTACCCAGTGCCGTGTTGCCGGAGGGCAGCTTTTGCCCGTCCTGCAAGTTCGGACTGCCGCCGTCGTTCGTGCTGGTACCCGGATACATGCCGAAGGTGGCAGCGACATCAATGCCGTTCTGTGTCGTTGAAACACCGAACACGAACGCTGCCGGCAGGAGGCCGTTGCTGACCGACGAGGAGGTCGTATTGCCGTCGATGGACGTGCAAGCGAGGCCGCCGGCGATGGGTGACGGTGTCGCTTCGCAGCTTGAGTGAATGTAGTCGGCGTTGACGTTGCCGTCGAGGGTGAACTTCCAGTCCCCGGCCGCGATTTCGACGGCCTGAGGCGCGGTTGGCGCGAGTGCCGCGGCAACCGCGACTGCCAGAGCCAAGCCTATACGTTGATGTGTCATGAGAGCGTTCTCCAAGGTTGTTTGCGGGGCCGCGCTCGTCATAGTGTCCGCGCCGCTACACGTGCCGCCCCATTGTCAATTTTCGCGACGCGGGCGCGCTCGAAGGTGCAACCGCCATGCCAATGCGGATGTGTTGCGTAAGCGCATCATTCACCGGCGTTTCTGATGTTTTGGGGGGGGTCCGGAACCTGTCATGACCCCTTGAGCGCTACAGAACTGTTACATTGATGCAACGCGGCGTTACATCCGTGTCACGGTACGGGGGCCAAAAAGGCCATTCCGCGGCCGCGGTGGGGGTATACCCGTAAGCGCGCCGGGCTTGCGATGGCGGCGCCGGCGTGTTTCTCTATTGCCACATTGTCACGCCGGGAGTGGGACGGTGGAGGTTACAACCGTGGGCCGCCACTCGAGCGAGACGATGCTTTCACACAACAGCAATAGCGCAAGCAAGTCCAGAACGTCGCTGGGAGTTTGATGATGACACACGTAGTTGGGGCAGGTAATTCAGCGCACGGCCGACGCGGGATTGGCGTCGACACCTTCAGTGCGGATGCGCCGCCGTCTGATCTCGTTGATGGCGACGCGCGCGAGAATCGGCGTGCACGCTATGCGGAGCTCATCGCTATCGCGCAAACGCAAATGGACCCGCTGCTCGATCAGATCCGCGGGTCAGGCTACGCGGTGCTGCTTACGGATGCGACCGGCGCTGTGCTGTACGAGAAATTCGACTCGAGCCTGCCGAACGTGGCACTCGAGCGCATGGGTCCAGGCGTTCCCGTGCGTGGCGCGGGGGAGGAAGTCGTCGCGGTGCTCGATGCGGCGTGCCTTCCCTCAACCGCGACGCGCGCCAGTCACTTGCACATGATGGCGCTCATCAGTCTGTCCGCGCACATCATCGAAAAATGCTTGTTTTTGCGGCATCACCAGCATCATACCGTGCTGCGCTTCCACGCTCGTCCGGAGCTCGTCGACCTGTTGCACGACGGCGCGCTCGCGCTTGCGGCCGACGGCACCGTGATCGGCGCCGACCGCGCGGCGGAGAAACTCCTGGGGGCGGATGATCGCTATCAGCTCATCGGCAGGCCGGTGAGCGATATCTTCGACGCCGAGGGAGAAGACTTCCTCGCGCAAGCCCTTCTCAGATGCGCAACCCTGTGGCCCGTGCGCGAACTGCGCCGCGGACAGCGCTTCTATGCCAGCGTTCATAGCGGATCCGATGCGCGCGCGGGTGCAGGTGCGGCCGTCGCCCCCGCACGGCCCACGGTCGTGCAAGTCGCCTCGCGCCCGCGCACCCATGCGCCCACACTCGAGGAGCTTGCGGGGGATGATCCGCAAATGCTGCGCAATGTTCGCTCTGCACATCGCATCGCCGATTCAGGGGTATCCGTATTGATTCAGGGGCCCACGGGTTCTGGGAAGGAGGCCTTCGCGCATGCCATGCATCTGGTCAGCCGCCGGGCGGATCGGCCGTTCGTCGCCGTCAACTGCGCCGCTATTCCGGAGAACCTGATCGAGAGCGAACTCTTCGGCTACAAGGCCGGTGCATTCACGGGCGCGAGGAAGGAGGGCATGAAAGGCAAGATCCTGCAGTCCTCCAGCGGCACACTCTTTCTGGACGAGATCGGTGATATGCCGCTTGCGCTGCAGACACGCCTGCTGCGCGTGCTCGAGGAACAGCAGATCGTGCCCCTGGGCAGCGAGACCGGCGTTGAAGTCGACCTCCATGTGCTTGCTGCATCGCATCATAATCTGCGCGAAATGATTGCGCGCGGCGCCTTCCGCGAGGATCTGTACTACCGCCTGAATGGCATCACGCTCGAGCTCCCGGCTCTGGCGCAACGGGCCGATCGCGAACGCGTGATTCACCGGGTGCTGGGCGCCGAGACCACCGACGGTCGACCGGCGGCGATTGAAATGGACGCCCTGGAGCGCCTGGTGGCCTATCCCTGGCCGGGAAACATTCGTGAGCTGCGCAACGTGATCCGCACGGCGCTCGCCATCTGCGAAGGCGGTGTGGTGCGCCAGATCGATCTGCCGCGCGAGATCCGCGAGCACGGCGCGGCGAGCCCGTCCGTCCCAGGAAGCGCCGCGACTCCCACGGCGCCCGCCGTCGCAAGCCAAGCCGCGAATCCTCTGCAAGCCGCGGAGCGCGCCACGCTTCTGTCCATGATCGAGAACTGCCGCGGGAATATGACGCGTACCGCGGAGCTTCTCGGAATGAGTCGCACGACGCTGTATCGAAAACTGAAGCGACACGAGATCCTCCCCGCGCACGGATAGGCTTGGCCCGGAGCTTGCAAAAGCTTCGGGCATGAGCGCCCGAGCAACCACCCAAAGTCGGATTCGGCTCGCGCCGGGGCGCCACGTGCACGCCGAGAAGCTGCGCGACTGTCACGTGCTGCTCTATCCCGCCGGCATGGTGCAGTTGAACGAATGCGCCGCGGCGATCCTCGCTCTGTGCGACGGCACGCGCACGCGCGAAGAGATCATTGAACACATTCTGCCGCGCACCCGCGAGGCGGACCTC
>Ga0182024_10011445_pt1 | contig 17799 bp, 18 predicted proteins | sample P32metaG_FD_120480 | JGI IMG/M metagenome (GOLD analysis project Ga0182024, IMG submission 120480) | Permafrost microbial communities from Stordalen Mire, Sweden - P3-2 metaG (Illumina Assembly) | ecosystem: Environmental > Terrestrial > Soil > Wetlands > Permafrost | place: Sweden: Stordalen... | reverse complement strand
ACAGCACTCGGTGCCTGGAGGTTCAGTGCGCTCGGCGTCTTGTCGTCCACGGAGCTTCTTGCCCCTTCGGTCGTAGCGCCACGCCGGCATTTATCAGAGCGCTCCTGACCGAGCCCATACCCACTCCGAGGAGCATGCTCATGTGCAGAATAGGTAGTCCAACTCCCTCGTACAGCTCCGTCACGAGCCCGGGCGGCAACGGCAACGGAGCGAGCGACTGGAAAGGGCCTGTGAGGCTCCATTCCTCGGGCACGACGACGCGATAGCGTGCCAGGGCCTTGATGACCTTGGAGTCACCGTAGAGGTCGTCAAGGAGCGTTCGACCCTCATCATTATGAGAGACGAAGCCGCCTCGGCGCACCTGGACACCCGCCTGGTGGAGAGCCACCCTTACGGTCCCGACGCTCACACCCAGCTCCAGTCCGACGGCCTTCATAGTCATACCGCGCTCGTAGAGTTCCGACGCCCGTTCCCGTAGCTCGTCGGGGTCCCACGGCACGTGCGGAGTGAACGTCCCGGGCCTCTTGGTGAGTCCGGCATCATGCAGACGCTTGACCACGTACTCGGTGCTGACCCCGAGAATCGCAGCCGTCTCCACCACATTGTGCTTCTCACGCACATAGAGTTCGGCCAAGCGCTTGTCCGTGACCTTCGCCCGGTTTCCTCGCGGACGACGGACGGTGTGCGATCGGATGGGGATGCCAATGACAGCCAATTCGCGGGCGACGCGCGCCGGATTGATCCTGAGCCTCTCGGCGACCTCGCTGATCGAGAGCGTTTTCCTGACGTACAGAGTCTCAAGGAGGTCGTGGTCGATACGGGGGTCGGGAGGAAGAAGACCAGCATCGGCCAGCCAGCGGGCGACTGTTGCATCGGAGACACCGAAGTCCCGGGACAGGCTGGCGACGGTGGCGCCGGGTATTGCCAGTGCCTTCCCGAGCCCTACGGCCGATACCGGACAAGGTCGTTGAGGAGTCCGTCTCGGAATGTCCGCTCGCTGCATGGCCTCAGCTACTCGTGAGCGACTCACACGGAGAAGCTGAGCGATCTCACGTTCCGTCCGGCGCTCATCGACGTACAGACGTCGCAGCATCTCGACATCCGGATCGGCACCACGACGCCACCGATTGACTGGTCGCGGATTGCCGATTCCACCGCTCGCCGTCATTCCGCTCAGTTTGGTCGACGGAAGGGCTGCTGCATTGAGGATGGTTGCTTATCAGCCCGCACGCTGCGAGTTCAATGATCGACGCCCGCCCGTGTTGTGGGGTTTGCCGCGAGGCCACCGCCGACCGTGGGTACCCCTCCCGCGTCCCCCTACGGCGTCGCGGTCCCAGACGGTGAGCCGTAGTGGCCGGGGTCGTCGACCATGAGGTCGTGAAGGAGGAGAGGGTGGCTCCGTAGGCGCCCTCGATGAGGAGTCAGTGAAGTCGAAGTTGAACGGTGAGCACCGACAGGCGGATGGTCCCCGGAGGTAGAGGACCGGGTGCGTGGGAGGCGACGAGGGGTCCTTCGAGGACCCGGGAATGTACAGTCGAACACCACGAGGGAACGGGCTCCCATAGCCAAGGCTTGCCTGAGCGGGACGTTGGTCACCACCCCGCCTTCGTAAAGATGCCGTCCGTGGTGATCGATGGGGGGAACACGCCGGGGATGGCGGCGCTGGCGAGCAGGGCAGGTAGGAATGATCCGACGTCGATGGGCAGTTAGTTAGTACTTGTCGTCTTTGCAGGTGGCGCATTTGCCTTACTTCGAGACACAATTGGGCCAAATTCGAGGGGCAGCGGATGAGCCGCGATCGTCCGCGAGAAGGTGTCGGGCGCTGCACACGGCGCATGGTTGGGCAGGTCGGCGACGCGCCCGAAACCCACACCCGGGTGCCTGCATGGTGCGGACGAGGGTGAATGAACGGGTCACGACCAGCCTGTTCGTATGGTGGGGACCGCCGGAGGGAGGTGCCCGTGGCTGACGAGACCGTGTACTGCTTTTACGTGCTTCCATGGCTCAACGCACCGGGCGCGGTGCGGTTTGGCTCGGTGACGGTGGGGCCGATGGACGAAGCTGTCGCCGACGACGACCCCAGGCTGGAGACCGTCAACCGGATTCTCGGGATCTAAAGGGGTCTGGGAATGACGCAGCTAAGGCCATCGACCATGTGGCCGTCCGACTCTGATCCCCTTCACCTCTCCGACGATGACGTGGCCTTGGTGGTTGCCCATCGGGACTGGCTATCCGCTGCCGCCATAATGGGCAACCAGTACTTCTCACCCCCCGATGCGCCCTTCACGGACGCAAACGCCGACGGATTCGGCCAGCGATTCACCCTGGGTACCGAGCACATTTCCTTGACGAAGCGCCGGCGGCATGGTCAGTCAGTTGACGCATGGCCGATTGCCAAGATCTCCACGCAGATGCCTCTGTCAGCGAATCCGACACACCAGTTCAACACCGACCAGGGGTTGCTCGACGCCTTCGCGGCTCTCCCGTTGCGTTGTGACGACTACGCCGAAAGACTTCTTGAGGCCATCCCGCTGTTCAACCAGGCGAACCGTCTCTGCGAGCGGACGGCCCCCTTTTACGACCTGGTTTTCCTCGGCGGTGCTCTCGAGCGTCTTTACGAGATCAGTGGTCCGAGCATCGCCGAAAAGTTGGCAGATGCTGTCGGCTCACTATTTATCGGTACCACCACGGCTTCACCACATGGCAGAACCTGGCTGTCAGCAGCGGCAAGCTGCACGACGACGAGGGCTCGTGGACCAAGCGGTGGGTTCGGGAGTTCTACGCGCACAGGAGTGCGATCCACGGGGGCTCGCCGCACTCAAGTAGTTGGCGCGACTTTTGGCACGGCCTCCTGTCGACCGAAGCGTTCAGCCTGTCGGTGAAGATCTTGCTGGACGACGATGGGACCCGCCCCATGTCGGACGAGGACAACTTTGGCGGCTGAATGCTTCGACGAGCGCATCCAGGCACTCGCCACCATCGAACCATCGACGGCATGGTGGGACGCCCGCCGGGACGCGCAGCGGCGGGCGACGGTCGCGGCGGCAGCGCAGGAGCTCCGGAGCCAGAGCTAGTGCGTTCGGGGGGGCAAACCCGAGTGCCCCAGTGCCTCGTGTAATGACGCTTTGTCCGTGAGAGCTCAGTCCAGGGCGGAGGGTGACACAGATTTGGACCGGCTGGGTCGGAGCTAATGCGGAGCTAATGCGGAGTCTTAGCGACTCTAGGTGAGGGCCGAGCATGAGCTCGCGAACGTCATCTTGAATCCTGCGAAGAAGCGCGAGCGGCTACGGGGATTGTCGCTCAACCTGGCGGTGTATGTGTGAGGTATCCAACGCAAGCTGAGGCGTGGATAGGCCCATTGGGCTGCACCACCCCGTCAAGCTGGTCCTAGGCATCGCACCAGCAGGCGAGACGTGTGTGGGAAAGCGTTATTCGAGAGGTCCGGGATAGGCCGCTTCAGCACGAAGGGCAATCTTGTCGATCTCGCCTCTAAGGAATAGGAGTAGCGCGACAAAAGCGAGAATGGCGACACCACCGATGACGAGGCTTATGGTCCCAGACAGGCGGGTGAGTGTATTGCCGCCCAGGTAAGAGGCAAATGTGTAGATCCCCGCCCACACGATCCCGCCTGAGGCATTGGCAGACAGGAAACGGCGCCATCGCATCTGGCTCGCGCCGGCAAGGAACGCCGCGTACGTACGCAGGATGGACACGAACCGTCCGAAGAAGACCACCTTCGCACCATGGGTGTCGAAGACGTAGCGGCCGACCTTCAGCTTGCGCTCGTCGAGATGGAGCCGGTGGCCAAACTTGCGGGCCAGTGGATAGCCGCCCTTGTCGCCGATCCAGAATCCGATATTGTCGCCGATGATCGCCGACGCTGACGCCACCGCGAAGATGATCCACGGGGAGAGGCGGTGGGTATGGCCCGCGTAAGTGCCGGCGACGATCACGGCGGTCTCGCCGGGCAGCGGGATACCCAAGCTTTCGACGCCGACAAGGGCAAACACGGCCCAATAGCCGTAGGCATGGATGAGGTGACTGATATTCACGCGGGTCCAGACATGGAGTTAGTGGCCACGGGGCTGGTTCTGAAGACCGTCACAAGGTCAACCTGGAGAGGTTGAGTGTGGAGCGATTCGCACAGTGGCTATGACGCGGGCACCGAGTGATCGCCGCCATCTGCGCCGCAAAGTTACCGACGCTGCCGGTTGCACCCATCATCACTAGGTACCGGTTTGGACTCACCTCTAGGATCTCGGGCGCAATTTGTATGGTCACGGCGTCACCCACTCCGTCCGGGTGTCGCGGCACTACGAGGAAACGGCGGCAGGGGGCTTCAGGCCAGACACTCAGGTGCGCGCGTCGGGCATCGCTTTTGGAGATATCTCCTCGTCGTCGGGTTGAACAGAGCGTTTGTTTACGGACGGCGGCGGTCGAAATCATGGAGATAACACCGTGGGCTCTTGTTGTAGATCGAAAGGATAGTCGTGCAGCTTTCGGTCACGCACACCCGACCAGACGCGATCGTCCGTCTCCGAGGTACGCGCTCCACGAGCGTCTCCTCCGCGATCGAGTCTTCGGCGAAGTTCAGGGTCATCGGATTGTCTCGTGTCGAGATCGTGGAGTTCTCTAAGTCGAGGGCCGGTCTGAGCCAAAACACAAATTCTCGTCTCGTTGTGGCCGTGGGGTCATCCAGGATTAATGGGAGGATCCCCAATCGGGTGTGTTAGTCACCTGGAAGGCTGCTTTATCCGCAACCCTCTGACATTGTGAGATCGGGAAGCCTGGGTTGGCATCTAGGGAACCCCTAGTTCGATGGCCCCGAGTCTGCACCGTCTCCGCAGGGGTGGGAGCTATTCCGCCTTAAGGCGAAGACCCTCTGGATCGGCTGTTCGCCATCGATGTCGATGAGCACCCAGCCGTGAGTGAAGAAGCGGAGATTCTCAATGTTCACTTAGGGCTCGCCTATGGGCGAGCAGTCCGCGCTCTACCTCGGCAAGGGCCGCTCGTGACCGGCCATCGTCCTGCGCCTTCAGCGCCGCCGCAACGCGTTGTTCGAGCATGTCGAGGTGCTCGCCAATGACTCGGCGGACCTCCCCGTCGGTGGGGCTCCCTGGCCAGGGGTTGGCCGGCGAGCGTCCGACAACGCTTGGCATGCTCGCCAGTGGCGACACTCCGAGTGCTTCATCCTGCTCAATGAGCAGCTGAGCCCAGATCCTCAGGTCGCTGGCGAGCCGGTCGAGCTCGGCGTGGAGAGTCTGCGTCTCGGGGATCTTCATATGAGCCTGCTTGACGTCCTGCACTACGTTGATGACCTCGCTGAGCACTTGATTGAGGACATCGGTCGGATCGTGGGGCGGGGGCCGGCTCACGTGGATAAGGGTGATAAGGGTCCAGGCCCACGTTCCTGGCTCCTGGGAGGCCGTACAGCCCGGTTGCACTGTCTGCTCCTGACAGGTCTCGGTTTCTGTGACATCTGGTTCGTCTCGCGATCGGCGCGGTTGAGAGCATTTCGATGACCGAAGGCCAGCCGCTCGTCCATGGAGCCTAACGACGCTTTTGGCGCGTCTCTACCTGTCGTGTCTTGTCTCAGATGGAGACCCCGCCGAACTACCTCTCCGCCGGCGCTGCCAGGCCGGAGAGTGGAAGTGGGAGGTCAACGGGCCACAACAAGGCATCGGGCCATCCGACTCGGTGGGATGGTGCCTAGTTGACATTGGGGTTTTCAAGAACAAGTGCGACTCCCTGGCCTGAGCCGACGCAGACGCCGAGCACGCCGTAGCGAGCGTGCCTGGTAGGAGCCGACCCTCGGTGGCACCCTTCAGGTTCTATTCCGAACCTCAGGCCTTCGGCCTCTGGATCCTGCCGGTTTCTGCCGCAGGGGTCGCAGCCAGCAAACGACTGGGGTCCCGTCCACCGACAGGCACAACCAAATGCTCGCCGAAGCAAGTTAGGCTGTGGATTATGGCGTACCCAAAGCCGCTCTCCTCGACGGAGGAGGAGCTGTGGCGGATCCTCATGCGGATTGTCAAGGTCATGCCTCGGCTTCTGGAGGTCGATCTGATTAGAGGTGCTGGTATGACCGCCAGCGAGTACACAACCCTCATGGCGCTTTCTGAGGCCCTGAATCGAGAACTCCGAATGAGCGATTTGGCCAGAGCCACCGGCCTTTCAGCGAGCCGGACGACCCGGCTGGTTGACGATCTCCGGACGCAAGGGCTTGTGACGAAGACGGCAAGCTCCTCTGACGCACGAGCAAACGTGACGCGGCTAACCCCTCGAGGCATGAGCAAGCTCAAGGCAGCGTGGCCCGTACATCTAGCCAGCGCACGAACCCGTTTTCTCGACCACATCCCAGCGAAGTCGCTCGATTGCGTCAGCAAGGGCCTTGCCGAGGTCGCGATGCACCTTGAAGGTCCACCCTCCGAGGGTTGAAGACGTCTGAGCGTCTTCCAGGTTCCGGCTGAATTGCACGCTCTACTGAGTCTTTCAAGGGGAGGGCGAGTGCTTCCCTGCGGCGGTTCATTCGAAGCCGTCGTATTGGCCGGCCGCACCAGCCAACGCGCCGGCGACCTAGTCGATCGTCGAGGCCCCAATGTGGTCGAAGAAATGGGCGCGCAGGCTCTAGACGCAGGTGGGCCATGCCGACGCCTCCTTCGCGCGCGGCGGCTCCGTGGGAGCGAACTACCGCTGCTTCGTTCTCGTCGCGAACGAGGGCGACGACATCGTGGTCGTGTGTCACCAGGTCCGCCAGGATGTGGGACCCGATGAATCCTGTCCCTCCCGTTAGAGCGATGTCCATTGTCGGGCCCTCCTCTCAGAGAGACGGGTCAATTCGACCGCTGGTCGATCGATGCATGCCGGCTCGCTCGTGCAAATCGTGATCCGCCGCAGCCCTCATGACGGCTCCGTTAAGCCGTCATCAAGGCCAGCCAAGTGCCGTGACGCCGTCGCTGGCCGGACATCCGATCTTCATGCCTCCGCCACGGGTCGGACTGTGGTCGGCTCGGCTCGGATTCCCATCGGAAGTGCATCGAGCCGGCTCCCAGTGGAAGCAGATCCCTCCGTCCCCGGGTCCTTGACGTCCTGCACCAGCGGACTCCTGCTCAGCAGGATCACCGAGAGCACCACCACGAAAAGGGCAAGGGCTTCTCCCGATGCGGGACCAGCGTGCAGATTGAGGCGATCGCCGAAGAGGACAACGCCAAGGGCACTGGCGACGAGAGGGTCAACCAGCGTCAGCCCAGGCTGTGAGGCAGCGAGCGAGCCGGCCTGAAAGGCGTTGGAGGCTAGGAACATCGAGGCGGCACCCGAGAACAACAACGCATAGGGCGACCAGTCCAGGAAAACTCCCGAGATGCCATGACCGAGTTGCGTGCTCAGCTCCTTTACCACGGCCGCAACGAAGCCAAACCCGATCGCCGCGGCAACTCCGAGGAGGGCAGCCCTCCGCCCCGAGCCTGTCCGTGTTCCCCCGGCCGAAGGCATGTAGGCCAGGAGCGTCACGACCAGGGCGAGCGCTGCGGTGACGGTGGCAGCAAAGAGCCAGCGGGAAGCGCTGGCCTGGTCGGTACCCCCGTGGGGATCGGAGAGCGACAGGAAGACCGCCAGGCCGAGCACCATGCCGATCGCGGCGATCCAGTCTCGGAGCCCAACGCGACGACGGTCCTTGAGAGCGATACAGCCGAAGACGATCACCAGTTCGCCCGCGATGACCGGCTGAACAACCGAGAGCGGCCCCGCTTTCAGAGCACCGAACTGAAGGACGAAACCGAGGATCATGCAGGCGATTCCCAGGAACCAGACCGGTCGCTTCATCAGATAACTGATCAACCGGACGCTGAAACTGAGATCGCCCGGCGCAGGTGCCGCGGCCCGCCGCTGGGCGACGGAGGCGAGGGCCGTAAAGCAGCTCGCACCGAGTGCCAGGATGACAGCTCTGGTGTCCACGACGTCTCCGCGTCCAAGGGGGTGTCTGTGTCAGACCGCCTCGTCCTCGACCTCGCTGAGAGCGGCCGCTGCAGCCTGGATCCGGAAGGCCGCCGGCGGAAGCTGGCCGTTGGCACGAGCCGACCCTAGGACGTCGGACCACCACTTGAGATCGTCGAGGGCGGTCCGCAAGCTGATGTCGGCGATAGGATTCACTGGCTGGCCCTCGGTGGTGAATGCCTGAAAGACCTGGGCCAAGATCGTCATGGTACGCAGCGGCACCATCTCCGCCTCGACGGCGATCTGCGCGAGGTGCTCGATGGCGCGGACACCGCCCGAGATGCCGCCGCTGTACCCGACGGCGGCGACCGGCTTGTTGCGGAACGCAAACGAGACGAAAACGCTGTCGATGGCGTTCTTCAACACCGCTGGCACCGAGTGGTTGTACTCAGGCGTGATCACGAGGAACGCGTCAGCTTCGGCGATCTTGTGATTCCAGGAGCGCACGACGGGGGTCGAGTACGTCGGGTTGTTGAAGTCGCCCACGGTCTCGAACGTCTCGGCGAACATGGGCAACTCCCAGTCCCGCAGGTCGAGCACCTCGACGTCGAAGCCCCCGTGGTTTCGTGCTCGGTCAATGACCCAGGGTGCAACCAGGTCCGCGGCTCGATTGGGCCGGGTGCTGCCGATGATGACGTGGAGCTTTGACATGATGGCTGACCTCCTGCTCCCGGAGGAGCCTCAACACGCTGTGAGTCCGGTTCTCGGTTGAACCGGCACGGATCAGCGACTGTTCCTTTGCTACCCACAAGGACGACATGCCTCTCGCAGGCCGACTGCAACGATGGTGCTGCTCCAGGCGGCGATGTCGCATCCTGGAAATCCCTAGTCGGAGGTCCCGCTGGGGCAGGAGGCCCGACCTGGCTGCAGCGAGGGGGCCAGCCGACAGGGCCTTCCCTCCGGCCACCGGTGTCGCCACACTGAGACGGCCCGGGCAGGGACTAGGCCGACGGAGCCCAGCGCCTACCTCCTTCGCCGGCTCCGGAAATTGCTTGAGCGAGCAAACTGTAAGGTGACGAGGGTGACGTACCCCGTAGGACGCTCCGACCCAGGCGGAGGGCGGGGGGCCGACCTCGTAGTTTTCGGCGAGCGATTTGCTGTGCGATGAACCGCGATCCGGCGCCGGGGGAGGCGAAAGGACTGCTTGGCCGGGCCAATGAATGCGAGGTCCTCGAGTCCCTGCTGGCGACGACCCGAAGCGGAGAGGGTGGCGCCATCGTCATCCATGGTGAGCCGGGCATAGGAAAGACCGCGCTTCTCGAGTATGCCGTCACCTCGGCGCACGAGTTCACTGTGCTTCGGACCGTGGGAAACGAAGCGGAGATGGAGCTTCCGTACGCCAGTCTGCAGGACTTCTTCCGTCCCGCGGCCAGCGCGGTCGAGCAGCTCCCCCAACCCCAACAGCGAGCAATCGAAGTCGTGTTCGGACGCCGTGACGGCGAGGCACCCGATCGGCTCCTCGTCGGATTGGGATTGCTCAATCTCTTGTCCGAATTGAGCGCTCAGCGTCCGGTCCTATGTGTGGTCGACGACACGCAATGGCTCGATGCGGCCTCCGCCCAGGTGATCTCCTTCGCGGCACGGCATGTCTCGAAAGATGCGGTCGCCTTCCTGTTCGGAGCGCGCAGACTCACCGAGGAAGTTCGTGGACTTCCCGCGCTCACCATCGCCGGTCTCGGCGATCGTGACGCTCGTGAGCTCCTTGCGACGGTGCTCCCAGATCGACTCGACGATCGGGTCGTGGATCGTCTCGTCGCCGAAACCCGCGGCAACCCGCTGGCCTTGCTCGAGATGCCGCGAGGCCTGACGCCGTCCCAGCTGGCGGGGGGATTTGGACTCCCGGTGTCGGTGACGTTGGCGGGTCAGATCGAGGAAAGCTATCGGCGACGACTGGCTAAGCTGTCACCCGAGTCCAGACGACTGCTGCTGGTCGTCGCCGCCGATCCGACGGGGGATGCCGAGCTGGTGTGGCGTACCGCAGACACCCTCGGTATTCCAGAGGATGCAGCGGAAGCTATCGAAGACGGCGGCCTCGTCGAGTTCCGGAATCACATCGTGTTTCGCCATCCTCTGGTTCGATCGGCCGTCTACAACACCGCAACGCCGAAGGAGAGGAGGGCGGCCCACGCCGCCCTGGCCGACGCCACGGACAGTGACGTCGATCCCGACCGATGCGCCTGGCATCGCGCACAGGCGACCATTCGTCCGAACGAGACCGTGGCAGCCGAACTCGAGAGCTCGGCGGTCAGGGCACAGTCTCGAGGGGGATTCGCCGCCGCCGGCGCGTTCCTTGAGCGGTCAATGGTATTGACAGTTGATCCGTCGCGCCGAGCCTTGCGAGCGTTGCGCGCCGCCCAGGCGAAACGGCTTTCGGGGGCTCTGGACGCGGCCACCAGACTGGCTGCCGTGGCTGAACGTGGTCCTTTGGATGACTTGCATCGTGCAGAGCTGGATGCCCTGTTGGGCCAGATTGCCTTCGCTCGTAATCGCGACAACGAGGTCTCACCTCGCATGTTGAAGGCAGCCTCACGACTCGAGCGGGTCGACATCGGACTGGCGTGTGCGGCGTACCTCGATGCACTAGTTGCGGCCTTATTCTCGGGCCATCTGGCTGTGGACGCTAGTGCTCAGGTCGTGGCCGAGGCGGCACGCGCTGTTCAGCGTCCCGGCCGGGCGACGCGAGCATCCGAGGTCTTGCTTGACGGCCTCGCGCTGTTCATCACGGATGGGTACAAGACCGGTACAACGGTGCTCAAGGAGGCGCTGACTCTCTTTCAGGGCGATGAGGTGAGCGCCGAAGATCGGCTGCGGTGGTCGACGTTGGCGGGCGGAACTGCTGGCGCGCTTTGGGACTATGACGCTTGGGATGCCCTGACCGCTCGTGCCGAACGCCTCGCTCGCGAGGTCGGAGCCTTGTCCCTCTTGCCGGATACGCTCGGCTGCCGAGTCGGGGTGTCACTCTTCGCCGGAGACCTCGCGGGAGCGAGATTACTTGTCGATCAGGTACAGGTAGTGACTGATGCATCCGATCTCAGACAGTTTCCTTACGCTGCGTTGGCGGTCGCGGGCTTCCGTGGGGACGAGCAGCAGGCCCGAGAGCTCGTTGAGACAACGAACAAGGAGTCGCTCCCTCGAGGCGAAGGCTTGGCGACGACCGTGTCATCGTGGACAACGGCCGTTCTCTGCAATGGCAGAGGGCGGTACGAAGAGGCGTTCCGCGCCGCGCAGGAGGCGATCAAGGACCAAAACGATCTTTGGTATTGGGGATGGGGAGCCGTCGAGTTAATCGAAGCGGCGAGTCGCACGAACAGAGCGACGCAGGCACAGCCGGCGTTTGACCGACTAGTGGAAAGTACCGATGCGAGTGGAACGGAATGGGCCCTCGCCGTTCAAGCAAGGTGTCGCGCCCTTCTAACTGACGGGAACGACGCGGAAGCTCTCTATTGCGAAGCTCTTGAGCGTCTGCTGCCGACGCGACTGCGCCTCGACTTGGCCCGCACCCGTCTTCTGTACGGAGAGTGGCTTCGTCGACTGCAGCGCCAGCGAGACGCTCGAGATCAGCTGAGGCGCGCGCATGGGCTGTTCACGGAGTTCGGCATGTCGGGGTTTGCAGAGCGCGCCGAGGCGGAACTGCTGGCAACCGGAGAGAGGGCTCGCAAGCGTGCGGTCGAGACCCGTTTTGACTTGACTCCTCAGGAGAGCAGGATCTCAGAGCTGGCTGCTCAAGGAGCGACAAACCAAGACATCGCAGGTCAGCTCTTCATCAGCCCTGCGACGGTCGAGTATCACCTGTCCAAGGTGTATCGGAAGCTCGGGATCCGGTCGCGCACGCAGCTTGCAATGATGCTTCTGCAGATTCGATCAATGGAAAAAGCCCCCGAGTAATGGGAGAGCAGTAGCAGTCAGAGAACAATGACGGTTTTTCCGTCAGGGGTCGGACGTCCTTGCGATCCGAACATCGCTGGCACATCGTCGAGCGAGATCCGCGTGAGCGGCGGCTCTGTCACGGTGTGATCGACGAGTGCCTGTGCTACCCGCTCCAGCAACTCGCTGCTCTGCCGCAGGGCGAAGTTCAGGCCCCGAACCCCCTGCGCCTGGAGTTTCTCGAGATCGACGGCGTACTGCGTGCTCACCGCGATTCCACCAGGACGCACCAGCGACGCCGTCGACGCGAACGCCGTAGCGTCGCCTACGAGGTCGATCAGGACGTCAACGCCGTCAGGATGCGAATGGCGAACGACCTCGGTGACCGGCGCCCTGGACCGCACGATGACCTCCTGCACCCCGTAGGAACGCACTCGATCCTCCGCCGCAGCGTTGATAATCGCGATCACTGACGCGCCAGCGTTGACGGCGAACTGCGTCGCAAACGTACCCACGCCTCCGCCGGCCCCTACGATCAGGACAACCTGGTCCTCCGCGGGCTCCAGTAGGTCGATGAGGCTCAACCCCGTCGCGCCAGCCGTTGGGGCCGCCGCTGCCAGCACGAGGTCCAGCCCGTCAGGCACACAAGCCAACGGCGCCTCACCGGTGACCGCCACGTAGTCGGCATAGGTGCCTGACGCTCCGATGGGGGGGATGAAGAGCTGGCCGAAGACCCGGTCCCCGGGGGAGAACCGCGTGATGCCCTCGCCGACGGTTTCGACGATCCCGGCGCCGTCCACCCCCAGCACCATCGGAAAGACCACGGGAGCTGGCCTCCATTCACCGGAAGCGAGCTTGGCGTCCATGGGATTCATCGAGGCTGCCGCAAGCTTGATGAGCACCTGACCAGGGCCTGCCACGGGTGTCGTGACCTCCACGACTCGAGGCAACTGCCCGAACTGACTCACCGTCACAGCTCGCATGTCCTTCTCCTTTTCCGCTCAGCGCAGGCACCAGCACCCGCCCACGTTCGCTTCGGGCCATGGTGACAGCAGGATCCCGGAAATCGAGTCTGCGTCACTATCAAGGAATCCCTTAGTCAGGGGGCTCGAAGGACCTGGTTGAGGCCCTCAATCACCCCCGCGAGGCCCTGGCGGCTCGGGCATCGGCTCGTCCGGCCAGGGAGGCGGCAGGCCGGCACCGAAGTTGGATCAGGTGGCACGCGTCGCCGGCACGCCAGCCCGGCGGCCGCCCTCCCCCCCCGCCCGCGTGTCGGGCTCGGACCCGGCGTTCCTCCCGAAACTAGGGGAATCCTAGATGCCACCTCACGTGCCTTCGATCTGGAATGGCAGGAACGACAGCGAGTGAGGAGCCCTCATGACCAGCGAACCAACCCGCGACCCTCTAGCGGATCATCTCCTCACCCCGGAGAACAGCGCTCTGATCGTCATCGACTACCAGCCGAGCCAGCTCCAGCTGGTGAAGTCGATGGACCACGACTTGCTGATGCGCAACATCATCTCGGTGTCGCAATTGGCGAAGCTGTTCGGAGTGCCGATTGTGCTCTCGACGGTCAACGTCGTGGCCAACAATCAGCCGCCCACGGTCTCCGAGCTCAGGGAGGTCCTTGCCGACAGCGTCGAGATCGACCGGACGCAGACCAACGCGTGGGAGGACGTCGAGTTCCGCCAGGCTGTCGAAGCGACTGGCCGCAAGAAGCTCGTGATGACCGCGCTATGGACTGAGATCTGCCTGGCATTCCCCAGCCTGGATGCGATGCGGGAGGGCTTTGAGGTATTCCCCGTGGTCGATGCCGTTGGTGGCACGTCCATCGAGGCCCATCAAGCTGGGCTGGAGCGCATCGTGCAGGCCGGAGCTCAGCCCACCAGCTGGGTGGGTCTGGCATCCGAGTGGCAACGGGATTGGGCACGCGTCGACACGGTGCCGCAGATCATCGACCTCGTTTTGGCGTCTCGTCTCTACCGGGGCATCTGAGAGTCGAGGGCACCCTCGCAGGACGCATTCCAGACGCATGGAGACCGTGAAGGAGAACCGAGATGGACGTTGAAGCTGGACCTGTACGCGGAATCAACCAGACCATGCCGGTCACCGAGGCTGAGTTCGTACCGGACCCGAAGCGCTGGCTCATCCTGGGCGTCGTCGTCGTCGCCACACTAATGGTGGTGCTCGATGCCTCCATCGTGACAATCGCGCTTCCGTCGGCTCAGCGATCACTCCATATCTCGGTTGCCAACCGGCAATGGGTCATCACGGCCTATACGCTCGCGTTTGGCGGCTTGCTGTTACTGGGTGGTCGTATCGCCGACTTCGGCGGCCGACGCCGGGTGTTCATCGTGGGACTGGTCGGTTTCGCGGCCGCCTCGGCGCTTGGCGGCTCAGCTGTCAATCAATGGATGCTCTTCGGTTCCCGAGCGGTGCAGGGTGCGTTCGCGGCGCTGATGGCTCCTGCGGCCCTGTCGATCTTGACCACCACATTTTCACACGACGCCGGGGAACGAGCCAAGGCCTTCGGCGCTTACGGAGCTGTCTCAGGTGGCGGCGCCGCTGTCGGCGTACTCCTCGGCGGTCTCCTTACGCAGTACGCATCGTGGCGGTGGTGCCTCTTCATCAACGTTCCGATCGCCTTGCTGGCAGCGGTGGCGGCAGTCCGCGTCATCGGCGAATCACGAGCCGCCGGGACAACCCGATACGACATTCCGGGTGCACTGCTTTCAACGGCTGGGCTGGTCAGCCTGGTTTACGGATTCACCAAAGCGGTGACTGAAGGCTGGACGGCGACTACAACTCTTACCCTGATCTCGGTGGGCGTTGTCCTCCTCGCTGCGTTTGTCGTGGTCGAGGTTCGCTCCGCTAATCCGTTGCTGCCAATGCGAATCGTCCTGGAGCGAAACCGGGGTGGCTCGTACTTGGCGGCAACGCTGTTGGTGGTAGGAATCTTCGCCATGTTCATCTTCATCAGCTATTACTTTCAGACGATTCTCGGTTATTCCGCTGCAAAAGCCGGCGTTGCCTTCCTTCCGTTCGCACTCGGCATCGTTGTGGCCGCGGGGGCTGCAACGAACTTGCTGCCCAAGCTCGGACCTCGTATCTCGATGACCTCAGGCCTGGTCCTGGCGGCCTTAGGTTTGTTGGGGCTTACCAAGATCGGGGTGCATACGTCCTACTGGACACACGTCTTTCCGCAATTGATCGTTATGAGCCTCGGAATGGGTCTGGCTTTCACCGCTCTGAGCAGTACCTCCCTGACCAATGTGGGGGAGAGAGACTCTGGTGTCGCGAGCGCAGTGCTGAACGCCACGCAACAAGTCGGTGCGTCTCTTGGAGCGGCTCTTCTCAACACCATCGCTGCCACCGCGACGGCGACCTACCTCGCATCTCACGGACCGCGACTGAAGGAGCAGGCTTTGGTTCACGGGTTCACGAGGGCCCTGCTCGTCGGAGCGATCATCGTGACAGCCGGGGCGCTGGTCAGCGCTGCGTTGGTCAGTGCGAAAGCCTCGAATCCGACGGGTCCGGTCGCCTAGCCCGTTTGATCAACCGAACAGTTGGTACGAACCCGTTCCCTGAAAGGACATTCGATGGCCCAAACGTCAGCCAAAAGCCGAACCTCCAAGCCGGCCTTATCTAGGGCGAGCTATGAGAAGTGGTATGCGGGAGGCAAGTGGCTGGATGCGCCGGCGCTTTTCGACGATTTTGAGCCCTACACCGGAGAGCTCTTCTCTCGAGCGCCCGACTGCGGACCACAAGAGGCCAAGATTGCTGTCAAAGCGGCGAATGACGCCTTTCCTATCTGGGCGAACACGCCTCCGGTCGAGAAAGCCCGACTCTTCTTGAAGGCGGCCGAGATCGTCCGCCGACGTCGGACCGAGATTGCCGAGATCCTTGCTCGTGAGACCGGCAGCACGATTCCGTTCTCGACGTTTCAACAGGACCTCGTTGCAGCGACACTCGAGCAAGCGGCGAATTGGGTATACCTCCCGAAGGGTGAAGTGCTCCAGTCGAATCTCGAGAACACGCACTCAATTGGAATCCGTCGACCACTTGGCGTGGTTGCAAGCTTCACCCCGTGGAATGGCGCAAACATCCTCTCCTGGCGAGCCGTTCTGAATCCCCTCGCTGCTGGGTGCACCGTTATTGTCAAGCCTTCGGAGTTCTCCCCGATCTCGGCGGGACTGATGATTGCAGAGATCGCAGACGAAGCCGGATTCCCGCCGGGCGTGGTCAATATCGTCCCTCATGCTCCGGGTAAGGCCGCCGGCATCGCCGACGAGTTCTTCGAAAGTTACGACGTCAAATGCATCAACCTCATCGGTGGCGTGAAGACTGCTCGCATGCTGGCCGAACGCGCCGGCCGGACGCTCAAGCGCACGTGCCTCGAGCTTGGCGGATACAACCCGATGCTCATCCTCGATGATGTCGACGTCGACTATGCCGTCCGAATGGCGACGTTCGGCTCTTTCTTTCACCAGGGTCAGATCTGCCTGAACACCCGCAAGATCATCATTCAAAGGGCCATCTACGACGAGTTCCTCGAGAAGTTCGTCGCTCGAACCAAGACACTTCCCTCTGGGGACCCCTTGGACCCCTCCACCATCATCGGCCCCCTAATCACGCAGGCGGCGGTCGACCTGATGGACGAGCGGATCAATGAGGCCGTGAAGCTCGGTGCGACCTTGCACACCGGAGGTACCCACGAAGGCCTCGTCTACCAGCCGACCATCTTGACTGACGTCTCCTACGATGCCACCGCCTCAAACGAGGAGACCTTTGGACCGCTGGTCATCGTCGAGCCAGTGGAAACGCCTGAAGACGCAGTTGCTGTCGCCAACCGTGTCCACTACGGCCTTACCTCGACGATCCTCGCCGGCGACACCTACCGAGCCTTCGAGCTTGCTCCAAAGGTGCTTCACGGCATCGTCAATGTGAACTCCCCGACGGTGAACGACGAGATCCATGCGCCGATGGGCGGCGTCCGTGACAGTGGTTGGGGTCGAACCGGACCCGACAGCGCTGCCGACTTCACGGACGTAATTTGGATCAATACGACCAGCAGCGAGCGGACGTTTCCCTTCTGACGCGAGCTGAGGACTCGGACTCGCCGATTGACGAGCGCCCCGGCGGTCAATACGGGGCATCCAGGGAGCTCTATGCCATTCACTGTCGACATCCACCATCACGTATTGCCAGATTTCTTCTGGCGGGAGACGAATGAGGATTCGTCACCAGTCGGAGGTATCAAGCCGCCGCCGTGGAGCCCCGATGGGATGATCTCCTTCCTCGACGATGCCTTGATCGACATGGGCGTCACTTCCATCAGTACTCCGGGCGTCCATACCGGTGACGACAAGGCTGCCCGGGTACTTGCCCGGCGCTGTAACGAGTACACGGCGGAGCTGGTGCGCACGCATCCTGACCGGTTGGCGGGATTCGGGTGTCTGCCGCTCCCAGACATCGACGGTGCTCTTGTGGAGCTCACCTACGCTTTGGACCACCTGGGCCTCGACGGCCTGGTGGTCTTCAGCAACGCAAACGGTGTGTATCTCGGGGACCAGAGGCTCGAACCCGTGTTCGCTGAGCTGCAACGCCGGCAAGCGGTCGTCTTCGTCCACCCGAACGCATCTCCGGACAAGAGCGCCCACCAACTCGGGCTCCCGGACTCGCTAATTGACTTCACGGCCGACACCACCAGGGCGGTCGCTCAGATGCTGTATTCCGGCGTCTTCGCCAGGACGCCCGACGTGAAGTACGTCTTGTCACATGCGGGTGGAACCATCCCGTACCTGATGGGACGATTCGGAGTCGTCGATGAGATGGGAGTCATCCCCGGCGCCGAGAATCGTCAGGACGCTGCGACGACATTCCGGCATCTGTATTTTGACACGGCTCTGGCGTGGAGCGACCCCGTGCTCACGATGCTCCGTT